>Ga0302308_10002044_pt1 | contig 16356 bp, 13 predicted proteins | sample III_Palsa_E3_3_FD_200531 | JGI IMG/M metagenome (GOLD analysis project Ga0302308, IMG submission 200531) | Peat permafrost microbial communities from Stordalen Mire near Abisko, Sweden - III_Palsa_E3_3 | ecosystem: Environmental > Terrestrial > Soil > Palsa > Peat permafrost | place: Sweden... | reverse complement strand
TTCTTGATGGCCGGAGGTTTCGCCTGTACCGGCCAGCCGTACGCCAAACGGGACCGTAGCTCGCCACTCGCGGGTACTGTTGCGGAATGGGCGGCGGGTGGTGGGCCCACGAGGACTCGAACCTCGAACCAAAGGATTATGAGTCCTCTGCTCTAACCATTGAGCTATAGGCCCCTGTGCGGGGTAGCAAGTGTAACCAATGCGGATGGAAACGACGATGGGCGGGTGACGCCTTGCGTCACGGAGGGGACGTTATCTGCACATCGCAAAACGCTATTATCGATCGTTGGCCGCAAGGCCGAAGGCGCATGGCCGGATCCATGTTCAACGAATGGAGTTTGAGGAATCTATGAAGCGTTTACTGATTGCCGGTTTGATCGCTCTTGGCGCGTTGGTGGGGGCACCCGCGATGGCGCAGGTCGTACACCCCGTCCACCACGTCGTGCATCACCGTCCGGTGCATCACCGCGTGGTGCATCATCGTCCGCCACCGCGGCGCCACGTGGTACATCACCCCGTTCGGCATTGACCCGACAGAAACAAAAACGCCCGCAATGCGGGCGTCTTGCTTTCAGGCGGTCGTGGCTGCTTTACTCGACGTCGAGGAACGAGCGCAGCTGTTCCGAACGGCTCGGATGACGCAGCTTGCGCAGGGCCTTTGCTTCGATCTGGCGGATGCGCTCGCGGGTGACATCGAACTGCTTGCCGACCTCTTCCAGCGTGTGATCGGTGTTCATGTCGATGCCAAAGCGCATGCGTAGCACCTTGGCCTCGCGCGGAGTCAGGCCGGCGAGCACATCGCGCACGGTTTCCATCAGTCCGGTTTCGGTGGCCGAATCGATCGGTGAGCTGGCGTTGCTGTCCTCGATGAAGTCGCCCAGATGGGAATCCTCGTCGTCGCCGATCGGGGTTTCCATCGAAATTGGCTCTTTGGCGATCTTCAGCACCTTGCGGATCTTGTCCTCGGGCATCTCCATTTCCTTGGCCAGTTCTTCCGGCGTGGCCTCGCGACCGAACTGCTGGAGCATCTGGCGGGAAATGCGGTTGAGCTTGTTGATCGTCTCGATCATGTGCACCGGAATACGAATGGTGCGGGCCTGGTCGGCGATCGAACGCGTGATCGCCTGACGGATCCACCACGTCGCATAAGTCGAGAACTTGTAGCCGCGACGGTATTCGAACTTGTCTACCGCCTTCATCAGGCCGATATTGCCTTCTTGGATCAGGTCGAGGAATTGCAGGCCGCGGTTGGTGTACTTCTTGGCGATGGAGATGACCAGGCGCAGGTTGGCCTCGACCATTTCCTTCTTGGCGCGACGGGCTTTCGCCTCACCGCTGGCCATGGCGCGGTTGATGTCCTTGATGTCGATCAGCGGCAGGAACAGCTTGCGCTCGATGGTGGCGAGCTTCTCCTGCTCCGCGTCAATGGTGTCGCGGAAGTTCTTGATGTTCGGCGACCACTTCTGGCGCTTGCGGCCCAGTTCGGCGGCCCACTCGAGGTTGCCCTCGTTGCTGGGGAAGGTCTTGATGAACTCGGCCTTGGGCATCTTCACCTGCTTGACGAAGATGTCCATCAGCACGCGCTCGTGGTGACGGATGTCGTTGACTACTTCGCGCAGCTTGCGCACGAAACCATCGATCAGTGCCGACGGCAGCTTGAGCTTGAGGAACTCCTCGGCCATCTGATCGCGCAGCTTGACGATCTTCTTGTCGGTGATGCTGGCGGCTTTGGGCGCGGCCTTCTGGAACTTGCCGTAGTAGTCGCGCAGCAGCTCCATGCGACGCTTCACTTCTTCCGGATCGGGGCCAGTCGGGCCAGCCTCTTCCTCGTCCACGGCGGTCGTTTCGTCGTCGTCGACTTCGGCCTCGTCGGCCGGATCGGGCTCGGGCAGCAGCAGCGCAGCGGCCTCCTTCTCCTTGCGGGCGAGATCGGCGGCTTCTTCCAGATCGAGGAAGCCGGCCAGAATTTCGCTGAGGCGGCGCTTGCCGTCCAGATGCTGGTCGTACTCTTCCAGCAGCAGCTCGATGGTCAGCGGAAAGCTGGCCAGCGCGGTCTGGACCTGGCCGAGGCCTTCCTCGATGCGCTTGGCGATGGCGATTTCGCCCTCGCGCGTCAGCAGCTCGACCGTACCCATCTCGCGCATGTACATGCGCACGGGATCGGTGGTGCGGCCCACTTCGGCGTCGACGGCGGAAAGCAGCGCCACGGCCTCTTCGGCGGCAGCTTCGTCGTCGGTGCTGCTGCCGGCCTTGTCGGCCAGCGGATCCGCGTCCGGAGCGGCGTCGTGCACTTCGATGCCGACGCCTTTGAGCACCGCCATGATGTCTTCGATCTGCTCCGGATCGACGATGTCGTCGGGCAGGTGATCGTTGATTTCCGCGTACGTCAAATAGCCCTGCTCCAAACCTTTGGAGATGAGCGCTTTGATTTCAGACTGTTGCTCGTGGGGAGCTTTGCTATTCATTAACCGACCGCCGCGGGGTTCAAGAACCGGACATTATAACGATGTGCTGCTTTTTTGACCAGGTTTCAAGTGAAAAAAAATTAATACGAACAAGGATTTGGCTAGGCAAAAATCGCGCCAGATAACCACTTTGGAACCTACTTTGAAAGGCTGCGTCGTGTCGGTGCGCCTAGTTCGTGTCGAGCCAGAAGGTGACCGGTCCGTCGTTGACCAACTGCACCATCATATGGGCACCGAAGCGGCCGGTTTCCACCCCGGGATGCGCCACTTTGGCCAGTTCGACCAGGCGGTCGAACCAGCGTAGGCCGTGTTCAGGCGGCGCCGCGCGGGTGAAGCTGGGGCGCATGCCGGAGCGGGTGTCGGCCGCCAGGGTGAACTGACTGACCAGCAGCAGGCCGCCGCCGGTCTCCTTGAGCGAGCGATTCATCCGGCCGGTGTCGTCGGCGAAGACGCGATAGCCCAGCAGCCGCTCCAGCATTCGCTGGGCTTGGGCTTCGCCATCGTCCGGCTGCACGGCGACCAGGGCAAGAAGTCCCGCATCGATGCGGCCGACGAGTTCATCGCCTACGTCGACGCGGGCGGAGTGGACGCGCTGGATCAGGGCAATCATGACGGCAGGCTGATGAAAAGTGCTTCGAGCTTAAAGCTGCCTGGAGATTGGTGAAAGCTCGCGCTTACCGCCGTCTTTTCCGAGGTCAGACGGAACGCGCTCCCGTAAACTGTGCGGATGCGTGCCGACATGATCCTCGTTTACTTCCTGCTGCGCCTGATCGGCCAACTGCCTCTGCGCGCATTGCACAGTATTGGCGGTGGGCTGGGCCGACTGGTGCTGAAAGGCAACAACCGCACGGTGCAGAACACCGCGGTGAATCTGCGCATCGTGCGGCCGGAGCTGGATGACGCTGCACAGTCGGCCCTGCTGCGCGAGGTGATGATCGAGAGCGGCAAGTCGGTGGTCGAACTGGCAAAAATCTGGGGAGGCGGCGCGGAGCGCGCGCTCGAGCTGATTCGCGAAGTACGCGGTGAGGCCTTGCTCGACGCGGCGTTGGCCACCGGCAAAGGCGTGATCATCGCCGCACCGCATCTGGGCTGCTGGGAGCTGCTCAACTACTGGCTGTGCCGCAAGACCCCAATGGCTATTCTGTATCGGCCGCCGCGCGTGACGGCGTTGGAAGGCCTGCTGCGCAAGGTGCGCGGCGCGCTGGCGCCCGAGCAGGTGCGTGCCGACGGTGCGGGCGTGCGTACGCTGTACAAGCGGCTTGCTGCGGGCCACACGGTAGGTATTCTGCCGGACCAGAAGCCGCGCGCTGGCGAAGGCGGGTTCGCGCCGTTCTTCGGCCGCGATGCGCTGACCATGGTTCTGCTGCCACGATTGGCGGCACGGACCGGGGCGACAGTGCTGTTTGCTTTTGCCGAGCGGCTGACGAACGGCGCGGGATATCGCGTGCAGCTGCTGCCCGCGCCGGGGGCGATTACGGACGCCAATCTTGCCGTCGCCTGCGCGGCGTTAAATCGGGGCGTGCAGAACTGCGTCGAATTGGCCTTTGCGCAATATCAATGGCAGTACAAGCGCTACTCGGCGGACGATCGTCCGAGTCCGTACGACAAGGAAAACGGTTGAACGCGGTGCGTCGGTAATCGCCTCAACGTCGCCGATCATCCGATCGCTCTAACGTTCCGGCGGCTTTGGTTTTTCCAGTCGACGCACGAACACGGCCATCTCTTTTTCGGCCTGCTTGTCGCCGCGTTTTGCAGCGGCGGCCATCCCGCTGCGCCACGCCTCGGCTGCCGCCTCCGGCTCGCTTGCATCCAAGCAGGCTTTACCCAGCAGCTTCCAAGCGGCCGAGTAGGTCGGGTCAAACGCGACGGCGCGTCTCAATTCATGCATGGCTGCATGGGTGTCGCCATCGGAAAGCAGCGCGCTGCCCAGGGAAAAACGCAGCAGCGCGCCATCGCGCGGGCCGCCGCATTGCAGGCGCAGGCTGGCAATGCGTTCTTCATTCATCAGTGCAAACGCTCACGGCTGCGATCGATAGCGCCCTTCCGGAACCGGATAGATCCGGGTGGGCAGGGCGGGTTCGGGCGGCGTACGTCCCGAGTACACATCGGCGAGCGACGCGGCCGGCCAGATCACCATCCACGACGAGCGGAACGGCTGGACCAGCAGCGCATAGCGCAGCGCTTGTGCGTCGAGTTTTTCCGGGTGATCGACGATCAGGCCGTCCGGATGCGCACGGGCAAAATCCTTGACTGCCTGCTCACCAAAAAGCTCGGTGATCGGGTGCAGCAGGCGCCCTTCGAAATGAAACTGGCCATCGTAATTGCCGACGTAGCCAATGGGCTGTCGCGCGATATCCGCTTCGCCCAGCAGCCGCGACGACGGCGCCAGATCGTACTTCGGCCACAGAGCGAGCGTGAACAGCGTATTGAGCGCCAGCGTCGCGACCAGCCCGGCCACCGCAAGCCGACGCATTTCGCCGCGACCACGCACCAGCAGCAGCGCGCCGAGCAGCAAAAACGCCACCCCGAACGAACGGCTGTATGCCGCTGGACCATCGAACCACTCGCCATGCAGATGGTTGCCCGCCACCAGCGTCGGTAAGGCAAACAGAAACGCCGCGAACAGTATTCCACCGACGCCAAGAGGCCAGGTGCCTAACCAGGAGTTGTCCGCCAGTATCGGGCGCCGCTCGCGCAAGATGGCGACGGCCGTGACGATCAGCATGACGCCGCCGCCAAACTCCGGCAGCGGGTAGTACGCCTGCTTGCCGCTGATCAGCGAAAAAACCAGAAAAGTCGGCAGCAGCCAGCAAAGCAGAAAATGCAGGCCTGGCTCCAGCGGTTGACGCAGCAGCACCACCAGCAGCGGCACCAGCAAAAGCAGCATGAGCAGATGCTCCAGCTGCGGCGCGTGCCAGTGAAATGCCAGCAAAGAAAGCAGGCCGAGTACCGCAGCCGCCATCAGACCCAGCCCCTGCCGCATGCCGCTGCGCCAGGGCTTTTGAAACAGGGCGATAACCAGCGCAACGCTGGCGCGTGGCCAGGCGCTGAAGGGAAACATCAGCACCGGCAGATAGATGAGATACCACCACGATGGATGCGCGTGGCTCTGCAGCGGTTCGGCGTGCTGCAGGCCTTTCACGACGCGGCCGGCGGTCTGGGTAAAGAACAGCCGCTGCCGATACGCATCACCGCCGGAAAAACCGGCGGGCAGCGCCCAACCCAGCAGCACCGCGCCGCCAAGCAGGACGGAAAGGAGGCCGCGGCCGTACCAGCGCGCGCGGTGTTCGCGCGCCCAGGTGTTCCATAGCGGCCCGAGCAACCAGGGAAACAATACGTGCAGCAACATCACCGGACCCTTGGTCAACAGGCCGGCGCCGATGCACAGCCCGAACAGCAGCCAGCGCGGTTCGGCGCGGTCGATTTTCGGCGTGAGGCATACCAGCGCCGCCAACGACCACACGGCCAGCAACACGTCGTACATGATCTGCTGGCCGAACAGAAACGCGTAGCTCAACGCCAGCAGCATCCACGGCGCGCCCCGGGCGATCCATGGGCGGTTCGGAAAGAGCCGGCGTGCCAGGACCGATACCAGCACCAGTTGCGTGCCGCCGATCAGCACCTCGAGCACGCGTGGCCAGATGTCGCTGACGCCGAAAACGAACCAGCCGGCGTGGATCAGCCAGAACAGCAGTGGTGCCTTTTCGCTGTACGGTTCGCCGTTGATGGTTGGCACCAACCAGTGGCCATGGCTCCACATCTCCCACGCCACGGCCAGCGTGCGAGTGGAGTACAGCGGCATGGGACCGTGCGAAAAGATCGCCAGCAGCGCCACGAGGGTCCACAGGGGTAGCCACGGCCAGAGCGCGCGTAGGGTTTCGGTACGACTAGTGGCGCTCGGGGACACAGGCGTGCTCGTGTGGATTCAGGGGTCGATTCTAGCCTGCGCAACCCGTGCCACGTTGTACCCCGGGGATGAGACCGTGTGATTCACGCCGGCCCCCAGTAACCGATGCGTCGACGCAGCTTCAATTTGCGCCAGGGGTTCCACGGTTTACGACGCCGGTTGCGCCCGCCAGCGGCGATGAATGCGTCGATCGCATCGAGCACCCGTTCGCTCGATCGACCGTCGCGATAAGGATGGATCGCGTCGGCGAATTCCCGAATCGCCTGCATCAGCTCCGGCGGCCTGGCCAGAGCGCGTTCGATCGCAGGCTCGAACTGGGCGACGTCGTCGATATCGATCAGCTGCGGGCCGGGCCGGCGATTCTTGAACGTCACCACCGGTTTGCCGGTGAGCAGGAATTCGCTCAGCGCCGATGAGGTATCCGAGCACATCATGTCGACCTGCGGAAACAGGTCGAGAATATTGTCGTTCTCGGCAAAGCGCAGATAGGCGTTCTGCAGCGCTTTGTAACGCGCGCGCGTTTCCGGATTCATCTTTGGATGAAAGGTGACGATCCAGCGCCAGCGGCCATCCCGCGAGAGCCGCTTCACTTCCTCATACAGCGTATCAGCGGCGCTCCACGACGGCGAAAACGTCGAGTGATAGAGGATCATCGGCGGCTCGCGCACGGCGGGCAGAGCCCCAGCGATTTCGCGCATGAACGGATCCAGCTTGGGCCAGCCGGTTTCGGTTACCGTGAAATGGCCGAGCTTGGCGGCAACCTCGCCAAAGGCTTTGGTATCGCGCGGGCCGGTGGTGCAATACAGGTCGAAGAAGCCGCGCACGTAGACATGCCGCGGTTTGCCGGCATCAAAACCGTGGAAGGTTTCCACCTTCACGCCGGGAAAGAAATGCGGCAGATGATTGCTGGATGTGATCACCGCGATCGGATGCCACGCCCGTACCTCTTCCACCGTCAGCAGGCGTTCGCCGTCGACTAGATCTTCGGCGCCGGGGCCGTCAAAAAACCAGGCCGCCTTGTGGCCGCGCGCGCGGATGACCTGCTGCACGGGGCGAAGAATTGCCAGCGCGTAGCGCTCGGAGCCGTACAGCAGATAGTGCTTGGGCGCTGTCGCTGCGGGCGGGAGGGAAGAGGTCGAATTGCTCATCAACGATCAATGCCGTGGCGAGTGAGAAGTGTGGCCGCCCGATCGACCGACTCCGGGTTGTGGCGCATTTCGTAATAGCGCATGCGCTTGTAGATCGCGTAGCTTGCGGCCGTGTGCGCGATCATGAAACCACGCCAGCCGTCGAGGATGGCCAGCCGCAGAAAATAGTCTTTGATGAAGGCCAGCGCGAAGACGAACGGCGCCTGCCACATCCGCACCGGCTTGCCCTTTTCCAGCCAGTCGCGGCATTTCAGCTCGGCATAGCGCAACACTTTGAGCTGCTTGTGCGGCAGGGTGGGATTGTTGATGTGATGAAACGGCGCACGGAAGGTCAGCGCCTCGCCGTCGAATCGCAGCGACTCGTGCACGCGTGCATCGGTCCAACGCGCGCGGTCCCGGTGGTACAGGCGCGCGAGTTTTTCGCCGACGGCTGGGCGGTACCAGCGCATCGGACGACCCATATAGATCGTGCTGCGGCGCAGGTAGGCCGCGGGCGTGCTGCTCGCCATCAACGCGGGCAGCCGCTGCTGCAGTTCGTCGGCCAGTTCGGGGGGGAGCGTCTCGTCGGCGTCCAGCGCGAGTATCCATGCGTGGCTGCACTGCGTGGTGGCAAAGTTGCGCTGGGCGCCGAAGCCGAGCCAGTCCTGGTGCACTACGCGCGCGCCGTGGGCCCGCGCGATGGCCACCGTGTCGTCATCGCTGCCGCTGTCGACCACCACCTTCTCAGCTGCGAACGGCACGCTGTCCAGACAGCGCGCGATGGTGTCGGCCTCGTTGTGGGTGATGACGACGAGGGTGAGCGGGAGGATGGCCATGCGGCGAATTCTAGCCGATCGACCCCGCTGGGTTCGGCGAGTCGGGGCGAGGCCTGTTGCGGTCTTCCCGGTTCGGTATGATGGCAAGCTGCTTCCATTATCCTTGACGAAACTTTACCCGCACCGCCGTGCCCGCCGGCCTAACGCCGACGGCGACCATGGGAGAATGCCCGCCGATGAGCACCTTCGCCAGCCGGATCGTTCCTTGCGCCCGCGTCGAGCCGCTACGCCATCGTTTTTCTTCTGCCAAGTTGTCGTTGGGATTTGCATGAGCCAGCCAGCGACTAGCTTTTCGGTCATTGTTACAAGCTACAACTATCGCGACTTCGTGATTGAGGCGGTGCAGAGCGCGTTGACGCAGAGCCGCAAAGCGGCACAGGTTATCGTGGTCGACGATGGCTCTACCGACGGCTCGGACGTTTTGCTGCGCGAGTACTTCGGTAGCGACGAACGCGTGCTGCTGATCTGCGGCACCAATGGCGGTCAACTCGAGGCGTTTCAGCGGGGTGTAGCGAAGGTCGATGCCGACGTCGTGTGTTTCCTGGATTCCGATGATCGCTGGGCCCCGGACTATCTGGCGCGCCTGGGCGAGCTTTACGACAACCGCCGCGATGTCGACTTCGTTTTCACCGACATGAAGCATTTCGGTGAAGAGAACAAGCTGGTCGGTTTTCATCGTAGCGCCTTGGATCTTGGCTACACCGCGGTGATTACCTACGCACTCACACGCTGGTATGGCGCGCCGACGTCTGCCCTGTCGATGCGCGCCACCTGGGCAAGAAAGGTGGTGGATGTGCCGGACAGCTTTCGCGACACCTGGCGCCTTTCGGCAGACAACTGCTTGGTCTTCGGTGCCAGTGTGCTGGGGGCCAGGAAATACTATCTGCCGACCGGCTGCGTCGATTATCGCATCCACGGCAAGAACGGCTGGTGGTCCAACCGCAGTGCGTCCGTGGCTTATACAAACCGTCTGCGATCGCGTGGATTGATCGGCTACTACGCGCGCGTGGCCGGGTTGGATGAATCGTGCATCGAGCTGTCCAAGCTGGAATACAAGACCAAACCCAGTCCGCTATGGGCGGAGACCAAGCGCTATGCCGCGCTGGCCATGCGGGGACGGGCGCCATGGTGGAAGCGCGTCGAACACATGCTGGCGATTCTGTTCGGATCCAGAGCGTCGACTCAGCCCCGGAGCGACTGATCCCGACGCAGCGGCTTGCTTGTCTCTATTTGCCGGGCGATTTTGCGCCCTCCCATTCAACGGTCGCACGCTCATCCTGAAGGCGGGGTTGCAGCGCATCCTGCAGCAGCTTGCCGAAGCGCTGCTGATTGGTCTCGAACCAGCGGCGCGCAGCGGCGCCCAGCGCCTCGTATTGGGCCGAATCCATGACGCGCGCGCGCTCCACGACGGTCTCCAGCGCCGCTTCGTCAAAGTGATAGCGGGTTGCCGCATTCAACGGCCCAACGGCAGTGGCCGCCACCAGCAGGCCTCGGTCCGGGCGCACCAGTTCGTTCATCGGCGGCGCATCGCAAGTGATCGCCACCGCGCCGCAGCTCATGGCCTCAGCAATGTAGTGACCCCAGCCCTCGGCCTCGGATAGGCACAGGTGGAATATGTGGCTGTTCTGCAGGCAGCGGATTTCTTCGATGTTGCGCAAGGTGGCCACGCGATGGCGCACATTGTCGCGATCCGGCGTTGTCGGAATGCCTTGGGCCGTCTGCGGGGACTGCAAGACGAGGAGCGGCGGCCACTCCGGGTGCCGCCGCCACACGGCCAGCAGCCGTGCCGTGCCCTTCATCCGGCTGGCGCCGGCCAGATGCAGAAAATGCGGCTGCCGCGGCGTTTGCGGCATCAAACAATCCGTGCTTCGAAAGCCGATATATCGCGTCGGTAGACCCCGCGCCTGAAACGTCGTCGCAGCGACCCGCGTTTTCGCCAGCACAGCCTCGAAGCGGTGCAGATGGCGTTCGTCCCGTTTCGATAGCCATTCCGGATTGGGAATGAAAAAGTTTCGGTGCGCGGTGGAGAGGTAAGCGGGCTGCACATGCTCAAGCATGATATTGACGTCAAACTTCCAACGTACGCCGTCGCCGCGCTGCATCGACTGCAGCAGCAGGCGCAGTCGGATCCACAGGGCATGCAGTGTCCATCGCCGGCGCTTTGGGCCGACCGATGTCACATGTACGTCGTGACCCTGCAGCGCAAGGGTTTCGAGTAGAAGGCGCAGGTCATGACTCAGCCCGCGGCCATTGTCCCAGCCGATCAGGTTGATGCACCTCCGTGGCGTCTGATCAGACAAGCGGCGCAACCTCCATCGATGATTTCTGTCTTCCAAGCCAAATCGCCAAGCCAAGTACCAAGAAAAAGTAAAGGGAATGCGGCATGGCTCGATAAAAAACGTTGTCTGTCAATCCACACAATGCGTACATGCTGACCGTGGCTACGCCTACGCACGCGGGAATGATGTCGCTGTACGGAGCATGCAGCGCGTGACGGGTAAAATGAATGAAAGGCACAACAAAAATCAGCAAAATGACCAGCAGGCCCGGCGCGCCGCCGGTCGCCGCAGCGTCAAGATACTCGTTATGTGGGTGTTCGTACTTCACGATGGCGGCATTGGCATGCCCTTCAGCGACCTGCTGGCGCGCGTAAACCCCGAACTGGTCGACACCCACGCCGACCAAGGGGTGATCAAGAAACGCGTGACCTGCCGTATGCCACATCTCAAGCCGCTCGCGTATGGCGCCGCGGGCATCGGTCTTGGAGTTGTAGCTGGTCATTTCCGAACCCACGTCGGCAAACCGCTTCACAAAGACGGATGGGGGGCTGGACGCGACCGACGGCCTGATAGAGGGCGCCGCAGTCGCGGCCTTCGGCGCAACATCGGTTTTTGCAGGTTCTAGCGCATTGATCGCTGGTGCCGCAGCCGCGGCCACTACCTTGGCTGCGGCCGGAACGCTGACGTTGTGCACGGTGTTTGCCGCAAGGGCGCTGCCGCCGATGATCGCCACCAGCAAGAGCAGGGCATGCAGCCTACGGCCGGTGCGGCCAGCGTAAATCACCAGCATGAAAAGCAGGACTGGCACGAAAGCCAGCAGCGGCCCCCGGCTCTGGGTCAGCATCGCGCCATACAGGGCGAGCATTGCGCCGAGGCCGTGCAGGGTCTTCTGCAGTAGACCGCCGGCAGCGTAGAAAAGCTGAAGCCATGCGATGAGCGAAAGCACGAGCAGCACCATGGCAAATTCGATTGCTCCCCAGTCGCCACCGTTGAGGCCGAAAGCTCGATCGATTCTGAACACGAAGTGCTGCACGATGCAGACGATGCCCAGGAAAATCGCGGTGGCGCTGAAGCCGAACCAGACCCAGCGCATGCGCAGCGGCAGGCTGAAAACGGCCGCCGTACCGAGGTAAAGCAGGATGTGCGATGGCAGATCGAACGCGTCCCATCCCAGCCCGTGACCGACGATGTTCAGCGCCGTAAAAACCACGGCAAGCGCGCATACGGCGATGATGGGCCAGGCCGCACGGTAGCGGGCCCGTGTGCTCGCGCGGCTAAAGAGAAGAATCAGGCCCGCGACGAGCAGCAAAAGTGCGGGTATGGCTTTAGCATGCAGGGACACGGAGAACGAGAGCGGCATCAGGGCGACCAGCACGGACAACGAGCCCAGCCACCATGCGTTCGTACTTGCGTCCACGCCTGCTCCTTTACGGTTAAGCCATCTCCCTGTGCTGCACGAAGCGTTTGAGGTCTTCAGCACTGGCCTTGAGTTTGGGCATGGTACTTTAGCCAAGCAGTTCGACGTGCAACAGGTCTCGAATTGATAACGGCCGCGTTCATGTTGCTTGCATAGTCCATTCTCCAGCGCAGGCCTTCGCCTGGTTCGTAAGGGTCGATGTCTTGAAAATCCTGTTCACCAATTTCCACGAGGGTGATGGGGGCGGGCACACCACGTATGTGATGACGCTGGCCAGGGCGCTTGCGGCGAGGCACGAAGTGCATGTCGCCGCGCCGGCTGCAAGCCGGCTTTATCGCGAAGCCAGTGCCGAGCCTGGCCTCGATGCCTGGGCACAGCCGTTTCCCAACGGGTTGAACAAGCTGACTGCCCGTCGGCGCGCGCGGCGGCAGCTCTTGCAACTGCTGCGCACGAGCGATTTCGATCTGGTGCATGTCAACGGTTCCGCTGACCACCGCTTGGTCATGGCGGCCATGCATGGCCTGCGCCGCCGCCCGCGAGTCGCCCTGACCAAGCACAACTCCAAGCCGATGACCGGTCTCGGGCACTGGTGGCGCGCCCGGCGGGGCACCGACATGGTGATTGCGGTCTGCGACTTCACCTACCGCGCGCTGATGGCCTCGGCCTATCGACGCTGTCTGCTGGTTACAGTGCACAACGGAGTCGACATCAGCTATTTCTCGCCGTGGCCAAACACCGACGCGTTGGCGGAACGTCGGCGCTGGCTTGGTGAGCAGACGGCGCTGCTGCTCGGCAGCAGCGCCGGTACGGCTAATTACAAGGGCTGGATGGATCTGGTCGAGGCACTGGCGCTGTTATCGCCCGAGCTGCGCGTCCAGGTGCATCTGCTGGTTGCCGGACGGCTGCCGGACGTTGCCAACCAGCAGCGCATCGCCGAGCTGGGTTTAAGTGATCAAGTGCATTTCCCCGGCTTGCTCGACGACGTGCGGCCGGCGCTGGCGGCTATCGACGCGGGATTTGTGCTGTCGTGGGATGTTGAAACGATTTCCTTTGCCTGCCGCGAAATGATGGCGATGGGCAAGCCCGTGCTGGTCAGCGACTACGCCGGCCTGCCGGAGAACATCCGCCCCGAGGCCGATGGCTGGCTAGTGCCGCCGCGCGATCATCGGGCCATGTCTGATCACTTGAGGCGCCTGCTGGAGCAGAGGGCGGATCTGCCACGTATGGGGGCATCTGCACGCGCGCATGCGCAGAACGATTTTGGTCTGGATCGGTTCGTTGCCCGCACCGAGGCGGCCTACGCCGGCCTGCTGGCCAATCGCTGAGGCTTATTCGGCATCGTTATCGCTGTTTTCGGTAGTGCGCGGTACGCAGCCGGGCAGCACCGCATCGGCCTTGAACATCCACCACTCGCGGCGGTTGGCGTGGCCCACGTAAGTGGCTTTCTTGCGATCGACGCACTGACCAATTGCAGTATCGAGGCCGAAGATCCAGCGCTGCGCCGGTTCGGCGCGTTGCCAGGCGACAGCGTCGGCATATTGCTCCCGCCACTCCTTGAGAAAGCCAAACTCAGCGACTGGCCCTTGAGCCATGAGCAGGTTCTGCTCCTTCCAGGCGAGCAGGCCGATCGTGGCCTGCGGTCCGGCGATGGCGCGCGCGTGTTGCATCACGTCGCTCGCCGAGCGGTCGCCGTTGAGCATCGGATAGCCCCACAGCCCATAGACGCTCCACAACACGGTGACGAAGGCCAGCCAGCCGATCGCGGCGCGACGCACGCGCGCTAACGCGACGATGACGAGGCCAGCCGCGCCGATGCTCAGCAACAGCCGCCAGATGTGCGGATCCAGGCTCTGCTCGATCTGGGCGGCCCATGCCGGGTGCTGCACCAGCGCCAGCGTCGCGGCGATGCTGATACCGGCGCTCAGCAATAGGGTCAGTGTAAAGATCAGAACGCGAACACCCTGCTTGCGCAGCAGGCCTGGCAGCAGCGGCGCCAGCGCCAGCGCGGTCATTGGGAGCGCGGGCAGGATGTAGACGTCGCGCTTGCCCGGACTGATTGAAAAAAACAGCACGATCAGCACCGCCCAACCCAAAGGCAGCAGCAGCCGCGCGTCGCGGCGTTTCAACCGTCGCCACCACGCGGGCAATGCCCAAGGCAGCAGCAGCGACAGCGGCAGCCAGTCGAACACGATGATGCCGAGGAAGAAAAACGGCGAATGGAAATGCCCGCTCGGTGCCGCGTAGCGATGCACGGTCTGACCAAAAAGGATGTTGCGCACGTACTCGGCGTGCTGTGGATCGCCGTCGGCATGCGCGACCAGCAGCATGGGAACAAGCCAGCAGAGGATCGGCAGGAAAAACAGGGCCAGCCCACCGGCCCAGCGGCCGCCGCCGGTTGCCCAGGCGATGTGCCGCCACTGGCCACGGCGAGCGACGGCATAGGGAATCAGCATCAGCAGCGCGATCACTCCGACGCCCTTGGTCGCCACGCCCACACCGGCGAAAAAGCAGCCGACGGCAAACCATCGCCACGATGGTCCCAGCAGGAGATGACGCAGCAGGCCGTAGTTGGCCAGCGTGACCCAGCCCAGCAGGAGCGGATCGATCTGGGCATCGCGCATCTGATAGGTGAAGTGAATCGTCACTAGCAGCGTGGCCGCCGCAAGCAGCGCGCAGCGGTGATTCCAGAGGCGCCGGGCCAGATCGTAAGTCAGCGCGAGTGCGCCCAGCCCGGCGGTCAGCGACGGCAGCATGAAGGCGACCCGCCAGCTGCCGGTGAGGTAATAACCCAGCGCCTGCAGCCACATGAACACCGGCGGCTTGTCCGGATACAGCTCGGCGCCGCGATGCGGAAACAGCCACTGCCCGTGTTCCACCATCAGCCGGGCGACCAGCGCGAAGCGCGGCTCATCCGATGGCCAGGGGTCGCGCAGGCCGATGCCGACGCCGAGCAACAGCAGGGCGAATACGCCGAACAACAGCAGTTCGCGTGGCGCACTACGCAGCCAGAGAGGGCGGGCGTGGGAGAGGGGCTTCACGGCAGAGGGGCTTCCGTTGGGCGGTCTGAAAAAAACGCGAGCATAGCGGGATGTTCGCCGCGGTTTGGTGGTCGGCTAAGCGATGGGGTCATCGTCAGCACGCTCGGCCGCTGGGCGTAGCGGCTCGTGGTGGCGCGGTGCGGATGATGAGCACAACGGCCTTCGACTTTGCTTAGCGACGAGACAAACATTGGCCGTTCGCCGTAGTGCTGGCGGTCAATCGTGGGAAGCGGCAACGGTCTTTTCCACCACCGCGTAATACATGCCGTCCAGGTCGCCCTCGCCTGGCAGGATCTGCCATCCGATATTCGCAACCTGTCCCGCCGGTAGCGTGAATGCCAGGGCGCGCGCGTCCTGTTGCTGGGCGAGCAGTTCGCCCACGATAACCTCGTTTTCCGCGCGCAGCACCGAGCAAGTGATGTAGACCAGCCGCCCGCCGGGTGCAAGCAGCGGCCATAGCGCCGAGAGTATCCGGCGCTGCTGTTCGTGCATGGCCGCGATATCGCTCTCGCGCCGATGCAGCCGCACATCGGGCCGACGGCGCAGCACGCCGGTGGCCGAGCAGGGCGCATCGATCAGGATGCGATCGAACGGCTGCCGCTTCCACCAGCTACCGGGGGCGCCTGCGTCGCCGATGACGATCTTCGCGTCCAGCCGCAGGCGCATCAGATTCTGGCGAATGCGCTCGCCGCGCTTCGCGTCCACCTCCAGCGCGGTCAGGTCGATGTCCGCGCGTTCGAGCAGGTGGCAGGCCTTGCCGCCGGGAGCGGCGCAGGCGTCGAGCACGCGCATGCCGTCCCTGAGCTCCGCCAGATCGGCTGCGACCTGGGCCGCACCATCCTGCACCGCGAACAGACCCTCCTCGAAGCCGGGCATACGTGTCACATCGCTGCTGTGCGGCAGCACGAGCGCATCCGCCAGCCACGGGTGGGAGCTGGCCGCATAGCCCGCTGCCTCGAACTGCGCGAGCAGCGCGTCGCGCGCGATGCGCCGGCGATTGACCCGCAGCATCAGTGGCGGCTCGACATTGTCGGCGGCCATGACCGCTTCGGATTGTTCCGGCCAGTCGCGGGCAAGTGCCTTCGCCAGCCATTCGGGATGGGCGTGACGCGTCTGCGGTTTGGCGTCGAGCCGCGCGATCAGGCTTTCGCGCTCGCGCTGCCAGCGTCGTAGCACGGCGTTGACCAGCCCGGCCAGCTGTGGGCGCTTCAGCGCGCGGGTGGCTTCGACGGTGGCTGCCACGGCGGCGTAATCCTGCAGCTGCAGAACTTCCAGCTGCACCAGGCC
>Ga0302308_10002043_pt1 | contig 16360 bp, 17 predicted proteins | sample III_Palsa_E3_3_FD_200531 | JGI IMG/M metagenome (GOLD analysis project Ga0302308, IMG submission 200531) | Peat permafrost microbial communities from Stordalen Mire near Abisko, Sweden - III_Palsa_E3_3 | ecosystem: Environmental > Terrestrial > Soil > Palsa > Peat permafrost | place: Sweden... | reverse complement strand
GGCCGCGCTCGGGCGAGCGGCTGGCGTGGACCCCATCAGGGAGCACGGCCCTGGCGACGCGACGCTCCAGCCGTCGCAGCGCCGCGAGCCGCAGACCCTCGCCCGCCTTGCCCGCCAGCGCGGCCCCGACCAGGGCCGCGACCGCGGCCTGTTCCGCGCCGCGACCGCGGTCGGTCGGCTCCCCAAGCAGGTGACGAGCCTGGCGCGCCAAGCCATCGACATAGGCCGCGCCCTCGGCCTCGGACACCAGCGGCGCCAGGGCGCCGGCGGCGCAGGCGAGGTTGAACACCCGCCGCTCCAGCGCCCGGCCGGACCAGGCGAAGACGTCGTAGCGGCCGAAGCGGCGGCGCCAGTCGAGCCAGAGCCTTAAGCCCTCCTGCGCCCCCGCCTCGCCCTGGGTCAGCAGGTCGGCCAACCAGTCGAAGCCGTGCAGCGCCGCCGCGAAGCCGCGACCCAGCTTCGGCAGGCGCCAGGGCGCGCCGCCCGCGCCGGCCTCGATCGTCTTGCCGTCCCAGTCGAACGCGCCGCGCAGGATCCGCGCGCCGCGCGCCGGATCGGCGGGACGAAAATCGCGCGGACGGATCGCCAGTCCGTTCGGCCGCGGCAGGCCGAGCGCGAGAAGGTGCGGCGTCGCCGAGCGCCACTCGAGCCGCATCCGCCGGCCGAGCGCGCCCAGCAACGCGCCGGGCAGGCGAACCGGAACGGGCAGCGGCCGACGCGCCATCGCTGAACCCCGTTAGGCTTCCTTGAGCGCGCGGATATTGGCGGCATAGGCGCCCGGACCGCCCCGAAACACGGCGGTCCCGGCGACCAGAGCCGTGGCCCCCGCCTCTAGGCAGCGCGCGGCCGTCTGCGGCGTCACCCCGCCATCGACCTCGAGCACGATATCGCGCCCGGACGCCTCGATCATCGACCGCAGCTTGGCGATCTTGGCCAGCTGCGAGGGCATGAACGCCTGGCCGCCGAAGCCGGGATTGATCGACATGACGAGGACCAGATCGACGTCGTCCAGCATCCACTCGATCACCTCCGGCGGCGTCGATGGATTGAACGCCACGCCGGCCTTCGCGCCCAGTTCGCGGATGCGCTTCAGGCTGCGGTTCAGATGCGGGCCGGCCTCGGGATGGATGGTGATGTGGTCGGCGCCGGCGGCGCGGAACGCTTCCAGGAAGGGATCGATCGGCTCGATCATCAGGTGCACGTCCATCGGGATCGAGACGTGGGGCTTCAGCGCCTTCACCACCTCCGGTCCGATGGTGAGGTTGGGCACGAAGTGGCCGTCCATGACGTCGATGTGCAGCCAGTCCGCCCCGGCGGCCTCGACGGCGCGCGCCTCATCACCCAGGCGGGCGAAGTCGGCCGACAGGATCGAGGGCGAGATGATGGGCGTTGGCCGGGCCATGGCCGGGGCTTAGTCCGCGCCGAGAGTCTGGGCAAGGATCGGCGGTCAGCCGGGGCGGCGGGTGAAGCGCGCGACGAAGAAACCGTCGAGGCCGCCGTCGAGGTGGTGGGGCAGGATGCGGAGCCAGCCTTCGCTGGTCAGGCTGGCGGCCGGCGCGCCGGCTTCGCCTGGCGAGGCCGCGAAGCTGGTGAACTCGGGGTGGCGCTTGAGAAACCCGCGCGCCTGGGCCTCGCCTTCCTCGGTCTCCAGCGAGCAGACGCAGTAGAGGAGCCGGCCACCGGGGCGGACGTGGCGGGCGGCGGCGGCGAGCAGGCGGGCCTGGACCTCGGCAAGCTTGGCGACGTCGCCGGGTCGCAGGGTCCAGAGCACGTCGGGATTGCGGCGGAAGGTGCCGCTGGAGGTGCAGGGGGCGTCGAGCAGCACGGCGTCGAAGGTGCGCTCATCGGGCCACGCCTCGGCGCCGGCGACCACCATCTCGCCGGCGAGGCCGGTGCGATGCAGCCCTTCGCCGAGGCGGGCCAGCCGGACGGCCGAGCGATCGAGCGCCGTCACCCTGGCGCCGGCCGCGGCGAGCTGCAGCGCCTTGCCGCCCGGCGCGGCGCAGAGGTCGAGCGCCGTCTCGCCGGGCTGCGCGGCGAGCAGGCGGGCGGGGATGGCGGCGGCGGCGTCCTGCACCCACCAGCGGCCCTCGGCGAAACCCGGCCATTCCTCCACCCGGCCACCGCCCTGACGCCGTAGCGACCCGCCCGGCAGCACGGTCGCCCCCAACACCTCGGCGAGAGCCGGCGCGTCAGCCGGATCGCGCGGGGTGAGGTCGGCGAGCGGCTCGTCCGAGATCTTGGCGGCGATGGCGCGGGCGTTTTCCTCACCATAGGCGGCGCGCCAGCGGGCGAAGAGCCAGGGCGGCGCGAGGTCGGCCGGACCCGACTCGCCCAGGCCGTCGCGGCCCAGCCGGCGCAGCACGGCGTTGATCAGCGGCTTGAAGACCTTCGCGCCGCGCACCGTCTCGGCCAGGGTGACGCTGGAGTTCACCGCCGCATAGGCCGGGGTGTCGAGGTGGAAGAGCTGGGCGGCGCCCAGCCGCAAGATCATCCGCACCGGCTCGGGCGGCGGGCGCTGCAGGCAGCGGTCCAGCGCCTGGTCGATCGGGCCGAGGTGGCGCAGCGTCGCCATCGCCAGGGCCCGGGCGAAGGCGCGGTCCTGCGGCGCCAGGCCGGCGAGCGAGGCGCCGTCCAAGGCGGTCTCCAGCCCGGCCTTGCGGCCGAGGGCGGCGGTGAGCAGGTCGAGGGCGGCATGGCGGGCGGGATCGGTCACGGGGACGGACTGCCCAGAAGCCGGGCGCAAGCGCAAGCGGCTCGTCTTCGGCGGCATCCCGGATTAGAAGGCCCGCGATGTCCGAACCCGACCCGCCCGGCGCCGCGCCCGGCAAGCCGCTGACCCCCGAAGCGCGCCGCGCGCTGCTCGAAGCCGCCGCACGCCGCGCCGCGTCGCATCCGGTCCCGTTGCCGCCCGAGGAAGGCGGCCCCAGCGGCCCCGAGCCGACGCGCTATGGCGACTGGGAGAAGAACGGCATCGCCTCCGACTTCTGAAGCGCGGATTCGCCTGTGGGGCGACTGTCCTCGCCGCGCCCCGCCGCCGGCGCTAGGTTAACCTGCGATTAACCACGTTTGGCGGGAGACGAGCTTGCGAACGACAGCCCTCGGCGCGATCGGCGCTCTGATCCTGACGGCCGCCGCGGCGCCGGCCGTCGCGGGCGGCTACTACGACATCGGCGGTCCGCCGCCGGGCTATGCGCCGCCCTGCCCGCCGCCGCGCCCGCCCTGTCCTTGCCCGCAAGGCTACGCGCCCGCGCCGCCGCCGGAATGGCGCGGTGCGCCGCCGCCCGGCTGGGGTGGTCCGCCGCCGGGCGACGAGGGCTACGCGCCGGCCGGCTCTTATGACGGCGACTACGGCGATGTCGGCGGCTATGCCGGCAGCGACGAGGTCTATGACAGCGGCCCCGGCCTCGGCGTCGGCTTCTATGGCGGCTTCGACCACGGTCGCCGCGACTTCGGCGAGCGCGAACACGCGAACCAGAGAAGCTGGCAATTCGAGTCGGAGCACGCTTCCGAGCATGCGCAAAGCTCGGCGCACGTTTCGGAGCAGGCGCACTTCCAGGCTCGAACCTATATGCACGTCAGCCGCTCGACCGGCGGCATGCACGGCGGCGGCCACGGCCGCTGGTAGGCCTCAGGCCTCGGCCATTTCCTCGGCGATCGCCAGCGCGGCGGCGCGCGGGTCGTCGGCGGCGGTGATCGGGCGGCCGCAGACGATGTGGCTGGCGCCTTGTCCCAGCGTGTGCGCCGGCGTTTCGGCGCGGGCCTGATCGTCGAGACCGGCCCAAGCGGGGCGCACGCCCGGCGTCACCACCAGCAGGTTCGGGCCCCCGATGCGGCGGGCGAGCGCCGCCTCGCGCGGGCTGACGATCACCCCGTCGGCGCCAGCCTCGAGCACCTGGCGGATGCGGCGCTCGACCAGCGTCTCCACCGACATGCCGTAGCCGATCTCGCCCAGGTCCTGGCCAGCGAGGCTGGTGAGCACGGTGACGCCGAGGATCTTCAGCGGCGCGGCGTCACGACCGCGCACCGCGGCGGCCAGCACCTGCGGCTCGGCGTGCACGGTGAGGAAATCCCCCGCCTCCGAGGCGACAATCGCGGCGGTCGCCTTCTCCACCGTCGCGCCGATGTCGTGCAGCTTCCAGTCCAGGAACACCTTGCGGCCGCGCAGCTTCAGGTCGCGGGCCATGTCCATGCCGCCCATGGCAAGCAGCTGCAGCCCGATCTTGTAGAAGACCACCGCGTCGCCGAGCCGCTCGACCAGCGCCTCGGCTTCGGCCCGGCTCGGCAGGTCCAGGGCGACGATGAGGCGCGGGTCGGCGACGGCGGTCTGCGGGCGCGCGGCGGCCAGGGCCATGACGGCTCCTTTGGGTTGGATTCGATTTGGGCTAAGGCGCGAGAATGAGCCCGGCGCACTTCGCGGTCAACTTCTTCGTCGCCCTCTTCGCGCTGATCGACCCGATCGGCAATACGCCGCTGTTCGCGGCGCAGACGACGGGGGCGACGCCGGCCGGCCGGCGGCTGACGGCGGCTTACCTGGCGCTGTTCTCGCTCGTCTTCCTGGCCTTCTTCTTCCTGACCGGGCTCTGGCTGCTGCGGTTCTTCGGCATCGGCCTGGCCGCCTTCCGCATCGCCGGCGGCGCGCTCTTGTTCCTGCTCGGCCTCGACATGGCGCGCGTCGACCTGGCGACCACCATGGGCGACGCCGCCGGCGACACCTCGGAGCTGTCCACCGCCGCCTATGCGCGGCTCCGGTTCGAGCGGCTGGTGGTGCCGTTCGCGGTGCCGCTGCTGGTCGGCCCCGGCGCGATCTCGACGGCGGTGATCTATGCCGGCGAGGCGGGCCGCATGGGGCTGAGCGGCGAGGCGGCGGGCCTGGCGGTGATCGTCACGGTCTCGATCACCATCCTGGCCAGCTTCTGGTTCGCCGGCCTGATCACCCGCGTGCTGGGCCGGGTGGGCACGATCATCGTGATCCGGGTGCTGGGCCTGATCCTCTGCGCCATGGCGGTGCAGTTCATGCTGGCGGGCTTCGCCGACTCGACCGTCGGCCTGATGCGCGCCTCGGCGTCGGCGCCTTATCCACATTGAGGGGTGCGAAGGCCGGCGGCTGACCTCCGCGACGATGTGACCGGGCCTGTCGCACGAAACCAAAGCCGAGGCGCCGGGCGTTGAAGGACAATGTTCAGGCGCCCGGTCGTTAATCCATGCGATTGAACGGCGTCCGGATCGGGTGTATCGCCCCGCGCCGCCGCTGCAAGGATCGCCGCCGAACCCGCGGCGACCGGAGGATCAAGATTGGCTCTCGAAGCCTCAGCCCAGGCGGCCGCGCAGGACGCGAACGCGTCGCCTGACTCCCACCCTGCCCATTCCGCCAAGCACAAACGCCGCGGCGCCTATTGGGCGCTGAGCATCGGCTCGCTCGGCGTGGTCTTCGGCGACATCGGCACCAGCCCGCTCTACGCCTTCCGCTCGGCCCTTTCGGCCATGGAAGACGAGACCGTGCGGCGCGCCGACGTCTACGGCATCGTCGGATTGGCGCTTTGGGCGCTGATCATGGTGGTGACGGTCAAATACGTCCTTTTCTTGATGCGGGCGGACAACAAGGGCGAGGGCGGGGTGCTGTCGCTGATGGCCCTGGCGCAGCGGGCGATCGGCCGGCGCACCGCGACGCTGCTGACCCTCGGCCTGATCGGCGCGGCGCTGTTCTACGGCGACGCGGTGATCACCCCGGCGATCTCGGTGCTCTCGGCGATCGAGGGCTTGCGCACCATTCCCAGCCTCGGCCACCAGGTCACCACCGATCTGGTGGTGATGATCAGCATCGTCATCCTGGTCGCGCTGTTCTTCGTCCAATCGCGCGGCACGGCGCGGGTGGGCCTGTTCTTCGGCCCGATCATGCTAGTCTGGTTCGCGGTGATCATGGTGTTCGGCGCCCTGCACGTGCTCGACGACCCGCGCGTGCTGTTCTCGCTCAATCCGTTCTACGCCGTCGACTTCCTGATCCGGCATGGCTTCGTCGGCTTCCTGGTGCTGGGTTCGGTGTTCCTGTGCGTCACCGGCGCCGAGGCGCTCTACGCCGACATGGGCCACTTCGGCCGCTGGCCGATCCAGTCGGCATGGCTGTTCCTGGCGCTGCCGTGCCTGGTTCTGAACTACCTGGGCCAGGGCGCCATGGCGCTGCATGCGCTCGACCGCGCCACCGCGCTGGGACACGCGATGCCGGACCTCGACTGGTTCTTCATCATGGCGCCGCCCGAGTTCCGGCTGCCGCTGGTGATCCTGGCGACCGTGGCGACCATCATCGCCTCGCAAGCGGTGATCACCGGCGCCTTCTCGCTGAGCCAGCAGGCGATCCAGCTCGGCCTGTTGCCGCGCATGGACGTGCGGCGCACCTCGGAGACCCAGACCGGCCAGATATTCCTGCCGCAGATCAACAACATGCTGCTGGTGGGCGTGCTGGCGCTGGTGGTGATGTTCCAGACCTCGGACAACCTCTCCCACGCCTACGGCCTGGCGGTGACCGGCACCATGCTGGTGACCACGTCGTTGGCCTATGTCGTGGTGCGCCGCATGTGGAAATGGGGTCCGATCCGGACCGCGGTGCTGATCGGGCCGCTCTTGATGATGGACCTGACCTTCCTCGCCGCCAACGCGCTGAAGATCCTCTCCGGCGGCTGGGCCCCGGTGCTGATCGGCGCGGCGCTGTCGGCGGTGATGCTGACCTGGATGCGCGGCGCCCAACTGCTCACCGACAAGACCCGCCGCGACAGCGTGCCCTTGAAGGACCTCGCCGAGATCCTGCGCAACCGCGCCCCGCACCGGGTGGCCGGTACGGCGGTGTTCCTCACCTCCGATCCCGACGTCGCCCCGGTGGCGCTGATGCACAACCTCAAGCACAACAAGGTGCTGCACGAGAAGAACGTCATCCTCACCGTCGCCACCGCCGAGACGCCCCGGGTGCGGGACGAGAACCGGCTGGAGATCGAGCCGGTCAGCGCCGATTTCACCAAGGTGACCATCACCTACGGCTTCATGGAGAGCCCCAACCTGCCGCGCGCCCTGGCGCTGTGCCGCAAGCAGGGGCTGAAGTTCGACATCATGGCCACCAGCTTCTTCCTCGGTCGCCGCTCGGTGGTGCCGGCGGTGCAGTCGGGCATGCCGCTATGGCAGGACAAGCTGTTCATCTTCCTGATGAAAAACGCCACCAACCCCACCGACTTCTTCAACATCCCGCCCGGCCGGGTGGTGGAGCTGGGCACGCAGGTGACGGTGTAGGAGACGCAAGACGCCGGCCCATCACGCCGCGCCCTTGAACTTCGCCGCCTAACCGCCTTTAAGGCGCGCCTCGCTCTCGCCAAGGAATGCGCCCGTGGCCGACCTGCCTCCGCCGAAGAAAGTCGTGCTCGCCTACTCCGGTGGCCTCGACACCTCGATCATCCTGAAATGGCTGCAGACCGAATACGGCTGCGAGGTGGTGACCTTCACCGCCGACCTCGGCCAGGGCGAGGAGCTGGGTCCGGCGCGCGAGAAGGCGCTGATGGCCGGCGTGAAGCCCGAGAACATCTTCATCGTCGATCTGCGCGAAGAGTTCGTGCGCGACTACGTCTTCCCGATGTTCCGCGCCAATACGGTCTATGAGGGCCAGTACCTGCTCGGCACCTCGATCGCCCGGCCGCTGATCGCCAAGACCCAGATCGACATCGCCCGCAAGGTCGGCGCCGACGCGGTCAGCCACGGCTCGACCGGCAAGGGCAACGACCAGGTGCGCTACGAGGTCAGCTACTATGCGCTGGAGCCCGACATCCGGGTGATCGCCCCCTGGCGGGCGGAAAACTTTTTCAAGAGCCGCGAGGCGATGCTCGAATATGCCGAGCAGCACCAGATCCCGATCGCCAAGGACAAGCGCGGCGAGGCGCCGTTCAGCGTCGACGCCAACCTGCTGCACTCGTCGTCAGAGGGGAAGGTGCTGGAGGACCCGGCGGTCGAGGCGCCGGAGTTCGTCTACCAGCGCACGATCGCCCCCGAGGACGCGCCGGACAAGGCGCAGGTCTTCACCGTGGATTTCGAGAACGGCGATGCGGTCGCCATCGACGGCGAACGGCTGTCGCCAGCGAGCCTGCTGGCCAAGCTCAACCAGCTCGGCCACGACAATGGCGTCGGCCGGCTCGACCTGGTGGAGGGCCGCTTCGTCGGGATGAAGTCGCGCGGGGTCTATGAGACGCCCGGCGGCACGATCCTGCTGGCGGCGCACCGCGGCATCGAGAGCATCACCCTCGACCGCGGCGCGGCGCACCTGAAGGACGAGCTGATGCCGCGCTACGCCGAGCTGATCTACAACGGTTTCTGGTTCACGCCGGAGCGCGAGATGCTGCAGGCGGCGATCGACCAGAGCCAGGCCTTTGTCACCGGCCAGGTGCGGGTAAAGCTCTACAAGGGCAACGTCAGCATCATCGGCCGCGAGAGCCCCTATTCGCTCTACGACCAGGACCTTGTCACCTTCGAGGAAGGCAAGGTCGCCTACGACCACCGCGACGCGTCGGGCTTCATCCGCCTGAACGCGCTACGGCTGATGGTGAAGGCGCGGCGGGACCGGAAGGCTTAGCGCTGCGTCAAGTCAGCTTGTTGTACGGATAGCGGTCGCGGATCTCGGCGACGAAGAAGCGGCCCTTGGAGTCAGCTTCGGCGAACGAGCGGTGCACTTCGCCCGGCACGCCGACATAGGCGTATTCGTCGCCGTCGATGAAGCGCACGAGGAGCCGCTGCCGCTCGGCGTCGTAGCGGATGCCTCGGATCGCGGTGGAGTCGTCGATTTCCATGCCCCAGGAACGTCCCTGGCCGGGCTTCGTTTCCAGGACGCGCCGCGGCTCTCTCCCCCCGTGGGGCAAGTGTCGGCCCTAACGGGCCTCTCGCACAAAAAGAAGGCGCCGGAGGGCCCCTTCGACTCGACGCGGCGCGCCGAGCCACTTCCCCCCGCGGGGGAAGAGAACGGGGAAGAGAAATTCGTGACGCCCCCGTCATTTTTCTTGACGAAGGGCGCCGCTGAAGGCATTTGTTGTGAACGCCGTTCAGATTGGGAGATCGCTTGCTATGGCCGATGGAAGCCTGACGAAGGCCGTCGACGGGAACATCACCAAGGATGAAGTCTATCGCGCCGTGGCGCCAGATGACTTCGAGTCCATGCTGGAGCTCGATCGCTACAACAATCGCTCGACCGCCTTCGACAAGATCATCTCGGCGACCCACGACCACTTCTGGGACCCGCTCTCCAAGGACTACATCGATTTCGATGAGCCCTTCGACATGGAGAACGAGGCGCTGCTGCCCGATGAGATGATCGGCGTGCTGCAGACCCCCTATGGCAAGGAAATGCTCGCCGATCCCAAGCGCAGGATCGCCTTCATCAACGCCCAGACGCTGCGCTCGTTCTCCTCGATCCTGCACGGCGAGCAGGGCGCGCTGAACCTGTCGGCCAGCCTCTGCCACGTGCTCTGGGACCAGGGCGCGCAGGAATACGCCGCCAATCAGACCCGCGAAGAAGCCCGCCACGTGACGGCCTTCGCCAAGTACATCAAGGCCCGCTGGGGTCGGCCGGTGAACGCCAGCCCGGTGCTGCAGAACCTGCTGGTGGAGATCATCTCCTCGCCGGAAGTCTACAAGAAGATCATCGGCATGCAGATGCTGGTCGAAGGGCTCGCCATGGGCGCCTTCGCCACCTTCTACCAGAAGCTCAACGATCCGCTCGGCCGCAAGCTGATGCAGCTGGTGATGACCGACGAGGCCTTCCACCACAAGTTCGGGAAGATCTGGGCCGACCGCACGGTGCCGAAGCTGACCGAGGAAGAGCACATCATCATCGAGGACTGGGCGGCGCACTGCTTCCAGACCCTGCTGTTCAACCTCGTCGCCCCCTCCGAGCAGCGCGACCTCTATGAAGAGTTCGGCATGGACCCCGACCGGGTGATCCAGGAGTTCGCCGAGATCGCCACCGACGAGGCCCGCCGCGAAGACATGAAGGAAGCGACCAACATCTTCCGGGTGTTGATCAAGACCCTGCTCAACGCCGGCATCATCACCGACCGCACCCGCGCCTTCTACGGCATGTACGTCGACATGGAAGAGCTGAAGAACGAGGGTGACCGGATGGTCGGCGACGACATCGCCGAGGAAGGCATCGTCTATCTGAAGGCGATCAACTTCCGCGACCGGACCCCCGCCCTGCGACTTGCCGCCGCGGAATAAGGCTCAGTCCTAAATTCCGTCGCGTTTTGCGAGTTAGTCGCGGCGCAAGGTGCGAGGGCGCCTTGCGCCGCGAGCCGTTTCGCGGCGAAATTCGCGAAAGATGTCTATGAAGCTTGCCACCGCCGTTTGCGCGTTCCTCCTGCTGGCGATCGCCGTTCCGGCGGCCGCGGCCGCGCCGCAGCCGACCAAGCCCGTGCCCGCCAATCTCTACACGGGTCGCTGGTACGAGATCGCACGCACGCCCAACCATATGCAGACCGACTGCGAGGCCTCGACGACGGATTTCTCCGGCTGGTCGGCGGGCGCCTTCTCCGCCGTGCAGACCTGCCATAGTGGCGCCCCCAGCGGCCCGAAGCGCACCATCAGCGTCCAGGGCCATGTGCTGCCCGCCAGCCAGAACGCCAAGATGCAGCTGGCGATGCTGGGCGGCCTGCTCAGCAAGGAATACTGGATCCTCGACCGCTCCCAGGACAGCGCCTGGCTGATCATGGCGACGCCCGACGCCCGCTACGTCTGGCTGATGTCGCGCCAGCCGGTGCTGAGCGCCGCGGCGCGGCAGGCGGCGATGTCGCGCCTGCAGGCGCTCGGCTTCAACCTCGGTCGCCTCGCCTTCCCGCAGCAACTGACACGCTGACTTCACCTTGACGACCGGAACGAAGCTGGAACAGGATGCGGCGTGGAGACGCTCGTCCTCGGCCTCTCGCGGCCCCAGACCACCGACGCGGTGACCCGCGGCGCTGGGCGGCTGATGGCCGCGCTGGGCTATGCGCCGCTGCTCGAGGTCACCCTGCCCAACGGACGGCGCGCCGACATCATGGCGCTGGGGCCGCGCGGCCAGATCGCCATCGCCGAGGTGAAGTCGAGCCTGGAAGACTTTCGCACCGACCGGAAGTGGGGCGAGTACCTGCCCTATTGCGACGCCTTCTACTTCGCCGTGGCGCCGGAATTCCCGCGCGAGATCTTACCGCAGACGCCGGGCCTGATCGTCGCCGACGGCTTCGGCGGTGCGGTGCTGCGCGAGGCGCCGGTCGCCCCGCTCGCCGGCGCGCGCCGCAAGGCCCTGACCGTCGCCTTCGCCCGGCTGGCGGCGTGGCGGGCAAGCGGTCTCTAACGCGGCGCGCGCTTGGCCAGGATGCGCTGCAGGGTGCGGCGGTGCATGTTGAGGCGCCGCGCGGTCTCGGAGACGTTGTGGCCGCAGAGCTCATAAACGCGCTGGATGTGCTCCCAACGCACCCGGTCGGCGCTCATCGGGTTGTCCGGCGGGGCGGGCGAAGCGCCGGCCTGGGCGAGTAGGGCCTTGGCGACGTCGTCGGCGTCGGCGGGCTTGGAGAGATAGTCCACCGCGCCGGCCTTCACCGCCGCCACGGCGGTAGCGATGTTGCCGTAGCCGGTGAGCATGACGATCTTGGCGTCGGGCCGCGCCTCGCGCAGCGCCTCGACCACCCGCAGGCCGGAGCCGTCCTCCAGGCGCATGTCGAGCACCGCGAACGCCGGCGGGCGGCTGCGCACCGCGCTCAGCGCCTCGGAAACCGACTCCACCAGGGTGGTCTCGAAGCCACGGCTCTCCAGGGCGCGCCCAAGTCGGGTCCTCAAGGGGGCGTCATCGTCGAGCAAAAGCAGGGATTTCTCGGGGAGACCAGAAATCGTGGACTCGATGCTCGTCATCGCCGCTCGCTCCAGTTTATCACAGCCGCGCAAATCAACTGTCACGACCCGAGACATCTTGTCGCGCTCGGGCGGTGATTTTCAAGTGCTTAGAACGGACGTCAGCCGATCGGAGTTGCTTCGATCCGCGACCTTTGCCAACGCGCCGCGACGATGGCGCCGCCGCGGCGGCCATTCTTGAACTCCACGACCGCTCCCGTGCGCTCGAGCAGGGTCTTGGCGATGAAGAAGCCGAGGCCCATGCCGATGTGGCCGGTGCGCGAGCCCTCGGCGCCGGGGCGGCTGGTCACATAGGGCTCGCCGAGCTTGGCCAGCACCTGGGCTGAGAACCCCGGCCCATCGTCGCGCACCTCGACGGCGACGCTCGTCGCGTCGAAGCGGGCGGTGACCAGGATCTCGTTGCGGGCGAAGTCGAAGGCGTTCTCGACCAGCGACGTCATGGCGTGCAGCACTTCGGGCCAGCGCCACACGTCCGGCGCCTCGACCCCCGCCGCGCCGGTGACCACCGCCTCCACCCGCACCGCCTCGGCGTCGGCATAGGGCTCGACCACCTCGCGCACGAACTGCAGCAGGCTCATCCGCTCGTGCACCTCGTCGCTGGCGTCGGGCATCTCGGCAAGGCGGCGCAGGATGTCGCGGCAGCGCTGGGCCTGGGCGATCAGCAGCTCGGCGTCGTCGTGCAGCGGACCCTCGGGGGTCTCGCGCGCCATCTCCTTGGCGACGACGGCGATGGTGGCGAGCGGGGTGCCGAGTTCGTGGGCCGCGGCGGCCGCCAGCGCGCCCAGGGCGGACAGCCGCTGCTCGCGCGCCAGCACCGCCTCGGTGACGTTGAGCGCCAGTTCCATCCGCGCGGCCTCGGCCGCCGCCTGATGGGCGTAGCCGGCGGCGAAGGCGATGCCGGCGACCAGCGCGACCGAGAGCCCGAAGCGATAGACGATCGGCAATTCGAACGCCGCCCCGGGTATCCAGGGCAGCGGCATGGCCTGGAGGGCGAGCGTCAGGGTCGCGGCGATGGCGAGGGCGGCGAGGGCGGCGGCGTAGCGCAGCGGCAGGCTGGCGCCGGCCAGGGTCACCGGGCCGATCATCAACAGGGCGAACGGATTGGCGATGCCGCCGGTGAGATAGAGCAGCGCGGCCAGTTGCAGGATGTCGAAGGCGAGCTGCGCCGCGGCCTCGCCGTCGCGCGCCGTACGCTGGCCCACCGGCGTCACGGTCAGCACGAGGTTGAACACGGCGCCGACGCCCAGCACCACGGCGCAGGCAAGGTAGGGCGCCTGGAACTTCAGCCCCTCGCCGATCACCGCCAGGATCGTCGCTTGACCCGCCAGCGCCACCCATCTGAGCCCGACGAGGGTGCGCGCGCGCAGCCGTCCAGGCCGCCGGACGATGACCGCCGCGGCGGCTTGCGCGGTCGCCGAGCCGGGGGTATCCGGACCCGGCTTTGCGGGGGCCGGCGTGACGGATGAAGGCGCGGATGCCATGGCCATCGGACACGGGCACAGTGGTCCCGGACGCGCGACGCGTCAAAGGGGTCTTGTGCTCAAGCTCGCGCGAATGGCGACCGCCCTGGCGCTGATCGGCCTCGCGACGACCCTGCCGGCCTGCTCGAAACCGACCGCGACGCCTTCCCAGGCGCAGGCAAGCGCGGATGGCCCCGGCGGCCCGTTCACCCTGGTGAACCAGGACGGCAAGCCAGTCGACCAGTCGGTGCTGAACGGCAAATGGAGCGTGGTCTTCTTCGGCTACACCTTCTGCCCGGATTTCTGCCCCACCACCCTGACGACGCTGGGCCAGGCCATGACCCTGCTCGGGCCGCAGGCAAAGGACGTGCAAGTGGTGTTCGTCACCATCGATCCGGCGCGCGACACCCCGCCCGCGCTGAAGACCTATCTGTCGAGCCGCGTCTTTCCGAAGAACATCATGGGCTTGACCGGCACGGCGGCTGAAATCGCCCAGGTCGCCAAGGGCTACAAGGTCTTCTACCAGAAGGAAGGGACGGGCTCATCCTACTCGATGGACCACTCCACCGCGCTCTATGTGATGGGTCCGGACGGCCAGTTCCGCACCGTGATCGCCGATGGCCTGACCCCGCAGCAGGACGCCCAGCAACTCGCTGACGCGATGCGAGGGACGTGAGGCTGCGGCGATCCTCCCGCAAAAGCCTGGACTTCCCTTAACCCAGTCCCGATATTGTTGCAGCGCACAACGAACGAGGGCTCATGCTCTATTCGCTCCATGAAGCGGCCTACAACTCAGCGACCCCGGTCCGGATGGCCGCGCGCGCGGCGCGGGATTTCTGGGGCTCGCCGCTGAACCCGGCCAGCGGCTCCAAGTGGGGCCGCAGGCTGTACGCCTCGGCCGACCTCGTCACCAACATGACCCAGCGCTACGGCCGGCCGGCCTGGGGCATCCAGCAGGTGACGATCAAGCAGCAACCGGTGGCCGTGCGCGAGGAAGTGGTCTGGTCGAGCCCCTGGGTGAAGCTGCGCCGCTTCTCGCGCGAGCCGGCCGATCTGCGTCGCGCCCGCGCCGCCCTGGCCGCGCCGCCGCTGCTGGTCGTCGCCCCGCTGTCGGGCCACTACGCCACCCTGCTGCGCGGCACGGTGGAGACCTTCCTGCAGGACTTCGACGTCTACGTCACCGACTGGTCCAACGCCCGCGACGTGCCGATCCTGGAAGGCCGCTTCGACTTCCACGACTACATCGACGAGGTGCGCGAAATCCTGCGCCACATCGGCGAGCGCGCCCACGTGGTCGCGGTCTGCCAGCCCGGCCCGCCGGTGCTGGCCGCCGCCGCGCTGATGGCCGAGGACGGCGATCCGAACCGTCCCGGCAGTCTGAGCCTTCTAGGCTCGCCGATCGACGCGCGCCTCGCCCCCACCGCGACCAACAAGCTGGCCGAGGACAAGCCGTTCTCCTGGTTCCAGCAAGCGATGATCTACACCGTGCCGCCCCCCTATCCGGGCATGCTGCGGCGCGTCTATCCGGGCTTCGTGCAGCTCTACAGCTTCATCTCGATGAACGCGGAGCGCCACCAGGCCGCGCACCGGCGCTATTTCGACAATCTGGTCGACGGCGATGGCGACTCGGCCGAGCGGCACCGCGAGTTCTACGACGAGTACCTGTCGGTGCTGGACCTTACCGAGGAGTTCTACCTGCAGACGGTGGACGCGGTGTTCCAGCGCTACCTGCTGCCGAAGGGCGAGCTCGAACACCGCGGCCGCAAGGTGCGGCTCGACGCGATCACCGACGTCGCCCTCATGAGCGTCGAGGGCGAGAACGACGACATCTCCGGCGTCGGCCAGACCCAGGCCGTGCACGCCCTGACCCCCAACCTGCCGGACGACCTGCACGAGCTCTATGTGCAGCCCAAAGTCGGCCACTACGGCGTCTTCAACGGCCGCCGCTTCAACGACGAGATCTATCCGCGCATCCGCGATTTCATCGGACGGGCCGAGGCGAGAGTGGCGGGGTAGGCCCCGCCTACCGCTCCGAGAACATCACCCCGCCCTTCATCTTCGAGTCCCGCGGGGCGTCGATGACGGTGACGGTGACCGCGTCGAGCGGGGCGCCGAAGTGCCTGACCACCGCGGCGGTGATGTCGGCGCAGAGGGCCTTTTTCTGCTCGGGCGTGCGGCCCTCGACGGCGTGGACGATGACCTCGGGCATGACCCTCCCTCTTCAGCCGTGGGCGGCGAACTCGCTGATCGGGTCGCCAGCGATGCGCGAGTGGTACATCACCCGCGGTTTGGTCATATCCCACGGGCAGGCGCGGTGCATCAGGCAGCGGTTGTCCCAGACCACCGCGTCGCCGGGCGTCCAAGCGTGGTGATAGACGCGCGGCGGCTGGCAGGCGAAGTCGGCGAGATCCTCCAGCAGGTGCTCTGACTCGTCGGCCTCCAAGCCTGGAATGCCGAAGGCGTGGCGGCCCACCATCAGGCAGCGCCGCCCGGTCTCGGGATGCGCCTTCACCAGCGGCCGCAGCGGCGGCTCCTCCACCGTCATGCCGTAGCCGGAATAGGCGCTGCCGACCTTGTGCTCATGGCCGAGCTTGCCCTGGCTGTAGCGCAGCGAATGGTAGGCGCTGAGCGGCGCGATCCTGGCCTGGGTCGCAGAATCCAGCGCATCGTAGGCGGCCCGCATGTCGGTCCAGCCGGTCTCGCCGCCTTCGTCCGGGACCACGTGGGCGGTGAAGACAGCGCCCTTGGCCTGCACCGGCATGTAGGTGGAATCGCAGTGCCAGCCCATGTTGCCCTTCAGCACCTTGACCGCATCGTCCGTGCCGTCGTCGGGCCGGATGGAGCCGTCCGCGCGGACGTTGCTGATCGGCGCGATCTCGAACTCCGGCGCGCCGAAGCGGCGGGCGAAGGCGATCTGCTGCTCTCGGCTCAGGTGCTGGCCGGGGAAGATCAGCAGGGCGTGGTCGAGCCAGGCGCGGTAGAGGGCGGCGAACCCG
>Ga0302308_10002038_pt1 | contig 16366 bp, 14 predicted proteins | sample III_Palsa_E3_3_FD_200531 | JGI IMG/M metagenome (GOLD analysis project Ga0302308, IMG submission 200531) | Peat permafrost microbial communities from Stordalen Mire near Abisko, Sweden - III_Palsa_E3_3 | ecosystem: Environmental > Terrestrial > Soil > Palsa > Peat permafrost | place: Sweden... | reverse complement strand
CGACTCCGCCACCGACGATGATCACGCGAAGCTTGTCGGAATGCGGCTCGTGGGTAGTCATGAGAAGAGCCTAGATTGCATCTAGGGGCCCGTCAGCCGCAGAAAACCGACGCGGTAGCGGGAAAACTACGTAGCTGCCTTAAGCTCATGGCGGATGACAGAAGCCTCCAAGGAGCTGTGGATTCGTCGCCTGCTGGATGTCGGTCGTGCTGTGGTGAGCGAGCTGGACCTGGCAGCGGTGCTGGAGCGTGTGCTTCAGGCGGGCCGCGAAGCCACCGGGGCCCGGTATGCGGCCCTGGGCATCTTGAACGAGCAGCGCACCGAACTGGAGCAGTTCTTGACTTCGGGCGTGGACGATGAGACACATCGCGCGATCGGCGATCTGCCACGGGGCCTTGGGGTTCTGGGGACGCTGATCGAGCACCCGCAGTCGCTGCGCGTTGCCGACGTGGGCCAGCATCCGAGTAGCTACGGGTTTCCGGCGGGGCACCCCGTGATGCGCAGCTTCCTGGGTGTGCCGCTAGTGATTCGTGGGCAGGCGTGGGGCAACCTGTATCTGACGGAGAAGCAAGGAGGCGAGTTCACCGCACAGGACGAGGAGGCTGCCATGATCCTCGCCGATTGGGCTGCGATTGCGATCGACCATGCGCAGGCCCACGGGACGAGTGAGCGCCGCCGCCAGGAGGCGGAGAAGGCGGTTCGGGGCCTTGAGGCAACCCGCGACGTGGTGGTCGCGATCGGCGGAGAGGTCGCGCTTGAGCATGTGCTGGAGCTAATCGTCAAGCGCGGACGCGTGCTCGTGGGTGCGAGGAGCGTGGTGATAATGCTGCGCGACGGCGCGGAGCTGGTAGTGCAAGCAAGCGCCGGTCATGTCCAGGATGCGCGCGGTGTGCGCCTGCCGATCGCCGACTCCACATCCGGACAGGTGCTCGAGCACCTGCGTCCTGAACGCATCACCGACGTCGCCGCCAAGCTGCGGATCGACCCCAGCGAGTTTGGGGTGCCCGACGCGCAGACAGCGCTACTCGTGCCCATGGTCTACCGCGGGGAGGCTATGGGTGTTCTCGCGGCATTTGATCGCGATGGGAACGACGAGGCGTTCAGTGAGGATGACGAGCAGGTGCTGCGGACGTTCGCAGCGAGCGCCGCTACGGCTGTGGCGCTGGCGCAGAGCGTGCAGGCCGACCGGCTGCGCAGCTCGTTGGCCGCCGCGGACGCCGAGCGTCGCCACTGGGCACGCGAGCTCCACGACGAGACGCTGCAGAGCCTCGGCGGGCTGCGGATCCGCCTCTCCTCTGCACTGCGCCGGAATGACCTGACGCAAGCGCAGGAGGCGATGCGCGAGGCGATAGCGCACCTAGAGCAGGAGATCGACAACCTGCGGGCGATCATCACCGAGCTACGCCCAGCGGCGCTGGATGAGCTCGGACTGCGCAGCGCGATCGAGGGGCTACTCGATCGCCACCGCGAGCAGAGCGGATTTCGCCTCGACAGCGAGCTTGTGCTGCCCGGCCCCGCGGATGGGGAGAAGCGCCTCGAGGAGGAGCTCGAGACCGCCGTTTACCGGCTGGTTCAGGAGGCGCTCACGAACATCGCCAAGCACGCTGAGGCAAGCTACGTCCGCGTCGCCGTCGGCCAGTCCGACGGGCAGCTCTCAATAGCGGTACAGGACGACGGGTCGGGCTTCGACTCCGAGCTCGCGAGTCACGGCTTTGGCTTGGCTGGGATGCAGGAGCGGGTGAGCCTGGCTGGCGGCACGCTCAGCATCGAGTCCAACGAGCACGGAACACTCCTCAGAGCCAGCCTACCGGCACGCCACCGCAACCCAGCTGGCGGCGCTGTCAAGGAGTCACGCTCTGAGCAGCCCGTGCCCTAGCGCGTAGTGGACCAGTTCAGCACGGGTGCCGAGCCTGAGCTTCGAGAGTATGTGGGCGCGGTGCGTCTCGACCGTACGGGGGGAGATGCGCAGCTTGCGCGCTATCTCGACGCTCGTGTGCCCGTGGGCGATCAACCCCAGAACCTTGACCTCGCGGGCGCTCAGCTTCTCCTCTGTGAGTGAGCGGCCGATAGCGTCCAAGCGAGGTGCCATTTGGGGGCTGATGTATTCCTCCCCACGGGCAGCTGCACGCACTGCCTGAGGCAGCTCGTCATCAGCTAGCTCCTTGACCACGAACCCAAGCGCTCCGGCAGCCAACGCGCGCTGCGCGAACACCGGATTATCCTCCATCGTCAACGCCACGATCTGGGTCTCCGGCACACGCTCGCGCAGCTGGCCGACCGCTCCGATGCTGGACCCGTCGGGCATGCTGAGGTCGAGCACGAGCACCTGCGGACGATCGCCCTGAACATGGCGCACGGCAGAGTCCAGGTCACTAGCTTCGGCGATCACCTCCACGTCCTTCTCGCCGTCGAGCAGCAACCGCAGGCTGCGACGCATGAGCGCATGAGCGTCGGCAAGGATCACGCGGACAGGCCCGGTGCTTGACGCGACCGCCGCGGCCCCAGCAGGGCTCGACGCCAGATGCAGACGTGGAATCACATCTCCCACGCTACCTGGGCCAGGCGTGTGATTCACCGGTAGAGATCCCCGTTTTCCGGTGGTAAAGCACGTATCTTCGACCCGCCCCTCACGCCGCCAACGCGGAGGCGCTCGCAGCGCCGCCTCCTCCTTAGGCAAGCGGCCCGGTTGGGGCCGCGGCGACGCGTGGCAGGACGAGCAGCGCGCTGCGAGCGTTGCGCTCGAGGTAGTCGGAGGTGCTGCCAAGCACGAGGCGGCGCACCGGACCGTAGCTGCGTGAGCCGACGACCAGGATGTCTAGCTCCTCGCTGAAGGCGGCGAGCTCCTCGCCCGTTATCCCGTAAACCGCGCGCCCATCGACGTCGTGCAGGTCCTTCATGCGGGTGGCGGCCTCTGAGAGCATCATGTCGATGCTCTCCCCGATTGCGGGGGGCATGAGCCCGGTGTAGGCGTAAGTCGGTATCGAGACCACTTCCAGAACGTGGACCGGAGCGTTGGTGGGCGCCGCGAGCTGGCGGGCCACAGCGAGCGCTGCCTGGCTCTCCTGCGACCCGTTGTATCCCACGCCGACGTTGGCGATCGCGTTGGGATGCTGAGCGTAGCCAAGAGGGGCAATCGCGACTGCGCACGAAGCGCCGTTGAGGGCGCTGCGGGTGTCATCGCCGAGCATCGCGCGGCCGAACGCGCCGTGGCTGCAAGAGCCCACCACAAGCAGGTCGGCGTCGTGCGCCTCGGCATATTGGTGAAGACCGCGACCCGGGCTGTCCGAGCGGATGCCGATGAGCTCCGCGCTGACATCGCACGCGGTGCGCTCTTGCTCGAGCAGAGCCTTGGCGGCTTCGGAGGCCGACGCTTCAGACCCGGGGCCAACGTGGATATGGGCGAGCGTCAACTTCCCGTCGGCATCGGTGAGGTGTGAGGCAAGCACAATGGCGTCACGGCCGTTGGGCCTGCCGTCCACTCCCACGAGCACGTTCTTGAACATAGTTATCTCCTTTGATGGGCTACTCGTGATGCTAAGCGGCAAAGCTCGCCACGCCGTCAGGGAGGAGCACCTGAGTGGCTGCGGCTTTCTACTGAGCAGGCTTCGACCCCATCCCCGCTCCCTGATCCTGAGCGAGCTAAGCGATACCCTCGCTTGAGGATGCGATCTCGCCCCCCGCGGAGGAGCGCCAGCCAGCCGAAGGGCATGCAGTGAGCCAGAGCGGAAACGACCTCAAGGCCGGGCAACTGGGCACTGCGGATCTGACGGCCTCGACGGTCGCCAACATCGGGCCAGGGATCGACTTCTACTTCGCCTTCGGCGTGATAGCCGTTACCGCCGGCGTCGCTGCTCCATTGACGATCCTGGCGGCAGGTGTGGCAGTCGTCTTGCTCGCTTTCATAGTGGCCGAGTTCACCAGGGTGGAGCCATCAGCGGGAAGCTTCATCACCTACGTCGAGACATCCCTTGGGGCGAGGGCAGGTGTCCTTGTGGCGCTCCTTGTCGCGGTCGGGTACACGGTGGCGATGGCGGGGGTATTCACCATGTCGGGTGGCATGGTGGCCTTGACCCTCGCGCACTACACCTCGTGGCATCCGGCATGGGAGCCAATGACGCTTGTTCTCACAGGCGGAGCGATCTGGCTGGCCGTGCGAGGCGTCAGCCTCTCGACGACCGCCGTCGCCGTGGCTGTCCTCGCGCAGGTCGCGATCATGCTGCTGGTCTGCGTCGTCGTGCTGATCGATGAGCGCTCCCATCTCTCAGGCATACCGTTCTCCTGGGCACACCTCACGGGGGGCCTCGCAGGACTGTCAGCCGGCTTCCCACTAGCCCTCTACATGTTCATCGGATGGGAGAACGGTCCAGCGCTCGCCGAGGAGTGCCGCGAGCCGAAGCGAACCGTGCCCAGAGCTCTGTTCATATCGGTCGCGATCGCCACCGCGCTGTTTGTCTTCTTCACCTACTCCACCGTCACCGGCTTTCACTACAACGTCTCCTCCATCGGTCGCTCCTCAGTCCCATTTCTGACCGTGGCCGACCACTATCTCGGCGGACTGGCGATCCTCGCCTGGCTAGCCGGGATCGTCTCCGTGCTCGCCACGCTCGTCGCCGGCGCGAACTCCCAGGCACGAATGCTCTACGACGGCGGGCGAAGCGGGCTCCTACCAGCATGGCTGGGCCGCGCCCGCGCGCGAGACAACACGCCAGTACGCGCGCTGCTTGGAATGGCCGGCGTCGGACTCACGATCATCGCGCTCTGGTGGATATCCCACCTCGTCGGTCTAAACGGCGGGTCAACGAACCCTGTGGGGCTGTATGCCGAGTGCTCGACGATGGGCACGATCGTGATCCTGTTCGTGTACTTCCTGACAACGCTCTCGCTCCCGGTCTTCATGTGGAGCCGCCACCGGCAATCGTTCTCCGCGCTGCGACACGTGGCCGTCCCGGTCCTAGGAGCGCTGACCCTGGTAGTCCCGTTTGTCGAGCTCTGCAAGCCGGGGCAGCCCGCCCCCTACAGCGAGTTTCCGTACGTGGCACTGGCAATCGTGGCGGCCGCTGCCGTGATCGCCGCCATCACCGTGCGCCGCCACCCAACCACTGGTTCAGCCGAGGGAACGGCCTTCTCCGAAGCCTAGTGCTGTGGCGGGAGGCGCCCGAGTCCGCGATCACCCGCCACAGCGTCCCGAGGAGTTGAGCGGATCGACAATCCCGGGGACACCTGGCATAGTCAGGCAGAAGTCGCCCCAACGAGTACATCCGTGCTGCGACTGCGATCGCCACCCTCGAGTACCACCTTCAGCGCGCCCGTGTTCGCTGCGTCAGCGAACGTGTCGTAGGCGCTCATTGTGTCCCCGAGTGAGACGTGATGCGTGGCGAACACCGTCGGGTCAAGGCGACCGCTGGCCACCAGCATCATCAGCTGAGGGATCGTGCGAGTGTCGACAAGCCCTGTTGTGATTGTGACGTCGCGCGTCCAGAGCTTCTCGAGGTGAAGCGTGGCGGAATGGCCATGCACGCCAATATTCGCCACCCTTCCCCCAGGCCTGATCAGCTCAGTCGCCAGCTCGAATGTGTCCGGAACGCCCACCGCCTCGAACGCAACATCCGCACCGAGTCCATCGGTGAGCTCCATGATTTGCGCGAGGGCATCTTCGCGCCCGTTGTTGATCGTGACGTCGGCTCCGAAGTGCTGGGCGCTCTCGAGTCGTCCATCGGCGAGATCGATTGCCACGATCCGTCCGGGTGTGTAGAGACTCGCTGTGAGAATCGCAGCGAGTCCGATGGGGCCTGCGCCGACCACCGCCACGACATCTCCGGGCGCGACTTTTCCGTTCAGCACGCCCACCTCATACGCCGTCGGCAGGATGTCGGAGAGGAACAGGACCTGCTCGTCGCTCAGATGCTCCGGCACCTTGTAGACGGAGTTGTCCGCAAACGGCACGCGAGCGTACTCGGCCTGCAATCCATTGATCGTGTGGCCGAAAATCCAGCCGCCACCACCGAGGCATTGCCCATAGCGGGATTCCTTGCAATACCGACAGCGCCCACAGGAGGAGATACACGACAAGAGAACGCGGTCGCCGATCGCGACCGTACTAACGCTGGCGCCTATCTCCTGCACGGTACCGACCGCCTCATGGCCGAGCACCGTGCCTGGGGTCGTCTCGGGCACGTCGCCCTTGAGGATGTGTAGGTCACTTCCGCAGATCGTCGAGGTATCGATTTGCACGACGATGTCTGTCTGATCGATGATTGTGGGGTCATCCACGGTGTCCCAGCCGCGCTGGCCGGGTCCGTGGTAAACGAGAGCCTTCATATCAGTCTCCTGCCGTTGTCAGTTGGTTTGCACTGGTGCCTCAAGCTTCTGTGTCGCGATACTGCAAGATGCTTACTCCTGCTCGTGGCCGAGCAGTCCGGATAGCCATTGCGTCTTGCGGTAGGGCGGCATCAGGAGGACCAGAACAACCAAGACGGCCGTGCCGACGAGGTACTGGAACAGCTCGGCAGTGGTCGCGAATTCACCTGTGAGGTTCTCACCCCAGGCGATCACCGCAAAGGTGAACATCGACAGAGCGAGGCCGCTGAGGAGGATCGGCTTGCGCCGTGTCGGCAAGAACTCGCCGGTAAGGACGCTGGCTGCAATCACAACGAACACGAGAGCCTCAAGCAGACCGATCAGTACCCAGGAGGCGTTCAGCCCAGGGAATGAGGCAACGAACGTGCCATCAAAGCTCTTAGCGAGGCCAGCCGGCATCGTGCCGCTGTTATCGATCAGCTTCTCCTTTGCTGAGAAGAAGAACAGGAGGCCGAATGTGAGGTAGATCCCTGCGCTGATGAGCCAGTAGCTGGCACGGTCGGCGACATGAGTGATCGTTCCCTCACGAGTGTGAATTTGCGCTGGATGTGTCGATGCGGCAGTGGCCATGGGTTCCTCCCGTTGAGTTGTGCCTACCCGTACGAAGATAGGCGCGCTCCTCACTTCCCCCATCGGGACTTTGTGCGCTCCCTGCTGCGGTTTTCTACCTATTGCCCTGCCAGGGGCGATACCTTGATGGAGATGGTCGACCACGACACAACGCCGATCGACGTCGTAGGGGACGACGAGGGATCCTCCACCGAGCCAATCCGCATCGTCCTCGCAGACGATCACGCGGTTGTGCGCAGCGGGCTGCGGATGGTGCTCGACAGCGAGAGCGACTTCGAGGTGGTGGCGGAGGCCAGCGACGTGGAAGCCGCACGGCGCTACGTGCGCGGCCACCACGCCAGGGTGCTCGTCCTCGATCTCAACATGCCTGGTGGCTCAAGCCTCGAGGCGATCCCGGCAATCCGTGAGGAGTCCCCCGATACGCAGATCGTGGTGTTGACGATGCAGCAGGATCCCGCGTTCGCCCGCGAGGCATTGCGCGCGGGAGCAATCGGTTATGTGCTCAAGGAGGCAGCCGACGACGAGCTCGTCGAGGCGGTTCGGCGTGCAGCTGTCGGGGAGAGCTACCTGAACCCCCGGCTAGGAGCACGCATAGCTTCCGAGCCGTCACCAGGGCCGCCGGACGATCTCTCAGAGCGCGAAGTCGACGTGCTGCGGCTGATAGCGCTCGGACACACCAACGCCGAGATCGGCGAGCAGTTGTTTCTGTCGGTGCGAACGGTTGAGACCCACCGTTCGCACATTCAGCAGAAGCTCATGCTTTCCACTCGCTCGGAGCTCGTCGGTTATGCATTGGAGCGGGGATTGATTAGCACGGGCGGCGAGCGTGAGGGCTGACCCGTAGCGCTGCCTGCCTCGAAGCGCTCACGCGCCAGTCGCCATGACGAGCTCGGGAATTCGACCCTCTCGATCCCTCCGTGGAATGTTACGTGCGCGTCGAACCCATCGCGGAAGACATCCAGCATCAAGCGGTTCTCTGGCAGCACCTCAGCCACCAACTGTGTGATGCCGCGCTCCTCGGCGATTGCTGTCAGTCGCTCCAAGAGCACTGTCCCTAGGCCGCGATCATGGAGATGATCGGCCACCTCAACCGCGACTTCCGCGCGTGTCTCATCGAGCAGCACACAGGCAGCATGCGCCACAAGCACACCCGTCTCGTCGTGTGCGAGCAGCCCATAGCGATCCGCGGGCGTGCCCGCGGCCCAGTGGGCAGCACCGGGCACATCGATGCAGCCACTGAAGAACCGCAAACGTCGTGAGTTTGCGCACAGGTCGGCAAGGAACTGCAGCAGCGCCGCCTCATCGCCTGCCCTGACCGCGCGGATTACCACGGAGGAGCCGTCCCGCAGCCTCACAACCTCAGACTCCAGCGGACCGCCTACTGACACCGTTGCCATGGGGGGCGAGACAGGGGACGCTAGATCTGACCTTGTCACGATGCCCACAGATTCGCGGGTGCAGGCGGATCATGCATCCGAGCATGACCGCCAGCTCGAAGCGGAAGACTACGTAGTCGCCGTAGGCGAAAAGGCGGCATGGCGAGACACGGACTGGGGCCGCCTACACCGCGATTTGCGCTTCGTGGAACAACTCTGCGAGCGGCCAGAAGGGCTGGGCCGGAGGGGGCCGTGGTGGCTACTGACATCTCTGCCGAGATGATCGCTTTCGGCCGTGAGCGAGCTGCTGCCGCCGGACTTGAAATCCCACCGGCCGAAAAGTCGCGCCTTTTGCCAGCGCCCGGATTCTTGGCTTTCCTGAGCCTTTTTCCGCACCGTTGAGCGGGATTCGGCGGGTTGGCGGCTGCGGGTGTGGGGCGCCGCGAACCGCTGTTAACCGCCTGAAACCGCATGATCCGCGCTCGGACTGGCGCGGATTTGGCGCGAGTCGGGCGAGGTTGGTTGAGGGTTTCAGCAGGGGCATCGGATGGCGGCCTGACGGGCGCTAGGCTCTCGTCGTTGCCGTCATCGGCACTAGGGAAGCTGAAGCGGCTGCGCCCCTCGGCACGCCGCGCCAGGCGCCCAGCGGCGACGGATCGTTGTTGGCCGGATCTAGGTGCTCAGGTCGGAGCGGATGATCTTGAGCTTCGCGCCGTTCGTGGCCGGTCGTTCTAGGTCGCTGACGATGTTGACGTGGATTGGTGGTGGCTCGGCTCCAAGTGTGCGCAGTCGTGTTCGGATCTCAGAGGCGAGCTGTGTGGTCCACTCTGTCGAGTGAGGATCTCGCGCGACGGCTGAGACGGTGATGGAGTCGGCTCGTTGTAGCACTTGGTAGCGGGCGATCTCCGGGCGCTCCTCGATCGTCTCCTCGAAGTTGTTCGGATGAACGAGAATCTCTCTGCCGTCGGCGTCGGCGAGACGAATCGTGTCCTCTGCGCGTCCGCTGAGCTTGAGGATGCGCTTGCTCTCCCGCCCGCAGCGGCATGGCTCGCTCGCAAGAGTCATCTCGTCCTCGAGGCGGTAGCGGATCAGCGGTAGCGTGCGGTTCAGCCAGCTCGTGACGAGTAGGCCGTTGGCGGGCTCCCCGTCGGCGACCGGTTCCCCGTTGTAGTCGACTGCTTCCACGATGCAGGTCGTTTCGCGAATGTGCAGGCCCTCGTGGGCGGGGCACTCAAACGCGAGAACCCCGCCAGTCTCGGTTGTGGCGTAGGTATCGAAGGGCTCGATGCCCCATGCGTCGCGGATCGAGGCGCGGGCGCTTGAAACGAACTGCTCGGAGGTGCAGGAGACCCATTGCGGGGAGATATCCAGACGCCCGGCCCGCTGCTCCTCAGCGAGGGCAGCGATAACACTCGGATAGCCAGAGAGGAAATCTGGACGGAAGCTCTCCAAAGCGGGCGCGAGCTCTGAGACGGGTGCGGTCACGTCCAGCCGCAGCACTGCATAGGCGGGCGAGCGGCCGGAGGTAGCCATCCGGTTAGTCATGTGCACGGCACCGCCCGCGGTGATCTGCGCAATTCGCCTACGCGGCAGCAGCCGCGGCCCGAACCCGTAGGCGGAGACGAGCCAGACGTAGGCCCCGAGCACCCGCTGCCATGAGACGCGGTCGAAGGGGACGTACGTCGCGATCCCCGACGTACCGCCCGATGCAAGCACTCGGTACTCGTCGAGCAGCAACGGATCGGGCCCGCTCACGCCCTGCAAGTGGCGTGCGATTGCCGACGTCGTCAACCGGCGGTCGGTCATGAGGAGATCGAAGGACTCCGCGAGATCCTGCTTGTACATCACCGGCAGATCTTTCAGCGCGGCGGCCGAAGAGACTCGCCCCCGTGGGAGTCGCCGCTCGTGAAATGGGCACCGCCCTTTCGCGAGCGCCAGGAGCGCATGGAGCTGCTGATGCTGGTGGCGGTCGATTTCCGCGCGAGTTCGAGCGCCCGCCGCTGCCTCTGCTCGCCCACGCCGGATGACCTTGATGGTCTCGCTCGGCTTCATCTGACTCCAATCCCAAGATCCAGATACACTATGTATGCCAGAATATTCAGATACAACACGTATGTCAAGTCATCCGACCCGTCAAGAGTCTCAAGCCCACACCCGCCAGCGCCTGATCCAGGCGGCGAAATCAGCATTTCGCGAGCACGGCTTTCACCGCGCCTCCGCGGAGAGCCTGGCTGCCAGCGCCGGCTACACCAGGGGCGCCCTGTATGCGAACTTCGACGGCAAGGAGGGCCTATTCCTGGCCGTACTCGATGAGGAAGTCGCCGTGCGGCGCACCGTGATCGCGCAATCACGCGACCTCGAGACCGCCGCGCGCCGCTATCGCACCCTCCTAGACGAAGACCCCGGCTGGACACTGGCCATGCTCGAGTTCACGATCCACGCCGCACGCCATCCCGAGCTAGCCGAGCAACTCACAGCCCGCAACGTCGAGCTGCGCGCGAGCATCGCGGAGAGCCTGCTAGAGCGAGACCCCGAACTCTCCCCCCAGAACGCCGAGACCGCAGCAAAGCTCGCGATGGCAATCAACACAGGCGTAGCACTCGAGCGAGCCCTCGACACCAACGCAGCCGGCGAGAGAGAGCTCACCCGCGCGTACGCAGCTGCACTGTGGCCCGGTTGACCTTCACAGCAGAGCGCCTGACACCTTGACGCGAATAGAGGTTTCGCCAGCGAATCAGCCAGTCGCGCACTACGGGCCTATGACTCGATGATCGTCTCTTGTGTCCGCGAGTAGCGGCCGTACGCGTGCCACAAACTGGTCCGGGTTGACGAGGTGAAGCATGTGGCCGGTTCCGTTCCAGGTCTCGACGCGCGCGGCGCGCGCGAGGCCCGTGAGCCAGGCCGCGTAGTCCGGTGGTGGCGGCGAGCCGTGCAGCGATAGGAGTGGTGCCGCGATGCGGGGCAGGATCGTCTCGGCGATCGCGGTCAGTTGCTCTGGAGGGGTGCTCAACAGCGCCTCCCAGATTCCGAGGACGATCTCGCGCGGAAACGTAAGCACCCTGCGCTCGATCTCCTCGACCCCCGTATAGGGCTCGAGCTTGAGAGCTCGGTCAATCGACAGCACGGCCTCCATCGTGTGCTGGCTACACAAATCCTCGGCATGGGCCTGCACGAGCCCGGCGAACTCGCCGAACCGCAGCGACTCATCGACGCACACGACGGCACGCGCGCCGTGCGCCGCGGCATATACGGCGGCGATGCTCGCACCCAGGGAGTGACCCACGATCGCGGGCTCCCCAAGCGCCATCTCCTCGACGAGGGCCCGCACATCACCAACCAGCGAGACCATTGAGTACTCCGAGGCGCGGGAGGAAGCCCCGTGACCACGTAGATCCAACCGCACGCACGTGAACTCCTCGGCAAGCAGCGTGGTGACCGGATCCCAGGTCTGCCGGAAGGAAGTGAGGCCGTGCACGAACACGACGAGAGGACCGTGCCCCGCGACGTCGTAGGCGATAGTGGGCCCGTCCTCGCGCTGCAGCGTTCCGCCGCGCGTCACCCCGGTCACTCCCACGACCGTCGCCTCAGAGCGCCGTCGCCGCCTGCTCGAACCAGTTGAACAGCGCGCATATTTACCACTCGCCGGACACCCCCCGCACTCTACGCCGCACGCGATCCGGAGCGCCCCCGGGCGGACCGATAGCCTTTCTTCGCGAACATGGAAGGGTGGCAGAGCGGTTGAATGCACCGGTCTTGAAAACATCGAGTTCGTTCAGTTGGATGCGGCGTCTCTGGACTTCCCGGAGGCCAGCTTCGACGCCGCGCTCTCACGCTGGGGGATCATCTTCGAGCCCGACGCCGAGGCCGCTGCGACTCGTATCCGCAGCGGACGGAGGTGGCGACGCAGTGAGATTTCCGAACCTGGTCCTGCTGGCCGCCGGACGAGCCTAGCCGGCACTGCGTCGCGCTGTAACAAGTGCGGCGACCGTGCTCGCCCGGATTGGTCGCCCCAGGCGCTCGTGGAGAGCGTGATTCTCGTTCACGACGGCGTCGCGTTCCTCGGATGAGAGTCGTGCCCAGAATGACATCGTGCTGAGCAGCGCGTTGAGCTCACCGGCGGTGTGTTCGATCAAGGTTGGCACGGTTGCGAGCTGTAGATCCTCGAAGAGATCGGCTGCGTAGTCACGTCCTATGTCGTAGCTCCCCAGCCAGCCCCAGGCATCCGCGACGTTCCTACGACGCTCCCGCACGCCCGCAATCGTGCAATCGAGGTCGCGGTAGGTGGGCCAGGTCGCAGCGATCTCCCACGCGTGCCTGCGCAGGACCGACAGTAGAGCCTCCTGATCATCGACGCTACGCTGCTCCTGAAGGCCGAAGTACTGGATTAGGGCGAGCGTCCCCTTGGGAGCGAGCGCGTCGGCGATCTTCCGCCAGCCCAGATCAGGGTCAACCCAGTGGATTGCTGACGCCGAGAACACCGCCTCGTAGCTCTCGCGGGGCAACTGCATGTCCTCGAGCCGCGCGTGGACGAACTCCACATCGCCCGCATCTTTCAGGTTCTCCTCGGCGACACGGATCAGCTGGTCTCCCGGCTCGAGTGCGGTCACGCGCAGCCCTCGCGCGAGGAGGCTGCGCGTGAGCTGACCGGTCCCACACCCGATCTCAAGCACCCGGTCGCCATCCCTGATACCTGCCACCTCGCACGCTTGGTCGACGAGCGCATCGGGGTAGGTCGGGCGAGTGCGGTCGTACTCGCCCGCAACCTCGTTGAAGACCTTGCCATAGCTCCGTGCGAGCGCCCCGTCGCTCATGCCCGAAACGTACACACTCGCCTGGATGGGCGACGGATTTGCGTCTCGCAGCCGCGGTCCCGGCCAGCGAGCTTCTTTGCCGCCACAAGCTGTTGGCCCTTCGAGGCCGTAGACCACCGGCACCGATGAGCAATGAGCTGACGCGAAGTCGCTATCTACAGAACAATGGGGTCCACCTGGAGGAGGGCCGTGATGCGGAAGCTGATCTACTCGATGACTGTGTCGCTGGACGGCTTCATCGCCGGACCCGATGGCGCGATCGACTGGACGGTGCCCGACGAGGCGCTGTTTCTGTTCCACACCCAGCACGTGCGGGAAATCGGTGTGCATCTCTGCGGACGGCGGCTCTACGAAACGATGCTCTACTGGGAGACCGCTGAGGAGAGTGCGCTGGCCGCGGAGCACGTCAAGTTCGCCCAAATCTGGAAGGCCCTGCCGAAGGTCGTGTTCTCCACGACGCTGGAGAGCGTGCTGGGCAACACCAGGCTGGCCAGGGACGGCGTCGGCGAGGAGGTCTCAAGGCTCAAGGAACAACCCGGAAAGGACATCGCCGTCGGCGGCGCCGGCCTCGCCCGTGCGTGCATGAAGCTAGAGCTGATCGACGAGTGGCGACTGTTCGTCAGCCCGGTCCTACTCGGCGGCGGCACGCCCTACTTCCCGACCCTGGACGAGAGGATCAACCTGGAGTTGGTCGAGACAACGACGTTCGGCTCTCGCGTCGTTTACCTTCGCTACAGGCGCGTGCCAGAAGGCCTGTAGGTGATCGTCCCCACTCGCGCATCCTGGCGCGACCGGCGAGGAGAGTCGCGCCACTCTGGTGGTCGCCCTATCGTCACTAAGCAGCCCCGCCGCGAACGCTCAAAGGCCAGAATTTGCAGCGAGTCACGGATGGCGAGACCGGGATTCGAACCCGGGACACCACGATTTTCAGTCGTGTGCTCTACCAACTGAGCTATCTCGCCGCTGGCCAACCTTCGATCGCTTCGATGCTACATGCTCTCTGGCCACCTGACGGCCTCTGTACGCGTTCCGTCCCGGTGGCCTGCTGGATGCCGAACTGGCCCTAGCTGCGCTTGAATTCCTCCACCAGCGCCTCGTAGGTCACCGCGAGGCCGCGCGAGATTGGCATCTCTGCGCGCCAGCCCAGCTCGTGCTCGGCCCGTGAGGTGTCCAGGCAACTGTGCGTTAGCTCGCCTGGGCGCAGGTCTGCCAGCTCGGGCTCGATCTGCTTGCCGGCCGCCTTGCTGAGCTCGCTCCACACAGTCGCCACGTCGGTCTCAACGCCTGTGGCGATGTTGTAGGTGCCCGAGCGCCCTGACGCTGACAGCAGCGCACTGACCACATCGCCTACATAGACATAGTCACGCGTGGGCGTTCCGTGGCCAAACAGCTTGGGTGCACGGTCGGTGTAGAGGTGGTTGGAGAAGATCGCCACCACGCCAGCCTCGCCGTGCGGGCTCTGCCGGGGCCCGTACACGTTGCCCAGCCTGCACACCGCATGCGGGATGCCCGACGACAGCGACCACGTGTTGACGTACGCCTCGGCAGCCCACTTCGAAGCGCCATACGGCGACAGCGGCGCAGGAATCCGCTCCTCGCCGGTCGGCATCGGCGCGTCATCGCCGTACAGTGCGCCACCGGTCGAGGTGAACACCACCGGCGCGTTGCAGCGCCCGGCTGCCTCCAGCACGTTGAGCGTGCCCCTGACGTTGACTTCGCAGTCGAGGCCGGGATTCTCGACCGATACGACCACGCTCGACTGTGCTGCAAGATGGAAGATCGCGCGTGGCGCCACCTCAGCGACTAGCGCGTCAAGCGCAGGCGCATCGACGATGTCCAACTCCACCAGCTTCGCGTCGGCCGCCACCCGCGCTGCGTCACCGGAAGAGAGATCGTCGATCACTGTCACCGCATAGCCGTCAGCGAGCAATGCGTCGACGACATGTGAGCCGATGAAGCCGGCGCCGCCGGTCACAATCGCGCGAGAGGTCATGCCAGGAATCTATACGGAGGCGGTCGAGGCAGCGGTGGCGAGCAGGTCCTCGACCGCTTCCACCGACTCATCGATGCGCTCCAGCACGCGCATGCCATCACGCTCGCGTGGCAAGCTACCGCCCACCGCAGGCCCGCCCAGCACGATCGGCAGGTCGGGGTGACTGCAGCGCAGATCGTGCAGCGCAATCTCAACCGAGTCCGCCTCAGTGGCCACGCTGCCCCCCACGATGAGCAAATCGGGGGACTGGCTGTCGACCATCTCGAGCAGTCGCTCAGCTGAGAGATCAGTGTCGAAGATCGTGTGGAACCCAGCAGCAGCAAGCTGGTCGTGGACCATCTGCAAGCCGAGCGTGTGCTCGTCGCCGTCCAAGCCCGCCAGCAGCACACGCTCACGGGTTGGCTCAGTGCTACCGGTCATGTAGCGATAGAGCGTCGCCAGCACGCGCCGTGTGATCGTGGTCGCGCGATGCTCACGGTCGGCATCGATCTGTCCGGCTTCCGCCAGCACACCGATGCGCCGCAGCGCCGGGCCGATCACCTCAGCATGCAACGTCGTCGGGGAGACGCCGTCCTCGATCGCGGTCGCAATCGCGCCCTCAGCCATCTCCGCATCGCCACGTTCCAGCGCTGTGGCGAATGTCTCGAGCGTAGTCTCCACGAGCGCAACAGGGTCAGAGCGCAGCTGTTCGCGCGCGTCGGGACCGGAGCGTCCCAGCACTTCCATAAACGCGTCCAGCAGCACTGGGTCAAAATGGCGTCCACGCTGTTCGCGCATCATCTGTACGCCCTCCTCGACAGAGAACGCCTTACGGTAGACGCGGTCGCTGGTCAAGGCGTCAAACACGTCCGCCACCGCCACGATCCGTCCCTCGATCGGGATTGCCTCGCCTTTCAGGCCCCGCGGGTAACCACTGCCATCCCACTTCTCCTGGTGGCTCAGAGCGATCGTCGCTGCCATATCGAGGATCGATGAGGAAGAGCCGCGCACCAGGCGGTGCCCCTCCTCGGCGTGCGTCTCTACGATCGCCCGCTCCTCTGGTGTGAGCGGGCCAGGCTTCAGCAGGATCGCATCGGGGATCGCCACCTTGCCGACGTCATGCAAGGGAGCTGCGTGCCTGAGCCGCTCGCAAAAGTCAGAGTCCATGCCGATGTGTTCGGCGAGCAGCACCGAGAAGCGCCCAATCCGCTCAATGTGAGCGCCAGTGTCCTCGTCCCTGAACTCAACCGCCATCGACAGACGCTGAACGGTCTCGGCCT
>Ga0302308_10002032_pt1 | contig 16382 bp, 11 predicted proteins | sample III_Palsa_E3_3_FD_200531 | JGI IMG/M metagenome (GOLD analysis project Ga0302308, IMG submission 200531) | Peat permafrost microbial communities from Stordalen Mire near Abisko, Sweden - III_Palsa_E3_3 | ecosystem: Environmental > Terrestrial > Soil > Palsa > Peat permafrost | place: Sweden... | reverse complement strand
GTGTCAATCCTTGCTGCGACCGCCCCATTTTCAATCTGAGATAAGTGTGCGCGCCCAATGTCGGCCATATCTGCAAGCTGAGTTTGAGACAGTCCTCGCTTCTCACGAAGCGAACTAAGTCGCCGCCCAAGACGCACAGGGAAAGAAATTGCCATGCGCCATGTTTTCCGTTATTGTGGTCTTCATTGTTCGGTATACCGAACAATGAATCGAGCTGTCATTTTCCGAGAAAAAGGAACCCCACCTACGATGACCCCACCTGAGAAGTATGAAACCACAATGACGCCACAACAGAAACTGTATTTTCAGCAGGAATATGACAAGCAAATTCGCAATCCCTCCACCGCTTTGGTATTGTGCCTCCTGTTAGGAGGGGTTGGAGGGCATAGATTTTACCTCGGACAGATGGGCTGGGGTATTGCTTATGTCCTCTTTTCGTGGACGTTCATCCCCGTGGTTGTGAGTCTTGGCGAGTGCTTCGTCATACGGAAGCGGACAAATGACTACAACGACCAATGTGCAAAGGAAATATCGACAAAGATGGATGTCATCTTTTCTGATCCTGCAATTGCCGTTACGATGCGATGAATGAGATTGAAGAACTCTTAAAGATTTCCAACCGTGGGCACAACCGCATGAGCGGGGCTGCAAAGTTCTGGGTTGTGCTCACGGCGATTTCGGTTGGTATCTTTGTTCTGTTCTTGATCCTGCTTATTCTCGCGGCTATATTCATGAAATGAATATGACCCTCCTTAAGTAGGAGGGTCATATTATGGTGATGATGACGTGCCCCCGGAAATATCACCCAATTGAAACTGGAGTTCTCTCGTAATCTAAGCGAGGGAGTTGACGATGAAGAAGAGCCGGTACACGGAAGAGCAGATCATCGGGATATTGAAGCAGCACGAGGCAGGGGTGAAGACGGCGGAATCTGTGCCGTGAACATGGGATCAGTGGGGCGACGTTCTATGGCTGGAAGTCGAAGTACGGCGGGATGGAAGTAAGCGAGGCGCAGCGGCTGAAGGCGATGGAAGATGAGAACCGCCGTCTGAAGCTGCTGGTGGCGGAGTTGAGCCTGCATGGCGAAGCTCTGAAAGCGGTGATACGAAAAAACGGCTGGAGCTTGCCGGTCTAAGAGGAGACGTGGCGTTCGTCTCCAATGAGTTCCGTCTGAGCGAACGCACGGCCTGCAAGCTGCTGGGCGTGGAGCGGTCGAGCTACCGGTATGAACCGAGGCCGGACCGCAACGCGGAGTTGCGAGAGGCGCTGGTGGAGCTGGCGCGGCAGAAGCCGCGCTACGGCTACCGGCGGCTGCATGCGTTGTTGAGCCGCAGAGGTCACGAGGTGAACGTGAAGCGGATCTATCGACTGTACGTAGAGCAGGGGTTGATGGTGCGGCGCAAGAAGCGCAAGCGTCTGGTGCGGGAGCGCACGGCAGAGCCGCTGCTGACCGGTGCCAACCAGGAGTGGGCGATGGACTTCATCGTCGACGGGCTTGCAACGGGGCGGATGGTACGCATCCTCAGCGTGGTGGACGCGTACACGCGTGAGTGCCTGGCACTGGAGGCCGATACCAGCCTCGGCTCAGGTCGCGTGACCCGAGTGCTGGAGCGGCTGATCGTCGAGCGTGGTCGGCCAGAGAACGTGCGCTCAGACAACGGGCCGGAGTTCACCTCGCGTCGGATACTGGCCTGGGCGGAAGACTGGAAGGTCGGTCTGGTGCATATCCAGCCGGGCCGACCGATGCAGAACGGCCACGTCGAGAGCTTCCACGGCAGGCTGAGGGATGAGTGCCTGAACGCCAGCTGGTTCAGGACGCTGAACGATGTCCGGTGTACTCTGGCAACCTGGCGTCAGGAGTACAACTGCGAGCGGCCCCACAGCTCGCTGGACTACCGCACGCCCAACGAGTTCCGCAAAACCCTCGAAGGGAGAGGGGCCATGGCCCCTCTCCCTTCGCAAACCACAGCCATCAACACAACGGAGAAAACTCCAGTCATGAATGGGTGAGAGAAAAGGGGCACGTCAGTTGGATAATTGACACGGTAGAGGTCTCCGGTTAGAATCCGGACGTGCCTACCATTCCTTTCCTATAACTTACGGTAAATTGAGCGGACTTCTTCCACCCGCGATGCACCCATGATTTGGTTTTTCCAAAGACAGGTTTGGGTTTAAGCGTGTGCCTAATGCTTCCTCTCGGAGACATTTTTTGTTTTGCTAACCGCCTTCGTTCGCAAATTAGAAGAGAACGCACGGCTGATCGTGGGGGTTGTGGAATTGATCACGAAAGGCTTGTCGCTGAATACGTTAGCTATCGGTGCAAACCCTTTTGAGGAGCCGACGCTGGAATACAAGAGAAGAAGTTGCGCGCGATCATGAAACCATACTGCGTATGTGGCATCGATTGCCAATGCACTTAATCCTCGTCGATATGGAACAGCCCACGTTTCACCGCGATCATGACGGCTGCGGTGCGGTCCGGGGCATCGAGCTTTAAAGCAATCGTTTTCAAGTAGCTCTTCACAGTATTTTCGGAGATGTGGAGGTTCTCACCAATCTCCTTGTTGCTCCTGCCCTTCGCCACTTTCCGTAGTACCTCGACCTCTCGTGCCGAGAGTGGTTCGAAGCCGATTCTACCTGCGAGGATGGCAGCAACGTCCGCAGGAATAGTGCGCTTGCCTGCATGGGTCGTGTGGATGGCGGCAGCGAGTTCGCCGTCGTCTGAGTCTTTGAGCAGAAATCCCAGAGCCCCGGCTTCAAGGGCTCGGTAGACGTGTTCATCACCGCTCAAGGTCGTGAGCACCAGAACTTTGGCGTTGGGAAATTCAGCCCGGAGCGATGCAATCGCGCTAGAGCCTCCGTTCCCCGGCATCCTGAGGTCCATGGTGACGACATCCGGACGCATATCGCGGTAGAGCTGAACCGCTTCTTCTCCCGTGCGGGCCTGGGCAACGACACGGATGTCGGCCTCCAGATGAAGGACGGCGACCAAGCCCGCCCGAACGACCGCATGATCGTCGGCTACCAGAACACGAATCATATTCATGATGATGACACTGCGCCGATCGGCACCAGCGCACACACTTCGGTGCCATGCCCTGGGCTGCTGATAATTTCGACCGCGCCAAGCACATGCCCCATGCGTTCGCGCATACCCTGCAGGCCGAAACCGCTCTTGACCGTCTGCCGCAGCTCGAAGCCCGCCCCATCGTCTTTGATTGTCAATTTGAGGAGTTGTCCATCCGTGTGAATGCCTATTTTAATCTGATTGGCTGAGGCATGCTTGCAGGCATTGGTCACGGCCTCTTCGGCAACCCGTGCAAGGTGCCATCCGGCATCGTCCGAAGCCAGCTCACAGACCCCGGGTGGCAGGTCGAGAGCCACTGTGGGCGCAATGGCCGACGTCCCGACGAAACGATCGGCGATCCGCCGCAGGCGTGCCTCCAGGAGATTGCCGCCCGTGGAGAGATCCGAGGAGCGTATGCCGCGAACGGACTCGCGTGTCTCCCGGGCGCTGGTCTTCGCCAGATTGCGTGCCGCTTCGAGATACGCGCTAGCTTGTCCGGGTGAGTCCTGCATCGTGCGGCCGGCGGCAGCGAGGTACAACGAGATGCCGGCGAAGCCTTGTTCGACCGTGTCATGCAGCTCCTGGGCGATGCGGGTGCGCTCCTCCTGCACGGCGTAGGTCACATCCGCTACCTGCGCGGAGACGAGGAACATATGACGCATCAATCCGACCTGCGAGGCGACGAGATCGATCAATTCGATGTCGGCGGGAGCATACGCCTCATCCGACCGCCTGGGCCCGAGGGAAAGCCATCCAACCGTGTCTCCACCGAGACCGGCGAGGGGAATCGAAAGTCCGCCCGATGTGGTGCGATCAGGGACTGGGGTGTCTCGGAGCTCTACGAACTCTGCCGAGTAAATGTGGCGTAGACGACTATCGACGAGGGCAGCCAGATGAGGGGACGATTCGGCCGCAGCGATATCGGCGAGCAGTGCCCGGATGAGTTTCTCTCGATCGAATCTCTCACGCAGAAACCAGCGATCGACCGAGAGTTGGATTCTCTCGCGAAACTCAAGGCAGAGCGCCACCAGAAATATTAGTCCGAGGCCGGTCAGGTTGAACACGCTGCGCATAGGAGCGTTGGGATGACGCAGTGCCATTACCACGATGGCAATCAATGGAAGCAGACCGAGGATACGCAAGACCTGCTTGGCGAGGAGATACTGAAGGCCGCGCCGAACCACCAGCCGGATGTCCAGCACCTTATGTGCGACGACGGCATAACAGAAGCACACAGGGATGGGAAGCGGGGCGAGATTGCCGAGCATCAGAGGGAGCAGGTCTCCTCCGTGCAGCAACTGGAAGGTATTCGTCGCCGATGTAATTGTCAGGCTTCCCGCGATGGCGCCAGCGACGATCTCGAGACGACGGCGATCGGTCGAAGTTGTGGCAGCACGGTAATTTCGGATGAGTACAGCGATCATGGCGAGGGGCACAGCGATGACCATGATCGACGTCAACTGGGTCAGGCAGAATAGGATCCAATGAGGAATGACGCCGTTCAGGAACCGCGCGCAAGGGGAGTCGCTGAACGAAAATAAGCGCACCCAAGCCATAAAGCACAGTGCGGCCAAGGTCGTGCGGATACACCGCCACCATCGCGACTCAGGCTCCGAGGCGCCGAAGGAAGCAATAAAACAATAGGCTGCGAAGATATGCCATGGATGGACCAGGCCGATCACCCAAACTAACCTGGGTTCGGACCATGATGGAAAGAGCTGAAAGCAGAAGTAGATGTAGAAGAAGGCGGTCAACAGACATGCCAGCCAGCCTATCTGAGCCGTTCTATTGTCAGGGCGCTTCCAGCCCATGATGATTGCGCATACCAGGAACCCCAGGCTGCCGGCAAGATACGCCACAAGGAAAGGCATGACCGACCGGTTCGGATGTGCCGGGACAACCAGCGGCACGCGCACTAACTCTCCATGGCGGAGAACGGTCAGCGTGTAAGGTGTTCGGGGGGCGTAATCCAGAAGCCTTCTACTTGGCCGATACATGGCGCTGAACTGGTGTTCGTTATCGAGAGCAACGATCTTGTCGCCGATTTGAAGCTTGCCTGATGCTTCCCCTTGCGGGTCGACCGATAAAACCTCTTGAGGCGCATGGAATGAACCGGACCATCCAACGGATTTATCGATGCTCACCCGTTGCGGCAGGTAGGCGATCGCCCAGAAAAGCACGACGAAATATAGTATCGCCCCGACGAGAACGAGTCGCCGCATTTGAGGTGGTCTTAGCAGCATGGGGTTCGGTCGAATCGGCTCAACTCAGACGGTAACAACATGATACAGGGCCACCCGAACGGGTGAAAAGTCGATACCTGAACGGGGGTCGCAGGAGCGGATGTGGGCCGCTACTCTCCTCTCAGATGCGAAATTCAAGTGCAGACGCTATCAAGCGAGAGCCTCTGATTGGGCGATTGCTGCCATGACAGGCGATCGACTCCGGCCTATCAGGTTGCCGCGAGACCTTTCCAATGAGGTTTTCATGTTTCTTCGGGCCCATTCCCATCGTACCGGGTACGAGTTGCCGATAGCCGGGGAACTCGTGTGGGCGCGTGTGCTGCGACGCGCCACGTCCGTTTGCCTGCTTTTGACAATAGGGGTGGTGCTCTTCTGTGCTAAAGCAGGGCAGGCCCAGTCGCTCATTGGTGGATCTGTGAACGCCCTCAATGGGGTATATCCGCAAGCGTACGGCGTCGTGACAGATGCAGCGGGCGATGTGTACTACGTGGACAACAATTCTGCCGCGCTTTGGGAGGCAGTACCTCCCTCCGGCACGACCCAATTTTGGAGCCTGACTCAGTTGGTGGGCGGCTTCTCCGGCGCGCAGGGCATTGCTATAGATGCCAGCGGTAACATCTTTGTCGCGGACACCGGCAACAACGAAGTCAAGGAAGTGCCGGCCGCAGGCGGCTACAGCACGGTGAAGGTGTTGGCTGGTGGCGCTGTGTTCAATGCTCCGGCAGCTCTCGCTGTGGACGGCAGCGGGAACGTGCTCGTCGCCGATACCGGCAACAATGCCATCAAGTTTATCGGCGCTTCCAACGGTTATGCCAGCGTGGCGCAGGTGGTGACATCAGTTGGATTGCAGCAGCCGGCAGGCATCGCCATCGATGCGAGCGGCAACCTTTATGTCAGCGACGCCAGCAGCAATACTATCCTGCAACTGTCTGCCGCAAGCAGTTACAGTTCTGCGACACCGCTGGGCTCCGGCTGGAAGGCGCCCAAGGGCCTGGCGCTCGACAGCAGTGCCAACCTTTATGTGGTGGACAACGGCAATAGTCGCATTGTTGAAGTTCTCTCCGCAGGTGGGTATACGACGCAGACGCTGGTGACGCAGGAGACGTTTTACCAGCCGACGGGTATCGGGCTCGACGTATATGGTGACTTGTTCGTTGCCGAACCGCAGGCGAATGAGATTTTCGAGATCGCACCGCAAACCACGCAGTTTCCCGCGACGGCGCTGCTGGGCACCAGCGTCACGCGCACGGCTTTCTTTACCGGGAATGTCAATGGAAGCGATCCAACCGTCGGCTCCGTTCAGTCGCTGACGGTTGGCGCGAGCTCTCAGTCCCAGTTTTCCATCGTGAATGGTTCGAATAACTGCGGTTCCTTGGGGTATGAGGCGTCCTGCTCGGTGAGGGTCATGTTCACACCGACAACGCCGGGGGTGGTCCGCGGCGCAGCGGTTGCCTACGATCAGTATGGCAACGTTCTTGGCACGGCCCATCTTGTAGGCATCGGAACTGCTCCGCAGGTCACTTTTCCGAGCAACGGCAGCAGACTGAAGATTGCCAGCGGAGACTTTCTCGACCCGGAAGACATAGTCTTCGATGGGAGTGGCAACCTGATCGTGGCTGATGGGGGGCATCAAGTCGTCGAAAGGTACAACCCCGACACAAGCAGTCTGTCGACGATCGGTCCCTTTGGTCTCACCCTGCCGTATTCTGTGGCTCTTGACGGTGCCGGCAACCTCTTTATTTCGGATAATGGCGCCAGTCTGGTGTACGAGTCTCTCGCACCAAACTACACCCAGACTGTCACGCTCGGTTCTGGCTTTTCCGGTCCAAAGGGCATTGCCGTCGATGGCGCTGGCAACCTGTTCGTCACAGACACCGGCAATCACGCCGTCAAGGAGCTCACGGCGGCTAGTGGATATCAGACGACGCTTACTCTCGGCGGCGGGTTCAGCTTTCCCGAGCCGACGGATGCGGCCGTCGACAGCAAAGGAAATCTCTATGTTGTCGACCGCACTGCCGGTACCGTGTACGAGATGGCGGCGAACTGCGGATATTGCTCCGCGCAGAGCTTCGTCAGCGGTCTCGACAATCCGCGCGGCGTCACGGTGGATGCCAGCGACAGCCTTTATGTCTCGAACACGGACAACGGCACAATCTACGAGATTGCCAACGTAGGTGGCGCGTATCCGACCAAGGTCGCTTTGGTTGGCAGCTTGAATTCCCCGGTTGGCCTCGCTACCGACAGTAATGGCAACCTATGGGCGGCGGAGTCCGGCAACAATACCAACTGGATCAGCGAGCTTCCTCTGGCACAGCCTGCCGCCCTGGCGTTCAACACTACGCCACAGTACCAGACCAGCAGTGATAGCCCACGCCCGGTTTTGCTCGCCAATCGCGGCAACGCTCCGCTCATCTTCTCCACGCCCAGCTCGAATTCGAATCCGTCCATCTCCACCAGCTTTACGTACAGCGCGCCCAGTGGGTCCGGTTGCCCTATCTTGTCCACGAGCTCCGCTCCAGTGCAGTTGGAAGCTGAAGGGCAGTGCGAGTTGGACGTCAGCTTCACGCCGCAGACAGTTGCTTCCATCAGCGGGCAATTGACTTTCAACGACAATAACCTGAATCAACCGGGCGGTAGTGAAGGAACGCAGACCATCACTTTAACGGGAACAAGCGTGGCTAATCCGGCGATCGACTCCGTCAGCCCGTCCCAAGGACCCATCGCGGGTGGCGCAACAGTTACGATCACCGGTACAAACTTCAGCTCTGTCACCAGCGTCAGTTTCGGTGGTCATGCTGCCCAGAGTTTCACGGTCAAAAACAGCGCCACGATCATTGCGGTTACGCCGCTGATGCCTTCAGGCCAGACTGTGGATGTCATCGTCTCCACCAGCCAGCTAAGTTCCAGTGCCACGCCGAACGATCAATACACCTTCGTTACGAGCGTCGCCACGGTTACCATGAGCAACTGGCAGACGACGTATAACGGCAGCCCGGTTACTCCTCTTGCAGCGACAACATCGCCCGTTGGCCTCGCGGTCAACTATACGTGGAATGGCTCTTCCACCATGCCGACGAACGTCGGCACATACACGATCGTCGGCACCATCGACGACTATCGATATACCGGCTCAGGTAGCGCAACCTTGACGATCTATCCCGGCACGGCTAGCTGCTTTATCAACTGGATCGGCGGCACGACGTTCGCCTATAACGGCAGTCCTCAAATGCTGCCTGTGTCCACCACTCCGGCCGGTCTGAATACCACCGTCACCTACAGCGTAAATGGCAATAGCGTAAGTTCTCCGGTCGCGCCGGGCACCTACACGGAAATGTGTACCGTGAATGATCCGAACTGGAGTTCTCCGAGCACACAGGACAACTTCACCATTACGAAGGCGACTGCGTACATAACGATCACGCCCACGTCCATCGTCTATACAGGCTCGCCCATCAGCCCCCCGATCAGCGTTATTCCATCGAGCGAAGCTGCCAATGCGACCGTGACGTATAACGGTTCGTCGTCCCCGCCTGTAAACCCCGGGACGTATACCGTCACAGCTACGATCAACGACACAGGCTACTCGGGCTCGTCGACCGCCCAGGTTACCATCGCAAAAATCCCAACCACGATTACCATTCAGCCGACCAACGTGGTCTATAACGGCAGCCCGCAGGCCGCGAACATTACTGTTTCCCCGAGCACGCCCATCGCTGTTACCTACAATGGATCTTCCACGGTGCCTACGAATGCGGGCACCTACAACGTCGCAGCGACAGCAAGCGATGCATACCACACCGGTTCAGCTACCGGCACGCTCACTATTACACAGGCAGCGGCGAATCTCAGCATCACCTCTTTCACTGTGCCGTATGACGGGAACGCGCATCCGGTGACCGTGACGAACCCACACAATATTTCTTACACCGTTACCTATAACGGTTCATTGAATCCTCCTGTATCGGCGGGAAGCTACAACGTATCCGTTGAGGCAAATGACCCGAACTGGAGTGGCAGCGCATCCGGCACGGTCACCATTACACAGATTGCAGCACAGCTCGGCGTCTCCAATCAGAGCGTGTTCTACGACGATGAGCCACAGGCCATCACAACAGTCACCGCTTCGCCAAGCATCCCTTTGCAGGTCACGTATAACGGATCGACGACCGTGCCCACTCAAGCTGGCGTCTATACGGTAGTTGTAAGTGCGACCGATACAACGGACTACAACGCGCCCCCGGCTACGGCCACCTTTACCATTGCTCCCCGACAAGTACCGCTGCAACCTGTAACTCCGCTTGGCGTCACCAGCGCTACGGTCACAGCGGCCGTTTACTTCACCGGGCAGGCGACGCTGAACAGCAACCGCTCGACCGCCATCCAGGTGTTCACGACGGGCCTGCCGAACCTCGACTTTAAAGAAGCCGGCACCGGCACCTGCACTCCGGGTACAACGTACCAGGCGGGCTCCAGTTGCACCGTCGACTTTACATTCACACCTTCTGCCGTGGGCAACCGTCATGGGGTCGTGCAGCTTTCGGATACCTCCGGAACGCCGATTACCGGGGCTGTGACATATATCAGCGGCATCGGCAAAGGATCGCTCGTCACATTCCCCAGCAGTTCCGCGGCGACAACGCTGCCCACGAGTGGGAGTATCGGTCCAGCCGTTGCAGACGCTGCCGGAAACCTGTTTTACGTCAACACCTCCAATCAGACACTCAATGAGAATGTTGCGGCGACGGGCCAGATCCGTCAGCTCGCGAGCGGTGTCCAGGCTTATCCATGGAGCATGGCGATCGACGGTGCTGGAAACATCTTTGCCGGCAATATCTCCGTCGTTGAGGAGTTCGTCGCTGCCAACAACTATGCGATGACGACCTTCGGTTCATCCTCTCTCAGCTCACCCGCGGGCCTGGTGCTCGACAGCAAAGGAAACGTGTTTGCCACCGATTTTGTATACCAGAATGTGCAGGAGTTCTCTCCTATCAACGGCTATAGCACCTCGACCGTGATCTCTTCCGGTTATAGCGAGGCCTTCAGCCTGGCGATGGATGGCAACGACAATCTGTTCGTGCAGGATGCCGCCGCCGGCACTATTTACGAACTGACCGCGGCCAGCAACTACCAGACGCAAACGTCTGTCGTGCACCAGGGCTTTGGTTGGGGCATCGCCACTGACCCGGCCGGAAACATCTACGCGAATACCGGAAACAGCGTCAACATATACACCGCCGCCGACGGATACAACACCTCCCAGCCGGTCGTCGCCGCGCCTTCCGGGAGTGGCGTGGCGGACATCACGGCAGACGCTAGCGGACATCTCTATGTCGTCAACGGATCCTCAATTGTGCGCGTTGATCTCACCGCTGCACCGGCGCTCAGCGGCTTTACGGCTAGTGCCAATTCAGTGAGTTCTCCGCAGTCGGCACCGGTCGTGAACTCGGGCACGGACAATCTCACCTTTGCGCCGATCGCACCGAACTCGGCAGTCTTTCCGCTAGACTCGTCCACCACCTGCTTAGCATCTATGCCGCTGGCCTCCGGAAGTCTCTGCACGATTGCCGAGGACTTCGCGCCTACGGTTGCGGGGACAGCCAGCGGGGAGCTCGATCTGACGGACAACGACCTGACGGCGGTCGGTTCCGTCCAGCGCATCTTGCTGAGCGGCACGGGGTCGCCGGGTGGTCCTGCGACGGTTACGCTCGGATCTTTGATCAGCACCTATGACGGCAATCCGCACCCCGCTACTGTTACTACGGCGCCAGCGAATCTTTCTGTCAACGTTACTTATAACGGCAGTACCACGGCGCCGGTTGGCGCAGGCTCCTATGCCGTCGTTGCTACGGTAACTTCGGCAGGCTATACGGGATCGACGACCGGAACGCTGGTGATCAACCGCGCGACGGCAACGGTCGTATTCACCAACCTGACGAACACCTATAACGGCCAGGCCCAAGGGGTGGCGTATACCACTACGCCTGCGAATATCAGCGTGAGCTTCACCTATAACGGAGGCTCCACTCCGTCTAACGCGGGCAGCTATGCTGTCGTTGCGACCGTCACCGACCCAAACACAACAGGCGGAACTGCAACCGCGACGATGACGATTCTGCCAGCGGCGGAGACCATCAGTTTCTCCAGCCTGATCTATGTGTACAACGGACAGCAGCGGTACGTCGGCTACTCCACCACTCCCGATAGCGCGGCGGCTACCAGCATCGCCGTGACCTATAACGGCAGCCCGGCAGCCCCAGCCAATCCCGGCACCTACAACGTCGTTGCAACCTTCCCCAACGGGAGCAACTATACCGGCAGTGGCACCGCGACGATGACGATTGCGCCAGCGGCGGAGACCATCAGTTTCTCCAGCCTGATCTATGTGTACAACGGACAGCAGCGGTACGTCGGCTACTCCACCACTCCCGATAGCGCTGCGGCGATAAACATCCTCGTGACCTATAACGGAAGCCCGACAGCCCCGACGAACGCCGGGACCTATAACATCGTGGCGACCTTCCTTAGCGGGAGCGGCCTCACCGGCAGCGGCACCGCGACGATGGTCATATCCCAGGCGCCGACGACCGTTACCTGGCAGCCGCCTCAACAGAATATTCATGGCGGCACAAGCCTCGCTCCGCTGCTCAACGCGAGCGGCTCGGTTGCCGGCCCGATCAGCTATCAGGCCGCCTTGCTTCCATCGGGCAGTCCGCAGACAGTAACTGCAGCGTCTGTGCTGCCGGCGGGGCAATATCAGTTCACCGCTACCTTGGCCCCCTCCGATACGAACTATGCCGCCTCCACCCAATCACTGGTCTTCACGGTGCAGGGCATGAGTGTGTTCGTCGTCAACGCAGGAGGTAGCGTCTCATCGCTGCTCACAAATGGTACTTCGCAAACCGCGGCGGTCTCGGGCGGTGGTCACGGCGCAGCAGTCGACGGTAGTGGCAACGTCTGGTCCATCGATACAGCCGGCGCTTCGCTGACATCCTTTACGGACAACGGCGTTGTGAGCCTCCATGCCAGCGGAGGCGGACTGAACGATGCCCGCGCCCTGGCGGCGGATGGAGGGGGCGTTCTCTGGATTGCTAATGGCAACGGAACGGTGTCCGCGTTCACCACCGCAGGCGTTCCAGTGTCGTCCACGCCAATTGCGGCCAGCGCGGGAATGGGTGCTCCATCAAGCGTCTCGGTCGATACGGCAGGAAGCCTCTGGCTTGCCGATACAGCCAACAACGCAGTCGTTGAAGTGATCGGCGTCGCAGGTCCTGTCACGACTCCCATCGTCAATGGCGTCATCAACGGCATCCCGGCTACACGGCCCTAGAAGGAGAACCACGATGCGTACAAAGTCTTATGCAAGCCAAAATTGTCTCGCGTTGGCCATGGTAGCGACAGTCCTGTTGAGCGGCTGCAGCGGCTTCACCAGCCAACCCATGCCGGTCATAGGCGCGGCGATTCAAGGCAGAGTGTATGGCGGTCAGCAGCCTATCGGTGGCGCAACTCTGGCGCTTTATGCCGCCGGAATCACGGGCTACAGCGCGGCGAACGTCAACCTGTTCAGTACGCCGGTCATCACGACATCCAAGGGCAACTTCACCTTTAGTTCCTGGAGCTGCACTCCAGGGCAGCAGCTCTATCTTGTCGCCACCGGCGGCGATCCCGGAGCGGGCGTCAATAACAATGCCGCGCTGATGGCGGCGCTGGGCGACTGTAGCACCGTCAACTCGAACACCTACGTCAGCATCAACGAGATCACGACCATTGGGAGTGTCTTCGCGCTTGCTCCCTTCATGAGCGGTTACGCGGCGCTGGGTTCGAGCGCGACCAACACGGCTGGCCTGGCGCGAGCCTTCGCCTCCGTCAATAAGCTGGTCAATATTGCCAATGGACAAGCCGGCGGCAGCGCACTTCCTTCAGGAGCTACTGCGCCAGTCAATGAGATCTATACCCTGGCTGATATCATCGCGGCCTGCATTAACTCACCGGGAGGAGTCGCCGGCGATGGAAGTCCGTGCGGCACGCTATTCACCCTCGCTACGCCATCGGGCGGTTCCGCTCCTACCGATACCGTCCAGGCCGCGCTAAACATCGCCCATAACCCCACGCTCAACGTTGCGGCGCTATTCAACACCCCGCTCCCCACAAGTCCATACGTCCCGCAACTAGCCTCAGCTCCCAGCGACTGGACGCTCGCTGTCAGGTACTCAACTGGAGCTTTCAATTCGCCTAAGTCCACAACCATCGACGCCAACGGAAATGTCTGGGTGGCGAATTCGGTCGGAAACAGCATCAGCGTTCTCGCCCAGACCGGCGCTCCGGTCGCAGGCTCCCCGTTTACCGGCAATGGCCTGACCGGCCCAACAACTATTGCCATCGACGTCGGCGGCAATGGCTGGATCGCCAACCAGGGGGGCAACACCGTCTCTGCCTTCACCACCGCCGGTGCCGCCGTAAGCGGGTCGCCCTTCGCCGGATCGGGCACCATCAGCACACCAACGGCAGTCGCCATTGATGCGACCGGCAACGTCTGGATCGGGAACCTCGGCAATAACTCGGTCACCGAACTCACATCCGCAGGTAGTTATGTGCAGCAATTTACCTCCGGCGTCGCCAACCCGCAGAGCCTTGCCGTCAACCCCAAATAGGCACCCTCCGGAGCTCACATGAACCAGTCCCACTACCCCCGTCGCCTGCAGCAGCACCTCCTCATCGAGCATGTGGGACCGGAGACGCTGATTTACGACGAACGCCGCCACCAGGCGTTTTGTCTCGACGCAGTTTCATCCGCTGTCTGGAAGAATTGCGATGGCGAGCGCAGTATGTCGGAGATCACCGCGTCCGCCGGCCAGGAACTTGCAAAACAGTTGAGTGAAGAGACCGTTTGGCACGCGCTGACGAAACTCGATAGTGTCGGCTTGCTTGCCGCTGGACATGTGCCCGCACTCTCACGGCGAACGCTTTTGGCCCGTGGAGGAGCGACCGCCGCTCTCGCAATCCCCGTAATCGCTATAATCGTCGCCCCAAAGGCTGCTCAAGCCTACAACGGTTGCGTGGATTGCGACGTGGTGCAGGAGCGTTAGCTTCGCCTAATCCAATCTAGTCCCGGGATGCAACAGGCCCCCGAGCAGTAGTCCTGAGGCTCAGGATATCAATCCCCAACTCTTCAATTCCTTAGCCTTCACACCGGAAATTCTTCGTTAAAATCGTCGGGAAAGTGGATGCCTCCGGCGATCGAGGCGCAAAGCGAGTATCGAGAGCTGTTATGTCAGCTTCTTCTCCGCGACTTGCCGCGCTTTGAAGGGCGCTTTCGCGAAGAGCCGCGGAAGAATGCCATCCAACGAATTGCAACGTTCCATGTGAAGCTGGATGAATAGGCCAAGGAGATTGAGGGAAGAGTCAAGAACATCAATGATCGCTTGTGAAATTGAATACAACCGTAACCGTCACATCGAACTCATTCAACAAAGTGCCTTCAATCCAGAGGTGCAGCAATTTCGGGCAGACCTTCGAGCCTGTATCGACAATGAATTGCATGGTTCCGAAGACGATCAGTATGCAGAGACAAAGTTCGCCCAGGTGAAGCAAATTCTTGACCGACTGCGAGGCCGGCAGGAGTACATTGCAGAGGACCGTCGTTGGAGGACGCTGGTTACGAATGTTCGTAACTGGTTTCAGTTTTCGGCTAGTGAGAGATGGAACGAGGATGATCGGGAGTATGAGCATTACTCCGATTCGAGCGGGAAATCTGGTGGTCAAATAGAGAAGTTTGAAAAGCGGTCGCGCGCTTTTCGGTTTGTCATCATTGATGAGGCGTTCGGGCGAGGTTCGGAAGAGTCTGCGGAGTTCGGCCTTAATCTCTTTCGCAAACTCAATCTTCAGTTGATGGTTGTGACGCCGCTTCAGAAGATCAGTGTGATCGAGCCATATGTTTCCAATGTCGCCTTCATAGACTGAGGCATAGAAGGCGTCCATGTCCACATGAACGATTTTGCGACCGGGAGCGGAGGCGATATGGGCGACATCGTGTTGGGCGTCGGCCTTCCGTGCGCGGTAGATGTCTTTCTGGACATCGCTCTTGATCTCGAAGTCGAGCTTGACGTGGAGATTGCTGCCGCCGTACCGCTCGATCCGTTGAGCGGCATCACGGTATAGGCAGGCCAATTCTGCGGATAGGTCTTCCGAACAATCCTCTCGGTGAGTGTTACGGTCTCGGTGATCGTCTCTGAACCGTCCGCATGCTGCTCCCGCTGTAGGAAGTACTGGACGGCGAACAGGTGCTTGCACTAGATTGATTGACCTCGTAGTACGCACAAGAGCGGCGGGGTTTCTCGCCCATTTCGATGACGTAGCAGTGACCTTTACCTGTTTGGGAAGGTACGGACCATGTCCCGTCCGGCTTCTGGAAGATCTTGAAGTTGGCCGCCATCTCTAAGCCGCGCTGTTGTTTGCCATTCATACCCCTACTCTACGAACGGCGCTTGTTTCCGAGGGATATCCCGATAAGATTTTTGGGTTATATGGACTGCATGAGTTCGGAGATCGAAACTTTGAAGGAGTCTGCCAGGGTTTCGATGATACCCAGACACACGTCCTTATGACCGTTCTCCAACTGACTAATGAATACGCGTCCAATGCCAGACCGTCCGCTCAGCTCTTCCTGACTCCAACCCTTGGCGGCGCGTAGCTGCCGTAGGCGTTCTCCGAATCGCTGCCGAACATTTTTCTGCACAAACCAGCATTGCTTGTATATGATAGGCTACAACATTGCCCATAGGCTACAAGAGTTGAGGAGTGAGGTTCATCATGGCGCAGAAGTGTGGAAGCTGTAATAACACCAACCAGCTGTAACTTACTGATTTTAGGGGCACCGGCGGCACCGTAAGGCATCCTAAAGCACCAGAAATCAAGTTTCAGCACCTTCGATAACACCTTTGGAAACGCAAAAGAAGAGGTCTTGTCATTCGGTTTTCGGGCTGCGACAGATTCCATATTCTGGCCCTCATAAGAGCGCGGCCCTGAAAAGGCCGGCGTCGGCGGTTCGATCCCGTCTCTGGCCACCACATTCTAAA
>Ga0302308_10002028_pt1 | contig 16390 bp, 11 predicted proteins | sample III_Palsa_E3_3_FD_200531 | JGI IMG/M metagenome (GOLD analysis project Ga0302308, IMG submission 200531) | Peat permafrost microbial communities from Stordalen Mire near Abisko, Sweden - III_Palsa_E3_3 | ecosystem: Environmental > Terrestrial > Soil > Palsa > Peat permafrost | place: Sweden... | reverse complement strand
AAGTAAAGAGTGTGCGGCTAGTGATCCGGCGATTTGCAGACGGAAGTTGACAGGGGAAAGGCCCACCTACTCACACTGATAGCTCCATGAATAGGTGGTTGAGGGTGCGAGAGGTGTCGCGCCTACGGCGATTGTCCATGCTGTTGCTGTGGGTGCGGTGGTGTATTCGTCGGTGACGACGAGAGCGGTGGCGGCGTTCCTTGGCATCAGGGTGCAGCCTTGTGGTGCGGCGGTGAGCTTGCCGTGGAAGGTGATGGTCGCGAGGGTGGACGAGGGTGTGGGAGCGGTGCCGGTGGTGCAGGTGATGACGCCTGCCATGTTTGCACCGGCGATTGTCGTGCAGGCAGGCGAGGCGCCAGCGGCTGCGCCGGGAGCCATGCTGGGGGTTGATCCTGCGGCGATTAACTGCGGCGTTGTTATCGCGCCGGAGAAGTTTCCTGCCATGGCCGATAAGTTATCGATGGTGAGGACGTCGGTGCCTCCCGTGCCTGGGGTGAATTTGACGGTGCCGCCACCATCGTCCGCCAGCAGGTAGTAGGAGCTGCTTGCTGAGCCGACGGGATTCCCCCCCAGACCCACTTCGAGAATCGCGCCGACGCTGGATTTATCCGTGGCAAACGGACGCAGGAAAGACTTCAGCATCGACCGGTAGGAGCCGTTGATATGAAAGGCTCCTGCTGCCGGAGTGGTGGGAGATGTCTGCGTGAGGATCATGCCGTAACCATAGTGCGCCGCGCCTGAGTCGAAGAGTTGAATCATGGCGTCGGGCACAAAGGATTCAGGCGTTGCTTTAAATCCGTTCAAGGTAAACATGCTTCCAAACCAGGAGGTCGCGAGCGGCTGAGAGATTGTGTCTCCGGGCGCTGCTTTGAAGTTGCTGGTAGTAAGTTGCACCTGCTTGAAGTCCCCGCCGCCGGTGCCGCTTACCTCTGCCCCGTGATAAATCGTCACGGGAGAAGAGGTATTGGGAAGGTTGCTGATGGGGTTGTTGGTCTGGCAGTAGCCGAGGAAACAGTTGCTGATGACGGCCTGCGAGGTGGAGGTCGCACCTACGATCTTCCAGCCGTAGTTGCCCTGCACCATCATGTCGCCGGAGTTGCCGCCCTGCATGACAACGCCGTTGTTCGCGCCTGCGAAGTTCCAGTTCTTTGTGGTGTAGAAGGAGATCCGCTGGGTTCCTCCGGTGGGCGGGGTCGCGTCCGTCAACGTTGCCGTCTCTTCAAAGGTTGCGGAGATTGTGATGGAGCTGCCCTTTGTGAAGCTGCCCGGCGTAGCGGGAGACGTTCCAAGAACCACGGTACAGGTGGTCAACTCGTATCGATAGCCTTTGCCGGACAGACCACCGTTGCAAGTGGCAGGCTTGATGGTTCCCCATGCTGTTGAAGGTTTGAAGGGAGTGGCCGAGGTGTTGACCAGAATTCCAATGCCGGTAAGGTTCACCGTATTGATTCCGCCGGTGAAGAGCTTTGATCCAACGCCGGTTGGGGTAAAGGTGTTGCCGGCCTGCGTTGCGTCGTAGGCTAACGCGCCCTGCGAAAACAGATGTCCGTTATTGGGGTTGGAGCAACTGCCGGGCCCAACGGAGGTACACGTTGCCGGATCCTTGAAGATGATGCTCTGCGTAGCGTTCTCGCCCGTGGTTACGCTGGAGACAACGCCGGAGATGATGCCGTACTGGGCCATCTGATAATGAATGGCGCCGATCCCTTCGTCATCACCTTGTGGGCTCTTTCCATAGCCATTCATATAGATGTATTGGTCCATCGCATCGCCGACCTTCGCGAAGTCCACTACGGCGGAGTCCCTATGAGCAATGCTGGAGGTGTTGACGAGGAGATTGTCCATGTTCAGATAGCAACCCGCCCAGGAGCCCGTGTAGTACTGGCCGGGATAGGCGCAGGTGAAGTGGTGGGTGTTCTGGGTAAAGCGCGCCAGTGAGGCCAGATTGTTGTTCTGCGCCTCTGCCTCGGGTTGTTGCGCGTGAGCAGCGTGGAGACATACGGCAAGGAGAAGCAGAAGGAATCTATGTAGACCGGAATGCCTCACGGTAGCAGCAGTCACCTGAATGGCCTCCATGAACGCTGATTTTCGGACCGAGACCTCAAATCCTTAGAACTCAGAAACTGCAGTTTAATTGCTGGCGGCGGGATGACCGAAGGTGAGACGAATGGTGTCCCCTTTGGTGACGCGATAGCCGGAGTCGGGCTGCTGCGATGTAACGGGACCGCCGGGTGTTGCGGGTGCGGCAGGCATCGGCGCGGCAGCCTGCGGCGGCGCTTGGCCGGCAGGGAAGGAGATGGCCTGGCCGTTGGCGTCGATCCTCACGCCGGCTGCATTCGTTGTGTAGGTGGGCGCAGGAGCTGGTGCAGGGGTGGGTGGTGCGATGTCACCGATGGAGGCTACTCGGAGCCCGAGCGCGGCGGCGGCGTGGCTGGCGGCACTGTAGCTCATGCCGAGGAAGCTGGGCATGATGATGGCGCTGGAGGCTCCGGCGGCGGTGGAGCTGAGCAGCAGCGAGACGCGCGGTTGGTCTACGCCGGCGTTGGGCGGGGGCGTCTGTGCGAGGACGATGTCCGGGTCGCCGGGGGCGTCGATGTGAGCGAGGGTACCGAGATCGAGGCCGCCGCGGCGCAGGTTCAGAGAAGCCTCGCGGAGGGGTTCGGCAGAGACGTCGGGGATAGTGACCTGCTGCGGGCCGAGGCTTTCGGTGACGCGAACCTGCCAGCCGTGGCGGACGCGGGATCCGGGCGCCGGCGCCTGCGAGAGCATGCGGCCGGCGGGGACGGTGGTGGAGTAGAACTGGTTTTCGATGTTCAGGCCAAGGCCGGTGTGGAGCGCCGCGGTGCTGGCCTCGGAGACGGTCATGCCCGAGAAGTTGGGGACTGTGACCTCGTGGCCGTGCAGCGCTATCCGCAGCGTGATGGCCGCGGAGAGGAACATGACGAAGAGCATGGCTAGCGCGCTGAGGATTAAGCGGAAGGTCTTCATGGCCGTGGGTTTAAGCATACAGCGGGTTGGATGCAGGGTTAGCGGCGGTTGTCCGTGGCGGGTTCCGGGTGGATGAGCACGCGGGAGACCTGTGGGTGGTGGAGGCGGAACTCGCCTTCAAACTCGGTGATCACGTCGTGGACACGGGACATGGGGAGAGCGTCGGGCAGGGTAATGTGGCAGTTGATCTGGACGCTGTTGGCGGCGCCGCTGTGGCCACGAGTGACGGTGATCTCGTGGACGTCCTGGATCTCGGGGAAGTGCTGGGCGGTTTCGAGGAGTTGTTTGGTGAGGTGTTCGTTGGCGGCGAACTGCGCGGGGTAGGCGATGGTGGCGGGTTCGGATTCGATGTGGGTGAGTACGGTGTCGACCGAGGGGACTTCGCGGCGAATCTCGGTTTCGAGTTGGGTGGCGACGTCATGGGCCTGTTGCAGGGACATCGTCTCGGGGACTTCGAGGTGCTGTTCGACGTGCAGCGCGCCTTCGTACTGCTGCACGCTGACGTCGTGGAGGTTGAGGTTGCTGCGCGCTGCGACGGCGCGGATGCGATCGAAGACACTTTCGCCGACGGTGGCGGTGGGGACGGAGTGAATGACGACGTCGGCGCCCGGGAGCCGGCCCTGGACTGCGGTCGTGGCGGCGAAGGTGATCTGTTCGGAACGCTGGAAGGTGAGGTTACGGGGCATGCCAAGGGTGAGGTCGACGAAGTAGTCGGAGCCGGAGCGGCGGACGCGGACGCGCTCTACGGTGACGACGCCATCTACGGCTTCGAGATCGTTGACGAGATCGCGGCGGATCTGGGCGCGGGCTTCGGAGGGTGTGGCGTCAAGGAGCGAGTCGATGGTGCGGCGGGCGAGGGTGTAGGTGACGCGGAGGATGACGGCGGCGACGATGAGCGCGGCGACGGGGTCGGCGTACTCGAGGGCGGGGACGTTGAGCCGCTGTCCGGCGAAGGAGGCCAGCAGGCCGAGGAAGACGGCGGCGGAGGACCAGAGGTCGGTGCCGAAGTGGATGGCGTCGGCTTCGAGGGCGTCGGAGCGCTGGGCCTGGGCGACGCGATGGAGCTGGCGGGAGCGTGTGAAGTCCACGAGCATGGAGAGCAGCAGGACCACGAAGGGCCAGACGGACCAGCGGAGATCCAGTTGCGTGTGGTGGAGGACGCGTTGCAGGGCCTCGCGGGCGATCCAGAAACAGGAACCCAGCATGAGCAGGATTTCGAAGGCGGCGGAGAGGCTTTCGAGCTTGCCGTGGCCGTAGTTGTGGTCCTCGTCGGCGGGGCGGTCGGAGACACGCACGGTGATGAGGGTGATGGCGGCGGCGATGAGGTCGATGCCGGAGTGCGCGGCCTCGCTCAACATGCCGAGAGAGCCGGAGAGGACGCCGGTGATGAGCTTGAGCAGGGTGATGGCCAGGGCGGCCATTAAAGACGAAAAGGCTGCGGCTCGCTTAGCGGCGCTGCGTTGTTCAAGCTCTGCCGTCCACTGCCCGTGCATTGGGTAAGGTTACACTGAGCCGCTCGTAGAGACAGCATTTCAGGAGATTGGATGGCGGGGAAATATTTTCCGGAGGCTGGCAAACTTTTTTGCGGGAGCTGCATCGAAATCGGGCAGCCTATAAAACCCGGTGCAAATCAACTGGCAGAAAGACCTATGCCCGCATCAGCTTCTGTGTTAATTATCGACGACGACCCGATGCACCTGCGTATCTATGGGTGGATCGTGGAGGCAGCGGGATACACAGCTTTGCCTGCGCAGGTGATGGCGGATGGGGTGGAGCTACCCGAGAGTGCAGCAGATCTGGTCTTGTTGGACTACAACTTTGCAGGGCGGATGACTGCCGTGGAGGTCGCTAAGCTGGTGCAGGGGCGTCTGCCACGGGCGCCAATCCTGTTGCTCTCCGATGCATTCTCCCTGCCGGATGATATCGCGCCGCATGTGCAGGGATTTATTCGTAAGGGCGATCCGGCAAAGCTCGTGGACAAGCTGCACGCGATGCTTGGTCCTGCCCGCGAGATGACTATTCCCGAAGTATTGAACCTCTGAGCACTGCTTCTACCCGGTGACATGGCAGATCTTTTAAAACTATCCCGTCTGGTTGCGCTGGGCCTGCTATTGCAGGGTACGGCGCTCGTGTCGTTTGCGGCATCGGGCGAATCCGGCGATTCCCTGCAGCCTGCGATATCGCCGGGGACGCAGGCAGCGCAGTTGAAGGCGCTTTCGCTGGAACAGCTCGGTGAGGTCCAGATTACGACGGTCTCCAAAGTGCCGGAGGAGGTTTGGCAGGCCCCGGCGGCAGTGTTTGTGGTGACCGCGGATGACATACGTCGGTCGGGTGCGACCACCATTCCGGAGTTGTTGCGGCTGGTGCCGGGCGTGGAGGTGGCGCGTAGCCAGAGCGGGTCGTGGGCGGTTGGGATTCGTGGGTTCAATAGCGGGTTTTCAAAAGACTTGCTGGTGATGATCGATGGCCGAAGTGTCTATACGCCTTTGTTTGAGGGCGTCTATTGGGACGTGCAGGACCTTGTGCTTTCAGATATTGAGCGCATTGAGGTAATTCGCGGCCCAGGGGGGACGATCTGGGGTGCGAATGCGGTCAATGGTGTGATCAACATCATCACGAAGAAGGCGGCCGATACGCCGGAGGTTCGCGTTGAGGTCGCTGGCGGCGGAGCGGTCGATCGGTTCATCGGGTCGTTGGAGGTGGGGCTGCATCCGTTAAAGGACTTGCAGGTACGACTTTGGGCGAAGGGATTTACGCGGGGAGCGGAGGCGAATCCGAACAACGATCCCTATGACACCTGGCACCAGGAGCGGGGTGGGTTTCGGCTGGATTGGCAACCGAATACGCGCGACAGCTTTACGGCGTCATCGATGATCTACAACAGCTCGGCTGGTGATCAGAACACGATTGGCGAGTTCTATCCGCCGTCGCAGGTGGTTGTGGATGGGCGCCAGATCGCCACGGGGGGCGATGTTGTGCTGCGCTGGGACCATAAGCTGGCGGGTGACTCGGGCTTTTATGTGCAGGGCTACTTCGACCGCACCAACCGGGCGACCTCGCAATTTACCGAGACACGGGACACGTTCGATGTAGACGCGATCGACCATATTGCCAACCTGCCGCGACAGGATATCGTGGTGGGTGCAGGATTGCGGGAGAGCCCCAGCAACCTGGTGCAGACGCAGCTCTCAGTGAACTTTGCGCCGAACAAGTTCAACAACTATGTCTATAGCCTGTTTGCGCAGGACAGCATCAAGATTATTCCCGACAAGCTGACGCTCACGCTGGGTTCGAAGTTTGCCGATGACGCGTACAGCGGCTGGGGCGTGCAGCCGACGGCGCAGATACTGTGGCATCCGCGGAGCACGACGTCGCTCTGGGCTTCGGTGGCAAGGGCATTGCGCACGCCTGGGCGGCTGGATCGCGGCCTCAGCCTGTATGGCGATGTGACGCCGTCGGGGCCTGCAGGGCCGATCTTTCTGGAGGTCGAGGGGAATCCGAACTACCAGGCCGAGGTGATGATCGGCTGGAGCGCGGGCGCGCGGCAACTGCTGTGGAAGAAGCTATATGTGGATGTGGCGGCATTCCACAATCAGTACGACAATCTCGAAAGTTACGGCGGACCTGCGTCGCTCTTTTCGTTTCCAACAAACCCGTATCCGCTGGAGTTGATCACGATCGAGTATGGCAATGGCTTGCGTGGGGTCTCGGATGGGATTGAGATTGCGCCGGATTGGAAGCCGGTAAGCTGGTTCGAGATGCGCGGCAGCTTCTCGCATGTGCATGTAAACCTGCACTCGAAGGTGGGATATCAGCAGGACTCGTTTGCAACAAGCGTAGAGGGTTCAAGCCCGCATCGCGAGGCTTCGGTACAGGGGATCTTTACGTTGTGGCATGGGTTTGAGTTTGTGCCGGACTATCGCTTCGTGAGCGCCCTGCCGGCGAACCCGACGCCGAGCTATCAGACAGCGGATGCGCGCATCTCGTACCTCATCAAAGGGCATCTGGACGCCGCAGCGAACGGTCGAAACATCGTGCAGCCGAACCACTACGAGACACTGGGCGACAACAGCAATGTTGTGGGCATCAAGCGCGAGGTGTACGGTAGCCTCGTGTGGTCGTGGTGACGCCGATGCGCCGATGGCTTGCAACGGGCTTGGTGCTGGTGGCGGGGATGACGAAGGCCGCGCCCCTGGCGATCGCGGCTGCCGCGCAGCCGCCCGCGCCATCGCAACTCGATGTGCAGGCGGTCTATCTCTTTGACTTTGCCAAGTTCGTTCGCTGGCCGGAGGGCGAAGAGCACAGCACGCTAACAATCTGTGTTGCCGGGCAGAAGGGCTACGCTAGTTCGCTGACAAGACTTGCGAAGGGCGAGCAGATCGATTCACGGCCGCTGGCGGTGCGTGTGGTGCAGACGGCCGCAGATGTGACGGGTTGCGACATCCTGTTTGTGGGTGTCTCCGCAAAGGATCAAGAGACCGCGATGCTCGCCGCCACGGCAGGCAAGCCGGTGCTGACGGTGAGCGATATTCCCGGCTTCCTGGATAGCGGCGGCATGATCCAGTTCGTGGTCATCGACCAGCGGGTGCGCTTCTCGGTTGACCTGCGATCGGCGACGCATAGCGGCATAGGGCTGAGCTCCGAGCTGCTGAAGGTTGCCGTGAAGGTAAACGGCGCGAGTGGAGGGACACCATGACCTTCCAATCGAAGCAGTCGTTATCGGCGCGTCTGACACGCATGAATCTGCTGGTGAGCGGCGTGGTGTTGCTGCTGGCTGGGCTGGCGTTCTTCTCGTTCGACCTCGTTTCGTTCCGGCATACGTTGATTCGCAACATCGGCGCCGAGGCGCAGATTGTGGGCGAGAACAGCATCTCCGCGCTGATGTTTGACGACCAGGAGAGCGCGACAACAACCCTGAAGAGCCTGGCGCAATCGCCCGATGTGAAAGGGGCGATTCTTAGCGACGCCGACGGCAGGGTGTTCGCGAAGTATGGGCAACTGGGCCAGATTGACGTGGCAACACATTCGTTGGGCACGAAGGAGAACCACCGCGTCTGGTTCTCCGGCACACAGGTCGTCGTGGCCCACCGGGTGGACTTCCAGGGCAAGACCGTAGGCATCGTCACAATCCTGGCGCAGCTCTCGGAGATCGGCCGGCGCGCGCGGCAATATCTTCTGATCGCCGGAATTATCCTTCTCTTCTGCATGGCTGCGGCGGTGGGCATCAGTTCCACTTCGCGGCGGTTGATCGCGGAGCCGATCTCCAAGCTGGCGGACACGGCGCTGCTGGTCTCGCGCGACAAGGACTATTCGGTCCGGGCGAACATCCCGGTCGATGGCAGCGAAATCGGCGTGCTGGTCGACGCCTTCAACACTATGCTGACGCAGATCCAGGAGCGCGACGCGGCACTGGGCAAGGCGCAGGCTGAACTCGAAGGGCGCGTAGAGGAGCGGACAGCGAAGCTGCGCGCGGCCAATCGCGAGCTTGAGGCGTTCTCCTACACGGTCGCGCACGACCTTCGCGGGCCGCTCGACGCAATTACAGGCATCGCGTTCCTGCTGGCGAAGACGTCTGAAGCCGACGAAGATCCAGCGGTGCACGGACTGCTTGAGCAACTGACAACCTCGACGACGAATATGAGCATGTTGATCGACGACCTGCTGAACTTCGCGCGAGCCTCAACGACGCCCATGAAGTCGGTTCCGGTGAACCTCAGCAAAATTGCCCGAGAGATTGCCGCAGATCTGACGATCTCCGACCCGAACCGGAGGGTGGAATTCAGCATCATCGATGCCCCCGAGGTGCCGGCCGATCCTGGCTTGATGCGCATCGTGCTCGATAACCTGCTGCGTAACTCGTGGAAGTACAGCTCGCACCACGCGGAGGCATGTATCGAGTTAGGCGCAAAACGCGAGGCCGGTAAAATCGTCTACTTCGTCCGCGATGATGGTGCGGGCTTTGATCCTGCGCAGGCGGAGAAGCTCTTTGCGCCGTTTGAACGGCTGCATGGCAAGAGCGAGTTCCCCGGGACAGGCATCGGGCTAGCGACGGTGCAGCGTATCCTTGCACGACAAGGTGGAGCGATCTGGGCAGAAGGCGCCGTTGAAAAAGGCGCAACGTTCTACTTCACACTCGGGTAAAGATATGTGACGAGGACCCGCTCAGTCCGTGGGCTCCGGAACAACCTCAATCGCATTGAGCAGGGGATAGTTCACCACCGGCAAAAACGAGAGTTCGATTCTGCCGCGCGGATTCGCCTCAATGTTGTCGAAGGTCTTCACGACAGGATTCGAGCCACCTTCAGCCATAATGTCGAAGTTCTTCATGAGCAGCGCGCCGTTACACGAAACATCGAACACCCGGCTGCCAACCCCTCCTGTGCTGCCGTTGTATTGTCCGAACCATGGTTCGGAAAAGAACAGGGTCAGGCGATATTTTTTGTTGGGAAGAACGGGAATGGCGTAGCGAAACTGCCCGATGCGGTCAGAGCTGTAGATGCCTTGACGGAGTTCCTTGGCCAGGTGGGGAAGCCGTCCCGGCCGCCCACCGCTGAAATACCGGTCGGAGAGCCACAACTGATTGCTGGAGTCGATGATCGCTGTGGGACTGGCCGTGATGCGTATGGGCAGCAGGGCCTCCGATGGCGAGGGCAAAATCTCTATGGCATTCAGCAGCGAGACCTCGCTGGTGTAATCGAGATGGATGGCGCCGTCGTTCTCGGGGTGAATGCCGCTGACAACGAAGGATGTGGCGATTCCGTCACCACCAGCGTTGTCGACGACGTCGAAGTTGATGTCGGCCCCGGCATTGATGGAGATAGCGGCAATTCGTGTCGCGGCCTGTAGATCGGAGGTCTCAGCAAAATGAAAATGAATTTCGTACATCCCGGGTTTTACAGGAAACTCGCAGTGAGCAATCCCACGAATGCCGCTTAAATAAAGATAGGGGTCTTCCGTCCCGAGGATGCGCTGGTCCGGAACGGTAATGTTATCGCCACCGCTGCAGAACTTGCCTGCGGCCCAGGTGTTTCCCGAGCGATCGACGTACGCCTTCCGGGGCTTGCCCAGTAGCGCACGGATCGTGTTCTGTGGAATGGGTAGCGGTGCCGGCGAGGCCGTCGCCAAACCCTCAGCTGTTTTTCGAGCGTTCCGGTGGCTTAGAAGCAGAAAGCCAATCGCCAGGACAAGTACGGCAACAAAAGCCGCGGCCACGATACCCCAGCGAATGCGCCCGACCGGCTGCGGCACCGGCAACGCCCGAACCTCGGCGTCGATCCCCCCGGAATCCGCGCTGACTGTCGCGGCAGTATCGCGGCCGTTCGCAGGTAGATCAGCCTCCTTATGAAGAAACGAAGGAACATAATGTCCGGCGGGAATAAGAATATGGACCGGCCTGCTAGCCCCGCCATTCTGATAAATCTCCTGCAACCGCTTGCGGAGTGAGTGCGCCGTGACGCGGACGATGGTATCGGTCTGCGGATCAAAGTCAGTCCGCCGCCCCAACGCCTCGACGGCGATCGTGTACTCCTTAACCTGGTCGTCCTGGCCTTCGAAGTGCTTCTCGCAGATAAACGCGAGCATCCGGGCGAGGTGATTGGAGCGGCCAAGAACCCCGGAGGTCAATAGCCAGTTCAACTCCTCCTTTTCGGCTTCAATGGTGGTCCATACTGCCGGCATGCGGTACACCCAAACGGTCAAGTCAAAAGCGTGGCAATTCTACTACAGCAATACTGCCATCGGCTGCCGGAGCAGTAACAGGAAGCAGTTGGTTCCAAAGACGTTAGTGGCAACCATTAACAACGTTAATGTTTCCTCGTGCAGGGAAATCGCTAGTCAGAGAAGCCTTGATTCTGTGGGATTTACGGGCACACTGCTCACGGAACCGCGGCTCGGTTCAACCTTCACCTCAATTCACATGACAACTTCGATTTCTGTTGCTAAGTTGGCTGCCGTAAATCAATAGCCCTTCGGTGTACTTCCAGGCTTTGAGCGAAGTTGCGGATGGAAGAGCATCGGTACAAAACGAACGCTTTGGAATCACCGGTGACCGAAAGGCTCCGGACCATCTTTTAGCGATTGACTATTCAACCGCTTGTACATTATCTTGCGGCGGCTTCAAAACAGGCCTTCGAGTCAACACCAACGCTCTACTTCTCAGGAGAACCAAATGGACGCACCTCGCACTTTCAGATCAACCTGGCGCACCTTCTTCCGTGTATGCGTCCTTTTGCCCTCTCTGCTCGTACTGTGCCTCTCTGGCAGCACACGTCTTCACGCCCAGGCTGTGAACGGCACAATCGTAGGAACCGTAACCGACGCCTCGGGCGCCACCGTCGCCAACGCTCAGGTTACGATCACTCTTACCGGTCAAAGCACCGTTCATACCGCCGTCACCAATGAAAGCGGTAACTTCACCGAGCCCGACCTCCCTTCGGGCACCTACACTGTCTCGGTGGTGGCGCAGGGGTTCAAGAAGGAGACCCGCGAGAACATCACACTTCTTACCAACTCCACATCTCGTGTCGATGTAAGCATGGCCACCGGCAGCACAACGGAGACGATCACCGTAACCACCGCTCCTCCCGTCCTGCAGACCGATCGCGCCGACATCTCCACCAAGATTGAGTCACACCAGATTGCGCAACTCCCACTGAGCAGCGGCAACAGCTTTCAGTCGCTGCTGAATACCGTGCCGGGCATGGCGCCCGTGGTCTTCAATAACTCGCAGTTTTACAACGCGAACAACGATCTTTCCGTGAACGCCAACGGTCAGTCCTCTTACGTCAATCTGTACCAGATTGAAGGTATTGACGATGACCAACGCACGGGCATTCACATCATCCTGGTGCCGCCCGCGGCGGCGATCCAGAACGTGGACATTACGACCAACAACTTCGAAGCCGAGTTTGGCCGCGCTGTAGGCACAGTGGTCAACGTAACACTGAAGTCCGGCACCAATCAGTTCCATGGGTCTGTCTTCCAGAACATGGAAAACAACGGCGTTAACGCGCGCAACTACTTCGCCACCGGGCCGAACGGGCGGCTTGTGTATAACTACACGGGCGCATCGGTCGGTGGGCCGATCATCAAGAATAGGTTGTTCATCTTCGGCGATTTTCTGCGCGTCTCCGATCACGAATCCTCAACGGTAAATACGAACATTCCGTTCTATAACGTGGTGGGCGGCAACATCAGTCTCGCTGGCTACTCCGGCCAGGTTTATGACCCGAACTCGGGTCTGTATTCGTCTATAGCGTCGTGCGGTAGCACGGTAGTGGCGACAGCTTGCGGTACCGGTCGCACGCCATTTGCAGGCAATCTCATTCCGCTTACCAACCCCGGACTCAGTCCGATCGGGTTAAGTGTCCTGCAACAGCTCGATACGCTGGCAAGAAACCCCGCCACGAATCTTGCCTACGCCAAGTACATCGCCGGCACCACAACCAACAACTTCTCGCAGAACTCGCCATTCAGCAAAGATGCCATAAGCTACGACATCAAGAGCGACTGGGAGATCACTCCAAAAGACCACCTGAGTGGCCGCTTTAGCCATCAGAAGACGACGACCTTCCAGGCGCCGCTCTTCGGGTCCTTTCTCGGTGGTCCCACCGGCGGTGGCTTTGAGGCGACCGGAACGGCGACGGCCTACAGCACCGGCGGCAACTACGATCACATATTCTCGCCTACGCTGTTTACGGAGGCCCGCTTCGGTGTAGCCCATCTGCGCAACTCCGCGCAACAAACCGACTACGGCAGCGACGACGCCGCCAAACTTGGTATTCCCGGCAACGGCCCCAACGGCACAGACAACACGCCAACCAGCAGCGGACAGGTTGCGTTCCAGGTAAGCAACTTCGCAGGCAACGGAGAAAATGGCACAGGCAATCCGCTGATCGGCTACTCACAGTCGTTGCCGTGGTTGCGTGCTGAGTCCAACATTGACTTTGCCAACAATTGGACGAAAATTCTCGGCAATCACACGCTGAAAGCCGGCGCCGACATTCGCCGTGTCCGCGACGATCTTTTACAGGGAAACATCAACGCCGCTGCGGGAACGTTTTACTTCAGCGAAAACCAGACATCCGCCCCTGGTGCTACGGCCTACGGGCCACCGGGAACGAGCCCAACCGTAACCGGACAGGCCAACGACGTCGCCAGTATCTTGTTTGACGTTCCCTATCAAGTCGGTCAGGACACCAACAGCACCTTCCCTTGCTTCCGGCAGACGTGGCTCTTCTTCTTTGTCTCCGACAAGTGGCAGGCCACGTCGAAGCTGACGGTAGACATCGGTCTACGCTATGAACTGTATCCGCCGGCAACACCGCGTAAGCCAGGCGGCTTTGTGAACTACAACCCCGCAAACAACACGCTCGTGCTTGCCGGCGAAGATGGCAACCCCTCCAACCTCGGGATGCAGTCCGACAACGACAACTTTGCTCCACGGCTCGGCGCTTCCTACCGCGCCACGGAGACCACTGTGCTGCGCGCCGGTTTCGGCGTCAGCTACGTTCCCTTCGTGGACAACTCGTACGCCTATAACTACCCGATCAAGACCAGCACCGATTACACCTTTTCGCCAACCTATGGTCCGGCTCTGAACCCGGCAGGCGGTTATGTCAACTTCGTAACCGGCGTGCCGGCCACTCCGACCGTCGCCTTTGGATCGAATGGAACGCTTGTAGAAACCGCTGCCAACAATACGATTGGGCTTGGCAACCTCTACATCCCGCTGAACTTCAAGAACGCCTATGTCTCTTCCTGGAACGCGGTGATCCAGCAGGCTTTCGCGCATGACACTTCGCTGCAGATCGCTTATGTCGCCAATCACGGTACCCGCATCGATGTAGCGCAGAATATCAACCTGCCCAGAATCTACGGCCAAGGCGCAGCCTACGATCCGCTCAATAACGGCCCGAATCCTAAGACCGCAAGTGTGACGGAGTACTTCCTTGGCTACTCCACCAACTACCAATCGCTACAGGTCCAACTGACTCGCCGCTTCACCCAGGGGCTTTCGTTTACCTCTGCCTTTACCTGGGGCAAGGCGCAGAACTACCAGACCGGCGCGCAGGACGGAGCATTGCTCTTCTGGGCTGGCCCCGTGCACCGCAACTACGCTGTAGCCGACTTCGACCGCACCCGCAACTTCGAGCAGACTCTCACCTACGAGCTGCCTGCGGGTCGCGGTCACAAGTACTTCAACTCCGGCGTCACCTCGTATGTGCTGGGCGGATGGAGAACGTCTGTCATTCTTTCAGCACTCTCTGGCTTGCCTTTCACAATCACCACCGGCAGTGCAACTAGCGGAACAACGCAAACGGCCAACCAGACGGGACCCTATCAGGTAACCCACAACACAGCCGGTGGAACCAACACTGCCGTTACGTGGTTCAATCCCACTTCGTTTGTGGCGCCTACCCCAAGCTGCCCCGCCACCTTCGTTGCTCCCTGCGTACTGGGTAACACTGGACGCAACCAGTTCCGTGGCCCTGGCTACTTCTCTGACAACCTGTCGTTGTTCAAGAATTTCCCAATCTACAAAATGGTCAATCTTGAAGCTCGCTTCGACGCGTTCAACCTAACGAACACGCCGGCCTTCGGCCTGCCTAACGGCAGCCTCGGGTCGAACCTCGGCAAGATCACTGGAACTCTGGGCAGCGGCGTAGGCAACGTCAACGGCGTTGGCGGCCCTCGTGTTCTCCAGGCAGCGGTGAAGATCACCTTCTAGCCCTTGTCCTACGCATCAAACCAAACCGCCTGCCCAATGGAACAAGGGCAGGCGGTTTGGCGTTTCACCGGGTTTGAAAGCTAGGTCTTCACAGCGCGATAGAGACCGGCAGCGCGAAGCAGGTACCCGTCCCACGTCTCGTGCACAAATCCAGCCTCACGAAGAAGCGCAAGCATCTGCGGCGGACGCGGAAAGCGCGCCACCGACGCCGGCAGATAGCGATACGCCGCACGGTCGCCGGAGATAGCCCCGCCGATGACCGGCAGCACATGCTTGAAGTAGAGGTTGTACAACGCACCGGATAGCCCATCAGGATGGTTGCACTCGAGGATGCCGATCTGTCCATTGGGACGCAGTACGCGATGAATCTCCGCCAGAGCCGCAGGATAGTTCGTCAGGTTACGAAACCCAAACGCCGAGGTAACAAGATCGAAGCTCGCATCGGGGTAGGGAAGATGCATAGCATCAGCCTCCACCCACAGAATATTGGTCGCCGCATACTTCGTCCGCGCCCGCGAAAGCATCTCCGCCGAGAAATCCACACCAGTAATGGGATGCGCCGCAGCATTGTTGCTCGTAGTAGTGCAGCTACTGCAGCTTGCGACAGTCGTCGACGGACGCAGCCTTTGCAGCGCCACCGTCATATCCCCGGTCCCGCAGCAAAGGTCGAGCACGCGCGCGTTCGGATGCGTCAGCGTGGACTTAAACGCACGAGCCGTACGCCGCCACCAATGGCGGTCAAGGCCCATGGACAGCAGATGGTTCAGCAGATCATAGCTAGGCGCAATAGAGTCAAAGATCTCGCGCACATGCGCAGCGGCGGTAGACTCTTCAAGCTCAGCAGCAGGACGCGCTCCGAGAATAGCCTCGGTCTTCGTGGTCATAAAATCGGCTCCAGCAGCGGTCGGTTGACGCCATGAATATCGGTCTCGTCGCTTAGTGTTACCACTTCAAATGTATCCAGCAAAGACGCTTGATCCCAAGTGTGAAAGTACTCGCCTGCAGCATTCACAAGCCAAACACAATTTGGCCCATCCTGGCGGCTGTAGTAGCCAACACGAAAGATATCGCCAATCTGCAGATCGCTGTCCCAATCTGTCTCGCGACGTTTGAGCCGAATAGTGGAACGTGGAGGAATGATGCTCTTCGGAATCTTATAAGGAGGATCCCACCGGTGCATCTTTAGCGCGCATTCAAGACTCAAGCTTCGCCTCATACGCTTTGAACCTCATGGATGGAGGTAAGCAACCCTTCAGCCGCCACCATAAGCTCCGCCTCACTCACATCACGGACCACCATCGCATCCCCAATCCCCACCGGCAGCACATAAGACCGCGCCCCACTCCGGTTCTTCTTATCCTTCGCAGTCAGAGCAACAAGCGCACCTGCATCCGCCGTGAACGGCTTCAGCGGCCCATAGATACGAATAACCCGCCCCATAGTCTCCGCCTCATCAGCCGTAACAAGCCCCCGCTTCCGCGCGATTTCAACAGCGGCCAGCATCCCCCAAGCAATAGCCTCCCCATGCAGCAGTTGCTTATACCCCGTTGCCGCCTCAATCGCATGCCCCAGCGTGTGCCCAAGGTTCAGCAGCATCCTCTCGCCGGACTCCTTCTCATCCGCCGCAACAACCTTAGCCTTCACCTGAACACTAGCCGCAATCACATGCGTCAG
>Ga0302308_10002006_pt1 | contig 16441 bp, 16 predicted proteins | sample III_Palsa_E3_3_FD_200531 | JGI IMG/M metagenome (GOLD analysis project Ga0302308, IMG submission 200531) | Peat permafrost microbial communities from Stordalen Mire near Abisko, Sweden - III_Palsa_E3_3 | ecosystem: Environmental > Terrestrial > Soil > Palsa > Peat permafrost | place: Sweden... | reverse complement strand
GTCGTAGTCGGGGCCGATGCCCAGGCAGGTACGGGTGGGGACGCCGCCGAACTCGGTCAGGCCGCCGTCGGTGATCAGGTGCACCGCCAGCCCGGCGCGCAGCGCCTGCTCGTAGACCGCCATCAACTCCGGCTCCGAGCCCACCTTGACCGTCACCTTCCGGTTACTCCGCTCCAGCCAGGCCCGCTCGACTTCGGAAAGCTCGACCAGGCCCGTCGCCCCGGAGGTGGCCAGGGCCTGTAGGACGCGCTGGCGGAGCCAGGCCATCGACGCGTGCGCGCCCTGGGCGATCTCCTTGCCGCGGCGCATCCTCAAGTCACGCCGGATGACGATGACCTGCTTGATCAATCGCTCTTCTGCTGCTTCGTCCACGTCCCGTACCGTACAGAAACGACAAGCATCGTGAGGGAGGGGCGGGCGCACGCGGCAGTGCCGTTCGGGAGAATGATCTTGCTGTGGTGACGGGCGCGCAGTTCAATGGGGGGATCACTGACCCGACCGCGGAAGGCCTCATGACCCCAGCCCGTGACCTCGCCGACCGCTTCCACCGGCGCTGGCTCGAACACAACCCCTTCACGGCCTCCATGTACGGCATCCCCGGGTACGACGATCTGGTCCCGGACGAGAGCGAGGAAGGCGATCAGGCCTGGCGCGCCGAGGCCGGGCAGTTCCTGCTGGCGGCCGGCGCGATCGACCGCGGGCAGCTCACGCCGGAAGACGCCGTCACGCTCGACTGCATTACCGAGGCGGCCACCCAGGAGCTGGCGGGCATCGACATGGCGCGGGCGGATTACATGGTCACCGCCATGCAGTACTCCGGGCCGGCCGCCTTCCTGGCGGTGGCGGCCCGGACGGTTCTGCTCGATCCGGCCGCGGCGCAGGACTACCTGACCCGGCTGCGGCGCAGCGGCGGCTGGCTGGACCAGATCAGCGAACGGCTGCGGACCGGAGCCGGGAAGGGACGGCTCCCGGTCGCTCCGCTCGTCGAGCAGGCCATCGGCTGGGCGCAGGACGTCCTGGCCCAGCCCGGCCTCGGACCGGCCCTGGCCCCCCGGCCGCCAGCGGGGTGGGACCGGGCCGCGGCGTGGGAAGACGAACGGCGGGCGGTCGCCGAGGACGTGGTGAAGCCGGCCGTGGCCAGGTGGGTCGCCACCATCACGGAGCTGCTGCCGCGGGCCCGGCCGTCGGGACAGGCCGGGCTGGTGTACCTGCCCGGCGGCGCGGACGACTACGCCCGGGCCATCCGGATCTACACGACCCTGCCGCTGCGCCCGGAAGAACTGCACCAGACCGGCCTCGATCAGATCGCCGCGCTGGAAGCCCGGGCGGTGTTGCTCGGTGTGGGCCTGGGGCTGTCCGGGCTTCCTGAGGTCTTCGACGCGGTGCGGGACTCGGCCGGGAAGATTTCCCCGGCCGAAGCCATCCGGCAGGCGACGATCGCGGTGCGGCGGGCCGAGGCGCGGGCGGCCGAGGTCTTCCCGGCGCCGCTGCCGCCGCCGTGCGAGGTGACGCCGATGCCTGAGGTGGTGGCCGCGAGCGGCGCGGCCCCGCACTACACGCCGCCGCGGCTGGACGGCGGGCGGGCCGGGACGTTCTGGTTCAATACCTTGCTGCCCACCGCGGGCACCGGATGGGACATCGAAGCGGTCGCCTTCCACGAAGCGGTACCCGGGCATCACCTGCAGCTGTCGCGGCTGCAGCTGCTCACCGGCCTGCCCGCGCTGCAGCGGCAGCGGAGCATCACCGTGTTCTCTGAGGGGTGGGGGCTTTACGCGGAGCAGCTAGCCGGGGAGGCCGGGCTTTACAGCGATGATCGTTCTGAGCTGGGGGCGATCAGCGCTTCGCTGATGCGGGCGGCACGGCTGGTGGTCGACACAGGTATTCACGCGTTCGGGTGGAGCCGGGACGAGGCCCTGGAGTTCATCGTGGCGCACGTCCCGATGCCACCGGAGTTCCTCGCCGCGGAGATCGACCGGTACGTGGTGATGCCGGGGCAGGCGCTGGCTTACCTGACCGGGAAGCTTGAGATCCTGCGGCTGCGGGAGGAGGCCAGGGGGCGGCTGGGGGCGGCGTTCTCGCTGCCCGCCTTCCACGCCGCCATCCTGGACCACGGCTCGCTGCCGCTCCCGGCCCTGGCCGGGAGCATCGCCGGCTGGCTGGATGGCGCCGAGCCGCGGACCTGATCGGTGCCTGCATGGCTCGGTGCGGTCATGGCTCGGTGCGGGCATGGCTCCGTCCGGGCATGGTTGTGTGCGGCATGACTCAGTGCCGCAAGACCAGCATGCTGCCGCCGGCGACGACCGCCGCCAGCGTGGCCGCCAGCCAGAGCAGGGACCACAGGAGGCGCGGAATGCTGGTACGTGAGGCGAGTATCGCCGCATCGCCGGCGTTGACGCCATGCTCGACGATCTGGCGGACCCCGGTCAGCAGGAGCAGCCAGGCGATCGCGTAGCCAGCCACCATCTGGACCGCCAACGGGGCGTACCGGGCGATGCCATACACCGCCGCGCCGGTCAGGACGACGGTGATTATGCCGAACGACCAGCGGACACTCATCAGCAGAACCCCGAGCAAGAACAGGGCGATCCACAGCACCGCCACCACGTGCCCGAACTCGATGAGCCGCGCCGCGCCGAGCCCGAACAGGCTCGGGCCGACGTAGCCGGCGAAACCGACGAAGACGCTGCCCAGGCAGCCACCGCCTCCCACCAAAGTTTCGCCGTTGCCGGCCGAGTCCATCTTGATGCCGCCGACCTTGCGGAACAGCACCGACCCGACCACCGCGTGCGCGCCCTCGTGGGCCATCGTGCCGGGGTGACGGAAGATGCGCCAGCCCACGTCGAGCACGATCACCACGAACGCGGCCAGGCCGATCAACACGGCGGCCGCCTCCGATAGCGGGTGCTGGGTCAAGCTCACCCTTGGGACGATAAATCCCTCTTGCGAGGGATGTCTATCCTCCGGCTCGGGGATGCTTATCCGCTTGGCGACGGCTTTTGAAACCGGATGGCAAGATTGTGGGGTGCGAGCATCGCTGAGTCTGGCCGTCGCCCAGCCGGAGTGCGTGCCGGGCGACACGCGAGCCAACGGGCTGATTCATGGTCGGGCTGTGGTGGACGCGGGCGCTCGCGTCGTGGTGTTCCCTGAGCTGTCGCTGACCGGCTACGAGCTCGACGCCGCCCTGGTCGAGGCGGGCGACGGCGCGCTGGATCCGGTCGTGGCGGCGTGCGCGTCCACGGGGTCGACGGCGCTGGTCGGCGCGCCGATCCCGGGCCCGGGGGGCCGGGCGTACATCGCCATGCTCGAGGTCAGCCCCGGCGGGGTGGCGGTGCTTTACCGCAAGCAGTGGATTGGCGGCGATGAGGCGGCCCGGTTCAGCCCGGGTGACGAGCCGACGGTATTCGAGGTGGACGGCTGGCGCCTCGGCGTGGGCATCTGCCGGGACACCGGCATCGGCGAACACGTGGAGCGGATGGCCGGGCTGGATATCGACGCTTACGTGGCCGGGCTGGTGCACCGGTCCGACGACCTTGCCGAGCAGGAGCGCCGCGCGGCCTGGATCGCGGGGCGGTGCCGGGCCTACGTCGCCTTCGCCAGTTTTGCCGGGCCGACCGGCGGCGGGTACCACCACACAGCCGGATCGTCGGCTATCTGGTCGCCCGCCGCGGATGTGCTCGCGCAGGCCGGAGTGATGCCGGGCGACCTCGCCCGGGCCACCCTGGAGTAGCCACGGCGGCTGGCCCCGGCTGGCCTCGGCTGGCCTCGGCTGGCCCCGGCTGGCCCCGGCTAGGCCAGCTCGGCGACGCCTTGCGCCACGGCGCACGGCGCGCACAGCCGCACGTCGGTGCCACTGGCCGCATCGGTGCTGAGGTGGCGGGTGATCACCGCGTGCTGGTCGCAGACCCCGACGTCGGCCGGGTGCGACCCGGCGCAGTCGCAGTCGCAGTCGCGCCGGGCAAACAGGGGCGAGATGCGCCAGCTTTCCAGCACCGCGCGGACCGCTGGGTCGGTGGCAAGCTTGTGGAAGGCCTCGGCGGTGATCGCCGCCGTCCGGTCCGCCCACTCGGTCGCCACCGTCGTCGCGGCGGTCCAGGCCGCGGCCAACTGCCGCATCGGGTTGTCTTGGTTGCTGCTCACCACCCCATCCTCTCACCCGGCGCCCGTGGTGACCAGCGGGGTTCAGCCGGCATGGGGGCGCGTTGTCCCGTTCCCGGCGACGCGGGAACGTAAGATCCGGGCCGGGCGAGCCTAGGATCTGAGTCAGCCGGCCAGCCCAGGGCCGGCGGAAGGCGGCGGTGATGGCGCGCAGCGTCCGAGAGCAGATGGTGGACAGCGCCATCATCTTGCTGGCCAAGCATGGCCTGGACGGCACCTCTTTTACCGAGGTGCTCAGCGCGTCCGGCGCGCCGCGCGGGTCCATCTACCATCACTTTCCCGGTGGCAAGGACGAGCTGATCGCCGCGGCGATCGAGGTGGCGGGCGGCCGGGCGGTGGCGCTGCTGCAAAGCTTCGAGGGGCGCAGCCCGGCGGAGATCGTGGACGGGTTCTTTGCCATGTGGCGGGCGGTGCTGGAACGGTCGCAGTTCTCCGCCGGGTGTTCGGTGCTGGCGGTGACGGTGGCGGGGAGCCAGGGGAGTTCGGGTGATTCCGACGGGCTGTTGCGGGCGGCGGGGCAGGTCTTCCGGAGCTGGCAGTCCGCGCTCGCGGCGGTGCTGGCGGCCGGCGGTATGCCCGCCGCGGCCGCTGAGCCGTTCGCGACGCTGCTGATCGCGGCGAGCGAGGGCGCGGTCGCGCTGAGCCGGGCCGAGCAGAGTTACGGGCCGTTCGACGCGGTCCATCAGGTGCTGCGGGACCAGGCTGGCCGCTTCTAGGCCGGCTGGGACTGCCCGTCCCTCCTTGGGGTTAACGCGACAATGGGCGGGCGACGCTCCCTGCCGCCGCGCACCGGGACCTGCTCGTGATTTGACTATGATGGTCGTCATAGTCAAGGATGTGAGCACGCGATGCGAGCCACGCATCCGACCGCGGGAGGCCGCCATGCCCATGATCGACGCCTACGCCGGCGCCGGCACGTTCGCCGACAAGCACAAGCTGGCGGTGGACCTGGCCAGCACGCTGATGCGGATCGAGCAGGTGCCGGACATCCCGATGTTCCGCAAGAACACGGCGGCGTTCGTCCACGAGCTGCCGTCCGACTCGCTGTCCAACGTGGACGGGGACAGCACCTACGTGCGGGTCCAGGTGCTGACCAACGCGGGCGCGCTGGACCGGGACAAGCAACTCCAGGTGGTGCGGCAGTTCACCGACATCATCGCCGAAGCCGCGGGCGACCCGACGCTGGCGGACCGGACCTGGGTGCTGCTCACCGAGGCCCCCGACGGCGGGTGGGGACTGGCCGGGCACGCCAACACCAACGCCGAGCTCATCGCCGCGGCGCGGGCCCAGATCGCCGAGCTGTCCGCGCGCCAGTGAAGCCCTCGCCGGGCGCTGAACGACGGCCGTGATCGTGGATCGGCACCGTCTCCACAAGACGGTAACGATCCACAATGACGAGACCCCCGTTTTCAGGTGCCTGGTATGGGGTGAATGGGTGGTTTTTGGCGAGGATAGGGAGTGGCTTAGGCTGGCTCGCGGCCGTCGCGGGTAAGCAGCTTGTCGATCGCTCTCCGCCGTGCCTCTAGCTGCTCGGCGGAGGGAGGCACGGCAGAGAGGCGTACGCCGCGCGGGCCCAGGCGGACGCCTAGCGGGCCATGGCGGATGAGCCGGCGCTGCCTGGCGATGAGCCGGCGCTGCCTGGCCGTCGGCCCGTGGCCGGTCAGCATGTGGCGCAAGGCTGAATGGCACCACCACCGGGTCGCGGCCGTCGACACGGGATTGACCGCTGCGTTTACCGAACGCCGGAACCGGTTCATCCTGCCTCCCGGTTGAGCACGGACCTGCCTGCACTCCATGATCCGCCGATCACGGCGGTTATGCGAGCCAGCGCTTACCGCGGACAGGAGACGTCGTGGTCGGTCTTCGACGCCGTCCACTGGGTGACGGTGACGATTCCCCGGCCGGTGAGAGGGGCCAGGCGACAGTTCGCCTTGGCCTGCGCGAGGGTCCTGGCACCTGGTATCCAGTCCGCCAGGCGGTAGAGCGGACTCGTGGACGGGATCGTTTTCACGATCTTGCGCAATTGGCTGGCCGTTGAGTAAACGCCGACGGCGACGCCGATGTGGTGGAAGTAGGCGACCATGCCCTCCAGGTCGGCGCGGTTGTTCTTTGTGCTCGACTCCCAGCTGCTGATGGTTTCGACGTCGAGCCACCACCGGTACCGGCCGGGTTTGTAGATACCACGGGCTCGCACATCGAGCTCAGCCATGTTCCGTCCGAACTGCCAGGCGCAGGCCCGGTCATCTCTTCTGCCGGAGCACGCGCCATAGGGGTCCTTGACCACCACGCCGGAAATAGGGTCGCGGTTATTCGCCGGCCAGTCAGTGACCCTGAGATTACCCGGGTCGCCGGTATTGACGTAGAACGAGACCTTCGGCTGCCTGGTGCCGCCGGAGGATTGTCGGGCCCAGGCTAGTTCGCGGGCCAGGCACGGGTTCGTGGCATCGGCGCGTCCATCGTTCACGCCTACCACGCCGAACGCGTGCTGTGCTGGGAGCGCTTTGCGGCATTGGGGGTACGACACGTCGTTTCCACTCGACGTGCGGCCGGTGCTCGCCGCGTCAGCCGTCAGAGTCGAGGCGCCGACTATCGCCAATGAGCCAAATACCGCCATCACGGTCATACCGAACCTCATTGGCTAGCCTTTCCCCCGGATTATTGCCCGACGCGGGGCCATAAAGTTACGTCTATCGAGTTCCCGCGCGAGTTATCTATGTCCGTTACGGTATGCGTCTTCTAGACGCGCCAGCATGACTTTCGGTGTACTCGCGCGAAAACAGGCGTGCGGGGTAAGGCAATATCGCGACAGTTCCCACTAGGACCGCTATTAGGACAATGAAAAGGACGGTCCTGGGTCAGTTTAATAAAGGGCCCGTTGCGGGACGGGTGCGAGCAGGCCAAGGGCGCGGGCCCGGTCGATGGCCTCCAGGCGGCGGTGGGCGCCGAGCTTGTCGTACAGGTGCCGCATGTGGGTCCGGACCGTGTTCACCGACACGTAGAGCTCGCGGGCGATCTCCGGCGCGGACAGGCTGGTCGGCAGGAAGCGCAGGACGCGGGCCTCGGCCTGGCTGATCGGCTCGGGCAGGCGCTCTGGTGGGCGCGCGACTGGCGTCGCTGGCGTCGCTGGCGCGGCGAGATCGAGGCCTCGCTCGAGGGTGCGTCCGGCCGCCTCCCGCTCACCGAGCGCGTCCCGGGCGCTCGCCGCCAGCAAGAAACCCGCGATCAGCCACACCTGAGGGGCCGGGCTGTCCAGGACGGGCGCGAGCGCGGCGGTCGCCGCTCGCGGGTTGCCCTGGGCGATCTCGAGAAGCCCTCGAACCAGATGGAACAGCATTCCTGTGGCCGGCTCGACTTCGGACCGGAGCGCATATTCCCCCTCCATCAGCCACCGTTCCGCCTCCTGGAGTTTTCCCTGCCAGATCAACGAGCCAGCCAGCATCGGATAGGCGATCGCGACGGACGGCTCCCCGCCCCAGCCGTGCCGCTGCGCCAGCTCGATCGCTTGCAGGCCGCGCTCCACCGCCAGTGCGGACGACCGGAAGCTCGCGGCCAGTCCCCAGTGCGCCAGGCCGTTGATCTCCAGCTGGGGCCGCCCGATCCGGCGCGCCAACGCGACACCTCGCTCAAGGTGCCCTTCGGCTTCGCGGACTCGCAACGACCAGGGCTCGGCGATGCCCAGGCTGATAAGCGCGAGCGCGCGCAGGTCCTCGTCGAGCCCGGGCTGCGCCACGTCCAGAGCGCCGGCCAGCCGCAGCTGGTCCGCCTCCGCCTCCGCCAGCGATCCGCGCATCAGCGCGGTGGCGGCCGCTACCGCGGTGAGCTCCGCATCGGCGGTGACGGCATCGGCGGGGAACGCGGTGACGAGCTGGTGGACGGTGGCGGCCTGCCCGGCCAGGGTGATGCCGAGCCAGTGATCGGCCAGCAGGCGGCTGGCCCGCTCCCAGTCCCGCGCCGCCTGAGCGTGCCGGACCGCGTCGGCACCGAACCCGTGCTCGGCGAACCAGTCCGCCGCGGTACCGTGCAGGGCGGCTAGTTCAGCCGGCTCGGTATCCCTCAGCTCCAACTCGAGCAGATCGGCGAGCAGCGGATGGTAGCGAAACCAGGATCGCAGCAGGTCAGCCAGCGGGCCGCTGACCCGCTCCAGCACGGAGGTCCGCGCCAGCAGCCGTCGCGCCTCCTCGCTCTGCCGCTCGAGGACCTCGGCGAGCAGATCCTCGGCCACCGTGCGCTCGCTGCCGCAGAACTCGGCCGCGAACCGTTCCGGATCTGGGTGCCCGGCCAGGGACAGCGCCGCCAGCCGCAGCCCGGCCGCCCAGCCCTCCGTCCGCTCGTGCAGCAGGGCCAGAGCCGATTCGGACAGCCGCACCCCGGCGGCCTCGAAAAGCGCCCGCGCCTCGTCGCGGCCGAACCGGAGACTGGCCGCGCGGATCTCGGTCAGCTCGCCTTCCAGGCGTAGCCGGTGCAGGCCCAGGCGCAGCTGGTGCCGGGTGGCGAGCACGAATCGCAGCCCGGCCGGCGCGCGCCCGATCAACAGCTCGAGCTGCCGCGTCTCGGCGGAGCCCAGCGCGTGCACGTCGTCGATGACCAGCCAGATCCGGTCCCGCAGCGGGCTCAGGTCCGCCAGCAGCCGCTCGACGACCGCCCACCCGTCAAGCGCGGTCAAGGGTCGGATGAGCGCCGAACCGGGCGCCGTGTCCCGGAGCGCGTCGGCCACCGAGGTCCAGAACCGCCGCGGATCGCGATCGGAGTCCGGCACCGACACCTGGGCGGCCTGCTCGGCCAGGCCCGCCGCATCGATCCATGACCGCAGCAGGACCGACTTGCCGCTCCCGGCCGGGCCCGACACCTCGGTGACGCGTCCGGCCCGGTTGAGCCGCTCGAACAGCTCACGGCGGACGACCACCCCGCCGGCGACGTCGCGAACCGGATCGCCGGCGGGCTTCTCGCTCGGGCCCGTCACCTTGAGGCACGGATCCAGCGGCACGGTCCTTGGGTTACTAGCCGTGAACGTCATGGCCACGACTCTTCCTGATTCCCCTGCCGGAATCATCGTCACCAGCAGGTACCGGCCCTGCGGGCTGGCGGTAACCGGCGGGTACACGCTAGCCGGGTAGGCATCCGGGTCTCGTTCGTGATCTTGGCGGGGTGGCCTTGTCCCGGTCGGCTCGCACGTGGCGGGGGGGTGTACCACGGCCCGTTCGGATCAATGCTCGTCTGGGGTGACGGGGAGCAGCACGGTCAGTACGGTGCCGGCCCCGGCCGGGCTGTCCAGGCTCATGCTGCCGCCCACGGCCTCCACCCGGTCCCGCAGGCCAGTCAGGCCCGAGCCCCGGCTGGCGTCCGCGCCGCCCGCGCCGTCGTCGCGGACCTGCACGGTCAGCGTGCCGCCGGCCTCCTCGATGACGATATCCACCGCCGAGGCGCTCGCGTGCTTGGCGGCGTTGGTGAAGGCCTCGGCGGCGACATAGTAGGCGGTGATCTCGCACGAGCCGGGGAGCCTGCGGTCGGCCCGAAGCCGCACCCGGACCGGCAGCGGCGAGCGCCGGGCCAGCGCGCGGATGGCCGCCCCGAGGCCGACCTCGACCAAGATGGCCGGGTGCACGCCCTGGCACAGATCCCGCAGCTCCTGCCGGGTGACGGCCAGCTCGTCCCGCACCTCGTCCACCTCGGCGCGTACCTCCGCCGGGACCCGGTCGCGGATCCTGCTCAGCAGCAGCGCCTGGGTGACCAGGCGCTGCTGGACGCCATCGTGCAGGTCCCGCTCGATCCGGCGGCGCGTCTCGTCCGCGGCGGCGACGATCCGGGCCCGCGAGGCGGCCACCTCGGCCTGCGCCTCGGCATTCGCGACGGCGGTCGCGGCCAGCTCGGTGAACCCGGCCAGCCGTGACTCGGTATCCGCCGGCAGCGGCTCCGAGCGGGTGGCTACGGTCATGACCCCCCACAGCTCGCCTGCGACGTTGATCGGCACGCCGACCAATGCCCGGATGCCAATCTCGCTGGCGATATCGCCGAACGGGCCAGTAGCGTCGGTGTCGCCGTCGACCCGCGCCGGCTGGCCGGTCCGGAACACCAGCGTGGTGACGTTATGCCCGCCGAGCGGCACGCGGGTGCCCACAGCGACGGGCGGGGCGCCGGTGCTCGCCCATACACCGACGACTGCCCCGGTGCCGTCCGAGGCGTATCGGTTCATCATGGCGGCGTCGGCCGTGAACAGGCGCCCGGCTTCCTCGGTGACGACGGCGAATACCTCCTCCGGCAGAGCCGACCGAGCCACTAGCGTCGCCGCTCGCCCACCTGCCGCCCAAGCTCGTGTCCGCGCACCTGAACATCCCCGAGGAGACCCTCGCGAAGTTCCCGCGCGGCGCGCAGGGAATCGTGCCGCTGCCCTAGAACGCTGGGCGGGATGCGGGGAACAGGCGGTGCAGGTGGTAGTCGATGACGGCCTGGGCCTGCTCGACCGAGGACTGGCCGCCCAGGACGCTCGTGCCCAGGCCCGCGGACATGGCCAGCAGGCTGAAGGCTTCGAGGTCCGGGTCCAGGTGGGCGGGCGTGTCGCCGGCGGCCTGGGCGGCTCGCAGCTGGGCGGCGACCACGTTGATCACCGCGTCTGAGTTCCTGAGCAGGGGGGCGATCGCCAGCGCCGGCTCGGTCAGCGAGAGCGCGAAGTAGGCCGTGTAGAGGACGCTGAAGGTGCGCCGCTCGTCGTCGGCGGGCAGCCCCTCGGTCAAGATGGCGGCGATGACGTCGCACGGGCGGACCGCGCCTGCTTTGTCTTTGAGCCGCCTGATCCGGGCCAGGCCCCGTTCGCTGAACCGGGCGGCCAGGTGCTGCATGGCAGCCAGCAGGAGCTCTTCCTTGGTGCCGAAGTAGTACTGGACCAGCCGCAGGGACACGCCGGCTTCGGCCGCGACCTCGCGCATCCCGGTGGCGTGCAGCCCGCGCGTCGCGGCCGTCCGCAGCAGCGCGTCCGCGATCTGCCGCCGGCGTTCCTCGTGATCGACCCGCTTCGGCACCCGCTCACCGTATCCCTCGTTGCCCGCTCGTCCCTGTTGATGATACGTTCGTATCATAAACGTGGCGGGCTCAGCCGCGAGGAGGCACGACATGCTCGGGATCAAGCGCATCACCGGCGCCGCGGACCTGGCACCCAAGGGCGAGCCGGGATCCTGGGTGAGCGAGGCGGCGCGGGAGAAATTCATGGCCGCGTACGAGCGGATCTTCGCGCTCTGGCCGCAGCCACGCGAGGAGCTCGATATCGAGACGGCGACCGCGACCACACGGGTGCATGCCTGCCGGCCGCATCCTGACGGGCCGCCGGTCGTGCTGCTCTCGGCGTTCAACGCATCGAGCTGGTACCCGCACGTGGCGGCGCTGGCCAAGGTCGGCCCGGTATACGGGATCGACATGCCCGGCGACGCGAACCCCAGCGTCGCGCGCGCGCTGATGACTCCCCCGGCGTCCTGCGCCGCCTGGCTAGACGAGCTCCTAGGCCAGCTCAGCGACCGCCCGGCGCACCTGGTGGGCTTCTCCTACGGCGGCTGGATCGCCATGAACCAGGCGATCCGCGCGCCCGGCCGGGTCGCCTCCGTCACGCTGCTCGACCCCGCCGGGCTCACCAAGCTCGACGCCCGCTTCTGGTGGTGGCTCTCCATCAGCGGCCTGGCCACCCTGACCCCGATGCCGCTGCGCCGCCACCTCGCCCGGTGGCTGGACAGCCCGGCCATGCTGGTGCCAGACCTGATGACGCTCATGTGGGCAGGCACTCGCGGCTACCACGCCGAGCCCAAGTTCCCCGCCATCCTCACCGACGACGAGCTCCGCGCGATCGACGTGCCGGCCCTGCTGATCACCGGCGCGCGCAGCGCCCTCATCACCCCGGCACAGGCTCGCGCCCGGGGCAGCCACATGCCGCACGCGGAGGTCGCCATCGTCCCCGGCAGCCACGGCGGCTTCAACCGGATCGACGAGCTGAACGACCGGATCGCCGCCTTCATCGAGGCCCACGCGGCCTTACTTCACGGCCTGCCGTACCGGCAGGGCCTGCTGACCGACCGGGCCGGAGGTGGCACGCGGCTTCAAGGCCACCCAGGCGATCGCGATGACGACGGCCGTTACGACCGTCGGCACCACCGGTGCGTAGGAGTGCGCGTGGCTGAGCATCAAGTCGCCGAGCAAGGCACCGGCGGCCATGGCGACCACCGAAGCGGACAGGCGCCGCGCCGAGTGTGCGTTGAGCGACCAGGTGACCAGGCCGCTGAACAGGTCGATGTAGGCGGCGGTAAAGGCCGTGGTGGAAATGCTCGGCACGTTGAGTGAGCGGATGGCGTTCGCCTGCAGCCCCAGCGCCAACGCGCTCAGCGCCATCAGGATGTAGGCGAGACGGGCCGGCGAAGCAGCCGTGACCCAGACCGCCACGAAGGCGGCCTGCAGGACCAGCGCGATGGCGAGCGCGATCGACACCCGGCGCGGCCAGGCCGGGAAGACATGGTTAGCTTCGGCCTCGCCGCGGAATGCCTTGAGGATCGGGATCGCCAGCGCGACACCTGCCGCGAACGCGGCGAGGGAGATGACGACCGTGACCGCGTTCGGGCCAGCGGGCTGGTGGGTGCCAGCGGCACCGATCCCGAGCAGCACGAGGTTTCCTGTCATAGCTGCCGTGAAGACCTTCCCGAAGCTCAGGAAGCAGATCGCCTCGTACATCCCGGTGGCCAACGACAGCCCCGCAAGCAGCCAGTCGCGCACGGCCAGTTCCGCCGGCGTCGCGTGCGCGGCAGCCCGGTCCACAACCCTGTCATTCATAGTTCCTCCTAGAGGAGTGCGCGGGCTGCTGGGCCCGGGCTCTAGCCAGCCTCACGCCCGGCTTGGTGAGCCGGCATCACAAACTCTGGTGATTCGACGAGGATCCGCCTCGGCGGGAAGCGTTCGCCGCGGCGCCGCGGCTGGGCAGTTGGGCTGGACCCCACGGCCGGTGCGGGCCTTGTGCTGCGCCGCGGTCAGCCGGATGGCGGCCGCCGCGTATCCGTTTGCCGGCACCCGTGGCGGGAGGGGCAACTCGTACCCGAGTGAGCAGCAGCGCCGGTCACAGACATCACCGTCCGTTCGGAAGTAGAGAACGCCCTGTTCTGACCGGGGTCTGGCCGGGTGGGCACCAGCCGCCGCCGCTCCGAAGACTTTCCCGAAGAAACACGACGATAATCTTAGAATATCGACCATAGATTCGATACAATGAAAGGCAGGCTGAACAACTGATCTTCCGAACGAAGGGTGGTCCATGCCCGAGGAACCGTTCCCCCCGCCCGGGCCCGGCGCCGAGGAGCCCCAGGGCCCCGCGCTGCCCGCCGGCCGGAACGGACCGCAGAACCACACCCCCGCAGCTGCTTTTGGGACCGGTACCAGCGCTCCGGATGACGGCTGTGATGAGCCCCCTCCCGATGAGCCGCAGGAGCCTCAGCAGGGCCTGTTCGTGTGCCTGCCGGCGGAGAACCTGGAGCTGGCCCGGTTCGGCGGCGACGACGAGAGGCCGCCGATGGCGCCGGGCCCGCTGCTGGCCATGGTGGCCGCCGCGGTCGCCGGCGGCGACGGCGCCGGGCTGGCCCAGGTGCCACCCCTGGGGCGGTTGACCGGTCGTGCCGGGGGCGGTCGGCGCGGCCGACGGATTTCGGCACGAAGATTCACTTATATGCGATGAATGAATAAGCCCCCGGGGACGAAAGTCCTGGCCTGCAAGGCCGAATTGCTCTAACGCCTGGGACGAAGGTCCGGGAGATTTACCGTCAGGGTGCATGTGGGTGCGGCCAGGCCGAGGCTAGGAGTAATCGCGATGAAAGCTGCTGTCGTTACGTCGTTCACAGAACCGCTGCAGATTCGCGACGTGCCGGTGCCGGTGCCCGGGCCAGGGCAGGTGCTGGTCCGGATCGAGGTCTGCGGCCTCTGCCATACCGACATTCATGCCGCCCGTGGTGACTGGCCGGTCAAGCCGACGCTGCCCTTTATCCCGGGCCACGAAGGCGTCGGAATCATCGAGAGGGTTGGCGCCAATGTAGCCGAGAGCCGGATCGGGCAGCGGGTGGCGATCGCGTGGCTCGGATGGGCGTGCGGGTACTGCGAGTTCTGCGTCTCCGGGCATGAGACATTGTGCGAAAGCCAGCAGATGAGCGGCTACTCGATCGACGGTGCCTACGCGGAGTACGCGGTCGCCTCCAGCGACTTCGTGGTGCCCGTGCCCGCGGGAATTTCCTCGTTCGAGGCGGCGCCCCTGAGCTGCGCAGGAGTCACCACGTACAAGGCGGTCAAGGTATCTGGCGCCAGGTCCTCCGATCTCGTCGCGGTGTTCGGCATCGGGGGCCTGGGTCACCTGGCGCTGCAGTACGCGAAGATCGCGGGGGCCACGGTCGTCGCGGTCGATCTGGAAGATGCCAAGCTTGACCTGGCCCGCAAGCTTGGCGCTGACCACACGGTCAACGCCCGCACCGAGGACCCGGTCAAGGCGATTCAGGCGCTGGGCGGCGCCGACGCTGCCATCTCAGTGGCGGTGGCACCCGTGGCGATGCGCCAGGCCTTCGACTCTCTCAAGCGCGGCGGCCGCCTGATCCTTGTCGCGCTGCCGAAGGACAACGCGCTCGAGCTCCCGATATTCGAGACGGTACTCAAAGGCATCTCGGTCATCGGCTCGATCGTCGGCACGCGGCTTGACGTCGCGGAGGTATTCGAGCTGCACGCCGCGGGCCGCACCCGGGTCATCGCCGACGTCCGCCGGATCGACGACGTCAATGCCTGCATCGACGAGGTGCTCTCCGGACAGGTCCCGGCGCGATTGGTATTCGAATTCTGAGCAGGGCACCATCGACGGCGCCTCGATCGGCATCTGGCTACGCGATCCCGTCCCATGATCCACGGGACGGGATCTAGCAGGCCTTGTGCACCCAGCCGAATGGATCGGGACAGCGCCCGTACTGGATGCCGATGAGCTCGTCGCGCAGGCGCATGGTCACCGGGCCCGGCTCGCCGTCGGCGATGATCCACTCCGCGGACTCGCCCTTGACCCGGCCCACCGGGGTGATCACGGCCGCGGTGCCGCAGGCGAACACCTCGGTCAGCTCGCCGGAGGCGCACTGAGCCTGCCACTGCTCGACCGAGATCCGCTCCTGCCTGGCCGTAACCCCGAGGTCCGGCGCCAGCCGGAGCAGCGAGTCACGGGTGATCCCCGGCAGCAGCGTCCCGGTCAGCGGCGGGGTGGTGATCAGCGGCGGCCCGCCGGGGTCTGAGCCGCGGTCCGGCCAGACGAAGAACAGGTTCATCCCGCCCATCTCCTCGACCCAGCGGTGCTCCGCGGCGTCCAGCCAGACCACCTGGTCGCAGCCGCGGTCCACGGCTTGCTTCTGGGCCACGAACGCGGCCGCGTAGTTGCCGCCGGTCTTGACCGCACCGGTGCCGCCGGGCGCCGCCCGGGTGTAGTCCTGGGACAGCCACACCGTGACCGGCTTGACCCCGCCGCTGAAGTAGGAAGCGGCGGGTGAGGCGATGACGCAGAACAGGTACTCGCTCGACGGGTGGTTGACACCGAGCCCAGGCTGGGTCGCGATCATGAACGGCCGCAGGTACAGGCTGTTACCCTCGCCGGCCGGCACCCACTCCCGGTCCTGGGCGACCAACAGCTCGAGAGCCCGGATAAAGGTCTCCTGCGGCAGCTCCGGCATCGCCATCCGCCGCGCCGAGGCGTTGAACCGGGCCGCGTTGGCGTCCGGCCGGAACATCGCGATCGACCCGTTGTCCTGGCGGTAGGCCTTCAGGCCCTCGAAGAACTCCTGGGAGTAGTGGAACACCGAGGTAGCCGGGTCCAGCGTGAACGGCCCGTAGGCCTCCAGGCGCGCGTCGTGCCAGCCGCGTCCGGCCGACCAGCGTGCCGTGATCATGTGATCGGTGAAGATCTGACCGAACCCGGGCGAGGCCAGCATCGCCTTGCGCTCGGCGTCGGGCACGGTATGGCCACTAGGGCGGAAATCGAACTCAATCATGGTCGGGACTTCCTCCTCGCCCGCGGCGGGGCGCGACATCAACACTAGCTATCCGGCTATCCGGCTATCCGGCTGGAGCTGCGCTGACCGGCCTGAGACCGGTCAGCCGGATACTCGCTCGGCGATGTCGTCGCCTACCTCGACCGTGGTGCGGGCCGCCCAGGCCCCCTGGCGTTCGACCAGGTCGTCGGCGACCGCCTGCTCGATCCGCGTCGCCTCGGCGGACAGCCCGAGGTGCTCGCAGAGCATGGCGGCGGACAAGATCGCCGCCG
>Ga0302308_10002002_pt1 | contig 16459 bp, 11 predicted proteins | sample III_Palsa_E3_3_FD_200531 | JGI IMG/M metagenome (GOLD analysis project Ga0302308, IMG submission 200531) | Peat permafrost microbial communities from Stordalen Mire near Abisko, Sweden - III_Palsa_E3_3 | ecosystem: Environmental > Terrestrial > Soil > Palsa > Peat permafrost | place: Sweden... | reverse complement strand
TCCCCACCGAAATCGTCTCGCCCGCATACCACTTGTCGTGCTGCGTCTTCAGCTTCCACTCCTCGCTCGGCACCACGCCCGACTGCTCGTCCGGTAAATCGATCCCCGTCTTCTCCCCAAACCCCACACTGTGCGCATACTTCGCAATCGTTTCGATCCCCAGCTTATTCGCCAGCGTGTAGTAAAACGTGTCGCACGAGTAAGGCAGCGCGTTATGAATATCCACTGACCCATGATGCTTGTCGCAGCCAAAGAAGTGCCCATAGAACGTCGCGCCGCCATTGCACGCCACATGCAAATCCTGCGCCTCGTTCTCCTGCAATCCCGCCAGCGTCATCACCACCTTGAACGTCGACCCCGGCGGCAGCTGCGCCTGGATCGCCTTGTTCATCATCGGGTGGTTCTTGTCGTCCATAAGGCTCTTCCAATAAGCGGACGTCAGCCGCACCGAAAACTGGTTCGGATCAAACGCCGGCCGCGACACCATCGCCAGGATCTCGCCCGTATGAGGATCCATCGCCACAATCGCGCCGTTCTTTCCCTCCAGCGCCCTCTCCGCGGCAATCTGCAAATCCAAATCAATCGACAGATGCAGGTCCTTGCCAGGTATCGCCAGCTCCTGCCCCATCTGCCCCACTTCTTTGCCGTGCGAGTTCACAATGATGTCGCGCGATCCATCCGTCCCGCGCAAAATCGAGTCATACGTCTCTTCCACGCCGAACTTGCCCACCACGTCACCCGGTTGATACGCCGCGAATCGTTCATCGTTCAGATCCGCTTCGCTCACCTCACCCACATACCCAATCAAGTGCGCCGCAAATCCATCCTTTGGATAAAGCCGCCGCTCCGTATCCAGCGTCTCCAGCTCCGGCAGATCGTCACGATGCGCGGCAATAAACGCCTGCTCATCCGGCGTAATATCCTGCTTCAGCGGAATCGGCTGATACTTCGGCGCATATTGAAAGTGATGCAGCGTAGCCTGTATCTGCTCCAGCGGAATATGCAGTCCCTCCGCAATCAACGGCAGATCCGTATCCAGTTGCTTCTGCTGATCCCGTACCAAAAAGCAAGTCACCGACGGATAGTTGTCCACCAATATCCGTCCATACCGATCGAAGATCCGTCCCCTCGGCGCCAGCACGGGAACCTTGCGCACCCGGTTCTGTTCTGCCAGCACCCGGTAATTATCCGCACCCAGGATCTGCAGCCGCCACAACCAGCAGCCCAGCACCAACAGCACCGCCGCCACCACGTACTGCGACACATGCAGCTTCGTAGCCGACAACTTCTCCCGCCGATCGATGCCTCCCAGATCCATACCAGAATCCCTCTCCTACCTAAACTCTACGCCGCCTTCTCTACGCTCTACCCTCTACCCTCTACACCCTGCTCTTCAGTCTCTGATCCGGAACCGGTCCAGCACCGCAAACATCGGAATCGCCACCACGCAATTCGCCGCCGCCGAAATCAACTCGACCACCGGCAGAAACCGGTACGACACATCGCCCAGCAGCCAGTGCGCAATCAAATACAACAACCCGCTCTGCGCCATACTCAGCGTAAACACCAGCCCGATGCGGTTGACGATGTTGTCCACATCCACCGCAAACCCAACGCTGGCGGCCACATACCCGACCACTCCCTTGGCAATCCCATCCACGCCAAACGGATGATTCGTCAGCCCATCCTGAAACAGCCCAATCAACGTACCCGTCACCGTTCCCGCGATCGGGCTCCGTCGCGACACAGCAAAGAAAATCGTAGCAATCAGCGGCAGATCAATATGAATCAGCCAGGGAAACGTCTTCGGCAGCATGGCCTGCAGCAGAATGCAGACCAGCGGCGCCAGCACCGTGACTCCCGGATGGAAGCCGTACTGGTCAAGCTCTTCGCGACTTGTATAACTACGCTCTGCCATCGCCCTCGCCCATCGCAACTGCTCTTGCTTTTCTTTCTGTCATTCCCTCTGGGAATCTGCTTCTCTATTGCGGACTACTCTGCGTAGCCGGATTCTTCGGCGCCTGTGCCGGAGCTCCCGGCGTCAACTCCGCAGCCGGCGGCACCGTCCCCGGCGTAAATTTGTCCGGATGCACCGCAGGCTTCGGCCGCGGCAACCCCGAATTGATATACCCCACCGCGCCACCCACCTGGCTCTCCGGGTCATCCGACACCGGCTTCCCATCAGGCCCCACAGCGGGCGTCCCCGCAGCAGCCGCCGCGCCATCGGCATCCGGGTGCAAACTAGGCAGCTTCTCCGCAATCAAATCCGCGGCCCGCTGATTCGCATCCTGCGTAGCCTCCGCCGTCGCCGCATCCTGCGCAGCCGCCGGCGGCAGCGTAGCCGACGTCCCGGTAATCACCAGCACCTCTTCCAGCCGATTCAAATTCGCCGCCGTCTTGATCACAATCGACGTATACGGCTGATGCAGCGGGTCCGGCGCAATCGACTCAATCGTTCCCACCGGCAGCCCCCGCGGAAACACCAAATCCCCGCCCGACGTCACAACCGGCTCTCCCACCTTGATCCGCGAGTCCGCCGTCAAGTTATCAATCTCCACCCGCCCCGTAGCCGTTCCCTTCACAATCCCGCGAATCCGCGTAGTCGCAAGAATCACTCCCGCGCCCGACGACGAATCGCTAATCAACAGCAGTTGCGACGTCTTCGGAAACACATCCCGAATCTTCCCCACCACCCCATCCGGAGTAATCACCGCCTGCTCCGGCCTGATCCCGTCATCCGACCCCTTATCCAGGTACAGCACATGCGACCGCTCCGACCCACTCGTCCCAATCACCTGCGCCGCCACCGTGCTCGTCACATACGATTCCTTGAATCCCAGCAGCGTCTGCAGTCTCCGCCCCTGCGCCGCGTCCTCGGCAAACGAAGCCTCTTCCTCCCGCAGCCGCGCCACCTCCTGCTTCAATTGCGCATCCTGCTGCCGCGTATGAAACAGGTTGACGTAATTCCCCCAAGCTCCCCGCACCTTCACACTCGACGCATGCACCGCCGTCTCCAACGGCGTCACTGCCGTCACCGTCCACCGCCGCAGCAACGACACATGCTTCCCATCCGGAGCCGACCCCGCTTCCTCCATCGCCCGCGCGCTCGGCACCTCCGCCACACTCGACGGACGCTGCACCTGCATTGCCAGCGCGATCACCTGCATCAGCACGATCGCAATCAACACCAGCGGATTTCGAAATCGATAAAAGAATGAGTCCATCGTTAAAGCTGCAAACCGCGCGCCGCCAGCTTCCGCCGCACGCTCCTCCATTATTTCATTAGCCGATCATTTCATTTGTGACCGCCGTTCGCGCAGAACTCTGCCCCACCGTACCTACGCAGCTACCGCCTACCCAATCTGCTTCTACTCTTGCCCTTGCCTTTCTTTGGACAACTACTAAAAGAAATTGTCATTCCGAGCGCAGCGAAGGGGAAGGACCCCTGTATGTTTTGCCGTTGCCCTTGCCCTTGCCCTTGCCGTTGCCGTTGTCTGTTTCACGCCGTCATCCTAGAGCGAAGCGAAGGACCCCTGTATTTGCCGTTGCCCTTGCCCTTGCCCTTGCCCTTGCCTTTCTTTCTGTCATTCCCTCTGGGAATCTGCTGTTTACTCGCTCCCCATCGCAGTTCCTTCTCCACCACCACGCTCCGACCCGAACCGTTTTCGCAGACCCTCCGCTGCTACCATCAAACCCGTGCCGCTCCAACTCTCCACGCCCGTAAAGCTCGTTAAGCACATCGGCCCTCGCATCGCCGCAGGCCTCGCCGACCGCGGCATCCTCACCATCGAAGACCTCCTCTACCACCTCCCTTTCCGCTACGAAGACCGCCTCCACCCCAAGCCCCTCAGCCTCTACAACCCCGGCGACATGGCCTCCCTCATCGGCGAAGTCCGCGGCACCACCCTCCTCCGCACCCGCTCCGGCCCCATCTTCGAAATGACTATAGGCATCACGCCTCCCACCAATCCGGGTGCCCCAGAGCCTGCCCTGAGCCTGCCGAAGGGTCCCGATTCTGGGACCTGGGTCTCCACCGACCCCTCCATGGCCGGCCTCCTCAACCCACGCACCCCCATCCTCGAAACCGTAAAGTGTATGTGGTTCCACGGCACCTACCTAAAGGACAAATTCCACGCCGGCCAAAAGATCGCCCTCTACGGCAAGCTAGAAGGCAGCCGCAGCGGCAACGCCCTCGGCGCCATCCCCGGCTCCACCCGTTTCAAAATGATCCAGCCCACCTTCGAAATCCTCCCCGATACCAATTCCACCGGAGAAGACGCCGAATTCATCCTCCTCGAGATGGGCCGCATCGTCCCCGTCTACGAATACCTCGGCGGCAAAACTCCCTCGGGAAGCAAACTAACCTCCCGCGGAGTCCGCCGCATCCTCTGGACCATCTTCAAAGACCTCGCGGAATCCGAAACCCTCCCACAAACTTCGTCATCTCAACCCGCACCCGTCACCCAAACTTCGTCATCTCGACCGGACCCTGAGCGTAGCGAAGGGGTAGTGGAGAGACCCCTGTATTCCGCCCGGACTAGCACCCAATCCCCGGGTGCCCCATCTTCGCCGATGGCTTCATCATCGGCTAAGGTGGGATCGCACGAAGCCCAACCCGCCGACGAGACATTACCCACGAGTCTCCGCAACCGCCTCAACTTCCCCACCCGCATGCACGCCCTCCGCGACCTCCACTTCCCACCCGCCGGCACCTCCATGACCGAGCTCATGTCTGCCCGCACTCCCGCGCACCGCCGCCTCATCTTCGAAGAATTTTTCTACCTCGAACTAGGTCTCGAACTAAAACGCCGCAAACTCCGCAACCGCCAAGGCACGGCCTTTGTCACCAACGACCAGGTCCGCGAAGCCCTCAAACAAATCCTCCCCTTCAAACCCACCGCCGCCCAAAAACGCGTCCTCGGCGAAATCGTCCACGACATGCGCCGCACCCAACCCATGCGCCGACTCCTGCAAGGAGACGTAGGCTCCGGCAAAACCATCGTCGCTTTTCAAGCCGCATTAGTAGCGATCGAAAACGGCTACCAGGTAGCCCTCATGGCGCCCACAGAAATCCTGGCCACGCAACACTACCTCTCTGCGCGCAAGCTTCTCTCCGAAAAAATCTCCCCACGAACGAAGCGCCCCTACCGCATCGGCCTCCTAACCGGCAGCCTCGACGACAAAACAAAACGCGACACGCGCGCCCACATCTTCCGCGGCGAAATCGATCTAGCCATCGGCACCCACGCTCTCGTAGAAGAGAAAGTAGACTTCGCCAACCTCGGCCTCGTCATCGTCGACGAGCAACACCGCTTCGGCGTCCAACAACGCTTCCAACTAATGCGCAAACCCAACACCGGCACCGCCACCACGCCCCTCCCAGAATCGGGTGCCCCGGGTCCCGATTCTGGGACCCGGGTTTCCACCAAATCTCCGGGTGCCCCATCTTCGTCGACTGTCTCACCGTCGACTAAGGTGGGTTCACAGAACTCCGACACCTACACCGAACCAGATGTATTAGTGATGACGGCAACCCCCATCCCCCGAACCCTCGCCCTCACTCTCTACGGCGACCTCGAAGCCTCCGTCATCGACGAGCTCCCCCCCGGCCGCACCCCCATCCAAACCCGCCGCATGCCCGAAGAGCGCTCCGCCGAAGTCTGGGACTTCATCCGCAAGCAAGTAGCGGCCGGCCGCCAGGCCTACATCGTCTACCCCATCATCGAAGGCGCCACCGACGACCAACCCGAACTAGACTTCGCCAAATTCGACGAGGAAGCGTCCGACTCCCTCCCACCAACTTCGTCCTCCCGACCGAAACGCACCACCCAAACGTCGTCATCTCGACCGGAGTCCGCGCTCTTTGCGGACGCAGCGGAGAGACCCCTGTATTCCGCCGCCGCCACCACAAAATCCAACGCGAAAACCTCTCCACTCCGCGCCACCAAATCTCCACGCACCAAACTCCGCTCCGCCACCGACATGCACCACGACCTCCAACAAGGCCCACTGAATGGCCTCCGCCTCGGCCTCCTCCACGGCCGCATGTCCGCCGACGACAAAGAAGTCACCATGGCCCGCTTCAAACGCAACGAGCTCGACGTCCTCGTCGCCACCACCGTCATCGAAGTAGGCGTCGACGTCCCCAACGCCACCGTCATGGTCATCGAACACGCCGACCGCTTCGGCCTCGCGCAACTCCATCAACTCCGCGGCCGTGTAGGCCGAGGCGCCGCCAAAAGTTTCTGCATCCTCATCACCGCCGCGACGGTAACCCCCGAAGCCGACGCCCGCCTCAGCGCCATGGTCCAAACCCAGGACGGCTTCGCCCTAGCCGAACTAGACCTCCAGCAACGCGGCCCCGGAGAATTCTTCGGCACCAAGCAAGCCGGCCTCCCGGAATTCCGAGTAGCCAACCTGGCCCGCGACCGCGACCTCCTCGAGCTAGCCCGCCACGAAGCAGCCCACTTCGCAGAGCAGGAAGACCCCACCATGCCCCGTCCAGAAATCGACGCAGTCTGGTCCCGCCTCAAGCAACAATGGCAACGCCGCTACGGCCTCGTAGAAGCCTAACCCCACCCACCCAACCAACCCCGTCATCTCGACCGAAGCGCCCACCCAATCTCCGTCCTCTCGACCGGAGCGCCCACCCAATCTCCGTCATCTCGACCGGAGCGAAGCGCAGTGGAGAGACCCCTGTATTTGCTCTTGTCTTTGCCCTTGCCGCTGATTTTGCCGTGGCCGTCGCCCTTGCTTTTCTTTCTGTCATTCCCTCTGGGAATCTGCTTCTTCCTTTGCCCCAGCGTTTCAGACTGTCCAGCAAGGAACCTGCTCCTCGCGCGAAGCGCGCCCGCTCTTCCCACCCGAACAGCAAAGGGGGGTGGGTCATTTGACCCACCCCCTTTGCCGAATCCGCCTCAAAATCCAAAATGCGCGTCCCGAAACCAGGCTAAACACGCCGATTTGTAACCCGAAACCAAGCTAAGCCTTACCCCAAATTCACGAATTCCCGGCCTAACTCGCCATCGCCACCTGCGCCGTCCCCTGCTCAACATTAACCGACTGCACCTGCTTCTTTGGCCCCCGCTTCCGCGCCACCAGGATCCGAATCCTGTCCAGCACCTCCGCCGGCGTGCACGCCCCCTTGGGCAGAAACGCGTCCGCCGCCGCCGCCCGGTCAAAGCTCGTCACCGTCCCCGAAACCAACAGCGTCGGCAACGTCGGATGAACCTGCTTGGCCTTTCGAATCAGTTCGTTACCATCCATCAGCGGCAAAATCAGATCCGCCATCAAAAGGTCCACTGACCCCTGCGCCGCACCCTGCAGATACTCCAAAGCCTCCGCCGCCGTACCCATCGCCAGCACCCGATATCCCCGCGTCTCCAGTAAAAACTTCCTCACCGAAAGCACCTGCTCGTTATCTTCCACACACAAAATCGTCTTGCGAGGTCTCATCGTTTCTCTCCATGCCGGTGGTCCCCGGCTTTATAGGTTGACTAAGTTCAAGTTATGCGGCGCTACCCAAATCAAATCAATGACTTGCGAGGCGCAGTACGGCCATTGCTGGGAGCCGAGCGGAATCGTTTGCGCCAATTTAGGCGCATCCATCCTCCGCTCAGGGTGAGCGTTTCAATTGCTGCGATTCAGCCATTTCACTGCGAAAAGGTCCACCTCGACCGCGCCAAAGCGCTGACCGTGCGTCTGCTGTGTAGATGGTGTGGATTGCCGTGGAAAAGGCGCAAAAAGCCTCCCCACCGCTTCACAACCCTCGTGAAAGCAGTGCCCCTTTGCAGCTCAACGTGGGATTCCCCCATGAACTGTTTCGTAGCTCGTAATAGCCAGGAAACCCTCGAGATTCTCTCCAGCGCGCGGCCTTGCTAAGGTTTCATCGCAGCGCAGAGAACACCCGTTGGTGCCTTTGCTATCACACAGATTGTCGGTAAATCAGGCGAAAAATCGCGTCCTCGAATCAATTGGTTCGTTGACGATTTGCTGAGCATACGGAGCCGCACCCCCCATGGCAACAGTGAATTTTTGGCGAAAATGCAACGACTTTGGAGTGGCGCTTCCACCGCCGCGACACATTGCTCGTCCCTGTTGGCGTTTGCGATTCCTCCCCTGTGGAAAACTCCCATTTTCAGGGCAGGAAAAACCGTCCTTCTGCCACAGAAATGGTGCGTCCCGAAACTTCTACCGAATGAACCCTCTGTCCCTCAAGCCTCGCCCGCACCCCAATCCGGCTCGGGCGCCGCATCTCAATCCCCTGCTCAATCAATACTCCCCGCCCCGAGCCCGCCAATCCCGACTTCACTAACCAGGCAATGCAGCAGCCGGCCGCCGAACCTGTAGCTGGATCTTCTCCTGAATAAAACTGCATGCGCGCATGCCAATCCGCCCCGCCCTCTCCCTTCTTCTCGAGCGGCGCAATGCAATAGAAAAAATGCGCGTCACTCTTCGCGGTCCATGCCTGTGCCTCTTGCTGCATCAATTGCAATCGCTGCGAAACTTCCACAGACCGCAACAACACAATACAAAACGGCACACCCGTCGACACTGTCTGCGGCAGATGCTCCGCCGAAAGATCTTCCGCACTCAATCCGATTGCGCGCGCAACCTCCGCTCGATCGTGCGTCGCGCCAAACACTGGGTCCTTCTGCACCATCGTCGCTCGCACGCCAACTTCGCCCTCACCACGCTGATCAAAACGGACCGTGATTTTCCCGACGTTCAAACGCAGCTCAATCGCCTTCGCACCCTTCAGCGTCGGGTGGTTCAAGTAAAGCCACGTCGCCGTGCCCAGCGTCGGATGTCCCGCGAACGGCAGCTCTTCCTGCGTCGTGAAGATACGTACGCGCACGCCCTCTCGTTCTTCGGTGGCAGCGTCCTCGGGAAGGATGAACGTAGTCTCCGAGAGATTCGTCTCGCGCGCGAGTGTCTGCATCTCCTCGTCGGACAAGCTGCGGGCATCATGAAAAATAGCGAGCGCATTGCCTTCAAACGGCCGCTCTGCAAAGACGTCTACCACCGAGTAATCGAGTGTCCGAACCATGTCTCCATGCTACGTCCCCCCGTCATCAACGTGCACATCCCGCGCTCTTCGCCGCGCATGACCTTGACATCCAAATCGCTCCGCCGTAACTTATGTACAACCGCACGGGAAGCGAAACTGCTTCCACGCTGGTGCTAGGCGCCCGCGGCGGTACTAAGTTTGGAAGCACTCAAGACAATGACCATGACCGTCTCCAACTCGATGCTCTGCTGCTGTGGTTGCTGCTGTTGCTGCGGCCCCACACGGGTGAGCGGATGAGCGAATCGAGACGATAGCCAAGCGTCAAGAAGCGAACATCAAGACCCACCCAAGGCTCAGCCGGGTGGGTTTTCTGCTTTTACTGACATTCCCCCCAAGCTGCCCCTTGGACAATGCGCAAACTTCAACCGAAGGACGGAAAACACAATGTCACTCCGCATCAACGATATTGCCCCCGATTTCACCGCCGAAACCACGCAAGGCACAATTCACTTCCATGATTGGATCGGAGACGGCTGGGCCGTTCTCTTCTCGCATCCCAAGGACTTCACCCCCGTCTGCACCACCGAGCTCGGTGCCGTGGCAGGCCTCGAGCGCCAGTTCGCGCAGCGCGGGGCAAAGGTCATCGGCCTCTCCGTCGATCCCGTCGATAGCCACAGCAAGTGGACACAGGACATCGAGGACGTCGGCGGCCACAAGGTCAACTATCCGCTCATCGGGGACCCGACCCTCACCATCGCCAAGCTCTACGACATGCTCCCCGCCGACGCAGGCGACACCAGCGAAGGCCGTACTCCAGCCAACAACGCGCCCGTTCGCACCGTCTTCGTCATCGGCCCCGACAAACGCATCAAGCTCCAAATCGCCTACCCGATGACCACCGGCCGCAACTTCGACGAAGTCATCCGCGTACTCGATTCCATCCAACTCACCGCGAAGCATAAGGTCGCAACGCCAGCCAACTGGAAGCAGGGCGACGACGTCATCATCACCGGCGCCGTCTCAAACGAAGATGCCGACAAGATCTTCCCCGGCTACAAAACCGTGAAGCCGTACCTCCGCACCACGGCTCAACCGCAATAATTTTTCGCAGAGCCTTCTGCCGTGTATCTTCAGTATGCGCGGCAGAACAATGAGCACCGGTGGCGAAGTGGCTAACGCGCTGGTCTGCAAAACCAGTATTCGCGGGTTCAATTCCCGCCCGGTGCTCCATAATTTCATTGACGCGCTACGCTCAGAAAATTTCTGCCAACCTGCAATAACCCACAATAAGATGGGATGTCCGCGCCTCCGAGTAAACGAAGCGCTCGGCCTGAAATGGGAAGACATCGACACGGAACGTCAGACGGTGACGACCCGCAGGGGCACGTCGCAGTTCGATCGACGAAACGAAAACGACCTCATCCAATCCGACTTCGAATAGCCTTCTTCGACAAGTTATTTCTGGCACAACACACTAGTGCGGACTCGTCTGTTGTTGCTGCTGTCGCAACTGCTGGATCCGCTGTTGTATCTGCTCTGGAGTTTGGGGAGGGGGCGGCGCCGCCGCCGGGGCAACAGCTCCTTGCGCTACCGGTACGCCATTGATGTCTCGAACCACGTCCTGTGGCCCCCCTGGACCGTGGGCTGGAACACTTATGTCCGGCTCCGGCACGCTCTCAGCGATAGCCTCCTGAGCAGGGGGGGGTGGCAGCGGAGCCGAGCCATCCCGCGGTGTAAGGATCAGCTCCGCCGGAGCCCCGCTTGCCGTCTCCTTCAGCAGCATGTTCACACCGGTCCCATCCAGCAGGCTCTTCAAAATTTTGGCTGGCGCGGCGGGCCCATACTTGCCAAAGACCCTCTCATCATTAACGCTTCCGGTGATCTTCATTCCGGTCACGCCGGCGATCTTCTGGACGATCTGCTGCAGGCTGGAGTTGTCCGCGTCGACCTCGATCTGTCCCTGTGAGTAAACCACCCGGGCCGGGTGTGCCGCGTTGGTCGGCGTTGGAGCGGACGTCGCAACAGGCGCGGACGGCGGAGTGGGGAGCTGGGCAAACGCGAGGCCGCCTCCCAGAAGTAGCACAGCAGCCGAGCCAAGTGCTGGAACCATGAGTCGCATGATCTCCTCCTACTATTTCGCTGATGCGGGCGTTCCGTTTGCGGCGCGCTCCTTCAATGCTGCCAGCTTCTGGTCGACGATGTGCTCGTAGACCTCCGGCGGCTGTGCGCCATTGACGAAGGTGTCATTGATATAAAACCCGGGAGTCGCCTCAATGCCGGCGCGGGAGCCCATCTGGACGTCCTGATCGATCTGCTGCCTGTAGCGGCCGCTGCTGAGGCAGGCTGCAAACTTCGGCTCATCGAGATTCAGCGCGCGCGCGTCGTCCATCAGCCCCTCGGGGTCTTGCCTCTTCTGATTGGCAAACAGTTGATCGTGGTACTCCCAGAACTTGTCCTGCTCCCCGGCGCAACGAGCGGCCTCGGCCGCCCTCTCCGCATTGGGGTGCAACTCCCGCAGCGGAAAGTCACGATAGGACAGCTTCACCTGGCCAGGATACTGCGCCATCACCGCGCTGATCGAAGCCTCAGCCTTGAGGCAGAAGGGACAACTGAAGTCGGAGAACTCGACGATGGTGATGGGCGCCTTCGGGTCTCCGCGCATGCGCGACCCATCCGGGGTGATCTCGATTCTGGGGGGAGCAAGCAGAATGGAGAGCTCACCATCGTTTACGGCCAACTGCCAGAGTCCTTGAATAAAGGCGTTCCTCTGCTGCTGGATCGCCTCGTTTTTCAGATCCCGCCTGACCCTGTCTTTGACCTCGTCAAACGAGCTGTTCTTCAGATCCTGGCGAGACTGATAGCTCGCTTTGACCTGATCGTCCGTTGGTTCGGGTACCTTCGAGAGCACCTCGGACTTGTAGAGGTCCTCCTCGCTGACGCCCTTCTTCTTAGCCGCGGCGTCGATCAGCTTCTGGTCGAGCGTCTCGTGGAGCGCGCGCAGCTTCACTCCGTACACCTGGGCCATCATTCGCTGCAGCTGCGTGACCTCCTTTGCCGGGAGCTGGTCTTCATAGATGGCCTGACCGTCAATCACGGCCAACGGTGGGCCGGTCGGGGACGGAGCCTTGTCCTGCGCGGCAGCCAGGCAGGTCAGCAGGACGCAGGCGAGGGCTGCGGTCGTTCCGCGCCGTAGACCGGCCGCCGTGAGGCCGCGAGGCTGCTCGGTTCTGTCGGCCGATCTTTGTTCGTCGAGGTTCCACAGAGTCATCGTGCAGCACCTCAATCGAAATGCGAGTCGCTTCATTGTGTCACCTTAAAGAGCGCGTACATGCCACCATCCAGATGTTCCCCTACATGGCAATGAAAGAGCCATGTGCCGGGATTGTCCGGCACCATGTCCGCCACCATCATCATCATCGGGCCCAGGTTGAGCATATCGGTTCGCATGCTGTTGGCCAGCACCGTCTGGCCGTGCCAGTGCGGCGCATGCACATCGTCTTCATTGCTGTTCGCCATTAGGTACCAGCGAACGCGCTCGCCCTTCTTCATCGTCAGCAGCGGCATCGATCCCCGGGTAAAGCCATTCATCGTGTAGTACTCGAGCGTCTTGGCGAAACCAGGATTGGTGATGATGGACACCGGATACTTCTGATCGCCGACGATATTGCGCATGAAATAGCCGCTGCTCATCTCGTCGAAGTTCGCGAAGGCCACAATGAACTCGCGGTCGACGTCCTTGGGCGTTCCGTCCGGCCTGGTTGAGCCCTTGCGCGAGATGATGATCGGGCCGAACAGCCCGGAGTTCATGTCGCGCGATTCGTTGAAGTGCGAGTGATACATCCACAGAATGGAGCTGGGATCCATGGGTCCGGGGCCGGCGCGTTCGGGAACGGTCCAGGTGTAGGTGAACGTCTCACCCTTTTGCACCGCGTCCCCCTTGTTGGTGGCATCGGGTGCGAGCCCGGGTCCTTCGCCGTAGTAGGCGCCCTCCGACTGCTTGTCGTAAAGCAGGCCGTGTGCGTGCATGGTGACGTTCATGTTGGTGTTGTTCTTGAACACAACCTTGATCGTATCGCCCACCTCGGCGCGGATCACCGGCCCGAGAAGTCCCATATGCTCCCACTCGGGATCACGGGTTTTGAGGGTAGCGAACGTCGCGTCCGTGTACTCGCGGTAGACCGCCTTCCGATAGGTGTTTGACCTCGCCTGCGGCACCGGGTTGACTTCGTGCTCCCCGTTGAGCAGATACACCTGCGGCTTCGGTAGATAGTTCCAATTCACTTCGTCCGCGGCAATGTAATAGGTGTGGAGTTTGCCCGGCCCATCCGCTTTAGGCGGAGTGTGCGCTTTCTCCATCGGCATGTCCATGGAGGCCGGTTTGGCTGCCGTCTGTGCCCAGGTGACGCCGGGAGATCCAAGCAAGGAAAGCATCAGGCCCGCAAAATATAACCCCTTCATCCGATCTCTCCCCAACTTCCGAATCAGCAATGGCATATGGTAGCGGATCGGTAAGGCACTCGCACTCGCACAACCAGGCAGTCTGCTACGACCGCCCGAAACACTATTCGTAGGGACGCCGATGAAATGTGCAGCTGAGGGAGGCACTTGCTCCCTCCCTCAGCCGCGATCTGCTTTAGGCCTTTATGCCACCTGGCTGCTTGCTACGGGAGCGCTACGTACCGGACGCAGGAAGCAGCTTCGGTCACACCCGTGATGGGATCGTCTGCCACGGTGTGTGCGCCGGAACGCGGTGCTGCCAAGACGCAGGCCAGGTCCACAACTCCTACGTACGTTGGAGCGACGCCGGAACCATCTTCATCGTCGGCGAACACCGCGTAGGACTTGTTGTTGTTGGGGCTGGTGTAGGCGGTAACCGTGTGCGGATCCAAACCTGCGCTAAAGCCGCCGCCATCCGGAGTCCTTGGCATGGCGTCTACGTAGGCATAGTCCGCCAGCGTTGGAACTCCGGTGCCCGAGGTGGAGGGAAGCTGCAGCGCCGAGAACGAGCTTCCGCCGAATTCGCCGGTCACCACGCCAAGATGGTTGGTGCCAGGAGCGCTCGAGATTCCGCACGTGCCGGCCGAATAGCCGCCATCGCTCAGATTCAGGATCTGGCCAGATCCGGTCCACGTTCCAGGAGTGCCTGGAGTGAATACAGCCTGGGTCAGATCGGTAATGTAGATAAGGTCTGAGAACTCAATGCTGGCCAGGGCAATTCCGGTAGTGCAATCCTCGGCCGCCGAATCGAACTCGTAGCCGACGTATTGACCGTATTCGGTAAGAGCGTTGCCCGAACCAATCTTCAATAGGGTGTAATTGCCATCTTCACCGGGCGACAGGATAAGGTTGCGGCTAGGATCGATGGAGATATCTTCCGAGACCACGTTGGTCATCGGAAATGGAGTGCCGAAGGTATTGTTGGCAAGGTTCAAGTACTGAACCCCGTAGCCCGAGGCACCGCTGAATCCACCAGCAATCACCGCCGTGTTGTTGGAAGCGTTGACGCCGACTCCGCAGTTATAGCAATCTCCACCCGAGAAGCCCGCATAGTTGTTCGCGGAGCTGGTGATGGTGGTCACCGCGGTCGCCGTGGGCCCACTGATGAGATCCACATTGGTGTTGTTTTCCGTACACACCACTTCGCCAGTTGACGAGTTGGCAGCGCACGAATTGACGTTGCCCGTAGTGGTGAACACGTGCGGCGCATCGCCGCCCTCCAGCGGGACCCGTTCGATTCCCGTAGTCCCAGAGTCCCACGAGCCATTGGGAACATACGCGTCCACATTGGTGCCCGCAACAACAGCCAGCGAGCTGGTCGGCACGCAGGAGGCGAGCGTGGTGCTGGTGGCCGTGACCTGAATCAGAGAACAGTTGGTGCTGGCGGCGGCGGGGCTCGTGGCCGCTAAGGAAATATAGTAGTTGCCAGATGCCAGTCCAGTGGGGACCGCGAATGGGATGTGGTATATCGTACCGACGTACTTATTCAATGAGATCGGCGCCTCGGTGGCGAGGGCCGTGCCGAAGCAGGACGTCGCGAAGCTCAGGGTTACCGTGCTGGGAGTCTCGCCGGCCGGAAAGTTGGACGCCGTAAGCGTAGAAGAACTAACCCCGGCAAGGCCTGAACTCGGCAGAGCTGTGGCCGCAAGGTTTACACCGCCGACTGAGGCGTTCGCACGCGCCGGCATGATCAGCAACCCAGCCGCGAACGCGAGCACAACGGCCAGCCCCGCCAAACGACCTGCAAATTTCCGTACCGAGGCCGTTACAAACCTCCGACGGATGCCGGCCAGAGCCATCATGCCGGTTCCAACCAGGATGAAGTCGTTAGGTTCGGGAACAGGCGGCGGCCCGGACGAACCCTCGGTCGCGGTAATGTACTCGAAGTCGGACTCCGTAAGCCCAGTCGGATCGCTGATCGTGGCCGAGAAGGTCGGATCAATCGTGACCGTGCTGCCATCGCTTATGTCGAGGAGCGTTTCGACGAAGGTTCCGGTGAGCGTCGCCGAAGTAGCGCCCGTGAAATCTGCCGGGGAGCCATCCCAGGAGATGCCGTCCGAAGCCAGGGTGAACGTTGTGGTAGCGTACGGCGAGCCGCTACCTGCGACTGATAGATCAAGACCGGAAAGATCCACCGAGGTGGTCACCCAAGTCGTTGTTGTTTGGAAACCCATGCCGGCGTTGACGCCGGTGATATTCAAGATATCAAACTCATTCCCAGTTCCACCCGAGCCGGGATTGAATTGAAGCATACCGATTTGTTCCTGAGCGGAGGCGGCGATTGGAGCGAACGCGATTCCAACCAGTAGAAGGCTAACAGGCAGGCACAGCAATCTGCGAATCATTATGTGGCACCTCAGAATTCAATGAATACGACCGAGCAACAGCAGCCTACGGATGGCTCTGCAACTTTCCGCATATTGACTTCGATCTTGGGACCCGGGACGTCTTGCGTAGGCAGCAATTTAATCGCCAATTCCCTAACTCTAAATATCAAGAAATCAGGCGGTTATCCCGATAAGACTCACGGGCATCTGCAATACCTTGCACAGGGAAACGGAAGGGAACTTCTCCGAACAACCGTTCCCGTAGGATCGCCCCAAACAGTGGCGTAGAACGACACAAAACCTACCGCCCAGCTTGAAGAACGACCGACCTGCTTCCCCTGTGAACAGCTTTGGTCGCCATCTCCCTTCGTCATTCCGATGCGTCTGTCGATTCCTTCATTTTTCTCTTCAGGTTCCCGTCATCAATGCTTCTGGGTTGATGGCAAATCGCCGATGCGCTCTTTCAAGTCGCGTCCTCATTAGCAAGATTCTGTAGATTGACTCGTGTTCATAACGACGGCATCGTCGGCAAGCTGTCGGTACGAATTGCCGCGAGTCCGGAGCACCAAAGATCCACTTCGCAGCAACTCGCTCCGCAGAACCATCACGGAGCTGGGAGTCACTT
>Ga0302308_10001991_pt1 | contig 16502 bp, 16 predicted proteins | sample III_Palsa_E3_3_FD_200531 | JGI IMG/M metagenome (GOLD analysis project Ga0302308, IMG submission 200531) | Peat permafrost microbial communities from Stordalen Mire near Abisko, Sweden - III_Palsa_E3_3 | ecosystem: Environmental > Terrestrial > Soil > Palsa > Peat permafrost | place: Sweden... | reverse complement strand
CCCAGATCCGCCGACACCGGCGCAAAGTCACTCGCCACTTCATTAATCCTGATGTTCACTGTCTTCAACATCAGAGCCTTCCCACTAAGATTCATCTTCAGCACGGTAGGCTGCCACTCCTGCGCATTCGCCTCGAACTCCTGCTGCAGCCCCAGCGTGCCGCCCTTGTCCAAACGCCCCAGTATCCCAAATCCCACCGTGACTTCTTTCATCAAGTACGCATCCAGCCGTACCAACCGCTGCTGCGTCTCTTCGATCCACACCTCGCCCGCGAACCCCTTCAGCACATCCGCCTCAATGCCCGGCGGTGCAAAATCAGGATTCGGCGTGAAGCTCAGCCGGTAACACTGCCGCGCGCCACAACTCACCATCCCCTCCAGCTTGTACACCTCCGAGTCCGGCAGCATGCCCACCAACTGATCGATCCGCGCGGCATCTTTCTTCTCGCTTCTGCGCCGTCGCTCCTGCATCTCCGGATGCGCCGCCAGCGTATCCAGCCGGTTCACCTCCGCCTGCTCCTGCTCAGCGGTCAGCGGCTTGCCGTTGATTTCAATCAGCCGAGCCACATCGCCATCCTTGGTCTCGATGATCTCCTTCGTCGTCTCGTGATCGCCGTCCGTTTTGCGCAGCACATACCGCACCGGCCGATGGCTCTTCTCTTCCGCCAGCCGCAACTCCACCGCCCGCCGCACCAGCGCCACCGGGTTCACCGACACCGACGCTGTAACCTGCGCCGCCGCGTTCCCTGCCAACACGCACACACCCAGCAGCACCGCCGCGCACCGGCTCTCCCCCATCCACCACATCCCGCCGCCGCTATACCTCATCGATCGGTCACCAGCTCAACACCGTCCCGCCACAACAATACCTGTTTCACGCCACTTCATGGTTTGACGAGCGAACCTCGGCGTTAGCCGCCGCCCACAGCCTCACGCCTTCATCGTCAGCGTTGCCACCGAGTCCGGCGGCAGCTCGATCATCACCACCCGCTCCTTCACCTGAACCTGCACCCTCTGCGCATGCGACAACTCGTTGCGCACCAACAGCACACTTGTCCCATCCGGATTCACAAACCCCAGCGCGTCATCGCACGTGCCCGACACGTCCACCAGCCGCGCCCCCACCTCCACAAAATGAGTTAGGTGCTTCAGCAAGTAGTAATCGTGGTTGTACCGAAACGTCTTCGCCGTCTCATCCACGCTCACCAGCGAGTTCTGATTCCATCCCCATGTACTCTTCCCGCCCTCCGGCGTCGAGATGTTCCAGTACATATATCCGCACACTCCGTTGCGGAAGTAATGTTTCATCAGCTGCCAGCAGTAGCTCGTATAGTTCCAGCTGTTGGACCCATCACCGCACTCCTGCTCCGATTGAACAATCGGCAGCTCCGCATACTCCCGATGGATCGCCGCCACCGCATTCTTACCCGCCCACTGCACACCCACGCCCTTCACCCACTCCCCCGCCGCCTTATCGTTCATCACGGTCGCCAGCATCTTGGGATCCCCGCGTTCCAGCGTCCCAAAGAACACGTCCACATCGATCTTCTTCATCTCCGGCCCAAGGTACTTCAGAAACGCCGCCAGCCCCTCCGGCGTCCATGTACAGCTCGGAAAATTCTGCGCCGAATTGAATTCGTTCTGCGGCATCACCATGCCCACCCGTATGCCCTCCGCCCCATACGCCTGCACAAACTTCGCAAAGTATCGCGCATATGTCTCGAGATACTGCGGCTCCAGCCGAAACATATCCTCACCCTCCTGCCCCACCTGGTCCGGCCGAATCCCATTGTCCTTCCACCCCGGACGAGCCTTCGCTTCCGCATAAAAGTTATTTCGCTTCATCCAGCTAGGCGGCGTCCACGGCGAAGCCCACAGCTTCAACCCCGGCTGCTTCTTCAGTGCCGCATGGATAAACGGCACCAGCGTCCCGCGATCATGCTCGATGCTGAAATGCTTCAGCTCAAAATCCCCCGGCGTCTCGGCATACGAGTACGCCTCCGTCGCATAATCATTCGCCCCAATCGGCATGCGGCAATAGGTAAATCGAGCCCCCGCCTGCGGATCGAACAGTTCATGCATCACGCTGTCGCGATCCTCCGCGCTCAATGCGCTCAGCGACGTCCATCCCAGCTCATTGAAGCATCCACCAAACCCTTGCATCGGCCGCCCCACCGCCTCGCCCACATTCAAATTCAACAGGTCCCAACCAAACGCCGGCTTGTACAACGGCCCCTTCTGCCACGCACTGTCCGCCGTAGTCGTCACCAACCGAACACCGTCATCCTCCAACGGTTGCGGCGCCGGCATCTGCTGCGCCGCGGCAAACTTCCCGGCCACGCCCATAGCCGTCGCGCCCATCCCCACGCGCGCGCCAGCCCGCATCACCTCTCGCCGACTCCAATTCTTCCCTCGCATCGCCTAGCGCCTCCGTCAACCACTAAACACTATAGACATCACTCCCAACCCCACGCGCTAAACTATCTCCATGTCGACCCTCACCACCATCCCGCTCACCACCATTACCGGCTCCCCAGCCACCCTCGCCGACTACTCCGGCAAAGTGCTCCTCATCGTGAACGTTGCCAGCAAGTGCGGCCTCACTCCGCAGTACACGGCCCTCGAAGCCCTCTACCAGAAGTACAAAGATCGCGGCCTCGTCGTCCTCGGCTTTCCCGCCAACGACTTCGCCGGACAGGAACCCGGCTCCGATCAGGAGATCGCCAAGTTCTGTTCCATCGACTACCCCGTCACCTTCCCACTCTTTTCCAAGATCCCCGTCACCGGCCCGGACAAGCATCCGCTCTACGCTGCGCTCATCACCGCTGCCCCCACCCACATTCCCCATGGCCCCTGGCGCGAAAACCTCGCCAACTACTCTGCCAAGAACGGCTTCCCGCCACCCAACGCCCTCCCCGAGCTCCTCTGGAACTTCGAAAAGTTCCTCATCGGGCGCGACGGCAATGTCTTAGCCCGCTTCGCCCCCGACACCCCGCCCGACGATCCCAAGATTACCGCCGCCATCGAGCAGGCCCTCACCTAACCCTCTCCCCTCAAAAGCGAACATGCGCAGCCCTCCCCACCGGAGGGCTGCGTCATTTGATTGCCAACCCTACCCCTTAGGCGTCAACGTTGAAATTTCAACCGTCTCAACTTTCTCCCGCATCCCTTTCGGCAATGCGCTCGTATCCAACTTCCCGTCCGACTTCACCTCTTCAGGTGGCGCGGTATTCACATGCTTCTCGATCAATTCAGCATTGAGAGCTTCTTCAGCATCAGGACGATTCGTAATATCTTCTTTCATCTTCATTTCCTCAGGAATCGGCTCGAAGTTCGTTTCGGATTGACCCAACACCCAATTGACTGGACCACAAAACATCGTCGCTTCCTGGTTAGACGCCAAGTCTCCCCAACGTGGCGTTTAACCTTCGCCGTCCGCGCAGGACTTGCGTCTTGTTTCGCCTCGGTAACGTATCCTTTTTACACCTGCATTTCACCCCGAAAGGCAACTCCTTGATGCTACGTACGCCACTACTTCTCACCGCCGCAATCGCCATCACGCTGCCGGCCTTCAGCCAAACCCCCATCCGCATCACCGCCGACCTCACCGAAGCTCCCCGCAAGCTCTACCACGCGGAGATTGATCTCCCCGTCAAGCCCGGCCCCGCCACCTTCATCACCCCGCAGTGGATCCCCGGCAACCACCGCCCCACCGGCCCCGTATCAGACATCACCGGCGTCGTCTTCTCCGTCGACGGCAAGCCCATCTACTGGCGTCGCGACGATCAGAATCTCTACGAGTACCACGTCGAAGTCCCCAAGGGCGTCACCACTCTCCACGCGCATCTCGACTGCATCGTTACCTCCCGCGCCGACGATAAAATCGCTGTCCTCGAGTGGGAAAAGCTCATGCTCTACCCCGCCAACATCCCCGTCGCCAACATCGCCATTCAGCCCAGCGTGACCGTCCCCGCCGGCTGGGGCCTCGGCACCGCCCTCACTCCCGCCGGCCCCTACGACCCCAACGCCAAGGTTGGCGGCACCACCCAATTTCAGCCCACCACCGTCGAGCAGCTGGAAGACTCCCCCGTCATCGCCGGCGAATACTTCCACGAGTTCGCCCTCGCTCCCGACATCTCGCCCAAGCATTACATCGACGTAGTCTCCGACGAGCCTGACGATTCCAACCTCCGCCCCGAGTTGCTCAACGAAATCTCCAACCTGGTTCGCGAGACCGATTCCGCGTACGCGTCGCATCACTATCACGTCTACCACTTCCTCCTCACCCTCTCCGACATCGCCGGCGGCGAAGGCCTCGAGCACGGCCAGTCCTCCGACAACGGCGTAGGCGAGAAGGGCTTCGAGTCTCAGAAGGGTCAGCTTGGCGACGCGGACCTCCTCTCCCACGAGTTCACCCACTCCTGGAACGGCAAATACCGTCGCCCCTTCAACCTCTATCAGGACGACTTCTCCAAGATGCAGCAGGGCTCGCTCCTCTGGGTCTATGAGGGCATGACGCAGTACCTCGGCAACGTTCTCGCTGCACGCTCCGGCCTCAAGTCCCAGGCCGCCTACCGCGACATGCTCGCCCTATCCGCTACCCAGCTCGACTACAGGTCGGGCCGCGAGTGGCGTCCCACCGAAGACACCGCCATCGCCGCCAGCATCCTCCGCTCCGAAGGCCCCGCCTGGTCCAACTGGCGCCGCGGCCAGGACTACTACCAAGAAGGCGAGCTCTTCTGGCTCGATGCCGACACCAAGATCCGCGAGCTCACCAACGATAAGAAGTCCCTCACCGACTTCCTGCACATCTTCCTTGGCAAGGGCGGCAACACCGGCCCGCTCATCGTCACCTACAACCGCGACGAGCTTGTCGCCGACCTCAACCAGGTGGTCAAGTATGACTGGGCCAGCTTCATTCACGACCACATCGACGTTGTGAATCCACACGCTGACTTCGACGGCATCACCCGCGGCGGCTACAAGATCGTCTATCAGGATCATCCCTCCGACAGCCTCTCCGCTCTCATGCACAGCGGCGGTCGCCGCGGCGGCGGCGGCAGCGTCTGGTACTCGCTCGGCCTGCAAGTCAGCCCCGACGGCACCATCTACGACGTCCGTTGGGGCAGCCCCGCCGACAAAGCCAAGCTAGCCCCCGGCCAGAAGCTGATCGCCGTCAACGGCCTCGTCTTCTCCTTCGACACGTTGCACAAGGCTCTCGTCGATACCAGGACCGGCGGCCCGAAAGCCTCCGAACCCATCCACTTCCTCATGCAGTCTGAGCAGTACATCACCCCCGTCAACATCGATTACCACGACGGCGAACGCTACCCCGCCATGGTTCGCGTCGATGGCACCAAGGACTACCTCGACGAGATCACCAACCCACTCGCCAAGCATCCCGCCCCGCCCGCGACTGACACCAAGGCGGACAAAGCGAACTAACCCAACACCACAAGCCAACGGGCGCGAAGGCACACTCCTTCGCGCCCGTTCTTTCAAAGAGCATCGTTGCCTCGACAAAAGCACGACTGCCTTATCGTCATGCGCAGCAAAAAACCCTGTTTCCGCCAGTTCGCAGTGAGTCGCACTTTTGCACCCGCGGGTGCTATTCTCCCGTAATGCTCGAACCATCAAGAACCACCCGCCGTGAGATCGAACTTGATTTCATTCGCGGGATTGCAGTCCTGATGGTGCTCGCTTTCCATTACCGCCCCCACAATCTCCTTGTCACTTCGCCCGTCCTCAACCGCATGCAAAGTTTCGGCTGGACCGGCGTCGACCTCTTCTTCGTCCTCAGCGGCTTCCTCGTCGGCGGCCTGCTCATGAAGGAGTGGCGGCTTACCGGCAGCGTCGACTCGCCGACCTTCCTCAAGCGCCGTGCCTTCAAAATCTGGCCTGGCTACTACGCCTTCCTCCTCGTCGTCGCGCTCTTCCACGTTCGCCCGCTCAGCAGCTTCTTGTGGCAGAACCTCCTCAATATCCAGAACTACATTCCCTCCAGCCTCTCGCACACCTGGAGCCTGGCTGTCGAAGAGCAGTTCTACTTAGCGCTCGCGGCAGTCCTCGCTCTTTGGACTGCTCGCAACTGGCGCCCCGCCACCCTCGTCACCACCTGCATCACGCTTGCCGTTTGCATCGAAGCCCTGCGCGCCGTACTCTGCCTGCACGGCCATCCGGTCTACTTCTACACCCACACCCGCCTCGACGGCCTGCTTCTCGGCGTCGCCCTCGCCGCCGTCTATAACTTCTGGCCCACCTGGTTTCAGAAGCTCCAGCAACAGCGCCTGGCGCTCCTCACTATCGTCGCGGTCGGCCTCTGGCGTCTCTATGTCGATCGTGATGCCTACCCCGAACCCGACGCTCTCACCTCGCCCTTCCTCATTACCTTCGTAGACTACGCCGCCGCTGCCCTCCTTCTCCTGCTCTACCGCCGCAAGCCAACGCATAGCAGCCTCTACCGCCTCGTCGCCCGCATAGGCATCTACTCCTACGGCATCTACCTCTGGCACGTCAGCGTCGAGCGCCCTGTCAACTGGGCCGTCGCCCGCGTCCCCCACTCGCTCGTCGCCATCACCTCTACCCTTCTTCCCTATCTCCTCGCCATCCCGCTAGGCATCCTCGCGACCAAGCTCATCGAGTTCCCCTTCCTCCGTCTCCGTCAGCGCCTCGTCCCCTCGCGCAGCCCCGAGCCTCAGATTCCTGAGCCCCAGATTCCCGAACCCCGCCCCTCCCGCCAAATCCCTGTCAGCTAAAATCTTCGCATCGCAGCACCACGGAGCCTCACATGCTCAAGCCGCTTCTTGCCGCCGCCCTGCTCACCGCCACCGTCGCTATTGCCCAAACCATGTCGGCCCCTCCCGTCACGCCCGCACCCGCACCCACAACCACCGGCACGCCCGGCGACTACATCGCTCACAACTTCCACTTCGGCACCGGCGAATCTCTCCCCGAGCTCAAGCTCCATTACCTGACGCTAGGCACGCCCCACCGCGACGCCCACGGCCACGTCGATAACGCTGTCCTCCTCCTCCACGGCACCGGCGGCAATGCTCACACGCTCTTCAACCCCGCCTTCTCCAACATCCTCTTCGGCCCCGGCCAGCCTCTCGACATCCAGAAATATTTCCTCATCTTCCCCGACGACATCGGCCACGGCGAATCTTCCAAACCCTCCGATGGCCTCCGCATGAAGTTCCCGCAATACGACTACGACGACATGGTCCGCTCCCAACACCAGATGCTCCTCGATGGCCTTCACGTCGACCACCTCCGCCTCATCCTCGGGACCTCCATGGGCTGCATGCAAAGCTTCGTCTGGGGCGAAACCTATCCCGAATTCTCCGACGCTCTCATGCCCCTCGCCTGCCTTCCCGTCCAACTTGCCGGCCGCAATCGCATGATGCGCTACATGGCCATCGAAAATATCGAGCGCGATCCCGCCTGGAACCACGGCGACTACACCACCGAACCCACGGAAGGCCTCCGCACCGCCAATGAGATGATCTTCATCATGGGCTCCGCTCCTCTCGTCATGCAGACCAACTTCCCCACCCGCCAACAGGCCGAAGACTACGTCGACAAAACCCTCGCCCGCATGACCGCCGCCACCGACGCCAACAACCTCATCTACTACGTCAACGCCAGCCGCAACTACGACCCCAGCCCCCACCTCGACCGCATCAAGGTCCCCGTCCTGTGGATCAACTCCGCCGACGACTTCATCAACCCACCCGAGCTAGGCATCGCCGAAAAGCTAGTCCACACCATGCCCAACGCAAAGTTCGTCCTCCTCCCCATCACCGACCAAACCCGCGGTCACGGCACCCACACCATCGCTTCTATCTGGCAAGACTACCTAATCCAACTCCTCAAAGAATCCATACCCAAACCGTAGCCTCCGAGCGCAGCAAAGTGTAACTTCCCCAGCACTAGCCACTCTATTTTGGTTTCCTCTTTGGTTTGTCATCCCGTAGGGATCTGCAGTTGCCCTTGCCTTTCTGGTTGTCATTCCGCTGAGATCTGCAGTTGCCCTTGCCGTTGCTCTTGCTTTTCTGGCTGTCATTCCCGCAGGGAATCTGCTTCTTCTGTTGCCTCCCCCTGCCGTTGGCGGTCCTGGCGAATGTCTGCTCACGGCGCATCGCACCATTCGTCCAAAACACATCTACCAAACAGGAAGAAGATGATGGGCAAGTTCGCGAGAAGCATAGCCAAAGCCACAAAGAGCGCTTCCCTGCTGCTCGTATCTCTGCTAGCCATCCCCGCGACCGCGCAACACCCCGCACCCACCGCGCCCCTCCCCGTCTACGACGTCGTCTCCATCCATCCCCACGCCTCCGGCGATGACAACGTAGATGTCACGAGCCGCGACGGCAGCTTCATGGCAAGTAATGTTTCCCTAAAGTACCTCATATCCGAAGCCTACGGAATCCGGGAAGACCTCATCTCCGGCCTCCCCGGCTGGGCTGAGTCCGCACGCTTCGACATCACCGCAAAAACTACCGATCCCAATCCTTCTGCTCTTAAGAACCTCACCCGCGAACAAAACGGGGCCATGCTCCGGCCAATGCTCACTGATCGCTTTCAGGTGAAGGTCCACAACGAAATCAAAACTCTCCCCGTCTTCGATCTCGTCCTCACCAGGAGCGGTCCCAAATTTCAGAAAAGCTCCGCACCAGCCATAGATCCGAATCATCCAGCACCTGAAGGAAAACCCACACCCGGCGGCGTGTGGATTCACAACTACGACCTCACCGCAACCGCCATCACTCTATCTACACTCGCCAACGTTCTCGCCGATCAACTCAATCGCACTGTCATCGACAAGACCGGCCTCACCGGCGTCTTCGATCTCAAACTCAAATGGACCCCCGACCGTCTACTCAACAACGCCACCGATGATGGCTCTCAAAATCTTCCGCCCAGCCTCCTCACCGCTCTGCAGGAACAGCTCGGCCTAAAACTCGACTCGTCCAAAGGTCCAGTTGAAACCCTCATCGTCGACCATGCCGAGAAGCCCTCCCCCAACTAGACATCCGCACCACGATTCGCCCCAGCAATCGCATCCTCGATCACCGCTAGCGTCTCCGGTTCTCCGACCAGCAACCCCTGCATCGCGCGCCCCACCAGCAGCAACACCGGTGCCGCCCCACACTTCATCTCGCCCAGCTCATACACACTCGAAGCCACCCAACTCTGCCGCGACGTAGCCGCATGCGAGATCGCGCAGCAAGCCACATCCGCCCCCACCCCAGCCTCGCGCAACTCCCGCGCAATCCGCCCCATATCCCGCCCCGGCATATACACCACCAAGGTCGCATCCTCGGGCAACACCCCGCTCCATATCGGCGCCGCATCCTTCCCATCGGCATGATGCCCAGTACAAAAAATCAGCTTGCTCGCACTCTTCCGATCCGTCAGCGGCAGCCCCAGCGCCGCGCCCGCAGCAAACACCGCCGTCACGCCCGGCACCACCTCGAACCGCACGTCCGCAGCCCGCAGCGCCGCAATCTCCTCGCCCGCTCGCCCAAACACCAGCGGGTCTCCACTCTTCAGTCGCACCACGCTCTGCCCCGCGTGCGCCGACTCGATCATCAGCGCATGAATCCCCGCCTGCGTAATCCGCGGCCGCCCACATCTCTTCCCCACGCTAGTCACGAGCGCATGCCGATGCACCAGCCCCAGCACCTCCGCCGGCACCAAATCATCATGCAACACCACATCAGCCGACTCCAGCAGCCGCAGCGCCCGCACCGTCAGCAGCTCCGGATCCCCCGGTCCCGCCCCCACCAAATACACCACACCCTTCTCCGCAATCGTCATACCTTCACTCCTTCCGACCGAAGATCCCCGGGTGCCCCATTCATGACGGTTTTATCGTCATGAGTGGGATGAACAAGCCCAAGCGCCCGCGCATGTTCCCGCGCCCGCATCCTCGACGGACATCCATCAAACCCACAAACCTCCCTCGACGCCAACTCATGCAGCAGCAACTTCCGCTCCTCGCCCACCGGTTCCACAGCCGTCACCTCACGCCGCAGCCGCCCCAACTCCATCAGCCACTCGCCTGTATCCAACGGCAACTGCGCGTTGATCTCCTTACGCAGCCGCTGCGCCAATGCCGGACTTTCCCCCGCCGTCGAGATCGCAATCTGCAACTCTCCCCGCCGCACCACGCTCGGAAAATAGAAGTCACAGAACGGAGGATCATCCACCGCATTGCAAAGAATCCCCGCCGCACTCGCCTCCGCAAACACCGCTCGATTCACCGCATTCGTTGCCGTCGCCGCCACCACCAGAAACGCCCCATCCGTGTCGCCTTCACGCCACTCCCGCTGCTCCCACAGCAACTCACCCACCTCCGCCCACGCCCGCACCCGCGGCAAAGCCTCCGGAGCAATCACCGTCACACTCGCCTCCGCCGCCAGCAAGCTCTCAATCTTCGACTCAGCAATATTCCCCGCCCCCACCACCACGCAGGGCCGAGCCGCCAGCTTCAAAAAGATCGGAAACAAACTCAACCCATCACCTCAACAAATCTGACAACTGAGAACTGACAACTGCCTACCCAACATTTGTAGGCACACGCCCCGGCGAAGGATCCCGCTCCACGGCTTCCACAACCGCACCATTCAATGCCGCGCGCAGATCGTCATCGCTCGTCCTCCTAAAATAAGACCGCAGATTCTCTCCCTCCGTCCGCGTCTTCAGATAGGTCCGCAGCAGCCGCTCAATCGCCTCGGGACAATCCTCCGCCGCCGCACGATACCCAATCTGCCGCGCAATCCCCGCGTACTCACCCACCGCTCCCCCGACGCAGAAATAAAACGCATCAACCAGCTTCCCATCCTTCTTCAGCTTCTTTCCCTCCAGCCCAATGTCCGCAATCCAACTCTGCCCGCAGCTATTCGTGCAACCCGTCACATGCAGTCGCAGCTGTTGATCAAACTCCGGCAGTCGCTCCTCCATCTCGCCGACAAGCCACTTCGCAAATCCCTTCGTCTCGGCAATGGCCAGCTTGCAAAACTCCGTCCCCGTGCAAGCCACGGCACCGCGATAAAACACATTCGGCTGCACCTCCAACCCCAGCGCGCTAATTTTCTCGACCACCTCCGCCGTCTTCGCACTTGGAAGATTCACCAGCACAATATTCTGTCCAATCGTCGCGCGCAGATGCCCATCGCCATACGCTTCGCTCAGCCCCGCGAGCGAATGCAACTGCTCAGGATTCAACCGCCCATTCAGCACCGTCACGCCGACATAACTAAGCCCCTCCTGCCGCTGCGCATGCACCCCAACATGGTCGCGATAGACATCCTCCGCAATTGCCCCCTCCTCGCAAGGATCAAACGTGAACCCAATCTTCTCTTCAATCGCCGCCAGCATCGTCTCCGCCGTCCACCCATGCCGCATAAACAGATACTTCAGCCGCGCATGCGTCCGACTCTCGCGCAACACGTCCTGCTCGCGAAAAATCGTGCACACCGCCTTCACCGCCTCCAGTGCCTTATCCTGCGGCACAAACACATTCAACCGCACCGCCAAATGCGGCTCCGCCGAAAGCCCGCCACCGACGCGCAGACTGTACCCAACCTCCTCCACGCCATCCTTCACGCGCTTCAGACCAGTCAGCCCCACATCATTAATTTCTGGATAGCTACACCAGATCGGGCATCCCGTCACACTGATCTTGAACTTCCGCGGCAGGTTATAAAACTCAGGATTCGCCGTCAGCAGCTCCGCCACCTCCACCGCCAGGGGCGACGCATCCAGTACCTCATGCCCGTCTAATCCTGCAAGAGGGCACCCCGTCACATTCCGCACCACATCGCCGCAAGCCCCCTTGGGACTCAGCCCGATCGCCGTCAGCGCATCCACAATCTCCGGCAGCGCCTCAATCGTCAGCCAGTGCAACTGGATATTCTGCCGCGTCGTAATGTCCGCAACTCCACGCGCATACTTCTCCGTAATGTCCGCGATCGTGTGCAACTGTTTCGCCGTCAGCAGCCCATTCGGCAACCCAATGCGCATCATGAAATATTCCGTCGCCTTGCCCACGCCACCGGCGCCGCCAGTAACACCCGCGCCGTCGCCCTGCGTATAAACGCCCCACCACTTGAAGTAAAACTCCGCCCATTCCGGCAGCACGCTCCCCCGACCCTCGCGCGCAAATGTCCGCACCTCATCCCACGCGGCCCAAGGATTCTTCTCCAGCTTCAGCCGCTCCGACCGCTGCGCCTTCGTCTCTTTCGCCGCACCTGCACCAGATTTCAATACATCACTCAAAGTCTTCTCCAGTCCAAAACACAAAAGCCCACGATCTCATTCGTGGGCACTCGGAAGTTCGCTCAGCCTTAGCTCATCAAGCGTTCAACAAGCAGCTGCATCCGAGCACCGGCCCAGGACAGGTACAACAAGCTGCATTGCGCCAAACATTCATCCGTCAAGGTTAGCCGCCTGCTTCCAACCCGTCAAACCGTCGCCCGCACCATCGGTTGAAGGCGCCCATACATCATCGTTCTCCACAGCCACTCCACCGGCCCAAATCGATATCGCCGCAGCCACAGCGCGCTCCCAACCACTTGCATCGCATACACACCCGTACCCACCGCCAATGCCGGAGCCGCGCTCATCCCATAGAGCCCCAGCCCCCATCCATAAAACACCGCGCTGAAAATTACCGACTGCATCACGTAATTCGTGAAGGCCATCCGTCCCAGCGGCGCAGCCCATCCCAGCAAAATCCTCCCCCACCTCCGCGTGCAGACAAACAAAATCCCCGCCGCATACCCAACCGACACCGCCAGGTCACTCAGCGTCTCCACCACACCACTCACCACCCCCTCGCGCAACTCCCACCGACCACCCACCGACGAGGTAAGCACCACCATCATCACCCCACTCCCAACGCAAAGAATCGCCGTCACCAGCAACCCCCGCGCATGGCCCCTCAAGTCCTTCACGACGCCCAATCGCCAGCACCACGCCCCAAACAGAAACAGCGCAACCGTCCTCGGCAACGAGTACACATGCAGCGGCAATAACTCCGGCAGCTCATGCCACTCGAACACCACCGTCTGCCAATAGCTAGCATGCCGAAACACAATCCCCGCCTGCACCAGGTGTGGCGCAATCCACGCCATATCCAGCGTTGGCAGCGGCAGATGCATAAACCCCATCGCCACATAAAACACCGCAACCGCCAGCGCACAAATCCCCGTCCACCGCGTCGACCCAAGCAAGAATGGCAAAACGATAAATCCAGCCACCGCATAATGCACCAAAATATCGCCATTCCAAATCAACGTCAGGTGAACGATCCCGATCAGCAGCAACGCAAACAATCGCCGCACCAGCAACGTCCCTACCGGCCCGCGCGCGCGCAGCCGCTCAAACTGTATCGCCAGACCCAATCCAAACAGCATCGAAAAAACTGCAAACGCCTTCAGCTCGACAAACAAATGAAAGCCCGTTTCGATCCACCGATTCAACACCCCCACCGGCGCCGGACTCGAAATAAATTGCTGAAAGATCGACACCCGAAATTCACTCAAGACGTTGATCGCCATCACCCCAAACAGCGCAACGCCCCTCAGAATGTCCACCGCCACAATCCGTTCGTCCGCCCCAACAGGCGTCGCCAGCGAAGCTCCACTCCCCTGCGGCCCTCGGGTCCCATCGCTCGCCATTCCTGCCCTCCCCCACGCCCCACCTGCACCGCTTTTTCCGCACCGTCCCGACGCAAGTCAGCTAACTGACTCGATGTTCTCATGATGGAAATGCAGCGGCGCGCCTTGATAAGGGTTGTGCTCGTAATTGCGGCCGCCGTATGCGTTTGTACCGCTTGGCCTTCCTCTAAACCGCTGCTCGCGCGTCGTCTCGATTTCTCGCTTGACATCGTATAAGCATTCACTTATACGTTAACCATGCGGCCCGACCTCCTGAAAGCTCTCGGTGACTCAACCCGCCTCGCCATCTTCGAACGCCTCTGCACGCGCGAGCACACCGTCACCGAGCTCAAGTCCTACTTCGACGTGTCCCAGCCCGCCATCTCGCAGCACCTCGGCATTCTCAAGCACTGCGACCTCGTGCGCGAACGCCGATCCGGCCGCTTCGCCCACTATCGTGCCCGCCCCGAAGGCCTTCGTCCGCTAGCCACCTGGCTCCGCCATTACCAGCAGTTCTGGCCCGAAAAACTTAGTGCCCTGTCCACCGTCCTCAAGGAGATCCACGATGAATCAAGGTAACGAACAAATCGTCGTCGAATACGCGCTCACCGAATCACCCGCCAAGGTCTGGCGAGCCCTCACCGAACCCGAGCTCCTCGCCCGCTGGCTCATGCAAAACGATATCGTTCCCATCGTCGGCCACAAGTTCAACTTCCGCGCTCAACCCATGGGTGATTGGAACGGCGTCGTCGACTGCGAAGTTCTCGAAGTGATTCCCGAACGGAAACTCGTCTACTCATGGCAAGGCGGTTCGACCGCCAACGACGCCTACGGTCACAAGCTCGCCACCACCGTTACCTGGACCCTCGAGCCCGCGACCGATAACGGAACGCATCTCAAACTCGTCCATCACGGCTTCCACCCGGACGACTTCGGCTTCAAGGCCATGGGCCAGGGCTGGCGCACCAAGGGTCAGGCCATCGATAGCGCAGCGGCTTCAGCCTAACCGTTGTCCATCACGCGAGGCGCATCGCTAACCGATGCGCTTCGCTCATCCCACCCGCGACTCCGCCTCTTTCGCCGCCTCATAAATCTGCTCGAAGCTCTCGATCGCGTACAGCACCGGCTGCATCTTGCTCACATCCACAACCGTATCCAGCACCCGCTCCACATCAAACTCCCGAATCTCCAACCCGGCCCCACGCTCCACCACGTGCGTGCATTCCCCGTGCGACGAGATCAACCCGCTCCCATACACCTTGATCTTTCCCGCTTCGTGGATCACCCCAAACTCCACCGTGAACCAGAAAAGCCTCCCCATCCGCTCCAGCGCTTCGGCACTCTTCAGCCCCGCGCACACCTTGCCGTAGTGTTCCAGAAAGTCCGCAAACACCGGATGCGCATGCATCGGCACATGTCCAAACACGTCGTGGAAGATATCCGGCTCGGGCGTGTACTCCATTGCATCTCGGCTCCGAATCCATGTAGTCGTCGGAAATTTCCGCGCGGCCAGCATCTCGAAAAACGCGTCAGCCGGCAGAAACCCGCTCACCGGCGTCGAGTTCCAACCCGTCCGCGGCTCCAGCCGTTCACTCACCTTCTTCAACTGCGGCAGCTGGTCTTCCTGCAACCCAATCTGCTCAAAGCCCTCCAGATACGCACTGCACGCATGCTCCCGCAGCTGCGGCATTCTCCGCGTCACCAGCTCCGTCCAGATCGCATGCTGCTCCGGCGTATACGCCGCCCAGTCCTGCTCGATCAAATAAGGCGCAGCCGCCACAAGCTTCCGCGATTCCGCAACAGGCACATTCATGCAATCTCTCCCTCAAGATCTTAGACGCATTCGGCACATCACAGGGTGGACAAATCCGCACCCTTCGCCTCGCGCCCCAGCGCCGTCACCACCACCACAATCAATGCGACCACCACCACCGTAATCGCAAGCACCGGCGCAAACCTTCCGCCAAAATACTTCGTCGCCGCTGCAGCCTGCAGCACACTGTTCCGCGACGACAGCACGTTCCCCAACTGGTACGCCAGCCCCGGAAAAATCGCTCGCACTGCCGGCGGCGACATCTCGTTCAAGTGCACCGGAATCACTCCCCACGCGCCCTGCACCATGAACTGCATCAGGAATCCGCCCACCGCCAGCATCACCACCGTATGACTCCACGCCCACAACGGAATCATCGGAATCGACAGCAACGCCGCCGTAATAATCGCTCTCCGCCGTCCCACCCGCTCCGAGTAACTCCCAAACCATATACCCCCAAACACCGCGCCCACATTACCCACAATCGCAATCGCCGACAGGGTCACGCCCCGAATCCCATGATCAACCTTCAGAAACGTCGGATACAGATCCTGCGTGCCATGACTGAACGCCATGAACGCCGTCATCAACACCGTCAGTGCCAGCAGGCTCGGCAAATAGTTCAACACCTCCACCACCCTCGACCGCAAGCTCCGCACAATCCTCACCCTCAGCACCGAATGCCGCACCAGCCACGCCGGCGACTCCTCCACCTTCCGCAACAACAGCAGCAACGACAGCGAAGGCACCGCCCCAATCACGAACAGTACTCGCCACGCAGTGAACATTCCCGTCCCATGCAGAGTTGGAAACAGTAGGTACAGCAGCGCCGCCAGCATACTGCCCACCACATATCCCTCCTGCAGCAGCCCGGAAAAAAATCCGCGCCCCTCCGCCGGCAGACTCTCCAGCGCCAGCGCCGCGCCCACGCCCCACTCCCCGCCCATCGCCACGCCAAAGAGCGCACGCATTGCCAGGAACCAGCCAAACGTCGGCGCAAACGCAGACGCCATCACGAACACC
>Ga0302308_10001989_pt1 | contig 16507 bp, 16 predicted proteins | sample III_Palsa_E3_3_FD_200531 | JGI IMG/M metagenome (GOLD analysis project Ga0302308, IMG submission 200531) | Peat permafrost microbial communities from Stordalen Mire near Abisko, Sweden - III_Palsa_E3_3 | ecosystem: Environmental > Terrestrial > Soil > Palsa > Peat permafrost | place: Sweden... | reverse complement strand
TGTTCCTGCGTATGCCCAAGGATTTCCATACGACGAAGCAGCGCCCCAGGGAGTTGGGACATTTGGGTTGCAGCAATTATGCTTTTATTTGACATATCGGCATATTATGCAACAATGAAACGAGCAAAAAATAGCTATGCAATTTGTATCCCGGTATGCCCTTCCATCGCATGTCCGGCGCAACCGTTGGAGACGGTCCCATGCAGTCCAGACAGCTCGCTTACGTCAACGTCCGTTCAATGTCGGTCACGGTCGACTTGCCGGCCGCCGACTGCGAGGTAGTTGATGGGGTGCGCTGGGGGCATGTGGAGGCATTCCCCACACCTGCTTACTGGGCCTATCAAGTCATGGCGCGGCGAATTGAAGCGCGTTCGATCAACTATCGATTGGGCAAGACACTGCGCGAAGAGGTTGGTGCATGCCTTTTGGGTGGTCATGGGATACCAGCCAAGGTTGGACTGCTCGCGTTTGAGCATCTCAAGGCTAAAGGCGCGTTCGAGATCGTGCCACCGGATGAATTAACCCTATTGCATTGGCTTTCGGAACCCATCGACGTTGATGGACGCAGTATTCGGTACCGCTTCGCGAGCCAAAAGTCCCGCTATCTTGCGGCTGCCTTGCGTCAGCTATCTGCAGAGTGCTCGCCACAACAATCTGGACGCGCGCTTCGCGACTGGCTAACAAAAATTCCTGGCATTGGTTATAAGACCGCGTCGTGGATTGCTCGCAATTGGCTGGATGCCGATGACGTTGCGATCTTGGATATTCACATCCTTCGCGCGGGGGTGTTTGCCAAATTCCTGGATGGCGAATTGACTGTAGAGCGCGACTATCTGGCGTTGGAGGAGCAGTTCCTCCGCTTCAGTCATGGCTTAGGCGTGCGGCCGTCCGAACTTGATGCCGTCATGTGGCTGGAAATGATGAACTCACCTCGTTCGGTTGCGCGTGTGCTTGATGCGTTGCCGGAAGGCAAGTTCAAGGACCGGCACGCCCTAGCTGCGCGCGCCAAGGATCGCCGCGCCGACACCACGCAGCTTGCCTTCTTGGTCTAACGCGCTTACCCACGGTTCGCCGGTCACCCCAAGCAGGCAAAAGTTGAGTCCAAGCACTTCGCTCGCTATTGCCATGATGCCCTGCAACGTTCCCGCGTCCCGCCATACCAAGCTTTCCGAGTAGGCGTATTTCGCCGCGGTCTTGCCCGGCTCGGCAACGTATAGCAGCAGGTCGCCACTTTCGATCGGAACGATTGAATTGCATTCTTGGACGAATGGGTTAAGGCGCTCACTAATAGTGCCTAAAGGTTCGAGGGCATGGGGGACGGGATTGTATCGAGCCCACATTTTGGTGTTCTCGCGAAGAACAAGGATATGAATGGGATGGATGGCGCCAGCGGATGGTGCTGGCCTTTGTTCGATGTCGAACCCAAGTGGCGAGCGCTTGCTATTTTGCGTGCGCGAGGTATGCCACAGCAGTGCGCCAAGCGACGTTTCGGAGAGTGGGGCAAACTTTCGTCGGCTCCGTCGGCCGTCAAATGCTGCCATGTCGCTCAGCAATTCCTTCTCAGAACGCGGCATCGGCCGTGCGGTGCATACTGGCCAGCAGAAGGCATCATAGGGAGAGGGCGCCGTCAGCGGGCGGGGATTACCTAGCGAGGTCCACATCGGCATCAAGTTCTTGAAGGACTTCGAGATGTTTGTTGCACCCTCGGCAGGCGCAACAAGGAATGTCCGCTTTGTGGCAACTGTGAGCCCATGCCAGCGTGCCGCGTTGGATGCCGGAAGTCCTGATCAGCTCCACGGTAGATAACTCTATCGCCGGTGCCTCGACCGTCATGGCACCCTCCTGGAACGCCAAGAGTCCGCTCATTCGTTTGATGAACTCTGTTGTGCCGTCCCTGTGTGAGTTGTCGGATGCAACGGTGCCCAGCCAAAGTGTATCGACCTTTATTGCGACAGCCTTCATGGCAACGAGGGTGATAAGCATCTGATTACGATAAGGCCACCAGTCGCTCGCTGGTGCATGCCCATCAGGGCGAGCACCAGCCATATCGCCCGATCCGTATTCTCGTCCCTCGAAGTGCAAGATCTCGTGCGGAATCCCAAGCTCTTTCGCCACTGCACGCGATGCCATGATCTCCGCCGGCGCCGCGAGCTGCCCATAGTCAACGGTATAAAGGCGGTCGGGTCGCTTCCACCAGGCGAGGGCAATGGAGTCCATGCCGCCGGAGAGAAGCAAGGCGGTAGTCATAAGGACGCCGCCACCCAGGCCGTTTGGTAAATAGCGCTAACAAAGTCGTCTCGCATGAAGCAGTCGGAGCCCATCATCATCTTGCAGTCTTCCTCCGACTCGGACTCCGCATAAACAACGACAGGCTTGCCACTACGTCGTGCATAACCGATTTCATAGACCGTGCCCGAGTCGAGACCATCAGCAATGGCGAGCATGAGCTCGCAGTCTTCGATGCCATCGAGGTCCTTTGTGACGACCGTCGATGCCGGACCAGGCCCTACATCGTGAATCGGCGAGAAGACGTCAAGGCCCATATCGCGAAGGCAATCACGAGCCTGTTTGATGACCCAACGCTGCCCCAAAGTGAAAAATGGCCCGGCGAGATAGACGCGTGGCCTATGCCCCGCGACATAACGATCGGAGACCAGGATAGGCTCAGGTTTAAAAGCGTTCAATTCCGCTGGGTCAGGAAAAATGCCCGTCTGCACATAATAAGCAGTCGCGCGGGAAGCGCGGTCGGCAGCTTCAACAGGCGGTGAATTTTTTTCGATCCACTCGTAGGCGAAGTTAGCGACGAATTGATCACCGGAACCGATCTTCCAGACACGAGTGGTGGCGTAGGCGGGTATTCGATCTATCTTGCCAGCGTGCCAAACCAGCGCACCCTGCGGACCCATTTTTAAGATCACGACTTCAGCGCGCTCTTGTTCGGCAATTCTTGCCGCTGTCTTTTCAGGGTCGAGGCCTCGCTCTCCGAGCAGGGCGCACGCCTCGTAACGGTTGAGCACAACGGCGAGGTGGTTCGCGGTCGATCCGTTTCGATGAAAAGACTCCGGTAGATGCATGTTTTGCGGATCGTAGACAGCAAAATCAGCATGCACCACAGCGGTGCCTTCAAGCATGCCGTAACGGACCACATGATCGGCACGCACTTCAATTGGAGGCAGATCGCAATCTAGAACACGAAAATTCGGGCGCGCAAGCGCATGGGAATATCTAAACGCGACAATTGATGACGCACGCGATGGCAGAACTTGAAAGTTCTCCTCTATTGCTCGTGCTGCAAGAACCTCTTGGGTGTTGTCATTCATGTATCCATGAAGGGCAACAGCCCCACCCAACTTTGCGATTGCGCTGGCGGCACGCCCAGCCGATCCGTAAATTTCATCCCGATAGGGACGCATGCATTTTTCGCGGTAAATCCCGCCGACGATCGTTAACATGATCCCCCTCCGTGGACGCCTACTACTTAATTGCCTGTATCCGCACTTGGACCTGCGCGCCTGTCCTGCTGACCACTGTTGCGCCGAAGACTGTGCCACTCTCAATGCATGCCCGGAGACGAGGCATGTTTGGCGATGTAATGCCGCCTGCTTTTTGTCCGCCAGATTTCAGGACGACGAGCTGTGTTCCCATCTGGGACTCCAGCTCGACCGTAAGGAAATCGCCTGCCTTAAGTTTATTTACCACGTCCTCTTTCGGCGAGGAAATCGTCGCATCTATTCTGAGGCTAGAACACGAGATCTCTGTTTCACCGCCGCCGCCAAACCCGCCGCCGCCTGAACCTGACATCACACCTCTCCTTAATTAACACGTTCGAAGCACGTATTAGCAATGATCATGTCGCTGACGCTATCAGGTTGTCCGATTCGGAGCTAGGGACCCATTTTTCCTAATCGGACGTGGGGAAACTTCGACAACATGGTTTACGGTTTTGGGTTTTTCGGGCTCGGCGACGCATAGGTGATTTGTCAACTGTGAGAACTTACAGTTGCATAATGATTTGCGCTATGACGCTCAGGCCTGGTCTTGGGAGTTTCGTTTTCAAGCGTATTTGTCGATAACGTTGATCGCGCGTTAGCCTTTTCAGCCACATCTTCTACAGTGGAATATAGCTGCTAGCCAGATCCAACGATTTCGCAATTTCGCTCCAACTGGGTGCGACAAAATAACTTCGATCCTCGTTCTTGAGCCAGGCAGTCAGTGAGCGGAACGTGCTCATTCCTGTGACGTGGTCATGCGCTTTTTGATGGGCTAGGTTTGCTTCACAGTCGGCCCGCGCAAGGGTGCCCTCGTCCACGGTGTTCCCGCCCTCCACCGATCGCACGGCGATCGTCTCCGGGTGCTGCTGTCCTCTTCCTGTTTCGCGACCCGGTGCCCACGGCGCATCCCGCGTCGGGGAGAACACAGATGGCACTTATCCGCGATAGCAAAGGAAACTACAGGCTCACCGGCAGCACCACCGAGCACGACGTGCTGGCGGCCGCCGAAGGCATCCTTCAAGCAAAGCTGGAAAGGCTGGGTAACCTGGGCAATCCCAGAGATGCCACCGACTTCCTGCGCATGCGGCTGGGCGCATTGCTCCATGAAGAATTCCACATCTTGTGGCTCGACAACCGACATCGGATCCTTGCTTGCCAAAAGCTTTTCACGGGCACCCTCGACGGCGCGAGCATTCACCTCAGAGAGGTCGTGCGAGCTGCACTCACCATCAATGCTGGTGCGGCGATCCTCTCGCACAATCATCCGAGCGGCGTTCCCGAACCCAGCGCGGCCGACCGCGCCATCACCAAAGAACTCATTGAAGCTTTGAAGCTGGTGGGCGTGCGGGTGCTCGATCACATCGTCGTCAGCGCCGGCGAGGGCGTGAGCATGGCGGCGCGCGGGCTGATGTGAGCCTCGCCGCCTTCCAATTCTGCTCGGCTTAGGCCGGGCATTTTTTTTGCGCACAGCTAGAGCAATCTAACCACCACGGCCTTTATGGGAAAACCTGCTTTCAGCATGCTGACTATGCTCAACAGGGCAGTTTCTACGTGGGAAAGTGCCGTGGGCCGTCGCACTGTCCGTAAGCTATCGAAATCCGAAATCCTACAAACCTAGTGGAGATACGGCTACGAGTGCGCCATGATCAGAAGATAGTGCTTTTCTTGGCTTATTTCGGTTGCCGACGCTGGGAAATGGCTGATTGTCCGTGTGGACGGTCGCCTACGGCATGAAAGGTGCTTGGAAATGGGTCATGCAGGAAGGGGGCAAAGATGGAATTTGAAGACCAAGCGACGGGCGCTCAAGAGGGCGCCATCTTCCAGAGCAATTTGCCTTTGGAGGAAAAATTAGAGCGAGCTCGCCGCGAGCTGTTGGATCTTTCCGCTCGAAATAGGTTGTTGAACATGCCCAGGGGAGCGAGCAAGGGCCGTTCCATCGAAGTCATCGACGAGAAGACAAGTGAAGTCTTTCGTCTGCTGGTGCGGGAAGGGAAGGGGTTCACCTTTGTCGCAGGAAGGGCGGCAGAAGCCGATGCTCAGACGCCTGCTGAAGGTGAAGTGGCAAAGGAGGCCGATGAAATCTTGGATCTGGCTCAGCCTGACGACAACGCCACCGATGAGCGCGGCATTCTGCGACGTCATTCAGATACGAAGCTCGAAACTCGCCTAACAGGCAAGGGGCTTCAAAAGCGTTTGTTGGAGCTCTACCTAGACTCAAAAACACTGGAAGAAGAACAGGGTGTCAATGTCCTGTTCCTTACCTTGGGGGCAATGAAGTGGATTGATCCGAACAATGCAGCCAATGTTCGATATGCCCCACTTCTCCTGGTGCCGGTGACGCTTGATCGAGGCAATGCAGGAGAACGCTTCAATTTACGCGCGCGACCCGAAGATTTTGCCTCGAACTTATCCTTGGAGGCTTATCTCGATCGGGTCCATGCCATACGCATGCCGACCTTCGAGGCCAGTGACAACTTTGATCCACTGCCTTATCTGGAAGAGGTCAAGGCATGCATCCGAACCAAACCTGATTGGGGCGTGTTGATTGACGACATGTCGGTTGGGTTCTTCTCTTTTGCTAAGTTTTTAATGTATCGCGATCTGGATCCAGCTGTCTGGCCGCAACGGGCGAAGATCAGCGACCGCCCCCTGATTCGTGGCTTGTTATCCGACGGGTTCAGCAGCGGCAGTGGCATGGTGGACGAAGACGCCAACATTGATCCGTTTATTCCACCCTCGGACATGCTCCACATTCTCGACTGTGACAGTTCACAAGCGCTCGCGATCTATGAAGTGCGCCGAGGGCGCGACTTGGTCATCCAAGGCCCACCAGGAACTGGCAAGAGCCAGACCATCGCCAACATCATTGCCTCGGCCATTAAGGACGGGAAGACGGTGTTGTTCGTGGCCGAGAAAATGGCAGCACTAGAAGTGGTCAAGCGACGGCTCGATGAAAAGGGTGTCGGTGATGCTTGCTTGGAGCTCCACAGCAACAAGACAAACAAGCGTGCGGTGCTAGAGGAGTTGCGCCGAACTTGGGAACTTGGTGCCCCACGCGGCGAAGATCCAGGCACGCTGTTTGCCAGATTGACCGAGGCGCGTGATGCACTCAATGCGCATGTGAGCCGCTTGCATCAGGCGGAGAGCGCATCTGGTCTCTCTGCGCATCAAGTGATGGGGCAGCTGACACGCTTGCGGGCAGAGGGAGAGAAAGCCAATGACCTCGCCTTGGGTTCACCTGAACAATGGGGCCAAGACGGGTTTGCCATGCGTCGAGGGTTGCTCGTCGATCTGGCTACTCGCGTCGAGGACATTGGCAAGGCCGTTGATCATGCATGGGTGGGGGCCGCGCTGGAAGCGATCACCCCTACGGATATGGATAGGTTGATTGCCAAAGTTCAATCCTTGAGCACACATTTGGCCAATGCATCGACGCACTTCGAGCAAGTGGCGGCGTTGGTCGAACTTGAGCCTCCCCACCGCTTCACCGACGTCGCTCCCATCGTTGAACTCTGCCAGCGAATTGCTAGAGCTCCGGCACTTTCAGCGGAGGCCATGGGGCATGAGGCTTGGACACATGAGGAAACAATCAAGACGCTCCTACGCGAAGGGCAGCGTTATGAACAGGCGCGCCAAGCGCTCAATGGAAAGCTGACGGATGCGGCGTGGGATGCTGATCTTGCTGAAACCCGTCAAGCGCTTTCGGAGCTTCCCGCAACATTTGCACTTGCTCAGTTCGAGCGCCTGAAGCACGCCGTCGAAGCGTTGCCGCGTCTGTTGACCGAGAGCGATGCACTTGCACGTGCCTTGGGCCGGGAAACAGGCGCAACACTGGCGGACATGGAATTGCTTGGGCGCATTGGTGAGCGGGTCGCGTCAGCCCCACCGGCAAGCCCCGAAACTTTTGCTTCCGATCTCTGGGATGGTGGTGTGGAACGTGCTGGTGATCTCGCTGCCGCCGTCGCCGCCTTGGAAACCGCGCGCACGACGATCGGCACCCAACTTTCCGAGATGGCGTGGGATCTGGATCTGGCGTCGGCTCGCGCGACTTTGGCAGCTCGTGGCACCAGCATCTTTCGGTTTTTGAGTGGCGAATGGCGCCGGGCGCACCGTTTGGTCCAATCCGTCGTCATCAATTCAAGCCAACCGCTGCAGATCACGTTGGCGCTCTTGGACAACCTGGCTCGTGGGCAAGCTGCCAAACGCAGCATTCAGAGCGAAGAAACCTTTGGTCGCAGCGCTTTTGGCGACGATTGGCGGGGTGAACGTTCCCGATCAGCGCCCATGTTGGCGCTGGTTGAATGGATGCGTTCTCTCAAAGGTTTGGGCGCGGAGCCAAGGATCATCGCATCGCGTAGTCCCGAGAAAACCGACATCGCGTTTCGTTCCAAGCACCTCAACGATCTTCGGATTGCAATAACACCGCTGCTCCATGACATCTGGACCGATCTGTCCGAGGTACGAGCAACGGCCGTGGGCGACGTGCCGATGGTTGAGAAGGCTGATCTTCCGTCTCTTCTGCAGATTGCTGTCCGGTATACGCAAGCACGTTCCACTGCTGGTGCTGTTGCGGTGGCGCTTCCCGATGCCGCTGGCGACATTGGTACCCTACTGGATCACCTGGCAGCGGGACAATCGGCGCGAGAGGTCGTGCGAACCCAAACCGCTTTTGGCCAAGATGCATTTGGTGACGCTTGGCAAGAAGAGACTTCGGATTGGGTCAATTTAGTCGGTGCTTCTGCGTGGATGGTGGCCAATGCAGACATCCGAGCGTTGGCCGGTCGGGTGGGCGAACGTGCCAACTTGCTTCCACGCGCGAAGCTGTTGACTGCGGCCAAGGCGCACGCGTTGACCAGTTTCAACGCGATCGCTGCGGATCTCCAATTGGATCTCGTCGCCTCCGTGGGAGTGCCTAATGTGGAGGAGGCGGTTATCGCCACAGTGACATGGCGACTGAATCGCTGGATTGCCGAGCATGAGCAGCTATTCCGATGGGTGGCATATCGGGATCGGGCGGCACAAGCCACCAAGTTTGGCTGTGGTGATCTGGTGGTCCATTTGGGCGATGGCAGGTTAGCGCCCAAGGCGGTGGTTCCAGCCTTTGAAATGGCATATTTCGAGGCTACGTATTCCCGCATGGTGCGCGCACGGCCGGATCTCGGCCGCTTCGATGGCGTGACACATGGGCGCTTGGTGCGAGAATTTGCCAAGCTGGACCGTGAGCGGATCAGTGCCGCACGAGTGGAAGTGGTCCGTGCCCATTACCGAACTGTTCCGCAAAGAGATGGCGATGCCCTGGGGCCATTAGGAATTTTGCGAGGCGAGATCCAAAAGCGGCGCGGGCACATGCCTGTCCGCAAGCTGATCGAGCGCGCCGGGCCTGCGGTAAGGAAGTTGAAGCCGGTGTTCATGATGAGCCCGCTTTCTGTCGCTCAGTTCCTGACACCCGGCGCCATGACGTTTGATCTGTTGGTGATGGATGAGGCCAGCCAGATCCAGCCAGTCGATGCGCTGGGCGCGGTCGCACGTGCCGAACAGGTCGTGGTGGTGGGTGACCCCAAGCAGCTGCCGCCCACGGCATTCTTTGCGAAGATGACTGCGGCTACCGATGAGGACGACGACGAAGACAATGCCACCCCAGTGGCAGACATCGAAAGCATCCTTGGTTTATTTACCGCGCGCGGCCTACCGATGCGCATGCTCCGCTGGCACTACCGCAGTCGTCATCAGTCCCTGATTGCGGTGAGCAACCAGCAGTTCTACGAGAACAAGCTCTTCATCGTTCCCAGTCCCTACACCGCCCACAGCGGAAACGGGTTGCGGTTTCATTTTGTCCCCGACGGTTTATTTGACACTGGCAACAAGCGCAACAATCTGGTCGAGGCCAAAGTGGTTGCTCAGGCGATCATTGCGCATGCGCAGAACCATCCGAAACTCTCGCTGGGCGTGGCTGCATTCTCTGCCGCGCAACGCCGCGCCATCATCGATGAGCTGGAAGTGCTCCGTCGGGGTTTGCCAGCGGAAACAGAGGAATTCTTCAAAGCGCATCGTTCTGAACCGTTCTTCGTGAAAAATCTGGAGAACGTGCAGGGCGATGAACGCGATGTCATCTTTATTTCGGTGGGTTACAGCCGTTCCGTGCCTGGTGGCCGGGTGCCGATGCGATTTGGGCCGTTAGGCACTGAAGGTGGTGAGCGTCGCTTGAACGTATTGATCAGCCGCGCGAAACGTCGGTGTGACGTGTTCGCATCAATGACCGATGAGGACATTGAGCCCAGCTTCGCGGCTGGCAAGAAGGGTGTGTTCGCCTTTCGGCTGTTCCTCCAATACGCGCGGACGGGCAAGCTTTTCACGGCCGAGCATACGGGTCGAGATTTCGACAGCGTGTTTGAGGAGCAGGTCGCCCATGCTCTACGAGCAAGAGGTTATGAAGTCCAACCTCAGGTCGGCATCGCAGGCTTTTTCATTGATCTGGCAATCATCGACAACGATCGACCCGGTCGTTACTTGCTGGGGATTGAGTGCGATGGAGCTGCCTATCACAGCGCGCGATCTGCCCGAGATCGCGATCGTCTCCGCCAGTCTGTGTTGGAAGATCACGGATGGACAATCCACCGAATTTGGAGCACTGACTGGTTCCAGCGTCCCTCCGAGCAATTGGAGTTGGTCGTTCAGCGCATCGAGGCAATAAAAGCGGAATTCGACGAACGCCAGGATGAGGTCATCATGACCCAGCAACTGGACATCGAAGCGCCTTATGTGGAACGTGAAGACACGCATACCTCTGGTGGCGCTGATACGGCGTTTATTCCCTATGAAGAAGCGGTCCTCAAAAGGCCAGCGCACCGTTCAGAAGACCTCCATGAAACACTGCCGGGGATCTTGACGGATCTCGTCGTTCAAGCCGTCGCAATTGAAGGCCCGGTTCACGCCGACCAAGTGACCACCCGCGTCCGTGACGCATGGGGCCTCAAACGAACGGGTGGACGGATTGAAGAGGCGGTTGGTAAGTCTGTGGACATCGCTGTGCGATTGGGGCGCGTCATTCGTCGCGGACAATTCCTGTCGCTGCCTGATGTCGTGGCTGTGCCGCGGGATCGTTCAGAAGTGGTCGCAGCTTCACTACGAAAAGCCGAGATGTTGCCACCCAGCGAAATCGAGGTCGCAATCTTGATTATGGTGCGCAAGAACTTCGGCGCTACCCGTGAGCAAGTCATTCAAGCAGTCGCGCGAGGGATGGGTATTCAAAACACCAGCGCCCAGGTGCGCTCTGTCATTGATGATGTGGTGAGTTCGGTATTGACCGCTCGGCGGCTGATCGAAGTGGAAGGGATGTTGACCAACGCGGCTGATTAAGAATGCGCGTCAGCACATACGAACTGGCTAGTGGATCAGTCTGGCAGCTTGGGGTTTCGCTCGTGGCCGCCCGAACAGCTTATTCATGGGCGTCCAGCAACTGGGGCGTTGTGTCTGGCGCAGCGCCACGGCCCACGCAGGTCCAAGGTTCGCCCAAGTGCTTGGAATGCAGGGTATGAAAGCTGTTGCCGAACACATCGTCGTATTCGAGAACCAGCAACCAAAGTCCAGAGGGAAGATTATTCAAATCTGCGGAATTGAAGTCTGCGCTGTAAGCAATTGGTATCTCGATCCGACCAGCGCCGTCTTGGAATGAGCTGTTGGCGGCAAGCGGCACCAATTCACGAGAAGGGCCAAAGCCCGTCCTCCTATCGCTTCTTACATGTAGTCGAATGTTCAACGCGGGTCCAGTGCCGATGTTGTGGGCGACACACTCAACGAGCACGAAGCCCAAGTTGGCAGGTTGGAGGCAAGACAGAATGTCTTTTCGCTCAATGGCGTCCGCCGGGCTGGATGGCGTGAGCACCACAAGCGGTCGGAACGTGTCTTCGTGGTGCTGCTTGTCTTGTTCGCGAGTTAGCGCAAAGTGGATGTTCGTCTCTTGTCGCTGTGACTGACCTTCCTGAATGGCTTTGCGGGTATACCAAGCCATAACCGCCGTGACGATTGCCATGACGGCCGAAAACCCGGTGCCGATCGCTGTAATTTCGTCCTAGTCATGTTTGTCCATGGCATCCCCCGACTGCGTGAAGACGAGTATACGTTGGCCAGTCGTGGCGGTTGCCCAGGGTGGGCAACTCGGCATGAAGCGGCAGGAAGGCCACGTGCTTGTCTATAATCCCGGTGGAAACGACTGCCGCAGGAGTGGCACATGGCTGCTTGGTTCGGGCGCAAGAAGTTTGGTTGGGGCTGGGGTCCTGCCACTTGGCAGGGTTGGCTCACCGTGGCTGTCTATGGCTTGGTTGTGTTCCTGATTGGACACTTCTTTCCGCTGCGCACGGCCGGAGGTCTTTACTATGTCGCGATCGGTGTGGCCACGCTCGCGCTGTTGATCGTTGCGGTGGCAACGTCGAGACCATCGCAGCGTCCTTGAGGCACCACCGTAAAGGATGGGCACCCGATGGCGAAGATCACGTGGAACCCGAAAGGTTCGGCCGAGAACAAGACCCAATCTCCCATCGCATGGAGTTGCCATGTGCTCATGAGAGAAGACGGCACCCTCGAGACGGACTTCAAAGGGGAGACGGGCTATCAGATGATGAAGGCGGCCATGGAGGCGCTGTATACCATTGATCGTCTGAGACGCGAGCCGGCTTATGACTTTGGAAGGAAGCCAGGGGCATAGGTGATGGCTCTGTTCTCATTACACGTTGATGAGTTGACGGCCCAAAGCTGAGGAAACGTAGTCGATGGGGAGCAAGCTGCCGTGGTTCCAGGTGCGCAACCGCTGCCACGCCAGGTAGAGTGGCAAATTCTTGGTGGCCACGCCACGCAGCCCGTGGTTGATCCAGGATTTCAACCGCTCGTGATACGAATTGACGGTCTGCACGTGCAGGTTGCCTTCCTGGGGTTCGCCGGCGACAAACAGACAGGTGGTGGTTTTCAACTCGGTTTCCATGCACTTAAAGGAGGCATGGGAATCCATGATCAGGATGGTGGTCTCTGGATCGACGCAGGGCTTCAACGCGGCCGCCACTTCCTCCTTGCTCATGTCCGGCAGAACCTGATCAAAGGTGTGGCTTTGACCGCGTGCGCGTGCCACCAACACCGGCACCTGTTCGCCGGGGCCACCGCGTTCGCGTGTGCCTGGCAGCCCCCGCGCTCCCTTGCGCGAATGTTTGAAATAGGTCTCGTCCACTTCGACCAGTCCGGCCAGGCAGGAGGGCTGATGACCGATCGGCTTTTCAAGGAACCGGTGGCGCCAGCGCAGGGCCCGGCTGACGGAGAACCCCATCACCCTGGCGGTTTTTCGGATCGTGAAGCCTTGGCGGAGGCAGTCGGCATACGCCGCCAGCTGGCCCTTGTGTTTCAACTTGGCCAGTGGGGTCAACGTGGTGGCGCAGGAGGATCGGGAACACCCTCGACAAAGGAACCGTTGCAGCCCGTTCTCCGAGCCGTTTCGCACCAGTTTGCCCCGGCAGTGCGGACAATTTCTCGGCTCATTCTTGCTCAGGGCCTGAGTGCTGTCGCGGTCACTCTGGATGGCTTTCACCCGATCCGCGATCCGCTTGGTTTGCGATCGGGTCAGGGTGTCCAACCCGTCCATCAAAGCCTTGAAGGCCACGGTTTTCAAGGCTTTTCTCCCCTCGTTGAACAGGAGAGAATTTTACCACATTCCATCCACGTCTAACGAGAACAGAGCCTAGGTGATCGCTAACCGGTCTAAAGCTGGCGCTGTGGATATAATGGCGCCAAAGGACGATGCCCATGCCAAAGAAGCCAATTACACAGCATGCGATGAGGAAAATCGTTGGCGTGGTGTTTGATGCCGACACTCAGGCCTATCTTGAAAGAAAGCACACCGGCGGGGTGAGTGGGAAGAAAGGAACTCGATATGAAGACTTGGTGGCGACTGCAAAAATGGCCAAGTTGGCTTCCGACTATCTTCGCAAACCCGCCAGCAAGTGGCCGCTCATTGAAGAGCAGGCTTATGCGTTCGTTGATGACGTGATCACGAAGGAAGCGAAGAAAACGCGTTACTACCAATGCAAGAACGTGAAGTCTCTCTCCTGGGGCGGTGGAACCCGTCCGATTAAGGATGATTTCCGCAAACAACTCCAACTTTGCGACGCTTGCAACGAACCCAACCCGTCTGTGAGGTTGGTTGTTTCGAAGAAATCATTGGCTCGCGGCCTGAAAAAACGTTTGCCGGCCAGCCTTCAGAAACGCGCTTCGGTCGAGCACTTTCCAGCGTCGTCAACGGTCAATCAGCTCATTTTCAAAAACAAGGCACTCCGGAAGTGGCTCAGATCGCTTGCGAGAAAAGCGCATGCGACGCAGGATGACCTTGAGGTGGCTTTCAAGGCGCTCCTCAGTGCATGGATCCACTTAGACGGCGCCTCAAATCTTTACGACCTGGTCACGGTCGCTCGCAAACAGTCCCCACAGGTGATCCGAGCCTTCCCGGTGAAGAAAGTGTCTAAAGTGTCCGCGCCGCCAAGGTTCGTCCAGGCCCTTGCGGGGACACCCGATCTCACCTACGATTTAAACAGAGGTTTCTTTTCATGGAATTGTGCGAAAAAAGGCATGAGCGGGATTTTGTCCGAGGACTGTGACAGCGAAGAATTCAAGCGATTTGTTGAAAGGGTCGTGAAGACTCCCCCTACGACGTTCGAAGACTTTTGGGCACAGCTGCCATGAAAAATTCCATGAAAAACCACGACCCCAATCGTAGCTATACGACGTATGCCGCTGAGGGGAGCACTGCACGCAAATGGGTAGATGCAGTGGCCTACAACAAATCGCCTCCCGAAAAATACGCCAGCGAGATGCACTCTCTCGGCCAAGAGTTGGCGAATGCTCTGCTAACGCAGATCGATCCTAAATCACATGGCGATATTTGCGTCGTGTGCACCGCTGAAGATGCGGACTACTTGGCGCGTGGTTTGGTAGAGATTCTGGAGAGGCGGGGGTTGGCGGACCGCGTACGTTTTCTTTGTATGTGGAATGCAAGACGAGAATTTGATGAGCTGTCTGTGTCCCCTGTCCTCAAACAATACGAAGAGCAATTCAACCATCACAAGCCAATTTTTGTGATCATAAAATCGATCATTTCTGGTGCGTGTGTTGTGAAAACAAACCTCACGCGAATGTTGTCATCTGCGACGCCGAGTAAGATTTTTGTCGTTTCACCCGTCATGCTCAATGACGCTGACAAGCGTTTGGCGGACGAGTTTCCTGCAAAAATTGCGAGCAAATTTGAGTTTGTGACGTTTGCGATCGACATGACTCGAAAAGGGAGCACAGTGGTGCCTGGCATTGGTGGCTCTGTGTATGAGCGCTTGGGCTTTGAAGGTGAGGCGGACAAGAATCGGTACTATCCTTCGATAGTGAAAGAACGCCAAGAAAGAGATCACGTTCCTGCTTAGAGTTTGAGTTGTGGAACGACTTTAAAAGACCGGCTAAAGGCCGGTCTTTGTCGTTTACCTTGCGTCATTTTGGCAAACGAGCGGCCCAGATCTTGGGGGCAGGTATCATCGCTTCCAAACCGGTTCCGTCAAGCCTTGGGCTGCGCAGAATGTGACGCAGGTTTGAAAGAGATTGGCGCGACCATTATGGAGTTCAGCGCCAATCAGACTGCGGGGCAGCCCCCACTAGAGCCAACAACTGTTGGTTCTGGTCCATCTGACCTTCCAGTCTGATCAGGACTGATCCACATCGCTAAAACACGGCGTTTTTGGGCCTTTGCTCTCGTTGGCCCTCTGATGTGGACCTTCTCTAATATATGTTGTCCGTGACCTCGTCCACGGGCGGCTCTGGTCGGCACTGACCACCTTTCTGGCGCGCCTGACCTGCCAGCAAGCCTCGTTCTGATGCGATCTGCCGGGTCTGCCTCAACAACCCATCACAGGTCAGCTGTGACCAGACCACCGGATCAGTTGCCCCAGAAAAACCCAAAGAAAAACGCGCCCGGTTGGGCGCGTTCTAGGGGACGGACATGGGCTTATGCTCGTGTTGGGGCAGGTTTGAGGGTCACCCTCTGGCTTCGCTCCATGACTCGCCAGGCGATGCTCTCCAGCGCCGTCTTGTCATCAAAGCCGCTGGCCCATTCCTCGACAGGAAACGACGAGGCGACCACCGTTGACACGCCGTTGCGATGACGCGCATCGATGATGTGATGGAGGATCTGGCACTCCCGTTCCGTCGAGGTATGACCGGCGAATTCATCCAGCACCAAGAGGCTGATGCGGCCCAACAGCTGAATTTTTCGAACGCGCTCAGCCTCGTCGTCTTGCGCGATCTCACCGATCAACTCATGGGTCTTGCGATAGACCACCCGGGCTTTGGGAATGCGCACGATGGCCTCCCGCGCCAGTGCTCCGGCGACCAGCGTCTTCCCAGAACAACCCGGACCGGTGATCACCACGTTGTGACCACGGCTTACCCAATCGCATCCCTGCAAGTTTCCCCACAGATGGCTGGGTAAGCCGTAGGACTCGCCGTGCTTCACAGCGGCAACGGACACATTCGTAGGCAGCCCGGACGCGGCATGAAACCTTTGGAGCTTTTTCTCCATGCCCGCTTGTGCCTGCGCTTCGGCCAAAGCCATGACGCATTCGAGTTGGGATTTGGTTTGACTCGCCGGATCGTCTTGCCAAGCGCTCAGCCGGTTGGCCATGGCACTCAGTCGCAGATCCTTCAGTTGGTGGATGGCTTGGCTCAGCATGACGACACCTCCTGCACATACGCGGCAGTGCCTCGGAGGTTGCTGTTTTGGCGCACGGGTCGTTTGTTCGTCGGGGGCGCGGTTTGGGTCGCCTGGGTTTGGTTGCTCAGGAAGCGCTTCAAGGCGGTGATGGTCGGCGATGGCTGTGCCAACGTTCTACGCGCCATCTCATTGATCAGTGCGGTGCCATGGACCTTGGCCAGCCCCTTGATCGAATCACAGGCGGGGAAGCCCAGCCCGGGATTGCTGCCCTTGTCGAGCTGGTGTTGCATGA
>Ga0302308_10001988_pt1 | contig 16510 bp, 19 predicted proteins | sample III_Palsa_E3_3_FD_200531 | JGI IMG/M metagenome (GOLD analysis project Ga0302308, IMG submission 200531) | Peat permafrost microbial communities from Stordalen Mire near Abisko, Sweden - III_Palsa_E3_3 | ecosystem: Environmental > Terrestrial > Soil > Palsa > Peat permafrost | place: Sweden... | reverse complement strand
AGTCGGTGATGGATCATGCAAGAACAGCACGTCTACGTAGTCGGTTTTCAGCTCCCGCAAGCTCGCTTGGAGGCTCGCGCGCGCCGTGGCTACGTCGTAGCGATGCGGGCGGTGGAGTAGATCCGAACGCCGTTTGACGAATCTGCGCAGCGCCGGTTGACGTGACAAAAGCCAGCGGGCCGGACTCTGAACGCGCGCGAAATGCCTCGGCGCTGACGCCGCCTGGATACCGAACTTGGTGGCAATGACCATACCGTCCCGACGCCCTCTCGCAAACCGTCCAAGTTCTGCCTCGGCTGCGCCCAGCCCATACATGCGTGCGACATCGAAGTGTCTGATGCCGCCGTCGAACGCCTCGTGAAGCAGGCGCTGTCGCTTGCCGGTGGACGGCTCGCGCATAAGGCCAGCGCAGCCGAACCCGATCCGTGTGCTTCTGACCTCCGAGACCAACGTCGTGCACTCCATGCGGGTAGAAGTCTAGCGCGAGTCGTCCTCAAGGGCTCACCGCGGACGCTGGAATACCTGTCGTCCTGCCGGTGGAGATTTGGGCGCCGTTTTGCGCCTATGTCTCCTGGCCTGGTAATCCCAGCGGGTGCCACACGCTCCGCTGCGAAGGCCGAGCGCTTGGGTGGCGCGCATGGGCGGGGGATGAACCGCCCTCGCGCTTAACGCGACGGCCTAGCTCGTCGTTTCGTCTCGTGATAGACACGAGTACCGTGCGTAGTCTATTATTCCTTCCCGCTATGAGACGTCGGATCGCCCTGCTGCTCTACTACGGATTCGCCCAACACCTTCCGGATCTCAGCTTCCCCGGTGGCGGGCTTTGTACCTGGATCCGGAGCCTCCTGTGCCGGCAGTTTCTCGCCGAGGCGGGAGCTCACATTCACATACGCCCGGGCGCCTTTCTCGCAGACGGCCGCTATATATATATGGCCGATCGGTCCAGCATAGGACCTGGCTGCCGTATCTATGGAGCGAGGCTCGGCTACGGAGTGGTAGTCGGACCGAACTGCGTCTTCCTCAAGGAGAACAGGGGCAGCGACGACCTCGAGATCCCGGTTGGGTTTCATAACACAACGCCGGTCAAGGTGCCAGTCGTCGAAGACTGGGCATGGGTCGGCGAGCGAGCCATCGTCCTTCAGGGAAGGCGTATCGGCAAGGGCGCCATTGTTGGCGCCGGGGCGGTTGTGACTCGAGATGTTGAGCCCTTTACGATCGTTGGCGGGAATCCGGCGCGGGTCATTGGTGATCGCCGCTCACCAACACCGTCGCCAAGGGCGACGTGATCAACGACTGATTTCGCCCTACTCGTGCTCAGCGTGAGCGCGGTTAGGGTCCACCGTTGTCGCGCAGACGTGAAGCCACTGAACACTGGGGTACCAGTGGCTACGACCCCCGAGAAAAGTGGCGCACACTCGGCCCGGCTACCTGCGACCGTGATTCGGGCTGCTTCACGAGACAGTGTGGACACCACGACACGCTGGCGCGACCCCAAGTATGCTAGCAATATCGCCTTTCTCAACCGCATCGTCAGCCGAAGAACCCTAACGCTGGCATCCGATCCTGCCGCCTGGCGAGCTTTTGGCGCGGAGCAGGCGTGGCGCCTGCGCGGGCCGTGTCCGCCCGCTGGCCCAGAGTCGAAGGGTCCTAACACCATCGCCACTATCCACTGGCCGACGGAGTATCAACACATCAATGCGGCCAGCTTTGTCAGACCCGTTCAGGAAGCCCTACGCAAGTTGGCACGTGTCGAGGCACGACCGATATCGCAGCCTTACGAGGGGATCGTGGTGTTCGGCGTCGGCTATGGCGATCTGACATTCCCCGTCGCACTCGACTACTATGACTATCCATTCATCAATGAGGACTGCCTAGAGCATGTATCGGTGTACTTCAAGATGCAACACCGGCGCTCCGGCTACGGTGATTCGAAGATCTTGCCCGGCGGCTACGTAACCAGCCAGCCGTCTCTCTACAACTACTACTGTCGCCTTCGAGGGCTACGACGGAGGGACCCTAAGTTCGATGTCTACGGTAGATTCAGCCTGCGCTTTTCGGCCGAGATCCGCAGCCGGGCAGTCACAATCCTAGAGAGCGAGAACCGATTCGAGTTCACCGGCAGCACTTCACTGGCCCTCTACATGCAGTCTCTGCGAGAGGCAGCGCGCGCCCGTGTGTGTATTGATATGCCAGGAAACGGACCATTTTGTCATCGACTGGTCGACTACCTGGCCATGGGATGTTGCATCGTTGCTCCTCGTCACGATGCGGTCATGCAGGCCGAGCTTAGAGATCGAGAGCACATCGTCTATTGCCGCTCAGATCTCGCAGATCTTGCCGACCTCTGTGCTCGCTATGTCGATGACGAAAAGGCACGACGGAGAATCGGACTAAATGCGGCTCAGTTCTTTGACGAGCATCTATACCCCACCCGCTTGGCGGGTTATTATCTGCAGACGCTGAGCGAGCGACTGATAGGCTAGCGCGCACCTGCGATAGACGACCGGATCCGTTTCTCGGTAACAGTCCATACAAGGCAGTCCGGGCCAGACCAGTGTAGACATGATCTACCAAACTGTCTATCGGTGAAAAAATCCATCGAGATCTTGCGAAAAGGTCTTCACAAGTGGATAATGGCAAACAGAGTTCGCGAGAAGGGCAGTTGCTGCAGCTTGCGTACTCCGAAATTCGCGCAACTTTCGCTGGCCTCTAGCCGATAGTGGGCCTCGCGCAGCGAGCCAGAGAAGGACAGTGGCAAGCCGGCGTGCGTCGCGGTAGAGGATCCAGGCGCAACGCGCGCTTCGAAAGCCGTGGATGATCCCGACCACCTCTATACTGCTCATTGCGCTAGCAGCGCTTACGGTGGCACTGGGAGCGTCCGTGGGACCCGAGGAGCCGCCGAGGGCGTGGCGACCAGTGATCGCGTCGGTAACCGAGATCGGGAACCCACTGTTCAGGTAACGTCTACTTAGCTCCATATCCTCATAGTACAGAAACAGTCTTTCGTCGAACCCGCCCAAACCTATGAACTCGGACCGCGCGACGATAAGCAGCGCCCCGCTCAGCCATCGCTGCGACCCAGGGAGACCCAATGCACCGCCGCGATGACCGGACACCTCGCGTGGCAGCATCGGTCCAAGGGCCTCGCGAGCGACGCTAAACGGCCAGGGCAGAACTTGTCGCAGGCCCAGTTCCTCATGTCCAGGTTCACCAACAACGAGTGCCCGCGGCGCCACGAGCCCAAGTGGAGTACGTGCGGCGAACTCGGAAAGCGCCTTTCTGTCGGCCGAAGTGATGCAAACGTCGGGATTCACAAACATCACGACCTCGTGTGTGGCGGCCCGCACCCCTAAATTGCAGGCCGCACCAAATCCGATATTAGAACGGTTCGCGATGACCTCAGCTCCAAGACCACGGGCCACCACCACTGATTCGTCGAGTGACGCGTTGTCGACCACGATCACCTGATCTACTCCGAGATGCTCACGTAGTGCACAGATGCATTCCACAAGAACGGCCGCGCTGTTATACGACACGACGATCGCTGTGATGGCAAGCGTCATTGTGTGTGGTCAAGCATTTGCACAAGCGTGATGCGCTCGCGCAGACGCACAACGTGACGCAAGTACCGACGGTGATGGTTGGCGCGATCGAGCCCCCCAGTCGCGGTCGGAGATTGGCGCGGGGACATTACGGATACGCTCCCGGCGCGGACCGAGTCGCCCCAAGTGCTGGGCCGACAATCAACGCAAAGCTGGTGAGTGCTAGCCAGTCGAATAGTGTGGCGTCTCCCAGGGAATCAACGAGAAGCACAGCGATCGCGCATAGGGCGGCTAGCGGCATCCAGCGTAGGTCGGGCGTCGCCGTTAGCATCCGGCGCGCGAGCACCAGAACGAGGCATGCGAGGCCGACGACGAAGATAGCGAAGCCCCCATAGCCTGTCTCGCCGATCACGCCTGGCCATGAAGTGTCGTCGATAAAATCAGGATACTTCCGAGACAAGCCATATACGTTGTTCAAGCCATATTGCTGATAGACGGGGCTGTAATAGAGGTGGGAGGCGTAGGTCGCGAAGCGGCCGAATCCGGCGCCCAGCGGAAAGTCATCCCGAGCGATTTGTGTGCTGGTTGTGTAAAGTTTGGCGCGTGCCGTGGTTTCGGAGGATGTGTAGAGGGAAATCTGTTCAGTGATGACAGTCCCCTCCACGCTGTATATTCCTCCGAGCAACAGTACCCCAACCAAGAGGATCAGCGCGCCATTGCGCTGGGTCGCCATTACCTGGACGATGGCAACGATGGTGACCACGGCGGATAGCGAGAGAAAGCCCTTGAGGCGCGCCGACAACAGTACCGAACCGGCGAAGCACAGCGCGAGGATGAGAGCAGACTTGCTCTTGGTTGACGCGAAGCGTACGAAGGTCAGGGCGAACAGCAAACTCATAAACAGGCTGAGTTCGTTCGGGTGTGGAAAGATTGAGTGAGCCGCTTCGCCGCGAAGGCTTCCGGCTTGGAATGCGTAGATCGAAATGTGCAGCGCCGTGGAAATGGCGTCATGGGAGAGATAGTCCGCCAGTCCAAACGCCGCAACGAACAGTCCAATCTTGGTAAAAGCAGAGTAGACACGCTCAACGTCTGAGCGCTTCCACGGAAGCAACAGGGCGATTACGAGCATGGTCCAGAGCTTTAGCCCAAGCCAACCGCCGACCACCGTAACTTTGAGAGGAACGCCATGAATGGCGGCACCAAGGAGTCCGAAAAGCGCTACGCCGACGCCCGGAAGTATGGCCCAAAGTGGAGGTAGTCGAGCATCACTACGCGCTGTGCGCCACAAGGTCAGGCAGACAAAGAGCACTACCAAGAGCTCATCCGCTTGACGGATTGCTTCCCCGGTCGGGGAAAAATATCCGGGAATGGCCGACAGTGGCGAGTTGAAGATCTCAAACAGCCATAGCCATATAAACGCGAGAACCGGATCGCGAGAGTAGAGCGTGGTCGCTGCGGCGCAGAGTGAGAGGGCGCCTATAGCACCGATGATCGTCGCGCCGTCGTGAGCCGCGCTTGCAGCGCCAAGCAACACGGCGACGAGGCATCCCAGTGTCCCCACTGCGATAAGTTCGGCGCTCGGCCGGTTGCTTGGCTTTGAGGCGGGCGTTGGTCGTGGTATGTCAAACATCGTGCGTTAATGTGGGTCATGAAGTGCGTCGAGGTACTGATCAACCATGTGCTCGATGTCGAAGTGTCGTTCGGCACGCGCACGCCCAGCAACGCCATCTACGAGGCGCCGAGCGGGATCGGCGATATAGGATGTCAATGCAGTGGTCAGAGCCGCGACATCACCAGCTGGCACAAGGGTGCCGCACTGATCACCGCAGATCTCTGGCAGCGCGCCAGCTGCGCTCGCGATAACAGGCAGGCCACACGCCATCGCCTCCACGGCGGCCATGCTAAAGCTCTCGAGCCATCGAGAGGAGGCGACCACAGCGATGTCACATGTGGCCCAGAACTTTGGCATATCCGTCACTGTTCCTACGAACGTGACCCGCTCGCGCAGCGTTGGGTCATGGTGGGCGTATGCGCGCAACTTGGCGCGCTCTGGCCCGTCGCCAGCGATATGCAGGCTCCACGAGGACGCCAGACCGAGCGCAGCGCACGCACTGAGGAGGATCTCAACGCCCTTGCCGGGAGCGAGACGAGAAGCGAGCCCGATCCTGACGGCACTATCACTCTGGCCAGAAGATTGTACCGCCGGACGAAAGCGCTGCAGGTTGACTCCGTTATAGATGCGCCTTGCGTTAGTGCGGCCGGTTGCGCGAGTGGAAGCGTTGAGGAGCGTATCGGAAACGGCGATATCCGTATAGGTGCCATTCGCACAGAGCCAGCGCTCAGCACGCACACGAAGCCTCCGGCGATAAGGGGCAGTGTGGAGGTTGAGCGCATCACCATGCTCGACGGCCAGCATCGGGGATCGGTAGCCGCCGAGTTGAATCAGTCGTGGTAGATAGCCGGCGGCGTTGACGATCGCGCCGTTACAGCCAAGGTCTCGGATAGTGCTCGCCAAGCGCCGTGGATGCAGCGCGACCGTGGAACCTCGCCGGTGGCCTAGGCTCAGGCATGGAGTATCAGCGGAACGAAGCCTGTCTGCGAGCGGCATCGAATCGCCGATGCAAAGAACGGTGGCATCGATCGAGCGCTGTCGCATGGATATAGCGACATCCCCCATCAGTGTCTCAGCGCCTCCGACTCCGCCGCCCCACAGCACGATAGCGATTCGCTGGCTCATTGGGAGCCGCCTAGATGAACACCAGTCTCTGTTCGCCTGACGCCGGTCATAGGGCATCGTAAAACTCTCGCAGCGCGGCGTCAATGACGGCGGGTCCTCTCGTTTCTCTACAGAAGTCCCGACAGCGGGCGCCGACCCGCCCCGCGGATGCTGGATCGGTCAAAAAATGTTCTATGGCATCGGCGAGCGCGTTGGCATCTTCGACCGGCACGAGCATCGCCTGACATGGTGCTAGCTCGGCGGTGCCACCAACTGGAGTGGCTACGAACGGGCGGGCAGCAGCAAGCGCCTCCGTGAGTATCATGGGCATACCCTCGGCTCGCGAAGGCAGCGTCACCACTCGTGACCTGCGGATCAACGGCCTGATTGCTCTCGGGTCTACCGGCCGCTCGACCGACATCCGATCGAGGGTCGGAGGACGATAGTCATCGATTGGCCCCACGAGTCTGCAGTGAGCATCTATTCCCCGATCGAGCAGGAGTCGCCAAGCCTCGACGAGTACGTCAACGCCCTTGCGTAGGCCGATCGTGCCCGCGAAGAGGACAATCGGCTCGGTGGCGCTGGCGGGCAGGGAGTGCTCGTCGATCGTCACCGGGTTGGGGAGTGTCTGGACTGCGCCGCGGAAGTTGAGCCCGTGGACAGCCCTCTCCGCCTCTGCGGAGAGGCACAAGATCCCGTGCGCTCTCGATACGATCGCTCCGACCAGCTGCGGATGAGCCTCGGAGAAGCTGGGAAAGTCGAAGCCGTGGATGGATATGACGACCCGCAGGCCCCGCGCCCGCGCGAGTGCAGCTAGCGGCCCGTCGCGGACGTACGCGCCCCCGTTCGACAGGTGCAGATGGATGACGGTGTCGCAATCAGCGCGAAGGATCGAGCCTGCGGCCCGACGCACCAGCTGGCAGTTGAGAAGATGCCCTGGCCCGTTCCATGTCGGCCGGACGGTCATCTTGTCGGCGCCAATATTGAAGTCGGTGATGGTACGCATCACTGACTGTGTGCCGCCGACTGTCAGCGGATGAGGCCCAATATGAATGACCTTTATCGGTCGTGTTCCGCTCCAGCTTCGCACCCTAGCTCCTCCTTGAGGCCAGCATCCAGTGACCACGATCGCGGGATAGCGCAAGGCTGTCCATGCACTGACGCGGCACAAGTGCAGAAGCACGAGGGCCAGCGACCCTGGGATAGGTCGGTGACGCGAGCAGCCGAGGTGAACTGGCGGTCGTTGTCGGCAGCTCTAGCCGGCCCGCCACGTTGACATTCGCTTTGTCGAGACAGATCGTTGCCGATCTCGCCAGGCGCGAAGCAGGAACACCGGATTGCCAACGAGATAGCGGCGCCACAACCGCCCGGGCTCCTGCAGCAGGCGAAAGCACCACTCCACGCCCAACGCGTTCATCCAGCGCGGTGCCCGCCGGACGCGCCCCGCCGTGAAGTCGAGGAACGCTCCGACGCCGATACCCACGAGCGCGCTGGTGGCCTCGAGGTTGTGGTCGAGCCAGATCTCCTGGAGCGGGTTACCGAGCGCGACGACGAGCAATATCGCGCCGCTGTCTCGCACGCGCTGTGCGAGCAGCTCGTCGCTCTCCTCGGTGAAGCCGTGGCATACGTCGACGACGTGCAGGCCCTCGATGCGCTCTTCGAGTCGAGCCGCCGCGAGCTCGGCGACGCCCGGCTCTCCGCCGAGGAAGTAGACCCCCCAATCCCGGGCGGCCGCCAGCTGCAGCAGCCGAACCGTGAAGTCGCTGCCGTTGAGGTTCTCCGGAAAGCGCTCGCCGCGCATGCGCGCCGCCAGGCTGAGGCCGACGCCGTCGTTCAGCACCAGCCGGCTGCGCTTCAACGAGCTGTGCAGCGCATCCACGTGCACCGACAGGTTGAGCGTGTGGGCGTTGACGTACGCGAGGGTCTGGCACGTCCCGTGCTCCACCCACTCGTCGATCGCGTCGAGTGCCTGATCGCCCGTCAACCTGCTGATCGGCACGCCGAGGATCGGCAGGGTGGGAACCGCCGAGCACGAGGTCTCCCGTCGCGGCCGCGTGGGCGTGTACAGCTCGCCGTCAGCGAGCATCGACAACTGGCCTCGGCCGAGGCGGCCGTCGGCGCTCGAACCGTTCAGCTGATCGATCGCCGTCGCGCTTGCGACGCTGGGATTCGGACTCATCGGCCACCAACGTCCAGGGGGCGCTTGCGCTCGCGCTCCACGGCGCGTTGAGAGGACTAAAAAAGGCTAGTTCTCGCGACGAGCCGCGTAGCGGAGAGGCGTCCTTCGCAAGCGAGGCGTTGTGATTCGCTCGCGTCAGATGTCATCGTCGGAGACTCGTCCGCGGGTTCGAGGTAAGGGCTGGTCGTAACCTCGCGCGCGATCCGGCCGCTGTCGAGGTCGGCCAGGTAATAGAGAACCGAGAAGCCGACCACGTCCTCGACCCTCACGCCCAGCATGGCGGCCTGCTCCTCGACGGCGCTCGCCGCGAAGTCGTCGAGCTCCAGCTCGATTCTCACGCGGCTCGGCGTGTGTCGATCCTCTGACGCTGGCGCTTCGCGTTCAGCCGCCGGTGACGATCGATGCTGTGAGAGCGAGCCCACTGCACCCCAACGCACGGGTGACGGCATCGCTCACGCTCGATGACGCGTTTCAGGTACCGAAAAAGGCTGGCTCTCAACCGGCGCTAGACCTCGTGGGCCTGCGCGCCCTGCCCTCCGGCGTCACCGCCGGAGCTTCGTCTGCCAGTCGTTGCGGGCACGATGCCGTGCTCGACCAAGCCGGCCGCCAGGGTCCGCCGGCCACGGTGGTGCAGGCCGTGGACCGACCCCTCCGAGCGACCGATCAGCCTCGCTATCTCCGGCGGGGAGAACCCCGCGACGTGGCGCAGCAGTACCACTTCGCGCTGATCCCTGGGTAGCTTCGAAAGCTCCTCGCGGAGATCCTCGCTCAGGCGGCGGTCGTTCACCGGGTCTGAGCCGAGCTCGGTCGTCGTGCGCACCTCCTCGACCGGGATCATGCGCTGGTGGCGCATGTGGTCGACCGCGAGATTGCGGGCCACGCGCAGGACCCACGCGAAGAACGGCACGTCGCGCTCCTCGTATTTGCCGATCACGTGGAGCAGCTTCGCGAACACCTGCTGGGTCACGTCTTCGGCGTCGTGGGGGTCGTGCAGGATGCTGCGCACGTAGCCGAACACGTTGTCCGCGTAGCGCGCGTAGAGGAACCCAAGAGCCTCGCGATCGCCCTCCTTCGCGCGCCTGACTGCCTGCGACACCAGCTGTGTCATCTGCTCGTCCGCCGCCTCGGCGCGCCAGGCGATCGGCGGCAGGTGCATGTCCGTCTTCATACCGCCAACGGCAGGCGCCATCCAACACCCCCTCTAGAAGTCGAGTTCATCCTTGTACGAGGTCGTCGTCGGGATCAGTCGCCGCGGTGGCGAATGCGACCGCGCAGCCGTCCGTCACGCGATCGCGCCCGCGCGCCGTAGCCGTCGGCCAAGACGACGCGCGCCGCGCGTATCGCTAGCCGCGGACCGCCGCCGAGCAGCCCGACCATCGCCACGCCCATGATCGCGCTCGTCGCGCTCGATTCCGACGCTCGCCCAAATCGTGTCTCGCCCGAGCCGTCGTCGTCTCGATCCAGAAGGTCCTCGCTGCTCGAATATCGCTCACCAGTCATGCGTACTGCTCCCATCTGTGGGTTTATAGGCTGCCCCTCCTCTCGGCTATGTAACCCCGTTCCCGTTTCTCTCGCTAGTCAAGCTACTCCCTCCCCGCGCAGTCGCCATGAGAGGATGTGACAAATTCGTTGCGCGCTTCTCGACTGGTGTCCAAGGGGAGCTCGTGACCGTTGGATCAAGCTCGGCCTCACGACGCTCGTCCCGTACCCACGACGGTCGGCAGCTGGGCGCGGCGTCCAGCGAGCGCCAGAGGTGTGGTGACCGGCGCCACGACGGCTTATCGAAGCCGCACGCCATCGTGTCTCCCAAAGACACGCAGCAGTCGCCCGACAGAGATGTCCCAAACCACACGAAGCATGCGAGCGACATGCACGAAGAGCGCTCAGCACCAGAAGCGATCCGCGCGACGATCAAGCCTCAGCCTGGGAGCGTGCGAACCGCGCCCGGGCTGCGCGCGACCGTCAGAGGACCCCGGAGGAGCGTCTCGAGGAGACCGTGCGGGTGAGCCGGTTCATCAGCGAGCTCGCGCACGGTGCGCGCGGCGATGTTCGCGCCCGATGACCTGCTCCTCGCGCTGACGAGCGCACAGGTCCTTACGGAGTCGAGGAAGGCTGAGCGCCACGGCGCGCATCGACGCTCGCGCGGCGTCTAAGGAGTTCTCAAAAGAGTTTTAGACGGGCTGGTTGGGGGGTCCTATCGAAGCCGAGCGCCATCGCGTCTCCCAACAACACGCAGCTCTCGCCCGAGAGAAATGTCCCAAGCCACACGCAGCATGCGAGCGACATGCACGGAGCACGCTCAGAACCAGAAGTACACCGGCCAGAGATCGCGCGGATCGCGTTCAGCATCGCGCGTGCCGCGCTGAACGAACAGCATGCTGCGGTCCGTGATCTGCGCGCACGAACCGGAGCTCTGCTCACGGCGACATCCGTCGTTGTCTCGTTTCTTGGAGCTCGCGCGCTGACCACCAGCGATCTGCGAGGCCTGGCGTTTGTCGGACTCGGCGTGTTCGTGCTCTCGCTCTTGTTCAGTCTTTACGTGCTGCTGCCCACCAAGAGGATCAGGTCGCTGGCGGCGGGCGGCGTGCTCTTCGATCTCACGCTCGAGGAGGGTAACCGGGCGATAGATGCATACCGACGACTCGCCGAAACATGCGACGCAATCTCCGCAACCAACGAGACCCAAATCGAGTTGCTCGGGCGAGTGTTCACGCTCGCGTCGGCGGCGATAATCGCCGAGGTCCTTCTGTGGGGGCTGCAGCTCGCGCTAGCATGAGATCGATGTCCGCCAAGCCAGCCTCACCTGCCCCGAGCACTACGCCGGTCAAGCCCGAATCGGGCGTGATCACCGCGATGATCAAGCCTGAGCCAGGCGCGATTCTCGGCGGGCGCGGCAAGAGCCGTCCGTAGCAAGCCCGCGACGCGCGCCACGCCGGCGACAGCTCGAGCTCCGAAGCAGACGGGACGCGTCTAAGGAGTTCTCAAAAGAGTTTTAGACCGGCTGGTGGGGGTCTTTGTGGGGCTCGAGCATCGGGTCTAAAATTTGCTTGAGATCCTTTTAGAGGCTTTGAGGCCGGCCCCGCGTGAACCCGGAAACCAACCCCTACATACCCGCCGCCGGCTCGCGGCCGCCGGTGCTGGCGGGCCGTGAGGAGGAACTGGACACGTTCACCGTCGCCCTCGGCCGGCTGGGGAAAGGGGTCCACGCCCGCAGCATCATTCTCGACGGCGTTCGCGGCGTGGGGAAGACCGTGATGCTCCGCGAGTTCAACTACATCGCTCGCGAGCACCGCTGGATCACCTCGGGCGTGGTCGAGTGCGACGAGGGCGAGCAGCTGCCGCGGATCGTCGCCAAGCTCTGCCACCGCGCGCTGCGCGACCTCGACAAGCGCTGGAAGGCGGGGGAGGCGATGCGCCGCGCGTTCGGTGTGCTGAAGGCGTTCACGCTGACGCTCGGCGAGGACGGCCACTGGCGCTTCAACATCGACTTCGACGCCGTCAACGGCGTCGCCGACTCCGGCGACCCCGAGGTGGACATCGTCGAGCTCCTCGGCGAGGTCGGCCGCGCCGCCAGCGAGCACGGCGAAGGCGTGCTGCTGCTGCTCGACGAGATGCAGTTCCTCAGCCGCGCCGACCTCGGCCTGCTGTCCAAGGCCATCCACCAGATCAGCCAGGAGGTGCTGCCCGTGCTGATCGCCGGCGCCGGCCTGCCGCAGCTGCCGCTGATGCTCAAGGAGGACAAGCTCTACGCCGAGCGGCTGTTCACGTTCCGCACCATCGACAGCCTCGCGACACCGCAGGCCGCCAAGGCGCTCGCCGTGCCCGCGTCCCGCCAGAACGTCGCCTACGCGCCCGACGCGCTTGCCTACATCCTCGAGCAGTCCCACGGCTACCCCTACTTCCTGCAGCAGTGGGGAGAGGCCGTCTGGAACGAGGCCGACAGCAGCCCCATCGGCATGCAGGACGCGCTCGCCGCGCACGAGCTCGTCACCGACGAACTCGACCGGCGGTTCTTCAGAGACCGCTACGACACCGCCACCGAAGCCGAGCGCATCTACATGGCCGCCATGGCCGACCTCGGGCCCGCCAGCCACCGCTCCTCAGACATCGCCGCACGCATGGGGCTCACCGTCAAAACCGCCTCCGTCCGCCGCGACGGCCTGCTCAAGAAGGGACTCATCTACAGCCGCGTCGACACCGAGCTCGACTTCACCGTCCCGCAGTTCGCCGCCTTCATTCAGCGCATTCATCCATTCGACGCCGCGCAGCGGCCGCGGCGGGGGCGGCCGCCACAAGACACGTCTAAGAAGTTCTCAAAAGAGTTTTAGACGAGCTGGGTTGGGGCGCAGCGCTACCCTCGCCCTCGCCTGGGCCGACGGCTACGGGTATGCGCTCGTCCCCGAACACGGCGGCGATCTCCAGGTGACCGCCGAGCGCCTCGATGTAGGAGCAGGGGTCGATTGCTCGATCGAGAGAACCATCGCAAGGCGTGCGTAGCCTCCGAGGGCGATGAAGATCTCCCCCCTCGACCCCTGGGATTGGTGCGAGCTCGTACGCCGACGTTCGTCCGATCGACACTCCGCGCGAGCAGCGCGGGCATTCTCGGGAACTCATGCCGTCATCTCGCTCGTCCCGTCTGTGTTGACAACCTCCAACAAGTTGCTAGGCTGATGGCGAACAAAGACAGACACCCAGACAAGGACATTCGCAAGGCGATCAACGATGCTGAACGTGCCGGCTGGAAAGCACGCAGATCCGAAGGAGCGGGGCACCGTTGGGGAACCATGTCCTGCGGCTCCGGCTGCGAGATCGCGATCTGGAGCACACCACGACGGCCAGGCGACATAGCAAAGCGCGTTCGCGAGGCCGTCAAGAAATGCGACCACAACGCAGGTGCACCAAACATCGTAAAACAGCAGAAAAGCAAATGAGCGTGACCACCAAACCAACGATCCACAGCTTTACGCTCTTCTTCAGCGGCGCCAGTGCGCTGAACGACGAGCAGCTCGACTCGTTGTATGAGGCCGGCTGCGACGACGCCCTGTTCGGCGTGCGCGATGGTGCTCAGTACGGGGCGTTCGATCGCGAGGCCGATAGCTTTGGCGGGGCGCTGGCAAGCGCGATCGCAGACGTCACCTCCGCAGTGCCAGGTCTGCAGATCGTGCGCATCGAGCCCGACGAGCTCGTCACAATGGCTGCCATCGCCAAGCGCAGCGGACTCTCACGCGAGTACATCAGGCTGCTTTTCACCAACGAGCGCGGGCCTGGAGGCTTCCCGCCACCAGTCACATACGCAGACCACAAGACCCGCCTATGGCACTGGCCGGACGTCGCGCACTGGCTCACAGAGCACGAAAGGGGCAAGGTCGAGGTTGACGCCCACGCCGCGGACCTCGTCGCCGCCATGAACGCGGCCTTCGACCTACGCGAGCACGCCCGCCACCTCCACAACGGGCACGACCTCGCGCTCATAGCTCAAGCTCTCGGGAGAGACACCCTCACCCACCACTGAAACTCCCCTCCGCACGACCTCGCGCGAGGGACCCTCGCTCAGCTGTGCTTGCTGACGAGCTTGAGCTGGTCCTCGGGCTGAGAGATGAAGTCCAGCGCGACGCCGTGGTCGTCCGAGATCTCGATCATCTTGTGCTGGTCGTGCTCGGCGACGACGGTGCCCCTGGTCCCGGCTGGCCACTGCCCCGTTCCCTCGACCTTGTCGACGGGTTGGGTGAGCTCGACGTAGTCGTTCTCGTGGATCGCTTGCTCGACTAGCGGCATCATCCCTCCAGTTTAGGGGTTGGAGGTAGGCGCGCTAAAGCAGGAGTGTGGTGACCGGCGCCACGAGGGTCTATCGAAGATGAACGCCATCGCGTCTCCCAAAAACACGAAGCTGTCGCCCGAGAGGATCGAGCCAGAGCCAGGCGCGATTCTCGGCGGGCGCGGCAAGAGCCGTCGGTAGCAAGCCCGGGCGTCGCCGCTCACAGCCCGCGGCGGCCCACCACACACGGAATCGTGCGCAGCAGGATCTTCATGTCCGTCCACAGCGACCAGTTGGCCACGTACAGGTAGTCGATCGCGACCATCTCGCGCAGCGGCACGCGCGTGGGGCCGAGGATCTGCCAGGGGCCGGTCATGCCCGGCGTCAGCTCAAGGCGCCGGCGGTGCCAACCCTGGACGCGGACGTCCTCGTCGACCACCAGCGGCCGCGGGCCGACGAGGCTCATCTCGCCGCGCAGCACGTTCAGCAGCTGCGGCAGCTCATCCAGCGCGCTCTTGCGCAGCAGGCGGCCGACGCGCGTCACGCGCGGGTCATCGACGAGCTTGAACAACCCCTCCTGCGCTTCGTTGCGGTGACGCAGGGCGTCCTTCTGCGCCTCCGCGTCGTCGACCATCGTGCGGAACTTGAAGATGTGAAACTGCTTGCCGTAACGGCCGACGCGCAGCTGGCGGAAGAACACCGGCCCGCGACTGTCGAGCTTGATCGCCACCGCCGTGAGGATCATCAGCGGCGAGATCGCCAGCAGCCCCAGCGACGCCCACATGAGGTCGAACGCGCGCTTGACCGCCGCCGAGGAGCGGGTCAGTTCGAAACGCCTGACGCCCATCACCGTCACCCCGTGCAGATCGTCGAACTCGACCGAGGAGCCCACCACCTCGAGCAGCCGCGGCAGCACGCTCACGCGCACCCCCACCGCCTTCAGCGTGCGCACCAGGTTCAGCATCTCGCCGCCTTCGACGCTGTGCGGCGCGATGATCGCGCGGTGCACGTCGAGCGTCTGCGCGAGGTCGCGGATCTCCGCCAGGCGCGTCAGCGAGAAGCTGTCCGTCGACCACGAGGAAACCTTGTCCAGGTCCAGGTGCGCCACCACCTCCGCCTTGATGCCGCGGTGGCCGCTCAGCCGCGAGCGGATCGTCGCGGCCGAGGTCTCATCGCCGATCAGCAGGCAGCGCTCGGCCGGCGCGATCCGCAGCGAGATCCAGCGCGAGCTCGCGCGCGCGAGGATCAACAGCGCGGCCAGCGCCAGCCACAGGAACAGCGCCTCGTGGCGGTCGAGCTGACCTTCCACGAGCAGGCCGCCGGCGAGCCACGCCACCAGCGCGCACAGCGTCGCCAGCTGGATCAGCTTCGGCGCCTCATCCAGCGTCGTCTTTCGCAGCAGCGTCTCGTCGCGGTCATACAGGCCTTTCAGCTTCGCGCACAGCACCAGGATCGGCACCGCCGCGATCGCGGCCCACGTCAGCTGCAGCGAGCGTCGCGACAGCGCCACCGTCAGCAGGAACGCTCCCACCAGCGCCAGCACATCCGCCGCCAGCAGCATCCGCCGGAACAACGTGTCCCGCCGCATGCACGCGGCCGGCCCGCGCGCCTCCGGCAACCCCGACGCAACGGCGCCGCGGCGAGCGGTCAGCGCCAGGAACGAGCGCGAAGGTGCAAGCGGCTGAAGGCGCTGCTCCGCCCCGCTCTTCGTCTCCACGCTCACGACGCCTCAGCCTCCCTGCTGGCTACCTCGATAGGATGACACCACACCAACACGCTCCTTCAACGGCCCGAGACCGCCCTAGCTCGCACCGAGACGGACCAAAAAAGGCTGGTCTTCAGGCGCAGGAGCGCTTCCCCAACCCTTTACAACTGTGCGGCCACGGAGGGATAGCCTGCCGCACGTTCAGCCTGTAGCTGGACATCTGGAGCCTGCGATGGATCGCCTTTCCACCCTTCTTCCACAACCGGCCATGCCGACGAGCACGAGCCTCGTGCGCGACCGCGGGGGCGCCGTCGCGACAGCCGAGCGCGCCCCCAGCCAGCCGCCAGCGCCCACCGCGCCACTGGGCGAGCGCATCAGCCTGGTCCACGACTACCTGCTCGTCATGCGCGGCGCCGAGCGCACGTTCGCCGCGATCGCCGAGCTCTACGCCGCGGCGCCGATCTTCACGTTGCTGCACGACGCGCACGGCACCAACGGGCGCTTCGCCGGGCGCTCGATCACGACCTCGCCACTGCAGCGCCTCGGCGTCGACCAGTCCACGTTCAGGCGCCTGCTCGCGCTCTACCCGTTCGCCGTCGAGCGAATCAAGCTC
>Ga0302308_10001981_pt1 | contig 16544 bp, 20 predicted proteins | sample III_Palsa_E3_3_FD_200531 | JGI IMG/M metagenome (GOLD analysis project Ga0302308, IMG submission 200531) | Peat permafrost microbial communities from Stordalen Mire near Abisko, Sweden - III_Palsa_E3_3 | ecosystem: Environmental > Terrestrial > Soil > Palsa > Peat permafrost | place: Sweden... | reverse complement strand
CGACTGCCGACGGCGTCTGCCGGGGGCGTTTGCTCCGGGAAGGACGCGGGGAGGATGGGTTCGGCTATGATCCGCTGTTTGTCCCGGATGGGTCCGAGCTGACTTTTTCGGAGATGCCGCTCGATCAGAAGCATCGCTTCAGCCATCGCGGGAAGGCGCTGGCGGCGATGGCGGCCCGACTGAGGGAGCCGGGCCCGCTCTAGCGATGAAACGGCGCGAGGTTCCGATCTACGGGCTAAGTGAGTACCGGCGCACGGAGCTGAGTGAGCGGGGGATTTTCGTCGGCACGATCGAGGAGGCGATTGCGCGGCGGTATCATCGGCCCCACCCCCATTCGCATCCTTTTTTCCAGGCGTTCCTGTTGTGGGGCGCGGGGAAGTTCATGCACGATTTCCGCCGCCACCGGATCGAGGGGCCGACCGTGGTTTTCACCACCCCGGGGCAGGTCCATGCGCTCGACGTGGCGCCGCGCCTGCATTGCGTCTTCGTCTCGTTCACCCAGGAGTTCGTCGACGACAACTCCCCTCCTCCCAGCCGCCTGCTCGAGTTTCCCTTCTTTTTCACGCCTGATCGCTTTCCCTTGCTGCGGCTCGACAAGGATGCGGCGGCCGATTTCCGCCAGCTCTTTGCAGCGATGCTGGAGGAGTTCAATGCGGGGCGGCCTGGGGCCGCCGAGGTGGTCCGCGCTTTTCTGCAGATCGCGCTGACGCGGGCGGCGCGGCTTTATTTGCGGCACCATCGCTCGGCGCGGGACAACGCCTCCCGGCCCTCGCGGCTGGCGCGGGCGTTTCGGCTGGCGGTGGAGAGCCGCTTCGCGGAAATGACCACGCTGGGCGGGTATGCGAAGCTCCTCCAGGTGACGCCGAATCATCTCAACGACACGCTCCGCGAGCAGACCGGGCAGGCGGCGGGGGCGCTGATCCGGCAGCGGCGGCTGCTGGAGGCGAAGCGGCTCCTCTCCCATTCCGACCTGACGGTTTCCGAGATCGGCTACCGGCTCCGGTTCCGCGATCCCTCCCACTTCGGCCGGTTCTTCCGGCTGGGGGAGGGAGCGACCCCCGCGACCTTCCGGGAGAAAATCCGAGAAAAATACCAGAGAAGCGGGTCCTAGGGCCAAGGGCAGTGATTGCGGAGGGGCCGGGCTTGGCCGATGATTAGAAGGATGAATTCTGGAACCGAAGAGGCCCCGCAGCCTTCCGCTGCCGAGGCCGCCGATCCGCTCCACCTGGCCGCGCAGGCGACGGTCCCGGCGATCCTGATCGCGTTGAGCGTCTCCCATCTCCTTAACGATGCGATCCAGGCGTTGATCCCTTCGATCTATCCGCTGCTGAAGACTTCGTTCGGGCTGACGTTTACCCAGATCGGGTTGATCACGTTCACGTTTCAGATGACGGGCTCGGTCTTTCAGCCGTTGGTGGGGCTCTATACGGATCGGCATCCGAAGCCTTATTCGCTGGCCATCGGGATGACGGTGACGCTGGGCGGGTTGATCTTCCTGGCGCTGGCTCCGAACTACGGGGCGGTGATCGCGGCGGCGGCGATGGTGGGGCTCGGCTCGTCGATCTTCCATCCGGAGGCTTCGCGGATCGCGCGGGCGGCCTCGGGCGGGCGGCACGGCTTTGCGCAATCGCTCTTCCAGACCGGTGGCAATGCGGGCTCGGCGCTGGGGCCGCTGCTGGCGGCGTGGGTGGTGGTGCCGCACGGGCAACGCCATATCCTCTGGTTCACGCTGGTGGCGCTGGCGGGGATCATCGTGCTGGCGCGAGTCGGCGGGTGGTATCGGCGGCGATTGCTGGCGGGGGTGGCCAAGGCGGTGCAGCAGACGGCGGGGCGGGCTCCCCTCCCCCGGCGGACGGTGATCATCGCGCTGCTGATCCTGATGACGCTGGTGTTCTCGAAGTATTTCTATCTGGTCTCGATGACCAGCTATTACACCTTCTACATGATCGGGAAGTTCGGCGTCCCGGTGCAGGAATCGCAGGTGGTGCTTTTCGCCTTCCTGATCGCGGTGGCGGCGGGGACGATCGTCGGCGGGCCGTTTGGCGACCGTTTCGGGCGGAAGAAGGTGATCTGGATCTCGATCCTGGGGATGGCGCCGTTTTCGTTGGTGTTGCCCCATGTCGGCTTTGCCGGGACGGTGGGGCTCTCGATCGTGATCGGGTTGGTGATGGCTTCGGCGTTTTCGGCGATCCTGGTCTATGCCACGGAATTGGTGCCGGGGCGGGTGGGGTTGATCGCGGGGCTCTTCTTCGGGTTGGCCTTCGGCGCGGCGGGGATCGGGGCGGCGCTGCTGGGGAAGCTGGCCGATTGGACCAGCATCGATTTTGTGTTCCAGGTCTGTGCGTTTTTGCCGTTGCTGGGATTGCTGACGGCGTTTTTGCCGAATTTGGAGCGGCAGGTGCCTTCGCGGGGGGCGTGATCGACTGGGCTATTTGAAGACCAGCAGGATCGTTCCCCCGACGATCAATGCGCATCCCACAATGGCTTTCAGGGTCAGTTTTTCGCCGAGGATGAGGAAGGCGAGGAGGAGGGTCATGGCGAGGCTGGTTTTGTCGAGGGCGGAGACGAGGGAGAGTTTGCCGAGTTGGAGGGCCTTGAAGTAGAAGAGCCAGGAGAGGCCGGTGGCCAGACCGGAGGCGATCAGAAAGGCCAGGGAACGGGCGGGGATGGTGGCCAGGGCGGGGGCGGTGCCTTGATAGAAGACGATGCCCCAGGCGAGGAGGAGGATCACCACTGTGCGGACGGCGGTGGCGAGGTTGGAATCGACCTGATGGAGGCCGGCCTTGGCGAGGAGGGCGGTGAGGGCGGCGAAGAAGGCTGAGAGGAGCGCGCAGGCGGTGGCGCTCATGCCGGTTACTTCTTCGGAGCCAAGCGGACCTTGCGGGCGCCTTTGACGATCTCGCCGATCCGGTAGCCTTTGGTCAACTTGAGGGCCTTGGCGGCCTCGGCTTGCGGGACGATCACGACCATGCCGATGCCCATGTTGAAGACCTGGTAGGGTTCGTCTCCCGCGACTTTGCCTTCCTTGACCAGGAACTCGAAGAGGGGGGGGATGGGCCAGGAGCCGAGGTCGATCCGGGCGTCGACGTTCTTCGGGAGGACGCGGGGGAGGTTGTCGAGGAGGCCGCCGCCGGTGATGTGGGCGAGGCCCTTGACCTGGATCTTGCCGCGCAGGGTGCGGAGGAGGGGGAGGTAGTTGACGTGGACGGCGAGGAGGGCTTCCCGGAGGGTGCCTTTAAGGCCGGGGATCTTGCTCTTGAGGGTGAGCTTGAGCTCGTCGAAGAGGATGTGGCGGGCGAGGGAGTAGCCGTTGGTGTGGAGGCCGGAGGAGGGGAGGCCGATGAGGACGTCGCCGGGGCGGATCGACTTGCCGTCGAGGAGGGCGGCGCGGTCGACGATGCCGACGATGGAGCCGACGAGGTCGTAATCCTTGCCGTGGTAGAGGCCGGGCATCTGGGCGGTCTCGCCGCCGATGAGGGCGCAGCCGGCCAGCTTGCAGCCGCGGGCGAGGCCGGTGAGGATCTGCTTGAAGCGGGCGGGCTCCAGCTTGGAGGTGCCGATGTAATCGAGGAAGAAGAGGGGCTCGGCGCCGACGACGGCGATGTCGTTGACGCAGTGGTTGACGAGGTCTTCGCCGATGGTGTCGTGGCGGTCGGCCATTTCGGCGACCTTCAGTTTGGTGCCGACGCCGTCGATGCTGCCGACCAGGATGGGGTCCTTGAATTTCTTGAACTGGGCCTTGAACAAGCCGCCGAAGCCGCCGATGGCGCCGAGGACTTCGGGCCGGTGGGTGACGCCGACGATTTCCTGGATGCCGCTCTTGACGCGGTTGCCGAGGTCGACGTTGACTCCGGCCTGACTGTATTTCTTGGAGGACATGGAAGGGGCTGGGGGAAAAGCTGAAAGCGGACGGTGCGCTTTAGAGCAGGCGCTCCTGGGCCATCACGGTCTCGGGGAGGAGGGGATGGGCGCGGTGGTTTTTTTCCAGCAGGAGCTTGTCGAAGGCGTCTTCGACCTTGACCGGGTAGGTGCCGTTGAAGCAGGCGAGGCAGAACTCGTTCTCGGTGTGCTTGGTGGCGCGGACCATGCTGGGGACGTCGAGGTAGCCGATCGAGTCGGCGCCGAGGTATTTGACGATTTCCTTCTCGTTCATCTGATTGGCGATGAGGTCCTTGCGGTCGGGGAAATCGATGCCGTAGTGGCAGGGGAACTTGTGGGGCGGACAGCTGATCCGGATGTGGACTTCCTTGGCCCCGGCCTCGCGCAAATTGACGACGCGGGCGCGGGCGGTGGTGCCGCGGACGATGGAATCGTCGATGACGACGACCCGCTTGCCCCGGACCGATTCCTTGATGAGGTTGAGCTTCACCCGGACGCCGAAGTTGCGGATCAGCTGGGTGGGCTGGAGGAAGGTGCGGCCGATGTAGTGGTTGCGGACGAAGGCTTGGCCGTAGGGGATGCCGGACTGCTCGGAGAAGCCGAGGGCGGCGTAGTTCCCGGAATCGGGGACGGGGACGACGAGGTCGGCCTCGACGGGGTGGAGCTTGGCCAATTCCATGCCCATCCGGACGCGGGCCTCGCTGACGTTGACCCCGTCGATGCTGCTGTCGGGGCGGGCGAAGTAGACGTATTCGAAGACGCAGAGGGCCTTCGGGGCGGCGGCGTAGGGCTTGACCGCACGGAAGCCTTCGGGGGTTTTCAGGGTCTCGTCGTTGATGACGATGATCTCGCCCGGCTCGACGTCGCGGATGAATTCGGCGTGGATGAGATCGAAGGCGCAGGTCTCGCTGGAGAGGACGATGGCGCCGTCGAGCCGGCCGATGGAGAGGGGGCGGAAGCCGAAGGAATCGCGGGCGCCGATGATCTCGTTCTCGCCCATGATGACGATGGAGAAGGCGCCCTGGATCCGGGTGAGGGCCTGGATGAGGCTGTTCTCGCGGTTGTCGCCGATCGGCTTGGCCATCAGGTGGAGGACGATCTCGCTGTCGGTGGTGGTCTGGAAGATCGAGCCGCTGGCTTCCAACTCGTCACGGAGGACTCCGGCGTTGGTGAGGTTGCCGTTATGGCCGACGGCGAGCTGGCCCTTGGAGCAGCTGACGGTGATCGGCTGGGCGTTCTTGATGTTGCTCGACCCGGTGGTGGAGTAGCGGACGTGGCCGATGGCGCGGGAACCGGCGAGGTCCTTGAGATGGCCCTCGGTGAAGACCTGGGAGACGAGGCCCATCCCCTTGTGGACCTTGAAGGGGGTGTGGTTCCCCTGCGAGGTGGCGATGCCGGCGCTCTCCTGGCCGCGATGCTGGAGGGCGTAGAGGCCGTAGTAGGTCAGCTCCGCCGCGTTGGGGTGGCCGAAGACCCCGAAGACGCCGCATTCGTGGGAGGGATAGTACGGGTCCTTGGACGCTTTGCGGGGGGGCTGGGGTCGGGATTTCACTTGGGGCTGGGGATCAATAAGATGGCAGGTTTTCCCCGGAATGTCCCCAAAATAGCCGCGGATTCGCCACAAATAGACGGTGCATTCTCATCGCCAAGGCGGGCAATGTAGCGGGGGCGCGGAGGGGGAGTAAAGAGGTTTAAGAACCTGCTTTGGGAGGAGACTCGACGAAGCGGTAAAGAGAGGGGCGGGAGGCCCAGACCCAGTCGCCGTTGTCGAGGTCGGGCGCGGTGCTGCCGGGCTTGCGGGCGATGACGCCGCCGTCGTCTTTCCCGTTCCAGCCGATGGAGTAGAGGAGATAGTCGTCATCGCCGGAAGGTACGTAGTGGAGGGGGCCGTCGGCGACGGGATCGGGCGGGAGGGCGGGGAGGAAGGTGGGGACCAGGGCGTCGAGGGTGGCGGGGAGGTGGCCGTTTTGGAGGCGGTAGTCTTCGAGGGCGCAGGCGGTGCGGGCGGCGTTGAGGATAGCTTGATCGTAGGCGGCTCGGCTCAGAGAGGCATGTAGAGAGGGCATCACGAGTCGCCAAAAAAAGGAATACACTGAACTCCTTGCAAGTCCGTGTTCCCTGGAATTCTCTTTGGCAAAAGAGGACGTTACGAGCGCCAAATCAACTCGTCCTTCCTCAGGATGGATTGGATCGATAAAATCACTCTCAATTCCCTTACAATAATACGCCTGATTAAAATCGAGCCAGCCAGTTGGAATTAAGGTGAAAAATGAACCCTCGATCCTTCCCCAAAAACTCCGTGGATATTCCAACCCTTGTTGATAATTTATCCATTTTCCTGGATTTTTTATCACCGACGTCATCTCCTCGAGAAAGAATACCCGCTCTCCCTTCATGGCTTTCTGGAAATCCGTCAGAGGATTTCTTTCAGCAAGCACACTCTCAACCCGGCGAAGCTGAACATCATTCCACACCCTCTTTTCCAACCCCCTGATGACAATGACATAAGAGAGCTTGTCGATAGAGACGGAAACCATATGACAGAGCAGGACGGGATTGCTGTTAAGGGAGGCGGAGAGACGTAGTTGAAGTTCAAGATCGTCGATGGCGGCATCGGACTGTCCCGCCTCAATTTCGGCAAGCGCTCTGATCGGCAAAAACGACGCCACATCAAGAGCTGCTTCAAGCTGAGGAAAGCGATTACTGAAAATCGGATCGAGTAGCGATTGAGACCAACGAATGGCAGGCCGATCCAAAGCTTGGCGCACTTCGCGAATCGTTTGATCGTAGGGCTGCAACGCCGCCAAGATATCGGTTGCCGCCGTCATCGAATTCTCTTTGCCGGTGAAATACTTTTGCCACCTGACGACATCGAATTCCTCTTTGGAACCCACCGCTCCTAAAGTTGGCCGCATAACTCCGGGCTGATGGATAAATACTCTGATCTTCCAGAAAGCAGTATTGTGAATCCGCTCTGAATTATCGCTCGCCATGGCCGAGAAGTATTCGGCAAATATTGGCGCGGCGGCGACGTTTTGGTCATCCGGAACCGGAGGCATTTCCGGGAATTGGAGCGGCTCCCCGCGAGCTTGAAGTTCTTTCTTAACCCGCGCCCATTCGCGGGCTCCACGCCAGTCTTCCTCGGCGTAGAAGAGGGCTATCAAGAGGCCCAGGCCGAGGAGGCCCAATCCGATTCGACGCAGCCAGCGGGGAATAGTCATTGGCTTGATTCCCCTCCCCTTTTCAAGACCCCATCAGCCCGTCACCACTCCAGCACCGCGCTGGCCCAGGTGAGGCCTCCGCCGAAGGCGACCATGAGGACGTTGTCGCCTTGTTTTAGGCGGCCTTCTTTGGCGGCTTCGTGGAGGGCGACGGGGATGCAGGCGGCGGACATGTTGCCGTAGCGCTGGAGGTTGATGTAGCAGTGGCTGAGGTTGGTCTTCAGCTTTTGGGCGACGGACTCGATGATCCGGAGGTTGGCCTGGTGGGGGATGATCAGGCTGATGTCGGCGGCCTTGAGGCCGGCGCGCTCGAGGGTGCGCTCGGCGGAGGCGTTCATGGCGTTGACGGCGAATTTGTAGACTTCCTTGCCGGACATCTGGAGGGTGTTGAGGTGGCCCTCGAGGACCTGGGCGTTGACGGGGAGGCGGCAGCCGCCGGCGGGGAGGGAGAGGATATCGGTCTGGGAGCCGTCGGAGCCCATGTCTCCCGCCAGGATGCCGTGCCCCTCGGGCCGGTTGCGGACGATGACGGCGCCGGCGCCGTCGCCGAAGAGGACGCAGGTGTTGCGGTCTTTCCAATTGACGATGGAGGAGAGCTTTTCCGCGCCGATCACGAGGACGGTCTCGTAGATGTGGGAGGCGATGAACTGCTCGGCGACGATGAGGGCGTAGAGGAAGCCGGAGCAGGCGGCCTGGAGATCGAAGGCGGCGGCGCGGCGGGCGCCGATCTTATGCTGGATGTGGCAGGCGGTGGAGGGGAAGATGGTGTCCGGGGTGCAGGTGGCGACGATGAGGAGATCGATGTCCTCGGGGGCGATGCCGCCTTCCCGCATGGCCTCGAGGGCGGCCTTGGCGCCCATGTCGGAGGTGAATTCGTCGGCGGCGGCGATGCGCCGCTCCTTGATGCCGGTGCGGGTGGTGATCCACTCGTCGGTGGTATCGACGAGTTTTTCCAGCTCGGCGTTGGTCAGGACCCGCGAGGGCAGGTAGGCGCCGGTGCTGAGGATGGAGGCGTTACGGCGCGGATGGGACTGGCGGGGATGTTTTCTCAGAAGCTTGGGCAGATTGGGCTGGGGCCTGGGATTGGGTTTGGACTTGGGCCTGAGCCAGTTGGTCGATCCGCTCGATCTGCTCGATGATGATCGGGTTGACGCGGTGCTCGATGGCCTCTTTGCCGACGCGGATGGCGTTGCGGATGGCCTTGGGGGTGGAGGAGCCGTGGGCGATGACGCAGACGCCGTTGACGCCGAGGAGGAGGGAGCCGCCGTATTCCTCGTAGTTGACCTTTTTCTTGATGGCGAGGAAGGCGTGGCGGGCGAGCCAGGCGCCGAGGAGGCGGATGGGCGATTTCTTCATCTCGTGCTTGAGCCAGTGGAAGATGGCGTTGGCGAGGCTCTCGGAGGTCTTCAGGACGACGATGCCGACGAAGCCGTCGCAGACGACGACCTCGACGGGGTTCTCGAAGACGTCGTGCCCCTCGACGTTGCCGCGGAAGTTGAGGCCGGAGCGGGTGAGGAGGTTGAAGGCTTCCTTGGTCTTTTCGTTGCCCTTGGCCTCCTCGGTGCCGATGCTCATCAGGCCGACGCGAGGGTTCTTGAACCCGAGGATCTCGCGGGAGTAGATGGTGCCCATGATGCCGTAGTCGAGGAGGTGGCGGGGGGTGGCATCGATGTTGGCCCCGGCGTCCATGAGGACGAAGAGGTTGGTCTCGGTGGGCATGACGGTGGCGATGCCGGGACGATCGACGCCGCGCAGGGTGCGGAGCTTGATGACGGCGGCGGCGACGAAGGCGCCGGTGTGCCCGGCGGAGACGGCGGCCTGGGCGTCGCCTTCCTTCACCAGCTCGACGGCGCGGCTGATGGAGGAATCGCGTTTGCGCCGGACGCTATCGATCGGGCTGTCGCTCATCTCGACGACCTGCGAGGTGTGCCGGAACTCGTAGCGGCCCTCGAGGCCGGCGAGGTTGTGCTTGGCCAGCTCGGCCTTCACCCGGGTCTCGTCACCGACCAGGATGAGGGAGATCTCAGGATAGAGGCGCAGGGCCTCGACGGCGCCCGCGACCGGATTGGCCGGGGCGAAGTCACCACCCATCGCGTCGAGGGCGATTTTCATGGCAGGGGAACGGTTTTACCGGGAATCGCGCATGCGAAGCTCGGAAAGCGCTTTTTTAGCGCTTATTCCTCGACGGTCTTGGTCAGGACCTGGCGGCCACGGTACATGCCGGTCTTCGGATCGACGGTGTGGCCGAGGTGGCGGTTGCCGGTCTTCGGGTCGGTGAAGAGGCCGGGCGCGGTCCACTTGTTCGCCGCTTTGCGGGAACGGAGGCGGGCCTTCGATGTCTTGCGTTTGGGAACTCCCATAAATACTTTCCAGTTAGGCTGTTATAGAGAAATTAAACTCTGGGTTTTGGTCTCTTTTCCAGCCTGCTTTTTCAATCTTTTTCTTTCAACTTGTCCAACTCTTTCCAGATGTCCCCGCCGGAAATTGGAGCCGGCGCGTCACCTGCCTGGGGGTAGCTTTTGCACTCCTTTCCATTCACTGGGGGGCAGACCGCCACCGCAGGCAAGTCGAGCAGAATGTCTTCGCGGACCAAGGGTGTCAAGTCCACGGTATCGGGGAGGGGCGGCTCGAGGAGCTGGACGAAATTGGTCAAATGGACGGGGCGATCGATCCATTTGCCGCAGCGGCCGCACTGGAGGGAGACGGTGGTCTCAATATCGCCGGTGACGATGAGCGATTCGCCGTCCCGCTGGACGGTGAGGGAAGCCTCGATCGGGTCCTTGGCCCGGGCGGTGGGCTCGTCGAGCTCGAGGGCGGCGGCGGGAAGGGTGGTGCTCAGTTCGACGGGATCTTCGTAGATTCGCCCGGGATGGATGGAGAGAGAGGTGGACATGGGGGCGCGGTTCAGGCGCGCTTATTTTTGCGCCGGGGGGCGGGGCTGTCTAGGAGAAAGCGAGGGTGCCCGTACGTTGCGCATTCCGCGCCATCGAGCGCCGGGGGGCTGATCGGTCTGGGGGGAATCTAAAGGGGGAACCCCTTTACATCGCACAAGGGTACCCCGTGCATCCCGGCCCGCCCCATGCCCAGCTCGTTCGATCTTCTCCTGATACGCGCTATCTGAAATCGACGAGCCCGCTCTCCCGCGCTCCTCGCGTCCGCGTGGTAGCATCCACCCGGACTCGGCGAATCCCCCCGCCCCCTTTTCTAATAGGCAAAAATCCCCGACCCAAACGAGGTCCCATCCGGCCAGATCAGGAAGTTATGGCCGGAGGCGGCGCTCCGGTCGCGGGGCGAGGGGCAATCGAGGGTGAACGGGTGGACGTCGCTGGGCGCGCCCTCGCCGACCTCGAGGACGGTCTGGATGATGCCCGCCCGGTAGCTGGAGGGGGAGGCGAGCGAGAGGGATGGGAAGCCGGTCTCGAGGTCCTGCTCGATCAATTGGTGGAGGGGGATCATGGCGCCCTGGCCGGTGACGAGGAAGATGTCGCCGTCGGCGTTCTGCAGTTCGCAGGAGTGGAGCTCGGTGCCCACTTTTAAATCCCGGACGGGGACGGCCTGGCCGTCGAGGGTGCGGACGGCCTGGTCGGGGCCGAGGGTGTAGCTGCCGCTGCCGGTGCGGAGGACCCAGGAGAGGGCCCGCTGCGGGGGGCTGAGCTTGGCGGTCTTGGCCTTGACCCGGGCCGCCGCCGGATCGTAGCTGAAGACGATGCAGGGATTTCCGGGGGTGAGCATTTTGGCGAAGACCGAGCCCATCTCGGTGTAGAGGCGGGTGGTGGCGGCGATGGCGGAGGCTTCCATGGAGGCGCCTAAGGAAGCAGGCGGACTGCCAAGTACGCGCAGAGGACGTGAATTTGTCGCGAGGAATTCACCGAAGCGCCCGGAGGCAGGGGAGAGCTTTACATTGCTCGCTTTTGCGTCTTAAATAAGAGCATGACGACGATGACCGCGACGCAGGCGAGACGGAATCTATCTTCGGTTTTGCAGAAGGCGCTGCGGGGGGACGATATCGGCATCGTGGTCCGGGGGAAGATCGTCGCGCTGCGGCCGGTGGAGGTGGTCTCCAAGGATTACGCCGAGCGGGAGTATGGGATCAAACCGGCGGAGATGAAGCGGATTGCGAAGAAGCTGCATGCCCGCGCCGAAAAGGAAGTGAAGGCGGGCCGGGCCAAGACCTTCCGGGGAGATATCGAGGCGCTGCTTGAAGAGTCCTAAGATCGATCCCGCGCTGCTGAAGCAGATTCGCTTGCTTTCAAAAACCGACCGGAAACGGATCGGAGAACTGATCGAGCAAATCAGCCGCTCGTTCGGCACTCCCCATCTGCACCGGGGATCGGGAATGCGGGATCTGGGAAAGAATGTTTTTGAATGCCGCCTGGGGCTTCAAAGCAGGCTCATTTTCATCAACCACCCGGAGTATCTTTACTTTTGTCTCATCGGAAATCATGGCGAGGTGAAGAATTTTTTAAAACGGCTTTAGTGGGAAAATCTCCCCCCAGCCCATATTAATTTACAAAATCGAACCGCAGGCCTAACTCAAGGCATGATCGCCCCGTTTTTTGCCTTACTGCCGCATGGGCTCGATTGGCTTTTTATTTTTGTCTTCTTTGGGGTCGGGCTCTTGGGAACGATTTTTTGGATCGTCGAAATCGTGGCCTGCGCCACCAAGGAATCGAATGAGGGCAACACCAAGATTGTCTGGCTGTTGATCATTCTCTTCACTCATCTTCTCGGCGCGGCCCTATATTATCTGATCCGCCGTCCGGCGCGCATCGCCACTTTGGGGCGTTAGCGCCCTATTATTAGGAGAAGCGGGACTACTTTTTCCGCAAGCCGTCTTTGGTGTGGGATTCGAGGTAGCGGCCCTCGAGGGCGGCCCAGAAGAGGAGGCCGAAGAGGAGGCCGCAGCCGGGCCAGAGGAGGACGGCCTGGACGAGGGCGAAGAGGGGACGGATGTGGAGGAAGAGGACGGCGACGATGAGGTGGAAGGCGATCATCCAGAGCGCCCAGAGGCCGCCGGAGGAAAGGACGAAGAAGACTTTCCCCTTGGCGCGGGTGGCGGGCCAGTTTTCAGGTTCGAAGGCGGAGGCCCATTTTTTTACCACGGTCAGCATGAGGGAGGAGGATAAGGATCGGGGGGCGGTTGACGATGAGAAAAGGGCAGAGCGTCGGACTGAGGGGCTATCTCCACTCGTGCTTCGGGTAGTTGCGGGAAAGCTCCGGCTTCAGCTTCGGATAACCCTCCTTCCAAAACGTCGCCAGATTCTGCGTCACTTGGATGGGTCGCTGATTGGGCGCGAGGACGTGGAGGACGAGGGGGATGCGGCCGGAGGCGATCCGGATCTCGCCGCTGACGTGGTAGAGGTCCTGGATGCGGGCGGCGAGGAAGGGGGCGGCCTCCGTGGAATAGGTGATCTTGGCCTTCCTTTCCCCTTTGCTGGTCTGGAGGGGGATACGCTCGGGGGCGTATTGATCGATCCATTGCTGCTGCTGGGGGGAGAGCCAGCTTTTGACGGCGGCCCAGACGGGCCGGTCCTTGATCTCGCGGTAGCTGGTGGCGCCGTGGCAGAGCTGCTCGATGAGGGTGGTGCGGTCGTCGGGAGTGAGGGCGGGGAGGCCGAGCTCGGGCATCCATTCGCGCAGGCGGTTGAGCCGGATGATCCATTGCTCGACGGCGTCGTCCCAGCCGTGGAGGGGCATTTTCCCCTCGATGACTTTTTGCGCGAGGATGGCGGCGGCGCGGTCGGGATCGGGCTCTTCCTCGCCCGATTCGCGGAGGACGAGGCCGCGGAAGACGGTGCGGGTTTTTTGGACGACGCGCTTGAGGCTGTCGTCGAAGAGGACTTCGGCGGCGCTCTCGAAATCGTCGGGGAAGAGTTCGCGCAGCCATTCCTCCTTCACGGCGGTGGCCATGCTGAGGAGGACCTGGAGATCGCCGCCTTTGTTGACCTCGCGAATCTCGGAGGCGACGAGGTAGGCGGCGGATTGGACGGCGCTCTCGCGGACGAGGGTGCCGCGCCGCCGGTGGACCATCTCGCAGCGGAGGGTGCCGCCGTCGAGCCGCCGGGCGAGGTGATCGGAGAAGCCGAGGAGGAGGCACTTTTGCACCGCCTCGCCGGGGGCGGGGGTCTCCTCGATGGAGAGGCCTTGGCTGCTGGCGATGCGGAGGAAGTTTTCCAGGACGGGGAGGACTTGGCGGGCGCTTTGGGCGTGGATGCCGAGGGCGCGGCACTTCTCCATGGCGAAGTTTGATTTCTCGGCGTAGCGCCAGGCGCGCATGAGGAGGAAGAAATCGGAATCGGTCTCGCCGCCGAGAATATCGTCGCGGTTTTCGTTGGTCTTTTTGTCGACGTCGCGGAGGAGGAGGGAGCGGCCCTGGGTGAGCGCGGCGATCAGGGCCACCGGACGGACGCATTGGTACGCGTCGGCGGCGAGGAGCATCCGGGCGTAGCGGGGATGCATGGGGAAGGAAGCCATCTTGCGGCCGAGGGCGGTGAGTTTATCGTGGCGATCGACGGCGCCGAGGTCGCGCAGGAGTTCCTCGGCGCGGTCGAGGGCGCGGGGCTCGGGCGGCTCGAACCAGGCGAAGGAGCGGAGGTCGCCGATGCCGGAGGCCTTGAGCGAGAGGGCGGCCTCGGAGAGTTCGAGACGGCGGATCTCGGCGGCTTCGGCGGGAGCGCGGAGGGCGTGCTCCTTTTCTGTCCAGAGGCGAAGGCAATGGCCGGGGGCGGTGCGGCCGGCGCGGCCCGCCCGCTGGTCGGCGGAGGCGCGGCTGATTTTTTCGACCAGGAGGGTGTTGATGCCGCGATAGGGATCGTGGCGGGCGATCCGGGCGAGGCCGCCGTCGATGACGAGGCGGATGCCGTCGATGGTGAGGGAGGTCTCGGCGACGTTGGTGGCCACGACGACCTTGCGCTTGGCGTAGCGGGCGACGGCGGCGTCCTGTTCGCCGGGCGGCAGCTCGCCGTGCAGCGGCAGGACGATCCATTCGCTCTCGCGCAAAACGGCGCGGAGGGCGCCGACGGTGCGGGCGATCTCGTAGCCGCCGGGCATGAAGATGAGGACGTCGCCCTCGGGGTGTTTACGGAGGAGACGGTCGAGCTCATCGGCGGCGAGCTGCCAGACGGGGTAGCGCTCCGTATCGACCGGCTTGTCGAGGTATTCGATGGCGACGGGGAAGGTGCGGCCCGAGGAGCTGAGGACGGCGCAGGGATCGAGGTAGGCGGCGAGCGGGCCGGCCTCCAGGGTGGCCGACATGACGATGAGCTTGAGGTCGGGACGTGTGGTTTTTTGGATCTCCAGGGCGCGGGCGAGGGTGAGGTCGCTGTAAAGATGGCGCTCGTGGAATTCGTCGAAGACCAGGACGGAGACGCCGGGGAGGGTCGGATCGGAGAGCATCTGGCGCAGCAGCAGCCCCTCGGTGACGAAGCGGATCCGGGTGTTGCGCGAGGCGACGCGGTCGAAGCGGATCTGGTAGCCGACTTCGTCTCCCAATTTTCCGCCGCGCTCTTCGGCGACGCGGGCGGCGAGGAGGCGGGTGGGGAGGCGGCGGGGCTGGAGGACGACGATTTCGCCGGTGCCGGCGAGGCCGCGATCCAAGATGATTTGGGGGACCTGGGTCGATTTGCCGGAGCCGGTGGGGGCCTGGAGGATGAGGCGGCTCGGATGGTCCTTGCAGCTCAGCGCCTCGGCGAGGGCGTTGGCGATTTCGTGGATGGGGAGGGGCATGGACGGAGGCGATAGTTATGCCTATGGCTGTTCTCTTGTTCCAAGCCCCGATTTGGGATAGACTCCTCTCATGCTCGACTGGAAACAGTGTGGCGCGGTGGAACGCGATCCCGAAGTGGTGAGCGGAGCCTGGGTGTTCAAGGGTACGCGCGTGCCAGTGAGGGCTCTCTTCGAAAACCTCGAGGACGGGGCCCGGGTGAGTGATTTTGTTGCCTGGTTTCCCGGGGTTTCGCTCCTGCAGGTCGAAGCGGTTTTGGAGTTTGCCGAGCGGAGCCTGACGGCGGCATGAGGCTTTTGTTCGATCAGGGAACTCCTGTGCCCCTGCGAGGATATCTTGCCAATCACACGGTCGAAACCGCCTTCGACAGAGGATGGTCCCGGCTGAAAAATGGCGATCTCCTGGCGGCGGCCGAATCCGATTTCGACATCCTGGTGACGACCGATAAAAACCTGCGGTATCAGCAGAATTTGACCGGGCGTAAATTGGGAATTCTGATTCTTCCGACGACCAGTTGGCCCAGGCTTCAGTCGCGGGTGGTCGAGATCGTCGCGGCACTCGATCGGATGGTTCCCGGCGAATATTTCGAGCTGCCGGAGAATTGATTCATGGCGCAGATGATTCCAAGGCAATGCGGCTGCCCTGGAAGACGGTGATTTTGGAGCCTTCGGCGAGGAAGGCGGAAATGGGCTCCCTTTGGAGGAAGGGGACGAAGGCAGGGCCGTAGAGCGCTTCGACATAGCAATCGAGGTAAAATCGCTTGGCGGGGCGTGTCTGCCAGCGGGGATGTTCCACCTCGTATTCGATGGTGCCACCGTCGCGCTGGCGGCAATAGCCCCAGTAATGCTCGGTGATGAATTCCTCGTGGGAGCCCTCGGCGATGGGCTGGAGCGCTCCTTCCACTTCGATCTTCAGGTGGTTTTTTCGGCCCTGGGTTTTCCACCAATAGGAAACAGCGGTGGGGTGTTGATCCGATTCGTTCGTCAAACGATGACCCATCGGCAATGCCTGATAGTTCTCGTTGTAAAATGCGTTGGCCGCCCAGGCGATTGCGCGCCGGGGGACCAGTTCCTTCACGAAGACGACGGCGCGGCGCCAACCCTCTGCGGTTTTACGGCGGACGTAGAAGCGGAGGTTGACCTCCTCGAAATTTCGGTGGAACGGGATGGGAATTCCCAAGACCCGGGTATCGAGGAATAAGAAACCGACGATGCTGGCGAGAGCCTTCCCCTCCCAGAGGTCTAGCTCCGTACCCGCAGGGATCAACGGACTCAGGATCGCTGGATCGACTTCGTAATTGAGCAGGATCAGCTGCCGCCACTCGGCGGTCAGAAAGCGGGAGGTGCGGTGCGTCATCACCGCTCATCCCCCCGCGACGACGCGGATGAACTCGATCCGGTCGCCTTCTTCGACGAGCTGGGTGAGCCATTCGGAGCGGTGGAGGGCGGTGCCGTTGCGCTCGACGAGGAGGGTTTTGGGGATGAGTTGGAAGCGGGCGATGAGGTCGGCGATGGAGGTGCCGACGGGGAGGGTGTGGGCGGTCCCGTTGGCGACGATGTGGACTTCGTCCGGCGTCATGCGGTCAGGCAGGCGTCCCAATCTTTCCAGACCGGCTCGAAGCCGAGTTCGCGCAGGCGGGCGGCGACGGCGGCGGGGGTGCGGTCGTCGCTGATTTCGAATTGGACGGTGGCGGTGGCGTGCTCGCCGTCCGAGGAGGTCAG
>Ga0302308_10001980_pt1 | contig 16553 bp, 15 predicted proteins | sample III_Palsa_E3_3_FD_200531 | JGI IMG/M metagenome (GOLD analysis project Ga0302308, IMG submission 200531) | Peat permafrost microbial communities from Stordalen Mire near Abisko, Sweden - III_Palsa_E3_3 | ecosystem: Environmental > Terrestrial > Soil > Palsa > Peat permafrost | place: Sweden... | reverse complement strand
AGTCCTTGCTGAGCCAGGTAACCTCGCGCAGTCGATCATCCCCACTTAGCGCAGTGATTTCAGTTTCGAAGTGCAACGTGATTGAGCGAGACGCCAAGATTCGCTGAATCAGATAATCGGACATTGTCGCGTTCAGGCCTTTGGCTCGAACAAGGAGGTGAACGCGGTCGGCCGTGCGCGATAGAAACAGGGCTGCCTGACCCGCGGAATTGCCTGCTCCAACGACAACAACCTCATCTTGTTGGCATAGCCCAGCCTCCATGGCGGTTGCCGCATAGTGAATGCCTTGATATTCGTACCTATCGTAGTCGGGCACACTCAACCTTTGGTATTTGGCGCCTGTCGCAATGATGATCGCCCTCGCTCGGACTGTTTCCCCGTCACTCAAAACCAATGAGTGCTGGCCTACCTCTTCCGAGATAGACGACACTTCTCGCGATATCAAGAAGCGAGCGCCGAATTTTTGGGCTTGAATCTGTGATCGATCCGATAGTTCCTGACCCGACACTCCAGTTGGAAATCCGAGGTAGTTTTCGATGCGAGAACTCGTGCCGGCTTGCCCTCCAGGCGCAGCTCCTTCGATGATTGCGGTCGACAGCCCCTCGGAGGCGGAGTAGACCGCGGCCGCCAAACCCGCGGGCCCTGCTCCCACGATCGCCACGTCATAAATCTTGTCAAAGTCACGAACATCCGTGAGTTCCAGTTCATCGGCTAACTGAGGATTGGTAGGATTGCGGAGGATCGTTCGATCCGGTAGAACGACTACCGGCAACTCCGCAGGGTTCAATTCGAACGAGCGAATAAGCGAATCTGCGTCTGCATTGTTCTCTGCATTCACTATCTGAAATGGGAAACCGTTTCGAATAAGGAAACGTTGCAGCCGAATGGTGTCGGCACTGTGTTCCAGACCGACGAGCAGAACGCCTCCTGAAGAATGACGAATGAGGTCGAATCGCCTTCCGATGCATGCCTGCATAATGACTTCGGCAATCTCTGCATCGGATCGCATCAGACGCCGGAGTGCAGACCGGTCGACACGCAAGACCTTAGTTTTAATCTTTGCTCGGCAAGTGACGAGAGCGGGCCGGTTATCTAAGAGATCCAGTTCCCCGGTAAATTGACCTCGTCTTAGGATCGCGATCACATGTTCGACGCCAGGTTCATCTACATCATCAATCTCTAGCTGGCCACTCAGAACCACATACATGTCGACATCACGCATGCCACGGCGAAAGAGCATCCTCCCCGCTTCGCAGGTCATCTTCGTACTACAGACCTCTAGCCGGTTGAGCATGTCATCGTTGAGACCGGCGAAAGCAGTATGAAGGTCAAGATCTCTCGCTTCGGTCTTCTTTCTGCGCAGTTCGTTTGGGTCTTTCAAAGGATCACCTGTTCAAGTTCAAAAATCTCCGGCGAGCCATTTCTGGCTCGCCGGTTGTTCTGCTTAGCTGCGGAGAAATTCCAGAAGATCCTTGTTGATGACCTCCGCATGGGTGATGGGCATTCCATGCGGGTAGCCGGGATAGACCTTCAGGGTCGCGTTCTTCACGATTTTCGCTGTTAGCGCTCCAGCATCTGGGAATGGAACGATCTGATCATCGTCGCCATGCATGACGAGCGTCGGACAGTTCATCTTCTTGAGATCTTCCGTGAAGTCGGTCTCAGAAAATGCCTTGATGCAGTCGTAGGAGCCCTTGACACCACTCTGCATGCCCTGGAACCAAAAGTTCTCCCGAACACCTGCCGACTCCTTTTCGGTTGTCCGGTTGTATCCAAAGAAAGGAATCGTAAGATCCTTATAGAACTGAGAGCGGTTTTCAACAACGCCCTTGCGGATGTCGTCTAGAGCCTCGATCGGCGTCCCGATTGGGTTCTTTTCAGACTTCACCATGATTGGCGGCACGGCGCTGATCAAAACGGCCTTTGCTACCCGGCTTCCGCCGTGCCGACCAATGTAGCGTGCCACTTCGCCGCCCCCGGTCGAATGGCCCACAAGAATCACATCCTTGAGATCGAGTTTCTCGATCAACTCTGCCAGATCATCGGCATAGGCATCCATGTTGTTGTGATCCCAGGTCTGTCCCGATCGACCATGGCTGCGGCGATCGTGCGCAATGACCCGGTACCCCAGGTTTCCGAAGAACAGCATTTGCGCGTCCCAAGCGTCGGCATTGAGCGGCCAACCGTGGCAGAAGACGATCGGCTGACCTGTGCCCCAATCCTTGTAGAAAATCTTTGTTCCATCCTTGACGGTAATCGTGCTCATATTGTCCTCGTTTCTTAGTTGAATTGCGTTTCGTAAGTCCTCAAGGTTTGAGGCGCCTCTTGGTAGGTATCAGACTTCTATGGAACGGTTTGCACTTCGTCTTTCAGCTGGTTTGCTGCTTGATTGATGAATCCCGCAACCTTTTCAGGGAGCTCAAGAATCACCATGTGACACGCCGAAAGGAGGAGAGTCTCCGCGCCCATCCTTTTCGCCATCATCTGCTCCATGGAAGGCGGCAGCATCCGGTCCTGGTCCGATATAAGAGCCCAGGTCCGTTTCCGCTTCCAAGCAGCCTTGGTCAACTTTTCTGCGAACATCGGTCCATAGCTCTGGCCCTGAACGGCAAAGGCAAAACGTTTTTCCGATTCGCTCAAACCGTTTGCCACGTTCTCGAACATGCCTTGCTTGCTCAAGGTCGCGAACCCGTCATCGGTCACTAGAATGTGCTTTTGGCCGTCTGTCCATCCGAACGGCGAACTCGCATCATTCGCAGATTCACCTTCTTCTGGCGCATAAGCCGTGATGTAGACCAACCCGGCAACCTTTGGGTCATCTCCGGCCTCTGTAATGACCGCTCCACCCCAAGAGTGACCGACCAGCAGGACCGGTTCTTCCTGTAAAGCTACCGTTCGCTTCACCGCATTGACCTCTTCAACGAGTGAAAGCAATGGATTCTGAACGGCAACGACGGTATGCCCCATTTTCTGCAACAACGGAATGACCTTCGCCCAGCAAGAACCATCCGTGAATGCACCATGAACCAACACGATTTTCATATTTCTCCTCTTTTCGGTCGACGTAACAGATTGTCATCTCTACTTCGTAGAGTTGTTCGCGGCCTCTTCAATGACAGCTGCGACCTTCGCCGGCGCTTCCAGCATCGCCAGATGACATGTCGGAAGTTTTGTCACATGTGCGCCCAACCTTTTCGCCGAATCCTCTTCCATGGCAGGTTGCAGCATCTGGTCGTTCAACGAAACGACGACCCATGATGGTTTGTCTTTCCAGGCGGCAACTGTGAGCTTCTCCGTGAACATCGGACCGTAGCTCTGGCCTTGCACCGCGAGCACCAGCTTGCGCTCAGGCATTGGGAGTCCTTGAGCGAAATGGTTGATGATCCCATCCGGAGTCATATAAGCGAATTTTTCGCTATCGACACGAATCGCTTTCTGCCCATCCGTGGCTCCGAAAGGACCGCTCGCGTCGTTAGCCGACTGTCCAAGCTCAGGGGCGTACGCGGCTACATATACCAAGCCAGCAACCTTTGGATCGTCACCGGCCTGCGTAATGACTGCCCCACCCCAGGAGTGTCCGACAAGTATCACCGGGCCATCTTGAAGAGCGATGATCCTCTTTGTCGCGGCAACGTCATCCGCAAGGGATGTCAGGGGGTTTTGAACAGCCACGACGTGGTAGCCCTTGGCTTCCAGTATCGGGATGACCTTTGACCAGCTCGTTCCATCGGCAAAGGCGCCGTGAACCAAAACGATATTTTTTACTCTCGGCGGAGTTGGCTTCTGGGCAACGAGAGGGGCTATCGGGAGGACTGCGAAAGCAAGGGATACACCTTTGCCAAGGATGGAACGAACGACTTCATGCAACATGGCACTCTCCTGTGGTTATCACGAGGGTGCGATCTGATAGATCGGTCAGCGCCCACGTTGTACCTGAGTATGTGCCTCACATCTGGATTGGCCGCGCCCCTGAAGTGGAGAAATTAGATCACCTGTTTGGGGGGTGAGGAGAAAAGGCTCACCATCTCTCCGACCCAAAAGAGTGGTTGCCTCTCTACCTTGATTGAGGTTTTGTATTCGGCATGATCTGGGACAATCCTGACAGTTCCAACTGTGAAGTAAATCAGATTCGAGGGACAATGACCTGCGACTCCAAAATCCGCACGGCTGATGCAAAGCTGGAGCTCGGGACTTTTCTCACCCAGAGCACGATCGATAGCCTGCTTCGATTCGGGAGCCTCGAACAATTTTCGTCTGGATCAAACCTCTTCACGCGAGGCGAGAGAGCATGCGACTTCTTCATCGTTGTCTCAGGAGCCATCGAACTTCTCGAACACAAACGCAATGGGACCTTCGCAGTACTTACAACATTAGGGCCGAGACAGTTTGCTGGCGAACTGGACCTCCTTAGCGGCCGTGAATCGTTGCTTAGCTGTCGCGTGATCAAGAAAAGTATGGTCTTGAGGATTCCGGGAGAGTCATTAAAGCGCATGTTTGAGTCGGAGCCCGAAGCCGCAGAACTGATCGTAAACGGATGGATCGAACGAAGGTCCGGGCTAGTGCAGCAATCCCTGGGCGGTGTCATCGTGGTTGGAGAGGGATCTAATCCGGACACAACCAGAATCCAACGTTTTCTCTCTCGCAATGGATATCCCGCTCGCACGATCGATTCGACACACCATCAGGACGGCAAAATGCTCTTAGCAAGCCTTGGCCTCGATTCTCGGGAACAGCCCGTTGTGTTCTTGCCAGGCCAGCGCATGTTGAGCAATCCCAGCAATGCAACCTTGGCTGACGAACTGGGAATGAACGAGCGTATCAACGAGATAAAGGTCTTCGATGTCGCGGTTGTCGGGGCCGGCCCGTCAGGTCTCGCGGCTGCAGTCTATGCCTCCTCTGAGGGGCTCGACACCATTGTGATCGAAGGAATCGCGCCAGGAGGACAAGCCGGCACGAGCTCGCGTATTGAGAACTATCTAGGATTTCCGAACGGCATATCAGGCCAAGACCTTGCCTGTAAAGCGGAAATTCAAGCTCAACGCTTCGGTGCAGTCTTTGTCGTATCGCGGGCAGTAATCGGCCTTGGAGACGACAACGGCTATCACTTATTATGGCTCGACGATGGCCAAGCGGTGCGCACGGCTACAGTCATCTTGGCCACGGGTGCCCGCTATCGGCCCCTCGCGGTGTCGGGTTGTAGCAACGTTGAGGGATACAGCCTCCACTACTCCGCTACCGCCGTGGAAGCCTCTCGGTGCAAGGACATGGTCGTACTCGTACTGGGAGGCGGAAACTCCGCTGCCCAAGCGGCCATTTTTTTGTCGCGCGTAGCTAGGCACGTCCACCTGGCTGCACGAGGCAGCGATCTAGCCGATAGCATGTCGGACTATCTCGTTCAGAGGATTCAAGGTCACCCCAAGATCACAATCCACCTAAGGGCTGAAGTCGACGAGGTTATCGGAGAACGTGGGATACAAATCGTACGCCTCAGGAGGTTACCGACAGGCGAGATCCTTGAACTCGAGGCCCATCATCTATTCGTAATGATCGGCGCTGATCCGAACACTGAGTGGCTTCGCGGATCAATAGAACTCGACGATAGCGGTTTCGTGAAAACTGGCGCGTGCGGGTGGGACAGTATTTCTCGTTTCGGTTCTAGCCGATCGGGGGTCTATGCAGTGGGCGACGTCCGTTCCGGTTCGGTGAAGCGAGTTGCTGCCGCCGTTGGAGAAGGATCAGCTGTCGTCTCGGAAGTCCATCGGTTCTTGCAAGGGGCTGCTTCGTGTTAACTCGCACGATTCACTGTCCACTCAGGTCCGATTCGAAGTGTGGACGAGAGCGCCACGCACCTGGAAGCGGCTATCAGAAATTCGAGCTGGGCAGTCGAAATACTCACGCAGACATAAGAAACGGAGCGCGCAATATGACCGTCAACGAAACACCTATCCGCACCTTGATTGTGGATGATCATCCAATCCTCCGCGAGGGTCTCGCGGCAATGCTCGAAAGTCAATCGGATATGACCTTGGTTGCAGAAGCCTCAAACGGACAGTCGGCGATCGATCTATACCGGTTGCACCAACCCGACATCACGATCATGGATCTGCGACTTCCTGACATGAACGGCATCGAAGCAATTACGCATATCCGAGCAGAGTTTCCCAGTGCTCGGATCATTGTTCTCACTACCTATTTGGGTGACGTGCAGGCTGGCAGAGCTCTGAAGGCGGGAGCACAAGCTTTCCTCCTGAAGGCAACTCTCCGGATAGATCTGCTCGATGTAATTCGTGCCGTACATCTCGGGAAGAAGAGAGTTCCGATTGAGGTAGCCTCCGAGATCGCGGAGCATGCCGGTGACGAGGCTCTGACGCCGCGAGAGATCGAGGTCCTTGAGAATGTTGCTTCAGGGCATTCGAACAAGAGTGTCGCGGATCGGTTGGACATCAGCGAAGAGACAGTCAAAACCCATGTGAGAAGCATTTTGAGCAAACTCGGTGCGAGTGATCGCACCCATGCCGTAACGATAGCCTTGCGGCGGGGTTTTCTCGATATGTAAACGCGGCGCTGAGTGAAAATCCCCACCTTTGGGTGGTGAGCCCGACGGGCTTTCTTTCTATCATCTTTAGAGGTTGCAACTTGGAAGCGACACACTCAACGAGAAACGTTGCCTGCAATTTCTCGGTGAATCGCGGGTTGCTACAGGGGTCAAGCTTTAATCGAGGTGGTAGGTGAGCTCAGTGTTTGACGCGATTATCGTGGGGACTGGGCAGGCTACGCCTCTTCTCGCGGAGAAACTGGTCGCAGACGGTCAGAAGATTGCTGTAATCGAGCAAAAGTCAATTGGCGGTGCGCGGATCAACGTCGGCCATATTCCAATCAAGAGCTTGCTCGCAAGCGCACAAGTCGCGAATTACAACCGCCGGGCCGAGGATTTCGGTGTAGTGCCCAGTATTGCGGTGATGGTCGATATGGCCAGCGTAAAGCGCCGTATGAGGTCGATTGTTGATGCTAGCCGGGTAGATGTGGAGAACCGGCTTCGCAGGCTTGATCGCTGCAAAGTCTATGAAGGACATGCAGAGTTCATCTCCCCGTTTGAAATACGAGTTGGCAGAAGTATCCTTCAAGCGGCCCACATTCTTTTGGATGTCGGAGCCAGGCCCGCGGTCGGCAAGTTCGTCCTCAAGGGCCTTCCCTGCTTTACGAGTTCTACGATCCTGGATCTCGACCAACTACCTCAGAAGCTTGTGATCATCGGTGGCGGGTTCGTTGGGGTGGAATTCGCGCAAATATACCGGCGTTTCGGAGCCGATGTATGCGTTATCGAAAAGGGCTCCCACTTAGTGCCAGGTGAGGATCGGGACGCATCACGCGAGATCACACGTATCTTTCAGGCTGAGGGGATTGAAGTGCGCCTCGATACCGAATGCACCGGAATCCGTTTGGGCAAGAAGGGAACCGAAGTCGTTGTGGATTCTGGCGTACACCAATCCACAATCGAATCGTCTCATGTGCTACTCGCAATAGGGCGCAAACCGAATACGGACGATCTAGCGGCCGATAAAGCCGGTATTCACCTTACGGAAAAAGGATACATTCCCGTGGACACGCGGCTTCGCTCTGAAGTCTCTGGTATATGGGCATTGGGCGAGTGTAATGGGCGCGCCACACATAACGACACATCATTCTATGACTCCGAAATTGTGGCTGCGAACATATTGGGCGGCCAGGAACATCCGATTGCGGAACGTGTCCCAGCGCATACCCTATTCACAGATCCTCCCTTGGCTCAGGTTGGGAAGACGGAAGCGCAAGTTCGCGAGCTCTGTGGTCCGGCCCTAATTGGATTTAGCCATATGAGTCGAGTGGAAAATGCAGTGCAGAAGGGCGAAGCACAAGGGTTCATTAAAATCTTAGTAGAGGCAGAGACTAGGCAGATTCTAGGCGCAACCATACTGGGCACGAATGCAGACGAAGCAATACATTGTCTTCGCACCGCCATGGAACTAGGCGTCACAACCGATCTCCTCGAGAGGTCGACGCATGGTCATCCGACGATAGCGGAGCTAATTCCTACTCTCCTTGGAGAGTTAAAGTCCCTTCTGTGACTCGTATGTGTATTGGAACCTTAACCGTCCAAGAAGCCACGTTTCATCGCAATCATGACAGCGTGAGTTCTGTCGTTGGCCTGAAGTTTTGCGAACACACTCTTCAAGTGGCCTTTGACCGTGTCTTGCGAGATGAAAAGTCTGTCCGCGACGATCTTATTCGAGTGCCCTGCGGCGACGATACGGAGAACTTCGATCTCTCGGGCTGAGAGAGCATCGGCGGTAAAGTGTTCTGCAATTTCTGCCGCAATTTGGGGTGGTATTCGACGCTGCCCTGCGTGGACGCTCCGGATGGTATCAATCAATTCGGTGCGCAGCATCCCCTTCAGCAGATAGCCAACCGCTCCATTCTTAAGAGCACGGGAAGCCTGTATATCTCCCGAATATGTTGTAAGAACAACGATTCTCGCTTGAGGGAACTCTGTACGAATCGCCGCCAGCGCATCGATCCCGTTCATTTGCGGCATCTGCAGATCCATCAGCGTAACATCAGGCCGAAACTTTCGGAAAGCTTCGATTCCTTCGACGCCGTTCGTCACGCCGGCCACAAACTCCATGTCGCCCTGCTGTTGGAGCGCGAACTCAATTCCGTCTCGCACAACAGAGTGATCATCGACACAAAGGACCCGGATTCGGCCCTGATTTGCCATACATGGCTCCTTGCTACATTCCCGTCCCTGGGTCCAATTCATGTCCATCCGAATTTCGAGAATTCGCTTCAGCTATTTCTCAGATAGTAGCCCTTTAGACCACTTGACATGAGACTAACCCCAAAGAGAGCCATGGACACCCCCCAAAAGGGTATTTCAAACGTGACGAACTCTCTGATTAGATGGAGATCGCATCCATCCCTTTTCTCACGTGGGAGTCCTTTACCAGGCGCAGGCGACTGAAGTTGGCAATCTCTTATGTGTCGATCTAGGACGATGCTACTGACCGCTGCTTTACATAGATCGTCGCTCGCGCGAGGGGCGATGAGCCTCGAGAGTCGAGATCGGCGACCCGTTTGATTAGTAAAACATCTGAGGCTGTGAGACGTTCTTCCTGCCGAAGATAGTTCAGCCAGGATTCCATGATGAACGTTTCACTCAGCTTGCTTGGATCCGCTGTGTCCTGGAAAACGCCCCAGCGGATGGCGCCGTTGCGGAGATGAATCTCCTTCATCTCGTAAATTGCCTCTACGAAACGTTCCCGATCTTTGTCGGCTATGTCGTAGCGATGTGTAGCCTCGCTGGCCCAGACGAAAGGTCAAGGCCGTGAGCGACAACCTCGACGGCCAAACGGTGGACATGGAAGCTGCAGGTTGCGCGAACCAATCACGTCATTGGACGTACGTCTCGGGCACGTCTCACAATCAGCTTTCGAAGAAAGCCAGGAGGTCGGCGTTAATGAGATCCGGGTGGGTTTCCGCCATGCCGTGCGACAGCCCCTTGTAGGTTTTGAGCTTCGCATCCTTAATGATCTTCACAGAGCGAGCTCCAGTGAAAGCGTAGGGCACGCCGCGGTCGTCTTCGCTATGCATCACAAGCGTAGGCACGCTGAACTTTTTGAGATCCTCAGTAAAGTCCGTCTCCGAAAATGCTTTGATGCAGTCGTGATGCGCTTTTAGACTGCCTTGCATTCCCTGTTCCCAATACTTATCCGCGATCCCTTGGGACACTTCTACACCTGGGCACCCAAAGTTATAAAAGGTGTCCTTTGAATCCTGATAGACCTGGGAGCGATTCTTGATGAGCGCCACGCGCAGAGAGTCGAAGGCTTCCATAGGCCAGCCGTTTGGGTTGTTATCCGTCTTGAGCATGCCAGGCGTCACCGATGCAAGCAAAACGATTTTGGCGATGCGTTGCTGGCCGTGCCGGCCGATATAGCGCGTGACATCGCCGCCCCCTGTCGAATGCCCAACAAGGATTACATTCTTCAGGTCAAGCGTCTCCAGAACGGACGAAAGATCGTCGGCGTAGGTATCGATATCGTTTCCATTCCACGTCTGCTCGGATCGACCATGTCCTCTCCGATCATAGGCAATTGCCCGAAATCCATGATTCGCAAAGAACATCATCTGCGGATCCCACTCATCGGCGCTCGCGGGCCAGGCATGCGAGAACACAATCGGTTGCCCAGTTCCCCAGTCCCTATAAAACAATTGCGTACCGTCGTGTGCTTTCAGGATGCTCATACATTTCTCCTTCTTCCTTATGGTTGTGGCGAAGTCGCGCCGCCCTTCGAACTTGAGTTATCACGGCTCCGAGTATGGACTGAGGCCGTTAGCAGAAGTCATGCTTTGATGAAGTCGAGAAGATCTGGATTGATGACATCGGCGTGGGAGATGGGCATGCCGTGCGGAAACCCGGGATAAACTTTGAGCGTGGCCTTCTTAACAATCTTCGCTGTCCTCGCTCCGCTATCAGCGAAAGGCACGATCTGGTCGTCATCACCATGCATCACAAGCGTGGGAACATTGATCTTCCTGAGGTCTTCGGTAAAATCGGTTTCCGAAAATGCCTGGATGCAGTCGTACTGACCTTTGATCCCACCCTGCATGCCCTGATACCAGAAATTCCCGCGGATTCCTTCGGATTGCTTTGCCTCGGGCCTGTTGTACCCGAAGAAAGGCAACGACAAGTCCTGATAAAACTGCGAGCGATTTCCCGCTACACCTGCACGTATGTCATCAAAAATGTTGATCGGCAATCCACCCGGATTTGCGTTGCTCTTGATCATTACCGGAGGAACCGAAGATATGAGCACGGCCTTCGCCACGCGCTTCGTCCCGTGACGACCGATGTAGCGAGCCACCTCTCCGCCGCCAGTCGAATGACCTACCATCAGAACATTCTTCAGATCCAACAGCTCGAACAGGGCTGCCAGATCGTCGGCATAAGTGTTCATCTCATTCCCATTCCACGTTTGGTCGGAACGGCCGTGACTCCTCCTGTCATGAGCGATCACACGGTAGCCACGTTGCCCAAGATAGAGCATTTGGGCATCCCAGGCGTCTGCGTTTAACGGCCAGCCGTGCGAAAAGACGACCGGTTGGCCAATGCCCCAATCTTTGTAGTGGATGGTCGTCCCATCCTTGACTGTGAAGGTCTTCATACCGTCTTCGGGAAAGTCCTCCCGGTTATGGCTGGCTTCCTTCGCGGCTACCGCCCGCGCCGGGTAAGGAAATAGCGTTACTGCCGCCGAGGCGGCTGCGGCTGTGAGAAAACTACGCCGGTTCATTCCTGCTATCGGGCTCTCTGGCTTCATCATCACGTTCCTCCTAGTTGACCAACGATTGAGCGCTTCCCTCGCGAACCGAATAGTGCGGATCCCAAGCAATCGTTCTCGACTCTCTCTATTTACGCCCGACATGTCAGGTTCTCGGAGCCTCGTATAGGCGGAAAGATGGTCCCTCTTTCGGGTGGTCGCAGCGATGACTATATGAAACTCGCTGTTCCAGACAGGAGCCCCACCCGATAGGGCTACGCAAAAGATCCCCCAAGAGGTGCTGGCTGAATTGCACTTGGAGAAGACACTGGAGCCTGGTTGATCGACGAACCATGAATCGACGGAGGATACAAAATGACAAATGTACAGCCCACCCCAAAAACACAATTGGAGTTCAACCCTCAGGACTTCCTCCTCGTGCCGGCTCGGCGCTTCGAGGATCTAAAGGTCGGTGACATCTTTAGGGCGCCAAGCCGCACCCTAACGGACGCGCATTCGGCTGCATTCCAGACCGTCTCGGCCGACAATCATCCCGTTCACTACGACGCGGTCTGGGCGGCACGACACGGTCACAGCGCGCCCGTTGTCCATGGGCTACAGGTCCTGGCGTTCACTGCGCCCGGCGCAACTCTCTTCCCTCATTACATTGGGGAGGTATTCATTGCCTTCACAGAGCTCTCTTGCAAATTCCTCAAGGAGGTCCACGCTGGAGACACGCTCTATCCTGCTCTTGAGATCGTCGAACTAGAAACAGATGGCGATGATGGGGTGGTCACCACCGCGATCTCGATCTTCAATCAGCGTAAAGAGCTGGTTCTGTCCGGTCACCACAAGTATCTACTCAGCCGAGCCTCATCTTCTTCACAAGAAACCGGCTCCTAGAACGCGAAATCATGTCGATAGCTGAAATCTTGGGGCTCCAGCTCAACATTGAGCTGGAGCCCAGTATTTGCAGATCGGCTTAGGTGGGATGAATCATCTCTCTTGCATAGGCGAGGCCCATTCCATACCCGCCTCCGTGGTCAACGACGATCGTCCGGGCACTCTCGTAGGTCTCATGCCTCGTCCAGTCACGTTGCAGTTCGAGAAGCACTTGGATCCAACTGGTTAGCTTTGCGCCAGCTGCCTCCATTCGGCGAAGCGCCATTGCGTGCCCGTCCGGGCTCAGGCCTCCGCATGCATCAGCTACGACGAACACTTCGTAGTTGTCGGCAAGTGCGGATAAGACTGGGAAGGAGACGCAAGCTTCCGTGAGCAGTCCCGCAACAATCAACCGTTTCCTGCCGGTGGCTACGATTGCTCCGTGCGCCGCTTCGTCTTCCCAGGCATTCATATTCCGCCGCTCGATCGGCACCGTAGATGGGAGTGCCGCTTGCAGCGCTGGTAGAAACGATCCGCTGTAGACCCGGGACGCGGATGTCGAGACGACTACTGGCAGGTTGAACGCAATCGCAGTGCGAGCCAGTGCGACCGCGTTGCTGAGAACGGTCTGCCTTGCAATCGACTCGACACCAAAGGCGAGCCCCGCCTGAAAGTCGACGAGCAGCAACATGCATTCCTGAGGCTTAAGAAGTTGATCCGCTCCTGACATTTGTTCCTCCATAAATGATTTGCCACCGCTGAGAGACCTTCCAAGGACTGCAGGCAGGTAAACGTCGTGTGACCGATTCACATTAAATTCCTGCAGATGTGGTGTCACCCCCTGAACGGGTGGAATCGCTCGTGCGACATCGAGATTCTTTCGAGTCAACGACGATGCACTTCGACGAATCCAGTGTGGGTGTCGGAACTCGATTGAGCGTCCTCTTCGCTACCCGAAAGGGTCGTGCTGCACTTTCTTCCTACCCCTACCTTTAGCTAGCAGCAAATCGAAGGAATGGGAGAACATCATGTCACTAGCTAAGCGGAGCGAAAAAGGACTGCTAACGCCGGATAACTCCGTCGTGGCGCTCATCGACTATCAACCACAGATGCTTTTCGGTGTCACGAGTATCGATCGCCAATCCCTGATCAGCAATGTGCTGGGATTCTCGAAGGCGACGAAACTGTTCGAGGTGCCAACAATCTTGAGCACCGTCGAAACAAAGGGTTTCAGCGGCAATATGTGGCCGCAGCTTCAGGCTCAATTCCCCGATCAAGTCCCGATCGAACGTAGCAGCATGAATGCCTGGGACGACGCTAACTTCGTCGCCGCAATCAAGGCGACCGGACGGAAGAAGATTGTCCTAGCCGGCCTCTGGACACAAGCCTGCGTCACCTACCCCAGCGTTCAAGCAATCTTCGATGGATTCGAAGTCTTCGTTGTTGAAGATCTCTGCGGCGACCTGGATGTGAGGACACATAACGCGGCCATGCGGCGCGTGGAGCAAGCCGGGGCCAAGCCGGTGACGTGGGTTCAAGTGATGCTGGAATGGCAGCGTGACTGGGCTCTCAAGGAGACGTATCCGGAAGTGATGGATATTGCGAAGCACCATATCGGCGCTTATGGCGTGGGTGTGGAATACGCATACACGATGGTCCACGGGGCTCCACCCACGGTGTTTGAAAACTGGGATATGACCGCCGAACTCGCTCACAAATAGTCACTCCGTGGGCTCGGTGAACCGAACCCCCGGTCCTGTCCAACCTTTCGGTTCTTATGGAGGCGTATCGTGTCAAAAACCACCGTTTATCACAATGCAAAGATCGCTACCAATGCGGTTCCCAGTCTCGATGAAGCTATGGCTGTTGAAGATGGGAAAGTCATCGCCGTAGGCACATCGTTCGATCTGCTGCAACAGTATTCCAAGGGCGCGACGCTCGTGGACCTTCGTGGCCGAACGGTGATCCCAGGCCTCAACGACTCGCATCTTCATGTGATCCGCGGCGGACTTCACTACAACCTCGAACTGCGATGGGACGGAGTGCCGTCTCTCGCCGATGCGATGAGGATGCTGAAAGAGCAGGCGCTTCGGACCCCTGCTCCCCAGTGGGTGCGGGTTGTTGGTGGATGGACGGAGTTTCAGTTTGCGGAACGTCGTATGCCCACTCTTGAAGAGATCAATGAAGCCGCACCCGATACACCTGTCTTCGTGTTGCACTTGTACGATCGCGCGATGCTAAATGCCGCCGCGCTGCGTGCCGTGGGATACACGAAAGACACGCCAAACCCTCCTGGCGGCGAGATCCAAAAGGATAAGCGAGGGATCCCGACCGGGATGTTGATCGCCCGTCCAAACGCGGGAGTCCTCTATTCGACCTTGGCGAAGGGGCCAGTACTTCCTTATGAAGACCAACTCATCTCGACGCGTCACTTCATGCGCGAATTGAACAGACTCGGCATTACAAGTGCCATCGATGCCGGCGGTGGCTTTCAAAATTATCCCGATGACTACAAGGTCGTCGAAGAACTTCACAAGCGCGGCCAGATGACGATACGGATCGCCTACAATCTGTTCACGCAGCGTCCGAAACATGAGCTTGAAGACTTTCAGAAGTGGACGTCCTCGGCTTCTCTATACCAAGGGGATCACACCCTTCGGCTCAACGGTGCGGGTGAGATGCTGGTGTTCTCGGCGGCCGATTTCGAGGATTTTCTGGAGCCACGCCCCGATCTAGAGACCGTACTGGAAGCGGAGCTCGAGAAGGTCGTTCATCTGCTTGCAGAGAAGCGCTGGCCCTTTCGCCTTCATGCCACTTACAACGAGTCGATCGAACGTTTTCTCAACGTCTTCGAACGAGTGAATAAAGATGTGCCTCTTAGCGGACTCCATTGGTTCTTCGATCATGCGGAGACCATCAGCGATAAGAACATCGAACGGACAGTGGCACTCGGTGGAGGCTTTGCCGTGCAACATCGCATGGCGTTCCAAGGCGAATACTTCGTGAACCGCTATGGGGCGAAAGCCGCGGAACGAACACCGCCCGTGCGGCGAATGCTTGAGCTCGGCGCAACAGTGGGCGCTGGAACAGATGCCACTCGCGTTGCCAGCTTCAATCCCTATGTCTCGCTTTACTGGTTGGTCTCGGGTAAGACGGTCGGAGGGCTGCAACTCTACGGCGATGGGAACCGGCTCTCACGCCAGGAGGCGCTTCGTCTTTACACCAAAGGAAGCAGCTGGTTCTCCACCGAGGAAGACGTCAAGGGATGTCTGGCACCCGGTCAACTGGCAGACTTCGCCGTACTCTCGGAGGACTACTTCACCATCCCGGAGAACGAAATCAGGAGTTTGGAGTCTGTTCTCACGGTGGTCGGCGGCGAGGTTGTGTACGCCGCGCAAGAGTTCGCGGATTTGGCGCCTCCCGCCCTTCCCGCAGCATTGGATTGGGCTCCAACCGCGCACTACGGGGGATATTTCCGCCCGCAGGCTGGGGCGATCCAGCGAGCGCACTTGGGTTGTGCCGACCACAGCCACGCTCACGGGGGGCGAGCTAGCGGTCGCGTTGGGGAGTCGCTCTGGGGGCTTGGCTGCGATTGCTTTGCATTTTGAAACTCGAATTGCGCGAATCGGAAGGGATGAAGCCGATGAAAGTACTTGTAGTGTCATTCGCAGTAGGATTATTTGTCGGCGCACTCTACGGAGTCATCCGGGTGAAGAGCCCCGCTCCGCCGATCGTCGCCCTCCTCGGACTCTTAGGAATGGTTCTGGGAGAGCAGCTGGGCGGCTGGATTCTAACCAAGCGGGTAGATGTTGTCCGCGCTGCCTCTGTGTGCCTTGTCACCAAGACGTGGGTCCATGAGCCGAAGGTGCTATCTGTTGAAGCACCGAAACTCGACAAAGATTGAGCGAAGTTGTCGACGGACACTGTCTTACTATCGAAACCCAAGGAGAATGACCCCATGCTTCGAGCCACACGTATTGCTGTGATCGCTGTATTAGCTTCGACATTCGCTGGACTCTCTACAACTGTCCGGGCGCAAAAGAGCGCGGGAACCTTTTCTTCGTCTCCCGTCGCAGTAGCCCCGCAATACGATACGACTCACGTCTACGTAAATCCTTCCGATGTAAACGCGTTTGTCGTGAGCTTCCTGGGCACATTTGGCGGAACAACAACGAAACAGGTTGCAGTGACGGTCACCCCAACTCCGAGTACCACGACGTCACAACTGTTGCAGACGCCCGTGGGAACCGTCTCCTTATTCGGCTTCACAACGCCGATTCCCTATCCGTTCGGAGCAGAACGCACGGGTTATCTGGTTTCCGATATGGATGCCGCCATCAAAGCGGCGCGGGCGACCGGTGCAGACGTAGTGGTGAC
>Ga0302308_10001975_pt1 | contig 16598 bp, 15 predicted proteins | sample III_Palsa_E3_3_FD_200531 | JGI IMG/M metagenome (GOLD analysis project Ga0302308, IMG submission 200531) | Peat permafrost microbial communities from Stordalen Mire near Abisko, Sweden - III_Palsa_E3_3 | ecosystem: Environmental > Terrestrial > Soil > Palsa > Peat permafrost | place: Sweden... | reverse complement strand
ACTCGGATTCAGGAAACCAAGCGAAGTGTTCACGGAGCTAATGCTTCAGGAAGCCGTGATTCCACCGGCCTGAATTGCTTCGATCGCTTGAGACCGCCCAGTCCTAAAGGCTTCGAAAGCTGGTCGTTCATCCTCGCGAAGTTTGAGGAAGTCCTGGGTGCTTAGGCTATCGAACACTGGGAGCCCTACTCGTATGACAGCATCATCTTCTGCTTTGCGCTTGCTGTCGGTACCATACGGTCGGGTTATCCACGGTAGGCTTACCGGCTGTACTAGTGGCAAGCCGAGCCTTTGAGCGAGGCTGACGTCCGAAACCATCGCCGTTGCGTAAGTGGAGATTATCCACGCTGTAATGTCATCGCGGGATGGGGGACAATCAACGGTTACTCCCTTACGGGGAATAAGTAGCTTAGACTCAGGCTCGCTGAAATAGTCCCCGGTGACGGTTACAAACCACCCGTTTCCGTCTTCATTAATAGCGAACTCGGATGTGTCTATAATCTTTTTGATTGTCTTCTTACGCCGCGATTCATCAATGGCTGCGGCGAGTCCTAGATCACGGGCGTGCTGCTCCCAGTGTTCTTGGCAGAAGGCGTGAGCTTTAGGAGCGAAGACAACAAAGCGCTCGGCCCCAATCTCTCGAAGGTAAAGCAGTAGCCGAGCCTGTTCACGGATCATCATGAACGTAAGATAGAGGTCCTCCTCGTTGCTTGTCCTTATTTGTTCGGTAAGCAATCGAGGCGCGAGTCCTTCCACCACTATCTGATCGAAGTAGTGCCAAACACGTTTAAAAGTCGAATCGATCCTGCGTCGCATACACTCGTAAGTCGGACATGACATGCTACCAGAAAGATCCAATTTCCGCCCGGCGACGATTGAATCATTCAATACCTCTGCGTAAAAGCTATCGTACTTATGAGAGGCCTTGGAAATAGACCTTTCGAGACTTTTTATGCCTGACTTAGCATTTAGTACATGGCCTATTTCCCAATCACTATTTATCTCATTTTCATCGAGCCACTGGGCCAGCCAATAGTCTGAGAAGGTCATCGAGCGTTCCTATTGGTGCGGTACGGGGGTCTGTACCATGATAGGTGCCTGTCTCCGCTGATGCGTTCGGTCAGGCTTAGGAAGAGTAGACGATCACGGGCGCTCGAAACCCGCTCCTACCTGGACAGATACAGGCCACAGCCAAGCGCAAGACGAACTCCTAAGCAACTGGTCACGGGGCCGAGTAGATGTCAACGTCACCCTGACGGCAGACCGGCGAGGCAGTGAGCTTGAGTACTCGCCCACGCTGGCCGCATTTTGGCCGCACGGTAGCGCTCAATACTGCCGTCTACTGCACCAGTGAGCAGTATTTCAGCAGGTCAGCACTAGAACGGGCAGATACGGGGCGCACGTGACACAGTCTACGGATCAGATGATCGCGGCTTCCACTGATGCGAGCTGGCCGCCAAGCGGCTGACACCCGCAACTGACACCAACGAGCCCGGATCTCGGCGGATTTCAGCAGACCAGCGGAAGCGGTCAGCCCAGGCCATGGACGGTACGGGACAACCTGAGCGGATTTTGCAAGCAGGCGGTCACCGTGCACCCGCCAAGGCGAAGGTTGAGTGACCAACCGAGTGACGATCGCATCGGCTGCCGACAAACGCCGTCGCGGTCGTGGTGAACACGCACTCCGGGACGGCCTAGCCCAGCCACGAGGACATGCTGGAACTCTGGAAGTTAGAGAGTGTCAGCGGCCTCGCCACCGGGCCGCTCTAGCTGACCCGAAATGGCGTCTCGCACCCATCCCGCTGGGACTGGCATACCCTCGCGGAACCTTGCGCCGGTGAGGTCTGCACCTTCGAAGTTCGCACCGTCAAGGCGGGCATAGGTGAGGTCAGCGTCGGTGAGGTCGGCGTCGGTGAAGTCGGCATCGGTGAGGTCCGCGTAGTTGAGGTGTGCGCTGGTGAGGATCGTTCGACGCGGGGTTGCACGGATCAGGACTGCGCTATGGAGGGACGCGCCAGTGAGATCCGCCCTGTCGAGAAAAGCGCCTGTGAGGTTCGCAGAGCCGAGGTCTGAATGGACGGAGCTGTAATCATCCACCGCGAGAGCGAGGTCTGCGCCTTCAAGGTGGGCGCCGCTGAGGTTCGCGTCGATCAACTTCACCCAAGTTAGGGTTGCGCCAGTCAGGCTCGCCTCTACGAGGTCCACGCTGGACAGGTTCGCTAGGCGCAGGTCTGCGTTGGGAAGATTTGCGCCGCGGAGGTTAATGCGCCTGCGGTCGTGTGTGGCGTTCCGACGCCCAATGACGGTGATCGCGGCTTGCACGTCGGGTCGCGTATCACGTTCAGACGGGTCCGCATCTGGCGTCGACCGTGGCAATGGGTCGCGGGAATGCTCGCGGATGCATGCAGCCAGGACTTCCATGACGATGGGGTGGTCTCTGGGGGAGTCGTGGGCGACGCGCTCCAAGGCATAGATGCCGCCGATGGTCACATCGACCGTATCGGAGCCAAGCTGTTCGATGGCCTTGATATAGCGGTCGGTCACCTGCCCTTGCTCGGTCAGTTCGTGGGTGCACCGCTGCCATTGGTCGGATTGCTCCGAGTTACGCCGCAAGAGGTTGAAGTTCAGGGCCGTAAAGATCAGTGCCCCTGCGGCGAACAGCCCCGCGCCGAACGTCAGTAGCCGACCTCGCGCTGCATCTCGTGCCGCCTGGAGACGCGACGTCCGCAACGCTCCCGTGATGTGGCCGATGTCGTGGCTGGCAAGCCAGTCCGCGGCTGGCACAAACAGCACCCAGCCCACTGCCAGCGTCACCACGATGACGGCAAGCACACCCACCAGCCACCGCATGCCCTGCGGCCATGCGCGCCAGCGTGTCAACACGTCCAAGACGCTAGGCGCCCCGACCCTTGGCATTCCGCTGTTTCCAGAATCTCGCCTGGCGCTCGCTTCGATTAACGTACGGTAACTGGTTCTACGTCCATAAGCCCCAGCTATTCACGCTGGTCCGATCGGGCTGGGTGATTGATCGCCAAATACAGCGAAAGATTTGTAGATAAGCAAGATCATCTTCGGGATGCTCCTGTTCAGGCGGTGCGCGTCTGAGTGTGGGGGCTGTTGCAGATGGTGTCCCAGGTGCTGCTGGCCTGCTTGCAGCGAAGGGCGATGATGGCGTCGGCGCCGTTGACGGTCCAGTGCATGCCTGCCTGCTTGAGTCTTTGCCCGACGGACTTGCAGCTGGCTTCCACGACGCCGGAGCCGGCGAAGAGGCCGCACTGGTTACGTGGCCTGGCTGGCGTTGCCGCCTGGCACGATGAGCAGAAGGCGAGGATATTTCCCGCCCAGCTCCAGCCGATCCTGCGTGGCCTGGCCGCGCAGCAGGTGTCCTCAATGCTGGACAAGCCCGAACACCACTGGCGGCAGTGCCCGAACCCGCCCCGGACCGGGAACGGGTGGCGCGCGTTCAACCTCGGCACCTACGACCGGATCGAGACGCTGGCGTTCGGCCAGGGCTGGGATATCGAGTACCCGCGAGACACCCGGCGGCTGCGGAAACTGGGCATCGACCGGCCAGCGGCCACGATCAGCTTCGGGCAGATCACCCAGTCCTGGCTGAAGTCCCTGGCCAAGCGGTGGGCCCGGTGGCAGCTGACCACCGGCCGGAGCAGCGGCACCGCCGCCAGGGCAGCCGCGGCCCTGTCCCGATTCAGCCAGTTCCTCGCCACCCAGCCCGCCAGCATCGACGGCCTGGCCCAGGTAGACCGGCCGCTGCTGGAGGCATACCTGGCCGGCCTGCACACCGCGGTGGGCGGCAGAAAATGCCATGCCCAGCACCTCACCGCGCTGGGCGGCTTCCTGACCGCCATCCGCCAGCACCGCTGGGACGAGGGCGCCCTCCCGGCCAGCGCGATGCTCTTCACCGAGGACTACCCCCGGCGCGCCAAAGGACTGCCCCGCGCGCTCGCCGGGCAGGTCATGGCCCAGCGGGACCGCCGCGACAACCTGGACAGGTGGGACAGGCCCCGACTACCGGCTCATCACCATGATCCTGATGCGCTGCGGCCTGCGTATCTCCGACGCCTGCAAGATCCCGTCCGCCTGCCTGGTCACCGACGCCCGGCGGTTCCCCCGCGGGTTAGCGGCGGGCCTTGGTGAGCCTTCTACGGTAGGCGACGCTGACCGCCCCGGCGAGTATCGCCGCCCCGCCGAGCCCGAAGAGCATACCGTCCTGCAACCCAGCCGTGCCGCCCCCGCCGGTGGATGGCGGGCCGGCTGGCGGCGGGGGCTGCGTCGTCGGCGGCGCGGCCGTCGGGGGCGCGGTCGTCGGGGGCGCGGTCGTCGGGGGCGCGGTCGTCGGGGGCGCGGTCGTCGGGGGCGCGGTCGTCGGCGGCGCGGTCGTCGGCGGCGCGGTCGTCGGCGGGGGCGGGGGCGGGGGCGGGGGCGGGGGCGGGTGATGCCGGTGGGTCGGCGGGTGGGTCGGGCTTCTGGAGGTGGAGGGGGGGACCTTGGCCGTGATGGCGCCGTTCGGTGACGCCGGGCCCTGTGCGGCTGACGCCAGCGGCGAGGAGTAGCTCGCCGCCGCCGCCCTGGACAGGGACCCCGAGCACACGGAAACGCCCGCGCAGGCCAGCACGGTCGCGGCCCCGCAGCAGATGGCGGTCAGCCTCGTGCGTGTCGCCACCGCCATTACCGTCGCCTGCACCGTCATGAAATCTCCTCATGCGTCCTGAAAGCTCCGACGACCTAAATAGATAATGCCCGCAGACAGTAAAAAACATGCAATGGCTTATCCTCGATCCGGCCGACGTAATAGGGATTTATTCGGGCGTGTCGACATGAAAGGTGCCATCTGAGCTGGGACGATGGGAGTGTCTGAAGCTCTAGGACCCGGCCCGAGAGGACACCTGTCAGATGCCATTGTTGCGTAGCCTGGCGAAGACGCACGCCTCATTCGATAACCCGAATCTGGTGGCCGCGGGCGGGCTGGTTTGAGGCTTATGCACCTTTGAAATATTAGGCTAGCCCTGTCTTTTCACCGAGCCGTGTGGGCTGACTGGCGCGCCTGAATGGAAAAGTGCTCCTGAACTGGGACGATTAGGGGTGTTGAGGTCCTTATCGCGCCGGGTTCGAGGAGCACTTTCTACGTGAACGGTACAGGGTGGTCGCGGGGTCTGGAAGTTACTGGCGGCGGAACGGGGGTTGTGTCGCATGCGGGCCTGGTTCTGCTGCGGCAGCTGGCGGACCGGACGGGCCTGACGGGAGGCCTGTCACGGGCGCTGCCGTCGCCGCTGTGGGGTCATGACCGGGGCCGGGTCGTCAGCGACCTGGCGTGCGCGATCGCGGACGGCGCCCGGGTGATCAGTGATTTCCGGGTGATGGGCGATCAGCGGGAGCTGTTCGGCCTGGTGGCGTCGGTGCCGACGGCGTGGCGGTCGCTGAAGGAGATCGCCGGCGCCGGGGACCGGACGCAGCGCAAGGTCGCGGCTGCGGTGAACAAGGCGCGGCGGCACGCGTGGGCGCAGGCCGGCGCGCTGCCGCCGGTGCGGGTCGCGGACAAGACGCTGGAGGGGGTGACGTGCATCCGGCTGGACGCGACCGTGGTGACCGCGCACTCGGATAAGGAGCTGGCCGAGCCGAATTTCAAGGGCTTCGGCCATCACCCGCTGGTCGCCGAATGCGACAACGTGCGGGAGCCGCTGGCGTGGATGCTGCGCCCCGGCTCGGCCGGGTCGAATACCGCCGCTGATCACCTGCAGATCCTGGGCGAGGCGATCGCCGCGCTGCCGCCGGCGTTCCGCCGGAAGCTGATGATCACCTGCGACGGGGCCGGCGCCAGCCACGCCCTGATCAGGGAGCTGGACAAGCTGGCGGCCCGCCCCGGTTACCAGGTGATCTACTCCGTGGGCTGGGAGCTGGGCAGGCGGGAGAAGGCCGCACTGGCCCAGGTCCCAGAGGACGCCTGGGAAGCCGCCGTGGACGCGCACGGGAAAGTCCGCGAGCGCCGCACGGACGATGCCTGCGGCAATCCCCGGTGCGCGCACCCGGCCTGCTGGATCGAGGAAGCCCACGTCACCGAGCTGACCGGGCTGCTGCGCGAAGGGCCGGCCGGGGACCAGCTCAAGGGCTGGCCCACGGCGATGCGGATCTTCGCCCGCCGGGAACGACCGCACCCCGGCGCGAAGCTGACCCTGTTCGAGGCAGAGGACGGCTGGCGGTACTGCCTGTGGGTAACGAACCGGCCCGCCACCACGCGCGGCTGGCTGGGCCAGTGCGCCTACATCGACGCGGCGCACCGGGTGCACGCCCGGGTGGAGGACCTGATCCGCACCGGCAAGGACACCGGGCTGGGCCATTTCCCCTCGCATGACTACAAGGTCAACCAGGCGTGGCTGACCGCCTCCATGATCGCCTGCATCCTGCTGGCCTGGCTGAAGCTGCTGGCCCTGGACGGCGACCTGGCGAAAGCCGAGCCGAAAACGCTCCGCTACCGGATCCTGCACGCCGCCGCCCGCCTCGTGCACGGCGGCCGGCGACGATGCCTGAAAATCGCCGCGGCCTGGCCCTGGGCCGACGCCATAACCGCCGCCTGGCAGCGCATCCAGGCGATCCCGCAAGCCCCCTGACCAGCGCAAACCCATCCCTGCGAGCAAGGAAGGAGAACCCGGGGCCGTGGAACCCCGGCCACCCGGCCCGCCAGCCGGGCCACCGTCATACACCGAAGCTAAAATCCCAGCCCAGAACACGGTCCGCACGCCGCTCAGCGGCAGCCATCAACCCCAATGAAAGATCAGGGTTAGCGCCTGGGAGCCAGCACCTCGATTGCTTTCTTGGCTTTTATGCGCCGAGGATCTTGGCTTTCTGGGCCGCGAATTCCTGGTCAGTCAGGATGCCCTGCTTGAGAAGGTCGCCGAGTTGCTGCAGCTTGGCGATGGAGTCATCGCTCAGCCCCCCGGCCGCGGGCGGGACCACAGCAGGTGCTACCGGAGGTGCGGCCGCCTGCTGATTGGCGAGCGCAGCCGCGACCTGGGCGTCCACTTGCGCCTGCTGCTGCTGCGTCCTGGCCTCCCGGTGTGACAAAACACCTCCGACCACGGCCGACGCCGTACCGGCGACCACCGCTGTCCGCGCCATGGTGCCAAGCAGGCCCGGGCCCTGCGTCCCGCCCCTCCGCGCCGCCCTCTCATGCCGGCCCGCTCTCCGCCGATGCGGCCGCCAGCGCCGCACTGACGACCTCTTCGACGCGTTCATCAAGGACGTCCGCGAGAAGATCACCCCCGGTACCTCGGCGCTGTTCGTCCTGACGTCGGACGCGGTCCTCGACCGGGTGGCCGCGGAATTCCGCGGCTCCACCGGCGAGATCATCCACACCAACCTGTCCCAGGAAGAGGAAGCAAAGCTGCACGCAGCATTCGACGAAGACTAGATGTGCTTTATTTACCGCATTCGGGGCGCACCCTCAGCACCGCCCAAATGGTCAAGATCTTGGCCAAGCTGCTGTTGCCAAGAATCGTTCGAGCGGTAAGCGGCGGCCAAACGTGGCGGACTACAGCACCAAACAGGCGCTTGAGCTCTTCCTTGGCCCTGTCGGGGCTTGTTGGCCGGTCAACACTGCGGCCGGCCACCCCGGTTCTGCTACCGCCCAGTCACGGAACGTTCGTCAGTGATCTTGAGCATCGCTGGTGAACGTTGGCCATCAGGCATGCTTCGCGCAACGTCCATGTGAGAATCGTGCGGTGGTGTCTGAAGGCCTACGTGAGTTCTTCGCGGCGAGCGCGGGCGTTGCCGGTGCGCTGGTCGGGCTGCTATTCGTGGCTGTCACGGTGGCCTCGGAGCGGCTAGCCCGGCCCGAGAAAGGGGGACAGCTTCACCGCATCCGGGCCTCGGCCGCGCTGACTGCGTTCACCAACGCACTTATCGTGTCGCTCCTCGCGCTGGACCCCGGGCAGACGATCGGGCCAACCGCCGTGGCCGTGGCCGGGACCGGGCTCATGTTCGTTACAGCGTCGCTGCTCTCCCTGATCCGCCTGCGTCAGGTTCATTGGCGCACAATGCGCGATGCGCTGTTCATGGTCGGGCTGATAATCACATTCGTGGCGGAGCTGATCAACGGAATACAAATAATCGTGCATCCAGATGATTCTGGCGCGGTGAACTCGATTGTGGTCTTGGTGGTGATCTGCTTCCTGATCGGGATCGACCGGGCGTGGGAGTTGGTCGGCGGGCCGTCGATCGGTATCAGTCACGAGGTCGCGGCGTTGGTGCGAGGCAACGAGCGTGGCACGGACGATCCGGCCGACAAAGAGTCACCACCCTAGCGCCCGCGTCACTCGTTCCCCGTCCTGCTGTAAACGGCGGCGACGTCTTGAGTCCCTTGAGCCTCGCACCTCGACCTTAACTGGCGCTGGCCGGTCCGGGAATGTCAACCCAGCGGGCAGCTGCGTCGAACGTGTCCGCCGGGGTGCTGTTGAACGCGATCGCGGCATCCGGAGCGTATCGCCGCACCAGATTGAGCACCTGCTCGAACAGCTCGAGCTGATCTTCGTTCCGCACGCCGCCACCGATGACGACACACTCCCATGGCCGGGCACGCAAGCCAGCGGCGACGACCGCCGCTACGTCGTCGCTCCCGTCGAGGCCGAACAGGCAAGTCTCAACGCCGACGCCGTGCGCAGCGAACCGAGCTATTCCCACCTCGATCGCGTCGGCTACCGGCTTGGGGTCCCAGGGCCCGGGAACCCGATACGGATCGAGCCCTATCACCAGGACCCGGGGTGCCGGATCTGTCCCGTCCACCTCCCGAATCCTACGTTGCACGAGCAACGGTCAAGGCTGGTGGATCGCCGTGTCCGCGTCTTTGGTGAGGTGGGACGTTCGTCCCTAGTACCTCCCTTACGCCATGTGCTTGCGCGGCACAAACTGGCATGCATGTCGGCGCTGGCCCGGCGAGGCCAGGGTCAGTCGTCGTCGTGGACGTTCTGAGCGGTGCCGCTGAGGATGACCCTGCCGTGCTGACCGCCCGCGCTGGCCTGCTCCTCGGTGATTTCCATGACCCTGAAGGTGCCTGGGTCTGCGGCGCTCCACATGGTGAAGGTGCCGTTGCTGCTGGAGAACGTGCCGCCTGAAATCAGCTGCGGGTGTCCGGCGCGATTGTCAGGACCGGCGTACCAGCACTCGAAGAACTGGCCTGAGCCGAGTTTCGGCAGGTCCTTAGCCGTGAGCTGAGTCTGATAGCCACCGTTGATCTCGTGCGTGATGGCCGAAGCCGATCCGCTCTGGCCCGGCGGGGGGCGGAGAACGTAGGAGGCTGCTACCGCCGGAGCGGCCGCCTGAAAGACGTGGGCGCCGATGAATGCGGCCGCGGTCACCGCTGCGGCGCCCAGCGTGGTGACCACGGGAAGCAGCGGATTGGTCCAGTGCAGATGCCACCAGCGGCTTGCTTTGCTTTCCCGATCCGGTTTCGGCGCAGCGAGCTCGGGCTGCGGCTCGGATTGCTCCCGGCTCTCGGCCATGACGGCATACTGGACGGCGGCCAGGGTCTTGAGTTCGAGATCAGGTGGTGGCTCAGCCGCCGGTGCCGCCAGGGCCAGGTTTCGAGCTACCGGGGCGAACTCGGCCGCCTCGGCCTGGCATTGCCCGCAGGACTGCAGGTGCTCCTCGAACGCAGCGGCATCATCGGAGTCCAGGGCGCCGAGGGCCCATCCGGCGACCTCGGCGTGCTCGAGACCGTGCTGGGCGTCATACGTCATGGAAACCTCGCTCGATGAGAGCGGTACGCACGGCCCGCATCGCGTGATGATGGCGGGTCTTGACCGTGCCCAGCGGCAAATTGAGGCGCTCGGCAATTTGTGATTGTGGGAGCTCCTCTTCGTGGGCCAGGCGTATTACTTCGGCGTGCGCTGGGCTTAATGTGTCGACGGCTTCCCAGACGATCACCCTGTCAATGATCTGATCGACGCTGTCAGGCTGGGGAGGAATGTTGGCGTCCTCGACCGGAAGTAACGGCCGCGAGGATGGGCGCTTGCGGAGGTCGGCCGCGACGCTGTCGGCAATGACATACAGGTAGCGGCCGACGCTCGCCTTGCCAGCGTCGAACTGGCCTGCCGTCCGCCAGAGCCTCACGAAAGTCTCCTGCACCATCTCCTGGGCCAGCCCTCCGTCGCCCGAGGCGCTGCAGCCCGAAACCCTAGAGCCGCCTGCCGTACCTCCGGTACAGCTCAGACACCGGGGACCCGGTATCACCGGCGGCGATTTGGGCAACAAGGTCCGCCTCCTCGGCCGGCCGGTCTGCAGCGTCGGTCACCGACACCGTTAGTTCCCCCCACCAGGTTATTACGACGCCTATCTGCCGAACGGTTCAGTCGATCTGGAGATTTTCTCGATTTGCTCTGGATATCCGCCTGACCGAGGTCAGTCCCTGAGCCGATCCGCGATCGTCCAGGCCTCCACGAGGAGCCTGCGATCTCCGAGTTTTCCCAGTATGCACTGGCGGACCCGGCATGAGGAGCCTTTGGGCCGATCGCCTTCCCTCGGGTATGGCCCGATGACCGCAACCCCAGGGCCGGGAAAATTTTCTTCCTGAGTGATGAACCGTCCCGGGAAAGGGCGTCGTATATCCCATCACAGTCCTCAAGGGGAGGCATGAAACGAAGGTGAGGGCGACCTTCGCGGCCTTGATGGTAATTGAGGCTAACCTGCGGGACTAGAAACTGTCAGCCCGAGATTTGTTAGGGGTGAGGAATGTTTGCCACAGCTGGAAATAAGAATAAGGCGCTGCTAAACGGACGAGTCGGCATGCCATTTGAGCCGGCGTGGTCTTCCTTGTCTGATCCCGATGGGGAGGACAACAGCAAGCAGGTCGAGTGGAAAGTCGAAGTCCGCCCGGACGGGGATCTGATCACCCGTGAGGTCTGGTGTGACGGCAAACCCTGGAATCAGTGCGGCCACGAGTGGGAACCGCAGCCAGTCGTCTGGCCAACATGGCCGGCGAGGTCACAAGGTGAGGTTGCCGCATCAGGCTCGCCGCTCGCGGGTGTCCAGGAGTACTGGAGCACGGTTGGAAATCGCCTGCGCGACTCCGCGAAGTGGACGGCCGCTGTGCTCGGGCTTGCCGTAGCGACGGTGATTGGCACGTCCCCGCTGGCGGGGATGAGGGAGCACAGGCCGCCACCAATCGCCGTCTTCCTGGGGTCTTCTGGGCTTATCTTCCTAGGGATCACCATGTTTCTTGTCTTGCAGGTCATGCGGCCGCAGTCAGTGTCGTACACCGACGTGCAGTACGCCGCGCCACGGCGGAGCTGGCTTCCGCAAAGACCGCTCTACAAGTGGCGGCGGACCGTCGAATCACAGCGGGACCTGTATTTGCCGTGCGGGGTGAAGTGCCTTACCGGTCTGCGTCAATCGATGATCATCGAGGAAATAACCCTGATGGCGCTGTCGCGGGCCAGGGCGACCGCACGAGACCAGGCATCCAGGGACAAGGTATGCGACGCTCAGGCTGCGCGGGCTGGCACGCTTTCGGAATTGCGTGTCACAGCTGACAGGATCGCCATGATCGGGGAGTACTACAAGCTGCGGTACCGCAGCAGTTGGGCCACCTACGGTGGAGTCCTATGCGGCCTCTGTGGAACGGCGGCCGTCGTCGCCGCCTTCGCATGGCCGCTGCACTGACTTTCTGCCCGCCGGGGCTGACCCGCGGATGAGCCGTTTGCTGCTGGCCTGCGGATACGACGCCGTGTGAGGATTTGTGAGAAAACCCGGGCCGTGAATGACGCGAGGACCCCGCACTACAACTAAATACGAGGCCCTCAACTGCGGAAACTCTGTCGGGACGGCGGGATTGAACCCGCGCCCCGTTGACCCCAGTCACGAACGGCCTGTCTGGCCGACAAATCAGTCAGCCGGAATCATCTACGAATCTTGGCTGCCGCGGTCATGGCCTCACCACTTGTCCCTTGCGGACGACGGTGATGCCGCCGCTGGACACGATGAAACCGCGGGCCCTGTCATGCTCTTTGTCCACTCCGACCGTCGCGCCCTCCGCGACGACGACGTTCTTGTCCAAGATGGCGTTCTCGACGACGGCGTGGCGGCCGACGCGGGCGTTGTGGAGTATCACTGCCCGGTTCACCCGGGACCAGCTGTCCACCCGGGCTCCTGGCGACATGACTGAGTTGCGCACCAGCCCGCCCGAGACGATGACGCCGTTGCTGATCAAGCTGTTGATCGCGCGTCCCACCCGGTCGCCTTCGTCATGGACGAACTTGGCCGGCGGTCGCGGGGCCACGTGGGTGAGGATCGGCCACCGGTCGTTGTCCAGCTTGAACTCCGGGCGTACTGCGCACAGGTCCATGTGCGCGTCGAAGTAGGAGTCGATCGTCCCCACGTCTCGCCAGTAGCCCCGATCGCGCTCCTCAGCGCCGGGCACCTCGTTCTGCAGGAAGTCGTAGACGTGCGCCGCGTGGTCCCGGACCAGCCTGGGGATGATGTCCCCGCCCACGCTGTGCCGGCTCTCGCCGTCGACCGCGTCTTTCCGCAGCACGTCCACCAGCACGTCGGTATCGAACACGTAGATGCCCATGGATGCCAGGGCCTCGTCCGGCAGGCCCGGGCGGCCGGGCGGGTCGGCGGGCTTCTCCAGGAACTCCTCGATGCGGTGGCCATCCGACGCGGTCTGCAGCACGCCGAAGTTCGTCGCCTCCAGCCTGGGGACGGGGATCACCGCGACCGTGGCCCCAGCGCCCGAGGCCGTGTGCTGGTCGATCATCTGTACCGGGTCCATCCGGTACACATGATCGGCCCCGAAGACGGCCACGAGGTCGGGCGCGTCGCGCTCGATGATGTTCAGCGACTGGTAGATCGCGTCTGCCGAGCCGGCCTGCCAGTACGGGCCGAACCGCTGCTGCGCCGGGACCGGCGTCACGTAGCTACCCAGCAGGTGGCTCAGCTGCCAGGTGGTGGTGATGTGCCGGTCCAGGCTGTGGCTCTTGTACTGCGTGAGCACGTAGATCCGATGGATGCCGCCGTTGACCAGATTGGACATCGCGAAATCGATCAGCCGGTACGAGCCGCCGAACGGAACGGCTGATTTGGCCCGGTCCGCGGTCAGCGGCCCTAGCCGCCTGCCCGCCCCGCCCGCGAGGACGAGGCCCAGGATTCGCTGTCCAGCCATCAGCACCCAACCCCGCTTCCCCTTACCCCAGGCGGTCGACCAGGTCCTGGTGCAGCTCCCAGAGCCGGGCGGGCAGGTGCCGGTGGAAGGAACGGAAGAACTCGGGGATGTGCTCCGCCTCCAGCTTCCAGGCCTCCGTGTCCACCGTTAGCAGCAGGCCCAGATCGGCCCAGCTGATGTCCAGGCCGTCGAGATCCAGCGAGCCCGGCGCGGGCAGGTAGCCGATCGGGGTCCGGGTGGCCTTGGCCTCGCCGGACAGCCGCTGAATGATCCACTTCAGCACCCGGCTGTTCTCGCCGAAGCCCGGCCAGACGAACCTGCCCTTCGCGTCCTTGCGGAACCAGTTGACGTAGAACAGCCGCGGTAGCTTCTCCGGGTCGGCCCGCTGGCCAACCTTCAGCCAGTAGCCGAAGTAGTCGCCCATGTTGTAGCCGCAGAACGGCAGCATCGCGAACGGATCGTGCCGCAGCTCGCCGACCTTGCCCTCGGCCGCCGCCGTCTTCTCCGAGGCGATGTTGGCCCCGAGGAACACGCCGTGGTCCCAGTCGAAGGACTCGATCACCAGCGGTACGGAGCTGGCGCGCCTCCCGCCGAACAGGATCGCCGAGATCGGCACGCCCGCGGGGTCATCCCACTCCGGCGCGATGATCGGGCACTGGGCGGCGGGAGTTGTGAACCGGGCGTTGGGGTGCGCGGCGGGCTCGGCCGAGCCGGGTGTCCAGTCCCGGCCCTTCCAGTCGATCAGGTGCGCGGGCGGCTCGTCGGTCAGGCCCTCCCACCACACGTCGCCGTCGTCGGTCAGGGCCACGTTGGTGAAGATGCTGTTGCCCCACATGGTCTTGACCGCATTGGCGTTGGTCTTCACGCCGGTGCCGGGCGCGACGCCGAAGAAGCCCGCCTCCGGGTTGATCGCGTACAGCCTGCCGTCCTCGCCGAACCGCATCCAGGCGATGTCGTCGCCGACGGCCTCGACCTTCCAGCCGGGGATGGTCGGCTGCAGCATGGCCAGGTTGGTCTTGCCGCACGCGGACGGGAAGGCCGCCGCGATGTACTTCGCTTCGCCGCCGGGCGGGGTGAGCTTGAGGATGAGCATGTGCTCGGCCAGCCAGCCCTCATCCCGTGCCATCACCGAGGCGATCCGCAGCGCGAAACACTTCTTGCCGAGCAACGCGTTCCCGCCGTATCCCGAGCCGTAGGACCAGATCTCCCGGGTCTCCGGGAAGTGGGAGATGTACTTGGTCTGGTTGCAGGGCCACGGCACATCCGCCTGGCCCGGCTCCAATGGGGCGCCGACGGAGTGGACGGCCCGGACGAATGCCCCGGTCTCCTCGATGGCCCGCAGCGCGGGCGTTCCCATCCTGGTCATGATCCGCATCGACACGACCACATAGGGCGAGTCGGTGACCTGCACTCCGAGCTGGGAGATGCTGCTGCCGAGCGGGCCCATGCAGAACGGGACCACATACATGACGCGGCCGGCCATACAGCCATCGAAGACCCCGGTGAGGGTACTGCGCATCTCGTCGGGCGCGATCCAGTTGTTGGTCGGGCCTGCATCTTCTTCGCGTTCTGAGCAGATGAATGTACGGTCCTCGACGCGTGCCACGTCACTTGGGTCGGAAGCGCAGTAGAAACTGTTCGGACGCAGCTTGGGGTTAAGCTGTGTGAAGGTTCCGTTCTCGACGAGCAGGCTGGTCAGCATCTCCCATTCGGCCTGCGAGCCGTCACACCAGACGACGTTGTCGGGTTTAGTCATTTCCGCGATTTCTTGGACCCACTTAGCCAGCTTGGGGAGGTTCGTTTCTGCCGGGCCTTCAATTAGTTCTGCGCTGAACATTGTCACCACTCCTGCAGAGGACTGACGTTCGCCGCTCCGTCGCGCCCGCAGTCAAGACCTGGCCGGCGGCTACGGTGAAACGTCCGTAGGATCAACCCTGGCCTGGTACTGCTGGGCCCCGGGCAGAGCCGGAGGTCCCTGCACGTGGTGACCTACGTCGCCGAGCGCAATCCGCTCCCCGGATATCGACTGTCGGCATATTCGGCATCGACGTGAACCGGGTTATGCCCCCCGTGAGGCCGGCTTAATTCACAAGGTGGCTTCGGTGATCATACTGGTGTGTGACGCAGGCCACGTTTAGGGAGATGGCGGATGAGATGACCACCTCGGCATCTATTTCTACTTAAACACCAATAGCCTCAATCGTCACGCTGCTTTCATTGGTGTCAGTCTCTTTTTGGCTTTGCGGCTGGCGGTGAGGATTTCCAGGCCCATATAGCGGCGGCCTTCGGTCCATTCGTCGTCTCGTTCGGCCAGGGTGCCGGTCGTCGTCGGAACCGGCTGAGCCGACGATCAGTACTGGCGCCTGATCCAAGTGGATCAGTACGTGCCGTATACGCTTTTGATCCGCCCAGGGCCCGGTGGTTCACCCAGTGAGGCGGGATGCCGCCGGGAGCTCGTACCGCTACCCGGACCATGGAGGTACAAGATGCCTGAAGGCAGCCAGCCCGCGTATGAGATCGCACTCGCCCACTTCATCGTTTCTGACGACGTGGAGCGCTCCCGTCGTTTCTATACGGAGGTGCTCGGCGGCAAGACCATCCGCTCGGGTGAGCCGACGTACGTGGCGCTCGCCAACAGCTGGATTATCATCAACGTCGGTGGCGGCCCGACCGACGACAAGCCGGCAGTCACACTCGAGACACCGCGCGATCCGGACCTGGCCAGCAGCTTCCTCAACATCCGAGTCTCGGACGTCCAAGCTGTGTATGCGGAGTGGAGCGCGCGAGGCGCCGAGTTCCTCACGCCACCGAAACAGCACAAGACCGAGATCCGCTGCTACATGCGTGACCCCGACGGGCACCTGATCGAGGTAGGCCAGACCACCCTGCCGGGCGGCTGGCGCCAGTTCCTGAACCCGTGAAGGAAGGTGTCGCACGGATCTGGCCGTGCCGCGCTGCCGCCATCGCAGGCCGCGCCAACCCCGAAACACTCCAGGGCGGCGCGCTCCCGAAGACTAAAAGAGGGGCACGAGACCCCTCTGACCAGTCGGCACCGCGGGATTTGAACCTGTGCCCCCTTGACCCAATGCCACTCAGCCTAAGTTGATCTTGGTGTCGGGGTGTGTCGCTACGTGGTGTTCTGGCTGGCGGCCGGCATGATCGCGGCTTATGGCAGACAATGGGGTGGTGGCTGGCGGGCGGCTGACGGACTGGGTGTCGCTGGGGGTGCTGGCCGCGTTCGTGCCCCGGGATGCGGTTGATGACGCGGTCGCGGCGGCCGGGAAGCAGGCGAGGCGGTCGGATGGGAAGCTCCCGCCGCACGTCATGGTCTATTTCGTCATGGCGCTGGCCCTGTTCGCCGAGGATGACTATGAGGAAGTCGCGGCCCGGCTGACGGAGACGCTGACGGCGTGGGGCTGCTGGGATGATT
>Ga0302308_10001973_pt1 | contig 16608 bp, 15 predicted proteins | sample III_Palsa_E3_3_FD_200531 | JGI IMG/M metagenome (GOLD analysis project Ga0302308, IMG submission 200531) | Peat permafrost microbial communities from Stordalen Mire near Abisko, Sweden - III_Palsa_E3_3 | ecosystem: Environmental > Terrestrial > Soil > Palsa > Peat permafrost | place: Sweden... | reverse complement strand
CGGTCCTGCATTGCCTGGGGATCGATCACAATAAACTCACCTACAAGTTCCAGGGATTGGACCAGAAGTTGACCGGCACCACCCCCGCGAGCGTGGTCGACGGGTTGCTTGCATAGTCCATTATGTTTAAAGGCCTGGCTGTGACTGTTAGCAATGTTCTTCCGAAAAGTCGGCCCATCAAGCCTGTATGGATTGCTTCGCTCCTGCTCAGCGTTGCGTTGCTGCTGCTGCCTTTCCTCGTCAAGCTGGATGGAAAAACCCATGCGGACTGGCAACAGTTTTTCGGGCGATTCCATCCCTTGGCCGTGCATTTGCCCATCGGTTTTCTGCTGCTCGTTCCCCTGCTGGAGCTGGGGGGAAGGTTTCGTCCTGCACTGCGGGAATCGGCCGGCTTTGTTTTGGCACTTAGCTTTGTCAGTTGCATCGGCGCAGTGATGTTGGGATACCTGCTGGCCTATGGCAGTGGGAACGCGGGAGCTGGGGTTACACGGCATATGTGGGGTGGAATATGCCTCACACTCGGCGTGCTTCTCTGTCTCCTGGTGCGTCCCTCGTGGGAATCGGGGAGTATGCCTCGCGTCTATCCTGGTATTCTCACTGCGGTGTTGCTCCTCATGGCGTGGGCCGCCCATCAAGGCGGATCGCTTACCCACGGGAGCAACTACCTTACGGAATACCTTCCGGCGCCACTGAAGCATCTGCCACTGATCGGAACCTCGAAGACGCAGGGGCTCTCGGACTCGTTCTACTCCCGTCACATCAATCCAGTTCTAGATGCTAACTGCGTCACCTGCCATGGTGAAGGCAAGGTCAAGGGTGGGTTGCGCCTCGACACGTACGATTTCCTGATGAAGGGCGGCCAGGACGGCGCAGCGATCGTCCCGGGACATCCGGAGAAGAGCCTGCTGTTGGAGCGCGTCACGCTTCCCGCCGGTCATAAGCAGTTCATGCCGGCTGAAGGCAAGCCGCCCTTGAAGCCCGAAGAGATTGTATGGATCAAGGCCTGGGTCCTCCAGGGAGCTTCGCCGACAGTCCAATCGTTGCAAGGCATTTCGATCAGGGAAGATTCCAAGGAGCCTCCGCTACGCCCAGTGGGAGATTACAGTGCCTTGATGACGCAGATCGCCCAGATGGCGAAATCTCAAGGCGCCAAACTGCTTCCGGTCTCCGGCCATCCATCGGACGGCCTCATTCTGAATACGGTTGATGTTTCAGCGACTTTCAATGACGCTCAGCTTGCACAGCTCGACAAGTTCGCGCCCTATATCGTCGAGGTCGAGTTGGGCCGCACCTCCGTTACAGATGCTTGCTTTGACACACTACGGAAATTTGCCAACCTGCGTGCCATTCACCTGGAGGGAACGGCCGTCACAGGATCGGGCCTCGCCAAGCTAAGCCGGTTATCCGAGCTCACGTATCTCAATTTGAGCGGTACTCGGGTTACCAAGTCAGCGATAGCACCGCTCGGTGCGATGAAGAATCTGCGCCATCTTTATCTCTACAACACGCCGGCTCAACCGGCGCTCGCCACAGAAGCCACCCCATCGCCGGCAAGGAGTTCACCATGAAATACAACAACAAACGAAACATCGGGGCCGCGAGCAATCGCCGGAAGTTTCTGGCGGCGGCAGGAGCTTCGGCATTCGCAGCTTTGGCCGGTACACCTGCACGCGCCGCTGCGCGCCTCGACCAACCCGCCACAGGTACAGTGGATCTTCACACGGGCAACGGTGAGTGGACCTACCGTGTGGTGCCCCAATGGGGTCAACTGCCGGAAGGAATGGTCTTTGGCGGAACGCATGGGGCGATTGCCACAGACAAGGCAGGGCATCTCTACATCAGCACGCAGAGTGAGACCGGCATACTGGTCTACGACCGCGATGGCAAGCTGTTACGCACAATGGCCAACCAATATCCTGAGGTCCACTCGATGACCTATGCTCAGGAGAACGGAGAGGAATACCTTTACACAACGGTGCAGCACGGCACCTCCGCGGAAAACTGGCTCTTCGTCAAGATGAAGACCGATGGTACGGTTGTGCAGAAGATTACGGCTCCGGCTGAAGCCGGCTTTCATGCACCCAATGAATGGCGGATCACCGCGGCTGTCCCGGCAACTGACGGTTCCATCTTCATTGCCAATGGTTACGGGGATTCCCGCATCTTCAAATTCGATAAGAAGGGTAATTATCTGACGAGCTTCGCCGGCAAGGGAAGTGAAGACGGCAAGTGCGACTGTAGCCACGGGCTCATCGTGGACACCCGGTACGACCAGCCTCTTTTGCTGGTGTGCGACCGTGCCAACCGCCGGCTCACTCACTTCGACTTCGATGGCAAGTTCGTTCGGCACATCGCCCAGCATCTGCGCCTTCCGTGCCAGGTAAGTTTTCATGGCGACTACGCCCTTGTTTCCGAACTTGAGGGCCGGGCGACCTTGCTCGATCGCGACAATACACCTGTGGCCTTCCTCGGCGACAATCCTGTGAAAGCACAGTGGAAGAACTACAAGCTCGATCCTGCGAAGATCGCCCCGGCATACTTCAGTGCGGCCCACGGCTGCCACATCGATCAGGATGCCAATATCTATGTGTCGGATTGGAACCAATCCGGACGAGTAACAAAGCTGGTGAGGCTGGAGACCTGGTCATGATTGCGGCTCAAGTTGGCCCTAATACTGCGGCTTCATGTCGCTGTCATACGGTTGACCGAACTTGTTCGCATGTTTCAGTGCCGGCGCAGAAGAATCCAGCATGATCGTCCCGAGATTTCGATTGGTTGGCGAAATTCGCACGTGCCGCACCCATCGGTTGAGTACCGTTTGCTGTTGGCCTTCAACCCAAAGGTGCATCTCATAGTCGCCCGGCGGGACTCCATTGATATGAATGGCCCCATCGCTGTCCGCGATGCTGTAAAGCGGCGTAGAGAGGGAGATAATGACCCCGCTCATCTCGGAGTGGATATTGCAGAAGATGTAGGAGATGCCCTCACGAGAAAACGTCACCGCTTTTGTGCTTCCGGCCTCGTATAGGCCGAGGTCGAAACGCTTTCCGTCAAAGAGCGAGAAGACGTTATGGAAGAACGGATCAGCATTCGGAAACTGAACGACACTGCCGGCGGGTACAACTAACAGATGCGGGGAGAACATCTTGTTCTTCTGCAACAGGGTATAGCCTCCGCGCGGTGGAGGCATAGCAGGGAGCGTCATATCCGGCGTCAGGGGCTTCAGCCAGAGCACTGCCGGTGGAATCCCATTGTTGTGCTGCCTCGGGGCGGTGCTCGCCGGTGGAGGCTGAATGCGTGCGGTTACTTCGAGTTCCTGTTGAGGCGAAGGGGCCTGCGCGAAGGCAGTGGCCGCAACAATTGCGGCGCCAAACAATATGACCGCTGTCTGTCTGCGTGTTGTTCGTGGAATGAGGGTCATCAGAATTTATAACCAGCGGCGATGCCGATAGCGTTGCTGTCGGCCGAAGCGCCCGTGACAGGAACGGTCGTGATGTGGCGGACCTCCAGCGAGAAGAGCAGATAGGCACTTGGGCTATAGATCGCATTCGCAAAGTAGGTTTGATTGCGGGCAAGATTCTGATAGCCGGTCGAGTAAATGTTCACATACTCCCGCAACTCTTTGGAGAACACATTATCCATTCCAAACGCGCCGTTGAACTCCAGGCGCGGCCCTGCATGTTTTTTCAGCTGTGCCCATCCACCCACATCGTCGAGCGGCTCGGTATCTCCTTCTCCGTAGACGTAATCCTTATAGCCGCCGCCACCCAGGCCGCCGAGCGCGAGCCCACGATAGAAGCTGCCGCTCATCTCCAGGCCCATTGGCAACTGTAGACGAAGGTCCAGTGTGCCGGCCCAGGCGTTGTAGCCTGCTCCGCCTGCAGTCTTATGCGGACTGAAGTAGCCGCCCACACCGATCGCCGGCCCCTCTACCTCCTCCTTGCCCAGAAGGCCGAGATGAACTTCGCTTCCCGGCCAGCGGCTGCGCTCCGACTGGCTGACCGTAGTGGTGGTACTCGTCGCTACCGGTGGGTCGAGCACATCGATCAGCGCGGCCTCCAGCGCAAGATGAGAAGACCCGCCGATATCCAGCGTGTGCGAAACCCCGGCCTGGGGACTCCAGTTCCAAAGATTGCCGGACCATGCGAGGGCCGGCTCCGCAATGGCAACCAGAGATGTTGGCGTATTGGGATTGATGATGGGACGGTCGATCTCGATGAAGGCCTGGCTATGTGCCCAGTCGAGCGTCGCATGGGCCGTGCGAAGCCGCAGCAGTCCACCGGCGTCGGCATAACTCGTTTGCGTTGCGCTGCCAAAAAAGTCGACACGGAGGTCTGCGTGGGTAGCGCCGCCAGCCAGGCTTGGCCCGCGCGCATCGATGCCCAGAATGCTCTGTCGCAACGAGGCTCCCGTGCTTCCGCCACCGGCTGTTGCTGTTGTCGGCGATGCTGCCTGATCGACCTGACTGGTGTTGACAAAGCCGTTGAACAGGATCAGGCCATCAATCTTCACCGGATATTTGGAATCGCTTTCAACTTTGTCCTGATCGATGGTCGCAATCTGGTTCTCCAGCATCGCCTGGCGTTCATGGAGATCGTCGTCCTGGGCCGGCAACGGTGGCGGGACAACAGGAGCAGCAGCGCGTTGCGGCGTCGAAGCTGCCTGTCCCTCCTTCGCAAGGCGTTCCTCAAGTGCCGCGAGTGACTTCTGCAACTCGATCAACTGCTGCTGCGACGCTTCCACCTGTGACTGCGCTTTTTCGACAGCGAGCGTCAGTCGCTGGAGTTCCTGCTGGGGCGTCTCTGCCGGCGTTGCCAGTGGAGCGCTCTGCTGTGCCCCAATCATGTGACACAACAATAGAAGACATAACACTCCAGCACTTCGAAGAGATCTCAGAGTTGTTCTGCCTGATGGTGCAATGACTGTGAAGATCCGACTGCGGCCCGGTAGTTTCATCGTGCCACCTCTGCGGGATTTGCACTTTCCACATATTCCGTATTAAGCGCGCCCCGAGCGATGGAGAGAACGAAGACTGTCTCGCCCGGATGGCTGCTGACAAGCTGTACCGAGCCTCCATGCTCTTCCGCAACGCACTGTGCCAGCGTCAAGCCGAGGCCTGTTCCATTCTGTTTGCCCGCGCTCACAAATGGCTCAAAGAGACTGTCGCGGATGCTATCGGAGACGCCCGGACCATCGTCGGTGATGGTGATGGAGAGCGACTGCTTCGAGGCCGCGATCACCGCCGTTACGGTGGGGATCCCCGCACTGCTCCGGGCCGCCTGGCAAGCGTTAAGCAGCAGGTTATAGATGGCCCGTTCCATCTGCTTGGAATCGACCACGGCGGCCGTCCTGCCAGGATCGTCGTAAGCAACCTGGAGTCTCACATGCTCCGCGTCGGGGTGAGATCGCACCAACGCCATCGCACGCTCCACCAGGGGCCCTATCAACTCCGGACTGCGCTGGGCCGCTCCATTGGTCCGGCTGAAGACCAGGAGCGAATCGATCAACTCCGTGGTCCCCAGCACGGCCATTCGGATGTCGGCGAATAACTCGGCGCGCTCTTCGTCGGAGAGTCTCGACGAAGCCAGAAACTCCGCATTCGCATAGACCGCGGCAAGGTAGTGGCGCAGGTCGTGGGAGACCGAACTGGCCATACGTCCGATGGTGGCAAGCCTCTCCGATTCCAGCAGAGCGTGGTTGCTCTGCTGAATCTCTTCCCGCATTGCGGCGAACGCTATGCTCAACTCGCGGACCTCGCGGGTGCCTCGTTGCGGAAGCAAGGACGCACTGTCGCCCGTGCCAAAGGCGCGCACGCTCTGCGCCAGGTGTTCAAGGGGACGCGTCAACATGCCCGATATAGCCAGCATCAGCCCCGTACCCACCAGCAGGGCGCACAGACCGACCAGCACGAGCAGCCGATTGATCTCATGCTGCGACTCCTCTGCGTGGTCGAACGACTTCATCACGATCAGCTGCAGGGGCACAGAAGCTCCTTGCGAAAGATCGTCAGCAGTTGCCAGATAGCGCTCTCCGCCCAGCGAAATTGTTGCAGGCGTTTTACGGCCACGAGCAAACAACCCTGGATGACTGTCCACGTCCTGCCGGAAAGATGGCTGAAGCGTGCTGGTGACAACATGATCTCCCGCAAGAAAGATGATCTCGGCAGCGGAGGAGCGGTTCAACTGCAGGAGGAACGCCGTGTCGATGGCGTAACCGCTGATGACATATCCCAGCAGCGCGCCTGTCTCTTCACTGCCGAAGTATAGCGGGCGCACAGAGTATTCGAAGAGCCTTCCACCACTGAGCAAGTAGTGCTTGCCGGCCTGGGTTAGAAGCTCGCCGAGGTTCGTGCGAAGCTCCGGGTCCGCGGACGTACCTCGCGTATAGGCAGCGAGTACGCGGCCATCGGTGGAAGCGAGCGCAAAGAGATCGTAGTCGCCTACCTTTGAAAAATCGGGGACTTCATCGGCGATGGTGCGCTCATCGCCTGTGGTCATTACAGCCCGCAGCTTGGGAAGGTCGGCGAGAAGAGTGTTCTCGCGCTGCAAGGCGGCCAGCCGCTGCGACTCAAAACTCTGAAAGGTCTCGACGGAGTGGGCCAGATCTTCTGAAAAATCGTTCAGCACCTGCTGATGCATGCTACTGCGGATCACGAGCAGGCTCGAGAACGTGACACTTGCAATCACCAGCACGAGTGCTGTCACGAGCATCAAGCGCGTGGATATCCCTCTCTGCTCCTGCGTCAAGGCACTATCTCCTTACGGGACGAATTTATAGCCCGCGCCATGAACGGTGAGGAGGTGCCTGGGGTTCGCCGGATCCAATTCCAGCTTTTGTCTCAGCTTTAGGATCAGGTTATCGACCGTCCGGGTGGTGGGATACGAATTATATCCCCATACATCGTTCAACAGCGCTTCGCGGGTCAGGACGCGTTCCGCATTCGCCGTGAAAAACCTGAGCAGCTTGAACTCCAGGGAGGTCAGCGCCACTTCATCTCCGGACCGCAGCGCAATCATCCTGGAGAAGTCGATGGTACATGCGCCAAAGCAGTAAGCTTCCGATAGAGGGAGCGGTTTCCGTCTCCTGCGGATTGCGGCCTGAACTCGGGCCATTAGCTCGCGAGGACTGAAGGGCTTGGTCACATAATCGTCGGCCCCCAATTCAAGCAGTAGCACTTTGTCGACGACCTCGGTGATGGCGCTTAGTATGATGACCGGGGTATCGATGGAGATGGCCTTCAGCCGCCTGCACAGATCACGGCCGGAGATCTCGGGCAGAATCAGATCGAGCACGACAGCGACCGGTTCATACGCACGGAAGTTTTCCAAGCCAGCCTGACCGTCCCCTGCCACGATGACACGATATCCCTCCTGCCGGAAGATGCGTTGCAGCACCTTTTGCATGCGCGGATCGTCTTCCACGACGAGTACCGTTCCGGAGTCCTTGACGCCGGGTAGTACGGAGTTGGGTTCTGCGAGCGTGGCAGCGTTTTGTAGCATCTTTATATCTTCTTGCCAAAGTCCCTGCTACGCCAGCCCATTCTCGGAAAGTGACAAAGTATTGACAAATGAGCGCGTACCGGACCGCCTGAAAAAGCGCTCTTCAACCGCATAACCGCTGTTCTCGACAAGATCATGACAATGGCCTGACATGGGCATGACACCGCGCCTGTCGCAAGTCGCTAGAGTCGTTATTGGCTGCAGCGGGCATCGTGTAGTTGGGACTATATCCTTCCGGTGCAAATGCAATGCGTCTCCGGGCCTGCCGGTTGAATGAAGAGATGTCGCTGTAGTCACTTGAATAGGCCCTAACGAAAAGAGAAAACTTATGAAAAAAAGACTCATGCTGCTGGCCCTGTCCGCTGCGATCTTGCTGACCGCGATCTTGCTGGATCGTTCGACGGTTGCCCAGGCTTCGCCCCGCAGAATCGAAGTGACAGCTAGCAAATTCTCCTTCAGCCCTGGCGAGATCACCTTGAAAAAGGGCCAGCCGGTAGTGCTCGTATTGACCAGCACCGATGCAGCACACGGCCTCAAATTCAGCGAACTGAACCTTAACGCCAAGTTTCAAAAAGGCAAGCCGGCGGAGATGAGTTTAACCCCTGACAAGACGGGTGATTTTGTAGGCCACTGTTCGGTGTTCTGCGGCTCCGGACATGGATCTATGGTGCTAAAACTCCATGTGGTGGAGTAGGTATGCGCCGCATGATCAGCCTGGTCCTGGTTGCCGGTTGCGTGGCCTTCCTGGGTTGCCTGGGTCTTCTCGGATTCCGCGGCTGCAAGGCAAATCCTCCGGGCAAACTGGAGACCAGGGTTATCACTTTGGCCAAGCACCGGATCTTGGTAGGCAATCGAAGGCAGAAAAACCCTTTGGCCGTAACGCCGGGTACCATCGCCGATGGGAAAGAGGCCTTTACTCATTACTGTGTTGCCTGTCATGGAATGGATGGTCAGAATACCGGCGTGCCGTTCGTCGGCCAGATGTCCCCTCCCGTCCCGTCGCTGGCTTCAAAAGATGTGCAGCAATATACGGACGGTCAATTGAAGTGGATCATCGATAACGGCATTTGGCCTTCGGGCATGCCTGGATCCAAAGGCACGCTGAGCGACGACGAGATATGGTCGATCGTGGTCTTCCTTCGCAATCTTCCGCCCGCAGGCAGCCAGGGCGATCCAGAGATGTATACCCACTGAGCGGAGTGGCCGCAAGTCCGCGAGAGGCTATGAGTTCAACCGCCAGCATTCCGGAGACGATGAGTTTTGCAAAGCCGACCGGTATAGGTCCGGCATTTGCCGTCGGCTTTTTCTTTGCACTGCGCGTCATTATTGAGCTTGTATGGGTGCGCGTGTTGGGCGTGGATTCGCGGACCGGCTCGGAACTCAGCCTGGCGATGGGCTTTCTTCTGCTTGGCTTCGTTTACTTCTATACGCTGGGAGCTTGCAACCGCACCTTCGTTTCCATGTTCAGGCTGGCGAGCATTCGCTGGGTGGGCATCTTCCTCGTTTTTTCCTGCTGTAGCCTGGCGTGGAGCGGCACAGCGCTGCTGCCCGCGGCCATCGCTTATTGGTGCGGGATGGCGGCGGATGTGGCGATGGTCGCGCTGCTGCTTCGCGCGGAGCCGCCGACAGGAGTGGCCAGTTCCCTGATGAAGGGGTTTATAGCGTGCGCCTGTCTTACGGCGCTGATCGCATGGATCATGCCCGCGCAGTACGATCTCCGACTGGGAGAGGACGAGTTTTTCAATCCGAATTCCATTGGCAATCTTTGCGCCTTCGGCTTTTTTATGGCCCAGTATCTTGCGCGGCGCAAAGATGGAAAGTGGGGGCTGGTCTCGACTTTTCTGGCCGTCACTCTGCTGCGCAGCCTGAGCAAGACAACCATCGCGGCGTTCGTGGTGAGCGCCGGTTTTCTGGTGGTCCAGGACGCGTCGATGAGCCGGAAGACAAAGATGCTGCTGACCACCGCGGCGGTGTTGATCGTAGTTGCGTTCTGGGGCCTGCTGGAGTCCTATTATGTCGTTTATACCAATGCGGGCAACCAGGCCGAGACCATCACAGGGCGCATCGGGATATGGGCCTACATGCTGAATGGAGCGTTGGAGCAGCCTTGGATTGGACACGGCTTCGACTCCGTATGGAAGGTGATTCCGCCTTTTGGAGAGTTCGAAGCGAGGCACGCGGAGAATGAGTTGCTACAACAGTTCTATGCGTATGGGGCCGCCGGCATCTGCATGTTGGCGGGCTTGTATGCGAGTCTCTACCGGCAGTTGCGGCGGCTGCCACGCGGGCCGCTGAAGGTGATTTTCATCAGCATGCTGCTGTTCGCCGTCGTGCGTGGATTCGCCGAGGCCGAGCCTTTCGATCTGCTGCTGCCGCTATGGTTGATCGTGTTGATAAGCCCGCTGGCGGACGAGGTCCGCGACCGCTCCTCCCTTGAGTTACAAGAGGGGACAGAGCCGGACCGGGAGCTAGCGGCTAAGCCGGCCGATGTGCTGTCGCCAGCGGGCTGACTCGTATAGATAGCGAAGGCCTTCCACGATGTGAAAACGCAGCCGGAACAAGATGAAATGCAGTTGCCTGCGACAACGCAGGATGCGCGTTGACAGCACCTCCCCAGGCGTTGCATCCACTATTGTCGGTGGCAATCGACAAGGAAGCAGCGCGTGCCGCAGGGAACGGCCAGACTGCACGCCCGCTGGGTCAAGCGCTTTCTGCAGCAACAAATACAGCTTGGTGCCAGGCGTGTTGCAAAACACCGTGCGGCGTCCGTAAAGCTCAACCCACAATCGCGCCGCGGCGGGTAGACAGTCGACGGTCCAGCAGGTGAGAGCTTCCGGGGCAAAGTCTCCCATAACATGTGAGATCAACGCCGTCACCAGTCCCAGCGCAATCGGGATCTTTGGGTCGCGTTCGGCAAGCTGACGCACGTTCTTCCAAAAGGCGTCGTCGTGGTGCCGCACCAGGATATGACGGCGAAACTCGATCAGATGGGCGGTGCGCGAGTGAGCGCCGCACAAATGTTTGTAGAGATGCAACCCCTGGCTAAGAAACAAATCTACCGGCGAGAGGACCGGCATGCAGGCACCGTGGAAGTAACGTTTTTCCGTGCGGCCCAAGCGAAAAGAGCGTCCCGTGCTGGTAGCCTCCAGGTGCAACTCCACCGAGCGCTGGGGCATCGCCTTATAAAGATACTTTAGAGAATGTGGCCCCTCTTGGTTTGTCTTGAACTCCCAGGTCCTGCCGCTGATGGCATGTAGACGATAGCCTCTGCGCTCGAGGATATTTTTGGCTTCGGCTGCGCTCGACTCCGCCACCAGGAAGTCCATATCCAGTTGCGATCGCAACTCCAGCTTCGGTACTGAGACCGGCCACAAGGAGAAACCTTTCAACGTGGCGTAGGAGAGCCAAATTCGCTGAAAACTGTGGTGGATCACTGTTGACTCCGCGATCATGGCAGCGGTCTTCGCTGTATTGTCCGCGAGGTTCTGTTGCAGGCGCGAAAGCACCGCCGGTGGAAACATCTCGCAGAGTTCAAGCTCCGTCATGCGGTCGAGGAAGTAGAGCGCCAGACCGCTGGTGTCCAGCCAATGCAGCAGAGGTTGCCATTGCTTGACGGAGAGATGTTGAAGCTTCGCATACGCAGCCGGCAAAGGATCGCAGAAGGTCAATAGGACGGCCTCACGCCGTTGTTGTGCCAGGTTCAGAGAACGATCTACTTCGTTGATGTGAAGTATGTGGGTGGACCCGGTGGAATGAGAACTGAGACCTGCTTGTTGGGCGTGCTCTTCGCCGGCGCCGGCGATCGGGGAAGGGAACTGCATAGCCTGACTCTAGCCAGACCTTGGCGCAGAGTTGTCATGTCGCTGTAAACCGGTTGTCACTAATCTGTTGTGGCCGGTTTTACAGTGCAGGGAAGATCGATGTGACAATCAAGTGACAAAGGTCGGATGATCTGGCGACACATCGGCCAACGGCAACCATTAGCTTAGCTTTTATGCCGTATCTAATGCTGAATTTTCGCCAAGTCAAAGTGACTAGCTCCGCAAGGTTCGTTGCTCTTGCCATGGCCGTGCTCTGCGCGGCGCGCTGCGGGGTCGCACAGAATACGCCTCTGATCTCCGGCGGTGCCGGCTTCTTCTCCGACACCGAAAAGAAACAAACGAGCTTCTACCCCATCATCGAGCCGCTGCTGGCCGCGCCTGTCGGCTCGCACCTGCTCATCGAGTCGCGCGCCGCGCTGATCGAGTCTTACTACTCCAATGGCCCCATCGATCCAGGCTACGACCACATGCGTTACATCAATCTCACCTATCTCCAAGGCGATTACTTCGCGACACCGCACATCACCATCGTCGGCGGCAGCTTCCTGATCCCGTTCAACACCTACAACGATCGCCTCTCGCCCATCTGGATTGGCAACTTCCAGGACGGCCCGATCATCGCCAATATCGGCACCATGTCCACCGGAACAGGCACGGGCGGTATGTTGAAGGGCTCCGCCATCTCGACTCACAAGTACTCCATAGACTATGCCGCTTACTTTTCCAGTCGAGCGGATAATATGCAGTTCGCGGCGAAGCGTTCCGACGGAGGCCGCGCCAGTCTGTATCTTCCGGAGCAGCGGCTTGAGGTTGGGCTCTCATACGACCGTCTTCTACAGGGTACGCATGAAAATTTCTACGGCATGCACGTCTGGTGGGAGCCAAAGGATACTGCCTTCCGCCTGCGCTCGGAGTATGGGCGCGGCCACCATGCCGATGGCTATTGGGTGGAGGCCGACTATCGCACTCAGGCCTTCGGTGGCATCGACAGCTTTATCGGCCGCTTCGAACCCGTCTTCCGCATGCAACAAACTTTTCGCCGCGATAAGCTTTTCAGCGACAGCGTCCCGCTGGTGAATACACAGCGCGCCGACTTCGGCATGGACTACAACCTGCCGCACAACACCAGAATTCTTTCCAGCTACTCGCGGCAGTTCTCCTCGAAAGGAAATTTCAACGACTGGCAGACGGGAATCGTCTACCGGTTTCTCTTCCCGGTATGGAAAGGAAAATGACTATGAGACTGAAGCCGATATTCCTTGCCCTTGCTGTTGTGGCTGCAATGCCCGCGTTACCGCAGGCTGCAACGCCCGCCGCGCCACCGGCGGCGCAGGCAGCTCAAAAGCCGGCCGTACACGCCGCGCAACCTCAGAGCGAAGGCGATCGCATCTTCCAGCAGCAATGCTCTCGTTGTCACACCGCTCCGGAAGGCTTCTCGACCCACATCTCCGGCACCGTCGTGATGCACATGCGCGCTCGCGCCTCACTCAGCAAACACGACCAGGAAGAACTGCTGCGGTTCTTCAACCCGTAAACGGCGTGGAACCGCAAGCCTGGCCGGCTGCTCCCGATGCCGTGGTTGCCGCGAAAGAGATATGGCCCAATCTACACGCCGGCTCCTGCTTGTGCTCAGTGTCTGTCTAGCCTGGGCCATGATCTCGGTGGCCCCTGTCTGGAAGTATATTTCTCATGCCAAAGCCGGCGCTGCGACGGCGCTGGGTCTGCTTGCGATCGCTTTCGGAATGTACCGGCTCGATCGGCTCAACCGGAGACAACGTCAGATCGGCACTGGCTGGTTCGTGCTTCTCTTCCTTGCGCTTACGGCAGCGTTTGCCGTCCTCTATCCCATCTCACTGAAACATACGCTCAATAGCGGTTCCGACCGGGAAGACGCTCTGCGCCTTGAACTCATGGCCATTCACCACCATCAATATCCCTATGACGCGCGTACTTTTCAGGGAAATCCGCCGACCCCTTTGCCTGGAGCCTTGTTGCTGTCTGTACCATTTTTCGCGCTCGGACATATCGCCTGGCAGAACTTCCTCTGGTACGCGCTTTTTTTCATTTTCACGATGCACTTCTTCCGCTACCGGGCAACGGCGCTCTTCTTCCTGACGGTATTTCTGCTGTTGGCGCCTGCAAATCTTAGCGACTTCACATCTGGCGGCGATTATCTGACCAACTTCTTCTATGTCGCGATCGCCAGCGCGTTGTTCACTCGATCGCTCAGCTGCTCCTTGCGCGACAGCATTTTCGCCGCACTCTTTCTCGGTATTACGCTCTCTTCGCGAAGCATCTACCTTACTGTTCTCATTCCTCTATTCGTGCTGACTGTCCAGCGCACCACACGCTTCCGCGCGACTGTATTGTTTGGAACCGTTCTCGCTACCGCCGCCGTCGTCACTTTACCCATCTTCATGCCTTACCCGATCGCACATCTTCTGCGTCAACTCAGTCAAAACTCCGACAAGCTCCGCTACATTCCCGGCGCACTTCACGCACAGGGGACGCTTCCGTTGCTGGCAGCGATTGTGGCTTGCCTAACCGTCAATGCGCGGATGGACCTGCCGCGGATGTTCCTCAGCTTCAGTGCCGCCAGCTTCGCGGCGATCGCGCCACCTGTCGCGATGCTGGCGATCCATAGGGGCAAACCGTCCTATGAACTCTCCTACCTTTCGGTCAGTGTCTTGTCTTACTCTCTCTGGGCGCTGACGCGATGGGAGCGCTTATCCCCAACTGCTCCGCAAAATGTCGATGGCGAACTTTAGGCACGCGCGGTCATATTGCGGTCCAACGGACCAACCAGCGACCGGAAGAGCATGGCCGCCACAAAGGCGAGTGCCGCAATCCCCGCCAGCACAATCGGGTATCCGAATCTCGTAAATAAAATTCCCGCTCCGGCCGTTGCGCCCGCCCCCACTATCGCATTGCAGAAGAGCGTAATCGACGCCGCTGTGCTGCGCTCCTCATCCGGCACCCCGCTCATCAGCAGGTTGTACAGCCCCGGGGCACTCATCCATTGCATTACAGAGAAGCTCAGATACATTGCCACAGCTAAGCCGGTGTTCTGTGTTCCCGCCAGGCAGCCCAGGCATAGTGCGGTAAAGATCTGGGTCGCAACTATTCCATTGACTAATCCCAGCGCGCGAAAAAGCATGGGCGTCAGCAGTGTGACGCACAACTGCATCATCTGCGCCACGGAGAAGAGCAGCCCGATCCGCGACATCGGAACATGCAGTGCGCGTGACAAATACACATTGGCGAATGGGGTGAAGGAGGTCAACACCATCGTCCAGAGTGCCATTGCCGGCAAGAATCGCAACAGGAACGGATCTACTCTCAGGAGCTCGCGCCAGCTGCGGCTCTGTGGGGTGGTGTTAACCAGCGTCTCAGCTTGTGGAAGCGGTAACTGCATCCGCAACACTGCAAACAGGCCCATGGCGGCAATACCGCAGGAAGCCAGCAGGATCATCCTCTTCACGTCAGCTGCCTGCATCGCAAATCCGGCCCTGTGCAGCCACTGCGGCAGATAGCCGCATACGACCCCGCCCAAAGCGCTCGTGCCGATGCTCACGGAGACGATCAGGCTGAAGCCCGACGCGCGGTTTTCCTCCGTCGTCAGCCCGGCCACAGACGGCAGGAAGCACACGCCCCATACACACATAGACAAGCCAGCCACAAATGCCAGGCCAATCTGCGCTGACTCTCCCATCGTCACCGCGCGCAAGGCGCCCAACGCCGGAGCGGTCACAAAGCATACGATCAACAGCGGACGAATCCCAATCCTCCGTACCAGCAGGCCCGCGGGCAACGTCCCCACAACCGATCCCAGCATGTGCGCGCCGCCCATCAGCCCGATTGCCCGTTCATTGAAATGAATGTCGAGCAGATATAGATTGAAGAGAAAGGCATATACCGAAAACCCAAAGTCGAAAAAAAACGCAGCCGTAAAAAACACCCAGAAGCCATGGCTCAGTTTCTTTTCCTGTAGCCATGCGGCAGGATTTCTCCAGGAGGGCGTGGCCTTCCCGCCGCGTATTGGGAGCGAGTCGGTCTCCAATAGCTGCTCCACTACCGCCCCTCCTGCACCAGCGTCTGCAGGCGGCTTATTGCCCAGTCCATCCCGGTGTAGCGAAGCTCCAGCACATCCACCGTGAGCAGCCGCTCGATCGCCTCATATTGTCTGGCCAGCGACTCCGCCGACCCATACAGCACCTGCCGCATAAAGTACCGGGCCACGTCCTTGCGATAGGACACGAGTTCCGGCGCCCCTCCCGAGTGACGGTTCAAAAAGACGATGAAGTCCACCTTCGCGGTCCGTGCGCAGTCGATGTGCGGCATCGTCGCTGTCGCAATTTCGATCGTCGGCTTGCCCGCCGCGCGTGGCGTCATCTTCAATCCATTGATCTCGGGAAACAGCTCCGCGGCGGTTGGCCGCAAGCGCACATGGTGGCAGTCGCCCGTCACCATCCGGTCGCTTCCTTCGTTCAGCAGATAGCTCGCATCGTCCGTCACGAAGGTCCATCCGGCGCGTGCGCACGCATAGGACAGTGAAGATTTTCCGGCGCCTGAATCGCCGCAGAGCAGTACGCCGCGCCTATTCAGAGCAACACATCCAGCATGAACGGGCGTCATATACCGCGTTGCAATATGGCTGGATGCGGCGGAGTCGAGAAAGAAGTATCGCAGGTATTTCTTATGCCTCAAGGCCGTCCGCGAAACCGTAATCTGCGTCTTGTTCGCGCTGAGATCGACGATGCTGTAATTGTTCGCATCGGCCATGAACATCAGCATCGGTTGCGTCAGGCGGTACACCGGCGCCGGAGGACACTCTGTCGAGTCGCTCTCCACCACCAGCACGTCCACCAGAATTTTCTCTGTGTCGAACTTCTTTCTGTATATCCCCCATGCCTGCTTATAGAGCAACAGTATCTCAGCCGAGTTCGTCCTTACCTCCACGGGAAACCCACGAGGATAAAACATCTTTCGGAGCAGAAGCTCAGGCGTCTCTTGCTTGTGTCTGGAAAAGTCCAGCGTCTGCGATGCCTTGCACGCGGACTCTATCTCTTGAACCGTCATAGCCTGCCTTCTCCGTCGGTCGGGTGCAACTCTACGTTTAGAACAGATACTTCGCCGCGAACTGAATAATGCGTGGGTGCGGCCCGTCTGCCTCGCTCAATATCTTGCCGAAGGTCCCGCTGGGCGCCGGGTTCAGTTGCGTTGGATCTGCATAGCCCAGGCTGGTGTTCGGGTCGGCGAACTGCGGTGTGTTAGTCAGGTTGAAGAAC
>Ga0302308_10001963_pt1 | contig 16658 bp, 11 predicted proteins | sample III_Palsa_E3_3_FD_200531 | JGI IMG/M metagenome (GOLD analysis project Ga0302308, IMG submission 200531) | Peat permafrost microbial communities from Stordalen Mire near Abisko, Sweden - III_Palsa_E3_3 | ecosystem: Environmental > Terrestrial > Soil > Palsa > Peat permafrost | place: Sweden... | reverse complement strand
GAGCAGAAATGTGGTGAGTCCGAATTCATCCGTTCGATACAGCCTGGCACGAGCCTGCGCGATTCGTTCAATAACTTCATACCGGGGGTGCCCAAATGTATTCCCCTTGCCAACAGACATGACCGCGTCCTTAGGAGCAGCCACGTCCAGAAACTCCTGCGTGGTCGACGTTTTACTGCCGTGGTGGCCCACTTTCAGCAGTGTCACCGCAGTCACGCGCCCATGCTGCAGCATGGTTCGTTCGCTTGGAGCCTCAGCGTCACCCTCCAGCAATACCGAGGCCTTGCTGTACTGCATCCGCATTACCAGCGAATCGTTATTCACCGGCTCGCCGGGGTTGGTATAGCCGGTTTCAGGGGCAAGCATCGTCACCTGCATTCCGCCCCAGGAGAGTTGAGCGCCTGCGTAAAAATGCCGCACGACCACTCCAAGCCGGCCTGCTTCTGCGAGCAACGCCCGGTACGCCTCCGAGTTTGGATCGATGCTAACCCAAAGCTCTTTTGGCCGAAAGTTTCGCATTATCGCCGGCATTCCGCCCATGTGATCGCTGTGTGCGTGGCTCAACGCAACCACATCCAGTCGACGGAATCGGCGGGACCACAGATAGGGCGATACCACTTCCTCGCCCACATCGAAGCGGCTCGTCGCCTCTGCCGCTTCGGTTACTCCGCCCACCGGACCGCCCGCGTCGATCAGCATGGTTTTCCCGTCCGGTGCTACTACGAGGATCGAGTCGCCCTGTCCTACATCGATTGTGGTCACTTCCATCATGCCGGGCAAAATCACAGCGGGCTCCGGCCACAGCACCATCACCGCAATAGCAGGCAGCACGATGACCGCGACCCGCGCCCACTCACGCGAACGTCGAATCGCCCAGCAACAGAACGCCCATCCTGCGAGGGCCAGCAAAGCTACCCACCACACCGGTCCTGGGACCCGCAGATCAGCGGCATGCACCGCGCTCACCCGTCCGATCACCCCGGTTACACCATGCAGCAACAATGCGGTCGCCGCGCCCGGCAGCATCGCCACCCAGGGATTTATCAGAGCAGCGCAGAACATCACGATCGCCATTGGCGCAAGCAGCGCCACCAGAGGCACCGACAGCATGTTGGTCGGCACCGCAAACATCGTCGCCCGATGGAAATACACCGCCATCGGCAGCACCATGACCAGCTCCGCTACCAGACCGATCAGAGCAAGTTCCGCCGCCCATAACGTCCATCGAGTCAGAAGCGCCGGAAGCCCGTATGCCCATTTGCCCAGAACACGTGCGATGGCGTTGCCCCATATGCGCAGCATCGTGCGAAACTGCGCTACGCGCGGCGGTAATTCAGTGTCCACCCACATGTCTTCAAGACGCACTGCGGCCCGCGCGTAGGGAAGAAAGCTGCGATCACCCAGCGGAACCGCGATGCCGCCAATCGCCACAATCGCCAGGAAGGTCATCTGAAAACTGGCCTCAAACAGGGCTGCCGGAGAGAAGACCAACACACCCAGCGCTGCCGCTCCGAGTGCATTCAGTACATTGCGATCTCGCGACAACAGCCTGGCAAGCAAAAAGATGGCGGTCATAAAGAGCGCCCGTTGCACTGGCGCGCCAAAGCCAGTCAGCAGTGCATATCCAAAGGTCAGGGTGATGGTCAGCAGCGTCGCCAGCCACTCCCGCAGCTTAAGCCGACGGGCCAGCCAGAACACTAATCCGGCCAGCAGGCCTACATGCATTCCCGACACGACAAAAAGATGAAATGAGCCTGTTCGTTCGAAGCCAACTCTCTGCGTTTTGTTCAAACCCGCACGGTCACCGAACAGCATTGCGTTCAGCATCCCCGCATCATCGAGGTTTAACCGCAATACTGGCGGCAGGCCCCGATTTGCCCGCGATTTTACATATCCCAGAACTCGTCTCGAAGCCCAGCTCTGTGCTGCATAGATTCTGCACTGCAACTGCGCCGCGCGATCTGCGCGTGCTGCGAGGATCAACCCACCAACGCCCGTCAACTCAGGCTGCTCCGCAGCTTCATGGAGGACAGCCACTTTCGAAGCCCGCACACTTGCATGGGTTCCCACGCCCTGAGCCAGCAGGTAATCGGCATACTGCCAGGCGCCTGGATCACGATACCGCTCCGGAATCTTCAGTCGCATCGGAGCCTCCACCAGGTCGCCACACTGCAGCGTGGGGAAGGTTCCTGATCCCGCAGTTGTATTCCTGGGTGTCGCGGCCGTGACCTTGTCTGCGATGATATTCATCCGCACCCCACCGGCCATCGGAACCATGCGCGAGATGTCCGGCGTTACCTCCTCAATCGCGTTTACCTGCAGATCTATCGAGAGCGCTCCGATAGTCGCGGCCGCCTCGTCCTCCTCCTTCTCCGCCCACCATCCCACTTCTTTATCCTGATCGTGAGCGTCTGCATTGGGCGGCAGCTCCCGCACGCGAACCACGCGCCCGCGAACCTGACGGCTCAACCCATCCGCATAGTTCAACAGAGCCTGCTGCGTCGAAGGGACAGGCTGTATCTCCGCCGACCAGAGTCCGACCGTCATCCACACCGCTGCCAGCGGCACGATCGCCACGCGCAACGAGTTTCGCAGGGCCGCCAGCGTAAGTCCAAAGAGCAGCACCACCGCTATCAGAAGGATGATTGCCGGTGGCAGGTTCTTTGCCATGAGCTCGCCCAGCGCAAACCAGCATGCCGCAGCCAGCAAAGGAGCACGGCGAAACTCAAGCGCCGGTACCCGCGCCAATGCCTTCGGCCAAAGACGGGGATCGGGTTTGTTCGTTCGTCGGGTCTTCAACACTCTGTCTGCGGACCGCACCTGCCAACCATTTCACCACAAACCGGCCACAATTATTTGCGTAAAACGACCACGGTCTCCAGATGAAACGTCTGAGGAAACAGATCTACCATGTGCAGCTCCGTCAATCGATAGTCAGCGTCCACGAGGATCCTTAAATCACGCGCCAATGTGACCGGATCGCAGGAGACATACACCATCTCAGCCGCCGAAACCCTCGCCAGTAAAGCACAAACCTCCGCACCTACGCCCGCTCGCGGAGGGTCCATCACGACCAGATCGGGCCGCTCCCGCTGCAGCACGGCACCGCGGAGGAACTCCACCGTTATGTCCTCTACTGCACGCCTGCCGGGGCCTTTGAACGACTTCGTCAGGTCGTTGCCAGCTGCCTCCACCGCTACAACCTGCTGAAACCCTCGGGTAAGCGCACGAGAGAACAGTCCAACGCCGGCATACAAATCCCAGGCGAGCGCTCCTTCGCGCCCTGCCGTTACGATTCGAACCAGCTCCTCCAGCAAAAAACGGTTCACCTGGAAGAATCCGCCCCGGCTTACCCAATAGCTTTCGCCGGCCGCTCGATAGCTAAGCCCGTCGGTTCCCCAACTTCCCAATTGGCGAGGCTTTTGTGCTCGTCGCTGCGTTCCCTGTGCGGAAAGCAGGACGATACCGGCTCCGGCCAGCTCCGGCACCAATGCGCTCAGACGTTCACAGAAGCCGCTGAAGCCGGCCCGATCCTTCTGCACAAACACCGTCATCTGCAGCTTCTTTTCATCCGCGTCGGTAAAGAATTCGACCTCTACAGCTCCTCGCGCCCAGCGTCCCGCAGCCGAGTTTTCCGTCGCGAGCCGGATCAGTGCATCCGCTGCACGCCACAGCAACGGAGCAAGGATGGGACACTCGTGAATCGCAAGAAACTCATTCGTACTGCGCCGGTTATAGCCGATTCTCAGAACGCCTTCCACCTCAGCGAGACGCAACCGGGTTCGATTCCGATACCCCCACGGTTCCGCGGAATGGATCCGGACTTCAGGCAGCGCATCGAGCCCTGCGCGCTGCAGCGTCTCTCGCAGAATGTCTATCTTAATTGCCACCTGTGCCGCATACTTCGCATGTTGATAGTGGCAGCCGCCGCATTCACCAAAGTGCGCGCATCCTGGCTTTATTCGATCAACCGAAGGAGTCAGCACCTGCAGCAGGAGAGCTTCCCGGAAGCCGTCTTTCTCACCCGCCAGCTTTGCCTCTACGGTCTCTCCGGGAAGCGTGAAGGGCACAAACACAGCTCTTCCTGCGTCGTCGCCCTCGGTCTGATGAGCCAGGCCTGCCCCACCATACACCGCTTTTTCAATTTGTAACCTCATTCGTGGCTCATATAAAACAGACTCAGCCTTGGCAGCTTCCGCGCCTCCAGCATCTTCTTCTGCAGGAATTGCTGCTGCACCTGTTTGATCTGGACCGCCTGCATTTTGCCGCGATAAGGAGCAAGTTCTCGAGCCGCTTGCTCGCGCAATGCAAACAACTCCTGTTCAGGTGCTGCGGTCAGCAACGCGGCAAACATCTTTTCTTCCAGCACGGTCAGCGTTCGGTCGATCTCTTCGAGCGACCCTGCAGGTGCAACGCGTAATCCCACAGCGAGAGCGCGCAATCGGCCGGCTACCTCGGCAGCCACTCCATCCGCCGGAGCATCCAGGGCGGCAGCTTCGATCCGCGCTGCATTCTCTTCCAGATAGCGTCCCACCCGCTCTGTCTCGAAGCCGCTCTCCACCGGCTCCGCACCGGCAGCCGGGACAGCACCGATTGACGCTTCCATTGCCTGCTCCACGGCTTCCATAACGCTCTGCGCGCACCATGCCAGTCCGTTGACTTTGCGTGTTCTGCCTGTCGCACGCAGGGCCTTCGCATCATGTTTGTCAAAGGCGTTATCGATGCCACGCAGTACAGCTTCCAGCGGAACGGCCGCCTCCCGCCATGTCTCGATCAGCGCCCAGTCGAGAGTGGACAGCATCAGCAGCGAACCGCGCCTCTGCTGAAAGCGCTCCTCGATCTCCGTAAAGTAGTTGAAGTAATTCTGCATCCGCTCTTCTACAGCTTAAGCCCGCACACGCCTGCGTATCTATCAGGGATGCCTTCGCTAAGCCCCGCGCTTCCTGTGCCGGTCAAGATTGCGTTCATAAATAATCCGCAGACCGGTCAGCGTCAGCATCTCATCGACTGCACCGATATACTTCGATCCTCCTGCGATCAGCCTCGCCAGTCCGCCTGTTGCCACCGTCTTTGTATCCGGCCCTGTCTCGGCGATCATTCGTTCGAGGATGCCATCCACCAGCCCGATATATCCGTAGTAAAGCCCGATCTGAATATTGTCGACCGTTCCCGTGCCAATCACCTTCGCAGGTTTCTTTACATCAATTCGCGGCAGCCGAGCAGCACGCGAGAACAGAGCTTCCGCAGAGATGCCAAGCCCCGGAGCAATCGCTCCACCGATAAACTCACCCTTCTTCGAGATCACGTCGAAGGTCGTCGCCGTTCCCATATCCACCACGATGCATGGGCCACCGAAGCGCTCAAACGCTGCGACACAGTTGACGATCCTGTCCGCGCCTACCTCGGCTGGATTGTCCGTCAACACCGGCATCCCCGTCTTTACGCCCAACTCGATGAACAGAGGCTTCAGCTTAAAGTAAAGCTCGCATACCTGTCGCAGCATTGAGTCCAGAGGCGGCACGACGGAGGAGATCGCAATCTCGGTGACAACCTCAATCGCCAGCCCCTTCAGGCGAAAGAGGTTAAGCAACAGAACACCAAGCTCATCGCTCGTCTGTCTGGACGGTGTCGTGATGCGCCAGTTCGCCACCGGCTCCGAAGCTGCTCCTTCGCCTGTCAGCTGGTAGAGCCCCAGCACCGTGTTGGTATTGCCTACATCAATCGCCAATAGCATACGTTCTCTCACTGTTCTCGCATCACTGAGGTCGAACTCCACCGGAGAGCACAGTGTGCAATACACCATCGTCTCCGATCACGCGCAGAAAACCACGCGCATCCAGCCCGTCCGTGACGCCAGTATATCCGCCGCTTTCGTCTACTTTGACTCGCTTTCCGCGCACCCAGCCTGAGGCTGCGGCAAAACGTTCCAGCAGTCCTGGACCGACTGGCTCTCCATGCAGCTCCGCTTCAAGCAGTCCGATCTCCTGCTCGAGTGCGCGCAGAAATTCAACCAGTATCTGCTCACGCGCCCACCGGCTTCCACTCTCTCGTCGCAACGAGGTCGCAAGATCTTCCAGTTCAGCAGGGAAGCTTTCGTGATTCACATTGATGCCGACACCGATCACCGCGTAGCGCAGCATCGTCGTGCCACTCGTTTGCGAGGCCGCGGCAGAGGTCTCCACCAGTATGCCGCCGCACTTCCTGCTGCCGATCAGAAGATCGTTGGGCCAGCGAATATCCGCTGCCAGTCCGGTCGCGGCAGCAATTGCCTTCTGCACCGCCAGGCCTGTCGAAAGCGACAACCACAAGGCATCCGACAGAGCCATCTCCGGTCGCAGCAGCACGCTGACATACAGGCCATCGCCTGCCGCAGAGTGCCATCCGTGACCACCGCGTCCGCGTCCCGCCGTCTGCTCATCGGTGATGTACACCCGACCATTCGGCACGCCGGCCTGCGCTGCTTCCAGCGCCAGGATGTTGGTCGATCCTACGGAAGGGAAGTGTACCAGGCGGCCGGCAAACTGCGTTCCCGCAAGCTCGGCCTCGACTGCATTTAAATCAAAATCAGTCACACATACTCTCAGTAAATATCTGCTGTAATGCGCATGCTCAGGTCGACCGCGACAGCGGAGTGGGTCAACGCACCCACTGAGATAAAGTCGACCCCAGCCAGGGCGTACTTGCGCACGGTCTTCAGATTCATATTGCCGGAGGCCTCAATCGAAGCCTTCGGCAGTGCAGCACGAATCTGCTTCACTGCTTTTTTGACCAGCGCCGGGGTCATGTTGTCGAGCAGAATAGACTCCGCACCACCGGCGATTGCCTGCTCGAGCTCCTGCTGGCTGCGAACCTCAACCTGCACCAGTTGCCCGGCTTTGCGGCCCTGCAACGCATGTTCGAGCGCAGCGGGCAGGCCGCCGCCGAGCGAGATGTGGTTGTTTTTGATCAGGATTCCATCCTGCAGGTCGAGCCGGTGATTTACGCCGCCGCCGCAGCAGACGGCGTATTTATCGAGGACGCGGAGGCCGGGGATGGTTTTGCGGGTGTCTAACACCTTGGTTTTTGTGCTACTTACGGCTTTGACGAACTCGTTGGTCAGGGTGGAGATGCCGCTCATTCGCTGCATCAGGTTGAGGATCACGCGTTCGCAGGAGAGGATCGCCGCGGCGTTGTGGCGGATGACGGCGAGGGTCTGGCCTTTTTTTACCTTTACGCCGTCGAAGATCTCCGGGTGGCTGACGACCTCGAAGCGGCCGGGTGGCGTAGCGGACATTTTGCTGAAGATATCGAGAAATACGGGGATACAGCCGAGTCCTGAGACGATGCAGGGCTGCTTGGCGATGATCGTTCCGGAGGCGCGCAGTCGGGGGTCAACCGTGAGCGCTGTTGTAATGTCGTTCGCGACTTTGTCTTCCGCCAGTGCCGCTTCAAGAATCGTCCGTATCCGTTTGCTCTTCCAGTCCATTCTGTAATCCTAAACCTCTATTTTCTTCAGAAAAAATTGCGGCGGGGATGGAGGAGTGTTTTTGGCGTTTTATGGGCGTTTTTGAAGGGGGTTTTGGAAAAAGACGGTGTCAGAACGTGGTTTTTTGTGGTGAAGTTGTGGTGTTTTGCGTGGTAAATCGTGGTGTTTCGATGGTTGTTTTGTGGTGGCAAAAATTGTGCCACTTTTTTGAACTATTTTTTTCAGGGAAGACGTGCTGCTCACGAGGGAGCTTTCGGCGCGGCACCCCATGTCCCGCTTCCGGGACATGGGGTGCCCAACCTCTTTGCTACTCGGGTGGCAGGGCGTCGAGGGCGGCTTTGGTCTTGTCGTGCAGGATCTTCGTTTCGGCGGATTGTTTGCGGAGGCCGTCGACGATGTGCGCGGGGGCTTTGGCCATGAAGGCTTCGTTGCCGAGTTGACGCTCGGCGGCGGTCAGGCCTTTTTCGTATTTGGCGAGGTCTTTGGTGAGGCGCTCGCGTTCGGCGGGGACGTCGATTGTGCGCTCGTAGATTACGGCGACGTCGAAGTCAGACGTCGATCTGGCGTTGCTGCCGGTCAGAGGCTCGCTGGCGAACTCGACCGACTGGACGCGGGCCATGCGGGTGAGCATGTCGGAGTTGGCATCGGCCAGAGCGAGGATGCGGTTGCCGGCGTAGAGGCTGATCGGGGTTGCTTCCTTCTCGGGGACGCCAAGCTCTTTGCGAAGGCCGCGCACGGTGACGATGAGATCCTGCAGTGTCTTCATGGCGCTTTCGGCGATGGGGTCGGCGGGGAAGTCTGCGGGTTGCGGGTAGCGCGTGAGGGCGATGGACTTTGCCGGAGGGGCGTTGTTGTAGAGGGCGTGCCAGATCTCTTCGGTGATGAAGGGCATGAAGGGGCTGAGCAGGCGGAGGGCGTTTTCGAAGACCTCTACAAGTGCGTTGAGAGTGAGCTGCGTGGTTGGGTTGGGCTCTGCGCCTTCGATGAAGTCGAGACGGAGCTTGACCAGTTCGAGGTACCAGTCGCAGAACTCGCCCCAGAAGAACTGGTAGATGGCGTTGGCGGCTTCGTCGAAGCGGTAGTCGGTGAGGGACTTGTCTACTTCGGTGGAGACGGAGTTCAGGCGGGAGAAGATCCAGCGGGTTTCGAGGGGGATTTGGGGGTCGGTGGGGGAGGACGGTCGAGCTTCTCCACCCCCACGAGCAAAAGCGCTCGTCGGGGACCCCGGTTCGCTCGATACCCCACCCTTCGCAGAGGGCGCGAAGGATAGGGCACCCGGACTTTGTGGGGTGCCCGGACCTTTGGTGGTGAGGTCGATGGTGTAGCCGGCTTCGGTGGCGCGGTCGATGTTCATGAAGAGGAAGCGGGCGGCGTTCCAGATCTTGTTGGCGAAGGCGCGGTAGCCTTCGGTGCGGGCTTCGGAGAAGGCGATGTCGGTGCCGGGCGAGGCCATGCTGGCGAGGGTGAAGCGCACGGCGTCGGTGCCGAAGCGGTTGATGATGTCGATGGGGTCGATGACGTTGCCCTTGGTCTTGGACATCTTCTGGCGGTCGGCGTCGCGGACGAGGGCGTGGATGTAGACCTCGCGGAAGGGCACGGCGTCGGCGAGGGTGCGCTGGCTGCCATCGGGCATGGGGACGTCGAGCATGAAGTGGCAGCCGAGCATGATCATGCGGGCGACCCAGAAGAAGAGAATGTCGAAGCCGGTGACGAGGAGCTGCGTGGGGTAGAAGGTGGCGAGGTCCGGTGTCTTGTGGGGCCAGCCGAAGACGGTGAAGGGAAGCAGGCCGGAGGAGAACCAGGTGTCGAGGACGTCGGTCTCCTGGGTGATCTCGGCGGAGCCGCAGTGCTCGCACTGTTCGGGGGTGTCGCGCGCGACGGTGATCTCGCCACATGAGGCACAGTGCCAGGCGGGGATGCGGTGACCCCACCAGAGCTGGCGGGAGATGCACCAGTAGTGGATGTTCCTCATCCACTCGTCGTAGGTCTTGCGGTACTGGTCGGGCGTGAAGCGGATGTAGCCTTTGTCGACGGCCTCGATCGCTTTGTCGGCCAGGGGCTGAATCTTTACGAACCACTGCTGCGAGAGGCGCGGTTCGATGACGACGCCGGTGCGCTGGCTGAGGCCGATGGAGTTGGTGTGCTCCTTGATTTCGACGAGCAGGCCGAGGGCTTCGAGGTCGGCGACGATCTTTTCGCGGGCGGCGTAGCGGTCGAGGCCGTGGTAGGGCGAGCCGGGGAGGAGCACATGCGCGGTCTCGTCGAGGATGGTGAGGTTCGGCAGGCTGTGGCGCTGGCCGATGGCGAAGTCGTTTGCGTCGTGCGCGGGCGTCACCTTGACTGCGCCGGTGCCGAACTCGGGTTTGGCCCAGTCATCGGCGAGGATGGGAATCTCGCGCTCGGGCTGGCCGTTGACGCCGCTCAGTGGCAGGCGCACGAGTTTGCCCTGGAGGGCGAGGTAGCGTTCGTCGGTTGGGTTCACGGCGACGGCCACATCGCCGAGCATTGTTTCAGGACGTGTGGTGGCGATGACGATGGAGCCGGTGCCATCGGCGAGCGGATAGCGGATGTGGTAGAGCTTGCCGAGGCGCTCCTCGTGCTCGACTTCGAGGTCGGAGACGGCGGTCTGGGCGCTGGGGTCCCAGTTGACGATGTAGGCTCCGCGATAGATGAGGCCCTGCTCGTGCAGGCGGACGAAGGCTTCTTTGACGGCGACGCTGAGGCGGTCGTCCATGGTGAAGTACTCGCGGGACCAGTCGACGCTTGCGCCGAGGCGCTTCATCTGGTCGAGGATGGCGCCGCCGTAGACGCCCTTCCACTCCCATACGCGCTCGACGAATGCTGCGCGTCCGAGGTCCTGCCGTTTTCTGCCATCGGCGGCAAGCTGGCGCTCCACCATCATCTGGGTCGCGATGCCGGCGTGGTCGGTGCCGGGCACCCAGAGGGCGGTCTCGCCGCGCATACGGTGCCAGCGGGTGAGGATGTCCATCTCGGCCTGGTTGAGCATGTGGCCCATGTGCAGGCGGCCGGTGACGTTGGGCGGAGGCAAAAGAATGGTGAACTTCCCGGTCGCGTTCTGCGTATCGGAAGAGGTGTGTGCAGGAGATGTGGCCGGAGGTGCGTCCTGGGACGTATTCGGCGCTGCATCTTCGGGGGTCGCGACGTCGAACAGGCGCTCCCGCACCCAGTACTCGGCCCAGCGTTCTTCTATGACAGACGGATCGTATGCTTTTGGCAGTTCGTGGCTCATCGGTGTGTTAAGGGTAGCATCCATGGGCCCCCGCTCGTCGCCCTTACTCGCTGCTCGCGCGGGCCTTCGCGTCGCTTTTTCAACCGGGTTGAATATGTTCCCTCAGGCACCCCGCTCGCCGTACACTCATTCCACGAGGTCTACCATGCGCAGACTGCTTCTTGCCGCCCTCTTCTTTTCTGCAATCGCCGCTCCCGCGTTCGCGAGGTCCAGCCAGGACCGCGTCGGCATCGGCAACGACATCACGGTCGCGGAGGGCGAGACCGCGAGCGACATCGCGTGCGTCTTCTGCTCGGTTCATATTCACGGAGAGGTGAAGGGGGATATCGCTGTTCTGTTCGGGCAGATCACGATCGATGACAATCAGAGGGTATCGGGCGATATCGCGGGTCTGGGCACGGATCTGCGCCTGGGCGAAGATGCTACGGTGGGGGGCGACGTCGCGCTTGTCGCGGGGGATACAAACCTTGCTCCGAGCGCCACGATTCGCGGCGACCGCATGGTGCTGCCTGGGCGGCTCTGGCTGCTGCTGCCGTTCGCTCCGCTGCTGATCCTGATCGGGATCATCTGGCTTATCGTTTATGTCGTGCAGCGCAACCGATATCAGTTTCCTGCCTATCCAAACGGCCGCGGCTTCCAGGCCCGGCCTCTTCCGCCGCGCCGCTAACAGCCTGATTCATGGAACCTGAGCCTGGGTGTCTGCGTATCACCACAGGCAGGTTCTTCGCCATGGGGGAAAATTGCTGATTCATACACTCCGGACGCTCGGACTCATGCTCCTGCTGGTGCCGGCTGCGCTGGTTCACGAGCCGGGAAATCGCACTTATATCGGGCAGGATGTCTTCGTCGCCGCCGGCCAGGAGGTGCATAACGCAACGTGCCTCTTCTGCTCGGTGCAGGTGGAAGGCGATCTGACGGGGCGGGCGATCGTTCTGTTTGGAAACCTGAATGTGAGCGGCCAGGTGCGCCGTAGCGCCACGATCGTTGGAGGGAACGCGGTGATCGATTCGCAGGCGCGCATCGGTGGCGATACGGTGGTTCTCGGCGGGAATGCGGTCTACGAGAGCGACGAATCGATTTCCGGGAGCGCGTGGGTTCTGGGTGGACACCTCTCCAGAACCGGGGGACATTCCGGTTTGAATAAACGGGTTTCGCTCAACCCCTTCGTCTTCTTTTCGTTGGCGATTCTCGCGTTCCTTCTGCTGTCGCTGCTGATCGCTCCGCATGTTCGGCGTCGCTCTGTTTAATCAGAGCTGCTGATTCGGGCTGGCTTTAAAGTAAAAAAGAGGATGCGGCCGGTGGGCTGCATCCTCTTTCTTGTAAGGCCAATCTGTCACGATCAGAACGGATCGAGCTAGAAGGGATTGAGCTTCGCCAGGCCCTTCTTCTTCTTGTGCTTGCTGGAGGATTCATCAGACTTGTCAAACTCCGGCTTGGTCTTCTTGCCGTCTGCGACCTGGGCAGCGGGCTGGGTGCCGGGCTTGATGTCATTGACCACATCGGGGGCGTCGGCAGGCTTTTCGGCCGCAGGCAGCGGAGTGTTGTCTACCGGTCCCACTGCTTTTAGTCCGCCGTTGTCGGTGGGCGTTGCGGCGTTTGTGTTGGAGAGAATCTCCACGCCCATCGCATTGCCGGCAGCGGGAGGTGCGCTGGTGGGCGCGTTGCCAGGGACGCTGGTCACGACAGCCGATGTGCCGCCGCCAGTGGCATCCGCCGAGGGAACATCCTGGAACTGCAGAGGCGCTGCGGGCGGGGCGGTCGATGCGGGTGCGGACTCTGCAGCGGTGGTCGCGGGTGCACCGCCATCGGCCGCCGGTTTCGGGACAAGAGGTGCGGATTTGGCATCGGTCGGATTGGCGGGATTCATCGCGTCGCGGAAGTCGGAAATGATCTTCGTCGTGACGTGCGGGGCCAGCGTTGGAGTCGGGTCGGCCATGGTCGGCTCGCCATCTCTGGCAGCCATGACGACGTCGGGCCGGTGCAGGAACATCAACGCGGCTCTGTCCTTGAGGGCATACTGTCTGCGGCTGTTTTCAAGCGCGACGCTGGCGGCTACCTGCTCGGGCGTCGGCGTTGGGATCGGCAGATTCATCGCCTCGAGGCGGTCGCGCGCATCTTCGACGTGAGGCGCGGCGGAGTGCTCCAGAATGACTTTGGTATAAGCCGCCGCAGCCTGGTCGTCATAGACTTTTTCGAGACGCGCTTTGCCTGCTTCGGGCAGCTTGAGGGTTCTCACATATTTCGCCTCGGCCTCATAGGCGTCGCCGAGGCCGACCAGGACATCGTCCATGTGGCTGAACTGCGGATACGTGTCCACCACGGTCTGATAGCGCGCAATGGTCGCCGGCCAGTTGTTGTGCGTGGCATAGAAGCCGGCGATATCGGACTCGCGTGTGGCCATGACCTCCTGGACCTCGCGCAGCCGCTGTTTGGCCTGGGGCACCAGCGTCGACTCGGGGAACTGCTGCAGCATCAGGCGGTACTCTTCTTCGGCGTGAGTCGCCTTGGCGTAGTCGCGGTCGGGCTTGTCCATCTGACGGAAGTAAATATCGCCTACGCGCATCTGGGCTTCGGCGGCCTCAGGAGCGTTGGGGAAGAAGGTGATGAAGTCTTTGTACTCGCTCTCGGCCTGAGTCAGCGCGGGGGTGCCACCCTCTTTGTACCAGCTGTCCGCAATCGCGAGCTTGGCGCGCATCAGGTACTGCGAGTCGGGATAGGTGTTCAGCAGCGTCTGAAGGTCGAGCCGGGCCACGTCGAAGTGTCCGCGCCTGGTTGCGTCGACAGCTTTGTCGTAGAGCTGCTTGTCGGGCAGTTTTGCATCTGCGCCAGCCACCGGATCCAGCTTCTTTTCTTTGCGCAGCTCTTTCTTTGTGTCTTTGGACTGAACGACCTTATCGGTCTTCTTATTGTCCGTGGTGCTCAGGGTCACGGTCTGGTTTTGCTGCCCGTTGGCGTCTGTCGTCGTCTGCGACGAACCTGTTGTCTGAGCGATCGCGCTCATCGAAGAGACCATCAGACCTGCTACCGCCAGCCCTGCCAGAACACCGGCTCCTGCACCTGGAAAAAAAGAACGCTTCGTCATCCGCCGTAGACCCCATCCGCCTCGCGCAAAAGCGCTCAGGCTGCTTCTCATTCTAATCTTTCCTGTCAGATCCTGTCTGGCGAGGCTGCCCGCGCCAGCTTCAGAAATTCCACTGCATTCTGCTCGGTTTTTCCTGGGCTGAAAATTGCCGATCCGGCCACCAACATGTCCGCTCCTGCTTCGACGACCTGAGCGACGGTATCGTGAGCGACGCCGCCATCGACCTCGATGCGAAAGTTGAGCCCCAGCTCCTCGCGCAACTCGGCCAGGTGGGCGATCTTGTCCAGGGTGAACGGCAGAAACTTCTGGCCGCCGAAGCCTGGGTTGACGCTCATGACGAGCACATGGTGAACCATTGGAAGGACTTCGATCAGGGTTTCGACCGGCGTGGCCGGGTTGATGACGACTCCGGGGAGCACGCCGTGGTGCACTATCTGCTGCAGCGTGCGGTGAAGGTGACGGCAGACCTCCTGATGGACGGTCAGCATGTCGGCGCCCGCTTCGGCGAAGTCCTGGATGAAGGCGTCGGGATCTTCAATCATCAGATGGCAGTCCAGCGGCAGCTTCGTTATGGGCCGCAGCGCCTTTACCACGGGAGGCCCAAAGGTGATGTTTGGGACGAAATGCCCATCCATCACATCGACGTGAACGATGGTCCCCCCGCCGCGCTCGGCAGTTGCTACCTCATCCGCAAGATGCGCAAAATCAGCTGCCAGAATCGAAAATGCCAGTTCAATCACGAGGTTCTGCTCCTGCCTGCAGTCTACCAGTCCTGCCGGACGGGCCTCCTGCGCGGAGGGCGACCACTTCGTGGTGGGTATGTCTTGTCTTGCGGGGATGATCTTCTGGGGTCCTCCCGTTGGTCGGCGGATGATGATTCCGACCAACGGGAGGACCCTTGCTTTCTATTTACCCCGACAACTTAAAAAGGCGTGTGAACGCCCGCCCTCCGCGCAGGAGGCCCGTCCGGCAGGACATATCTTTCCAGCTTCTTATGGATGCTTTGGCACTACGACCACGGTTCGTTCCACGTCGGGCCGTCCTTCATGCAGAATCCGCGTCTTCGCTCCCTTTGCCGCCTCGCGCTGCGTCTCCGCCATCACCTTCGGCTCGCCGATCACCATGCGGGCCGCGCCTCGCAGAATCCGCCGGATGGGCCAGGTTCCATCCTCATTCGGAAGAAAAATTTCGCCCACGCGCTGTTTTTCCGGACGATAGTACCAACGCCGCAACAGCGAAAGATGATCGCTCAGCAAAGCGAGATCGTTCGTCGTTCCGGCTTTCTCTTCGAGTGCCTTCAACACGTGTGCTGCGCGCTGCTCGGGCGAGTCTGCCGCGCTTGCCGCAATGGCTGCTCCTTCGAGCGGAACCGCCTGCAGCATCAGCGGCTGGGCAAACAGGGAACTGCCCACGCTGGTCTGCTCGCGGACGGCACGCACGCCCAGCGTCGACAGGTGCTCCGGGCCGACGAGGCAGCCGCCATCGAGCAGAAACAACGCTGCCTGCTCCGGGTGCTCGGGATCTTCCTGCGCGGCCTGCACGATCACCGCTTTCAGCTTCGGGATGGGGCGCACGAGCCAGTCTGCCAGCGCCTGCGCGGCCTTGACCTTCTGCCACTGCGCATGGAGCGCGGCGGCCTTCTCGAACTGCATCGCCGCCGAAGCCTCTTCACGCTCGAGGCCGATGGCGATGACCATGCTCTCGCCGCGCGTGGCGAAGAACTTCTGCACGGCTGCGGCCTCGGCGGCGTACTCCTCCGGAGTGCAGGCCTGTTTGCAGGGCGCGATGCACTTGTTCATCTCGCCGTAGGCGCAGCCCGGGTGCTCGGGGTAAGGCTCCAGATCTTCGTAGCAGCGACGGAGTTTGAAGAGGTCGAGCACGGCATCGCAGTATCGCTCCGCGGAGAGACGAGAGGGGAAGGGGCCGTACATCTGGCCCAGTCCGCGCTTCGATAATTTATTGGTGGTGTAGACGCGGGGGAAGGCGTTCTCCATCGTCATCCGCAGAAAATAAGGCGTGTGCAGCTTTAGCCGCCGGCGGGCTTCGACGTATCCGAACAGTGTTGCTGCGGCGTGGTACAGGGTCAGAGAAGATTCGAAGGTGGAGCCGGTAACGCAGTATTCGATGCGCGCAACTTTGTCGCGAAGGTTGAGGCGCTTCGATTGTGACTCGGGGGGATCGAGCAGGCGCTTCATGCGTCGGCGCAGATCGGTGGTCTGCGTCAGATACGGCGCGTCTTTCTTCTGTGCGCCGCAAAGGGCAAAGACTCCGGGCTGCGCGGGAATGGTGCGCAGAATCTCCTCCGCCCGCTCGGGGGCGAAGTCTATAACGTGATCGAAATGGAAGCTCGCGGACACAGGAGAATTGTAGTCGCGATGAGTGCAAAATGTTGCACGGTCTTATGCTCCGGCGATCATCATTCCTTCGACGCGTATCGTCGGAGCGGCGCTGGCTCCGCGAAAGACAAGATCATTGCCGATCGCGACGATGTTGCGGTACATGTCTTTCAGGTTTCCGGCGATCGTAATCTCTTCGACCGGATAGGCGATCTCGCCGTTCTCGATCCACATGCCGCTGGCTCCCTGGGAGTAGTCGCCTGTCACCAGGTTCACGCCGAAGCCCATCGTCTCGGTGACGTAGAGGCCGTTTTTTACATCGCCGATAATCTCCTTCGGCGTCAGCGTTCCGGCTTCGAGATAGAAGTTGCCCGCGCCGATGCCGGGATTTCCCGCCAGGCCGCGCGTCGCATTTCCTGTCGAGTGCATTCCGAGCTTGCGGGCGGTGTAGGTGTTCATCACGTAGTTCTTCAGGATGCCGCGTTCGACCAGCACCGTGCGCCGGGTTGGCAGACCTTCGCCGTC
>Ga0302308_10001953_pt1 | contig 16708 bp, 14 predicted proteins | sample III_Palsa_E3_3_FD_200531 | JGI IMG/M metagenome (GOLD analysis project Ga0302308, IMG submission 200531) | Peat permafrost microbial communities from Stordalen Mire near Abisko, Sweden - III_Palsa_E3_3 | ecosystem: Environmental > Terrestrial > Soil > Palsa > Peat permafrost | place: Sweden... | reverse complement strand
GGGGACCGTTTGCCAGTTACGCCAAGGCCAAGAAGCACGTGCCGATCGTGTTGCAACCGGTGAACATGATGTCCAACGACGTGCAGTTGGAATACGCCTTGGCCATCGGTGTGCGTGAAAACGACGTGGTCCTGAAGTATGCGTTGGACAATGCCTTGGATGCATCGGCAGACAAGATCAAGGCCATTCTCGACGACTTCGGCGTGCCGTTGGTCCAGTGCAGCGAATGCCTGGTTCAGGGGAACTTGCCCTCGCATGGTCCCTATTCCATGGGCGCCAGCGCCTACGCGCGCTATCAGCAGCCGCTGGATACGGAGCTGACCCACATCGACACATCTCAAACGACTCCAGGCGAGATCGTCACGTTGCAGGACGTAAAAAAATCGGTCGCCGCGGGTGCCAATCAAAATGCCGAACTGGCGCAAGCGGTGGTGGCGTCCGACTCCGCGCGCATCAAGTTTCTCGCCGCCCACGGGGCGGATCTCAACGCACGCGACTCCATGGGCTCCATTCCGCTAACCAGTGCCGCCAGTGCTCGCGATTCCGACACCGTCAAGCTGCTGCTTCAGCTGGGCGCGGATGCTAACGCACGCAACGGAGATGACTTGACGCCGCTGATGGCGGCCGCTTATCGCGATCATGTGCCATCGGTGCAGGCGCTGTTGCAACACGGCGCCAGCCTGACCGACAAGGATCCCAGAGGGTTGACCCCGCTCTGCATTGCGCTCGACAACCGCAGCTTCCTGGCCGCGACAACGCTGCTCAATGCGGGGGCCTCGCCCAATGTGGCATGCGGTTCCAATCGCTTGACGCCATTGATGATCGTGGCGACGCACATCGAGGCGGAGCGGAGCGGCAATGTTCCCGTCGACGACGGCTTGCTTCTGAGCGATGGGGTTTCTCCGCAACAAGTGGGCCAGTTGCTGGTCAGCAAGGGTGCTGACGCGAACGCCCGCAGCAAAAGCGGACTGACGGCCTTGATAGTCGCGGCCGGGCACGACAACGCACCGCTGATCGGTTTGCTGATCCAGGCCGGTGCGAAAGTTGACGCGCGTGCCGATGACGGCAAGACCGCGCTTGATGTCGCCAAGGAAAATGGCAGCGATGCATCCATACAGACACTCGATGTGATGAGTCGTTTCGCGCCCGCGCCTGCGCACAGTTCGAGCGCTGCTGCCGTAGAGCCGCCACGATGAGGCGAGGCATCGTAACCATCGCCGCCGCCGCCTTGCTTGCATCGACGCTGGCTGCGGCAAGTTCGGCGACGCCAGCAGTCAAGGCAGGTGCGAGCGGCAGCGCGGCCAAGAGCAGCGAAGTCGTCACGCATTACGCGTATCTGGGCAAGGCATACCGGGAGCCGGCGCCATTGTCGCTGCTCAAACCCGCCGTCATTCCAGACGAAGGGCTTGCAGGTGTGCGTCTCGGAACCAATTACAACAACCAGGCGGGAAAATTCCTGGGCCTGAAGTTTGTACTGGATGAGGCGATGGTGCCGGAAGATGGCGACGTCGTCGCCGCGGCCAAAAAATTGCTGGCATCCGGTCAGTACCTCATCATCGCTGACTTGAAAGCCTCCGATTTGCTCGCGGTCGCCGATTTGCCGGAAGCGAAAGGCGCGATCATTCTGAATATTCGCGCACGCGACGACGTGCTGCGCCAGACCCAGTGTCGCCCCGATGTTTTTCACCTGATTCCGAGCGACGCGATGCTGACCGACGCATTAGCGCAGTATCTGGTGTGGAAGAAGTGGACGCGCTGGTTTCTGGTGCGCGGCCAGCACCCGGCCGACGTCGAGTACGCCAACGACATCACGCGTTCCGCCAAGCTCTATGGTGCCAAGATCGTGGCCGAGCGCGCGTACGAGCTGCAAACCGGCGCGCGCCGCGTGGATACCGGTTACCAGGAAATCCAGACGCAAATGCCGATGCTGACGCGTGGCGTACCGGATTATGACGTCGCATTCGTGGCCGACGAGACCAATTCATTCGGGCTCTACCTGCAATATCGGACCACGGATCCGCGGCCCGTCGTGGGCACGGACGGCCTCGAGGCGACGGCGTGGGGCGCCGCGTATGAGTCGTACGCGGCGCAGACGCTGCATGACGATTTCCTGAAACTTGCGAATCGCGAGATCACGGTGCGCGACTACGAGGGCTGGCTTGCGGCCAATCTGTTGAACATGGCCGTACAGCAAGGCAACGCCCGCACTGTCGATGCGATCCGCAAGTACATCACGTCCGACGGCCTCAAGCTTTCGGGCTACAAAGGCGAAGGCATGAACTTCCGCTCTTGGGATAACCAGTTGCGTCAGCCGATCCTGCTGATGGATCAGCTATCGCTGGTGTCGGTCTCGCCACAGCCGGGTTTTCTGCACGCTGTTTACAACACCGATACCTTGGGGTTCGACCAACCGCAAAGCCAATGCAAGTTCTCGAAATGAAGACACTCAACCACAGTCGAACCCACGCGCGGGTTGCCGCGATGTCTTTGCTGCTACTGATGTTGGTGGCACCACCCGCATGGTCTGCGATGTTGTTTGTCACCAACGAACGCGGCAATACGGTGACGGTGCTGGACAGCACCACGCTGAAAACGATCAAGACCATCCCCACGGGTCAGCGGCCGCGCGGCATCGTGGCGGGGCCGCAGGGCAAATGGGTGTACGTGTGCGTGGGTGACAGCAACCGCATCGATGTCATCGATGTGGCCAAGCTCGCCGTGACGCGTCAGCTGCCATCAGGGGCAGACCCGGAATTGCTGGCTGTGAGCAACGACGGCGGCCGGGTCTACATCGCCAATGAGGACAACTCGCAGGTTACCGTGCTGGAAGCGATGACCGGCAAAGTGCTTGCGCAGATTCCGGTTGGCTCGGAACCCGAGGGCATGCGCGTGAGCCCGAACAACCAGATCACGGTGGCGACCGCCGAAGGCAGCAGCCTGGTCCATTTCATCGACAACAAGACGCTGAAACTGGTCGCCACCGTATTGGTGGGTGCCCGTCCGCGCGTGGCCACGTTCACGCCCGACGGCCGTTACGTCTGGGCGTCCTCCGAGGTCGGCGGCACGGTATCGGTGATCGATGCGGGTACGCATCAGGTCGTGCAGACGATCAGCTTTGCGATCCCCGGCATGCGTGCCGAGTTCATCCAGCCGGTCGATATCACGATGTCGAAGGACGGCTCGCAAGCGTTCATCGCGCTGGGGCCTGCGAACCACGTCGCCGTCGTGAACACGAAGACATACAAAGTGAGCGACTACATCATCGTCGGGCAACGGCCGTGGCACATGGCAATGTCTCCTGATGGCTCGAAGCTTTATGTGGTCAACGGCTTTACCAACGACGTGACGGTAGTCGATGCCAAATCGCTCAAACCCGAGGTTTCGGTACCCGTCGGTCGCTTGCCGTGGGGCATTGCTGTCGTGCCCTGAGCGGTTGCCTTGCGACGCGGAGTTACGGTGGTGCGCAAGCACCGCAGAAGATGGTTGATTCGTACGGCTATTCGAAGGAGAGTCAAATGTTACGCAAGACCCTGTATAGCTTCACTGCTGCTACTGCTTTTGCCGTGGCCGGTATCGGCTTGGCGTTTGCCACCAATAGTTCGGCCAGCTCACCCGCTGCTCCGGCAAGTGCCTCAAGCGTTCATGTCCCGGCGACGTACGAGTCGATGGACACGAGTCACACCGGAATAGTGACCGAAAAGGAAGCGATGGCCGCCATGCCAAACCTGAACTTCAAAGCCGCCGATGAGAACGGTGACGGTCAGCTGGATCGGGTCGAATATCTGGATTTGCAGTCCAAAGTCGCGGACGGGACCTGGACAAACGCGGTTGCCAAAACGGAAGTCGTCAACCAGATCACTGGCTACGACGACAACCCGGTGGATGTGGTCACGAAGGCCCCGAAAGGTTCGTTGAAGAATCCCTACGATCCGGCAAACACCACCGTAGCGTCAGAGGGTCACCAGCAATTTCAAAATCACGGTTGCAATGGTTGCCACGGCGGCAACGGCGGCGGAGGCATCTGTCCGCCACTCAACAATGGCGTGTGGATTTACGGCCCGAGCGACGACACCTTGTTCCGGCTCGTTGCACTGGGAAGCCAGAAACTGCAGGAAGCGGGTTTCGCGCGGATAAGCCCGGAGACCCCCGCCCTGATGCCGCAGCAAGGCGGCACGACTATTACCAAAGCCGGCGACCTCTGGAAAATCATCACCTGGATCAAGTCGATGAACACGAAGGATCAGGCAAGCATGGATCCTGCGCCGATCCTCAACTCTCGTGCGGCCGTTGAAGTGTGGGCCGCCGAGCATCGCGCAATGGCGAAGGTATGTCCTGGCAGAACTTCTTCGCCGTGGGATGGTGCGAATGCGCGGTAACCCTCGATGCAGGCGATGGCTCGGTGGCCTCGACTCCGCGGTACGACGCAACCCGGATCGCTGACCGTGGTTGTACCTCGCAGGCAACGCGGACCAATGGTCGCCCGGGCCTGCGGTGGGTGACGTGGCGCCTCTGTGGAGAACCTGATACCGGATGCGGATTTGAAAGGGTGCGCTACAGCTGCAGTCGCACCATTTCGCTACCTTCAAGGTGTGCCGCCTGCGTTCGACGTCGCGGTTCTGCCAGTCTGCAGGGTGTTGTTACTGGCACAGGCACAGGCCGCGTGTCTCCACCATGGACTGCTCCAGCGTCGGGCTACTGGCCCGACGCATCCAACTCACTTGCGCACGACAGCTCGGCGGCCCACGTTGGACGGGATCCTAATTCTCTTCGCATGGATCTCCACGGATGCAGATGGGTACGGCATGTCTGCCCCGGAACCCGTGCCAGACGTTTCTCGTCTCGCCCCCACGGTCCGCTACGCTGCGAGAAGATCAGATCGGCGCGGATCAGGAAAGCCCATGATGACTCGTCGGTATGCGTAGGAGAGGTGGTTATATGAAAGGCTGGCAGTCGAGAGTGAACATGGCATCGAATCATTTCATCACGCGCATTTTCGCGCTGATTTGCGCCGCGCTTTTCACGATGATGCCAAGCGCCGCCGCGCGCGCAGAGGCGGCGAACGACGTCCCTCAACTGCGAGTCGGGGTGCTCGAGTTCGGCTCGGTCGGCTGGGAAATCGATACCGTCCAGAGGCTGGGTCTCGCAAGCAAACACGGTATCCGGTTGGAGGTCGTGCCACTGGCGTCGGAGAACGCCATGAAGGTGGCGTTGCTGAGCGGCAGCGTCGACCTTGTCGTCTCCGACTGGTTCTGGGTCGCGACGCTCCGATCACGCGGTCAGAATTATCAGTTCGTCCCGTTTTCGAAGGCGGTCGGCGCCGTCGTCGCCAATCCGAAGGCGGGAATCAAATCACTCGCCGACCTCAAAGGCAAACGCTTCGGCGTCGCCGGTGGCCCGGTGGACAAGAGCTGGTTGATCGCGCGTGCTTACGCTCGCAAGGCGTACGGCATCGACCTGCAGTCCGCTGTGCAGCCCCAGTTTGCCGCCGCGCCTTTGATCAATCATCTGATGCTCGACGGCGAGCTTCCGGCCGCGATCAACTTCTGGCAATACAGCTCACGCCTCGTTGCCCAGGGCATGCAGCCGGTGATCACGGTGCAGCAGATGCTCAAGGGGTTGGGCGTCAAGACCGACCCGCCACTACTGGGTTGGGTGTTTTCGCAACGGTGGGCGGAAACCCACGGCGATGCTCTGCGGGCCTTCATCGCCGCCACCTACGATGCCAAACAGGAGCTGGCGCGCTCGGATGCGGCCTGGCAGCCGCTGCGGAGCAAGGTCGAACCTGAAAATGATGCGGTCTTCGCCGCGATCCGACAGGGTTACCGGGACGGCATCGTCAACCACTTCGGCGCGCCCGAAATCCAGGCCGCTGGACAACTGTTCCATCTGGTCGCTGAAGAAAGCCACGGCGAACTCACGGGTGGAACGAGCGAGTTGCCGGCGGGTGTGTTCTGGAGCGGATTTCGTCGGCCATGAGTTTTATCCGTCATCGCGCGGGTCCGGGCGACATGTCCCGAGCCATCGGCAGGCCGGAGCCACGCGTGGCGTCGCCGACGCGGTGGCGTTGGTTACGACTGCCGTCGGGGCGCGGCTGGCTGTGGCGGAGCGCGTCGCTGATCGGTCTGGCGGCGGTTTGGGAAATCGCGGCACGACTCGCGGGTAGCAACATGCTGCCAACGCCGGTCGCGGTGCTCGCCGCGGTGTATCGCGACACCCGCAGCGGTCAGCTTCCGCTGGAGTTGGGCATCACGATGGCGCGGGTGGTCGCGGCGTTCGTCGTGGCCATGACCGTGGGCACCGTGATCGGCTACATGATGGGCCGCTCGCACAGGCTTAACTTGGCGCTGGATGGCCCGCTGGTGCTGGCGCTCAATATCCCGGCGCTGGTCATCATCATTTTGTGCTACCTGTGGCTCGGGCTCACGGAAGTCGCCGTGATCGTGGCTGTGGCCCTCAACAAGATTCCGGTCGTGGTCGTGACAACGCGCGAAGGCACGCGGGCGATCGACGCACGCTTGCTGGCGGTGGCGCAGGTTTATCGCGTGCCACGCACGGTGACGTTGTACCGGGTGATCCTGCCGCAGCTTTATCCGTACCTCATAGCCTCGGCCCGCAATGGCCTGGCGTTGATCTGGAAGATCGTGCTGGTGGCCGAGCTGCTCGGACGAAGCAATGGCGTCGGTTTTGAACTGTCCGTATTTTTCCAGTATTTCGACATCACCAGTATTCTGGCGTACACACTGGCGTTTGCTGTTGTCGTCATGGTCATCGAAGCCGGCGTGATGCGGCCTCTTGAAAAACACTTGATGCGGTGGCGCGGATGAAAGAGCTGAACATCCATGTCGTCGAAAAACGTTTCGACGATGCGCTGGTGCTGGCTGATATCGACATCACCATCGGCAGCGGTGAATTTGTCGCCATCGTCGGGCCATCCGGCGTGGGCAAGACCACACTGCTGAGCATGGTTGCCGGTCTGGACGCCGACTACACGGGTGCGATTCACTACGACGGTGCTCCGTTGGCCGCACCCGGCCAGTCACCCTCCGGCCTGGGCATGGTGTTCCAGGAGCCACGGCTGATGCCGTGGCTCACGGTCGGCGACAACGTGCGGCTGGCGGAAGCCGAGCGTCTGGCGCGCGATCGCAGTTATGTTTCGCGCGCGGACAGCCTCCTCGACGAGGTCGGACTACGTGCCTCCCGCAATGCGTGGCCAAACCATCTCTCCGGCGGCATGCAGCGTCGCACCGCGCTGGCGCGGGCGTTCGTGGTCGAGCCCTGGTTGCTGCTGATGGATGAGCCGTTCGTGTCGCTCGACCTGCAGGCAGCCAACCAGCTGCGCGAGTTGCTGCGGCGGTTGTGCGCGCGGGTGCGGCCACTGGTACTTTTTGTTACCCATAATTTGAATGAGGCACTCGTGCTTGCCGATCGCATAGTGTTTCTGGGTAATACGCCAGCGCGCGTCGTACTGGACTATCGTGTCGAACAGACGGGTAAGCACGATCTGGACAGTCTCGAGGTTGCCGCTCTCAGCCGTCGGCTGCTGGCACACCATCAAGGGCTGCTTTCCGAAATGAGCGGGTCTGACCTGGACGAAAGCCGGCGTGGCAAGGAGGGTCTGTGAAATCTGGTGCTTCGATGTGGTGGTTGATGCTATGGGCAGCGCACCCGCGGTACGGCGTGCCGCGATGAATGCGTCCAGTGAGACATCCATGCCCGCGTCGCCACTTCCGGAACAGGCCCCGCTCGCGCTCGCGGTGGAGGAGGTCAGCAAGTCCTACGGCTCGGTCAAGGCGCTGGACCGGGTATCCCTGCACGTCGCACGCGGCGAGTTCGTGGCCCTGCTCGGACCGAACGGTGCCGGCAAAAGTACGCTGTTCCAGCTGCTCACCGGATTGTTCGTGCCCGACGCCGGACGCATCGAGGTGGCGGGCTTCGACATGCGCCATCAGGCGCGGCGGGCACTGGCGTGCCTGGGCGTGGTATTCCAGCAGCCGACGCTGGACCTGGACTTGAGCGTCGTTGCCAACCTGCGTTTCCATGCGCGGCTGCATGGCATGGGGCGTGGAGCGCGCGCCCGCATCGATGCGGAGCTGGAGCGCATCGGCTTGACCGCGCGGGCCAAGGATCGCGCGCGGGCGCTTTCTGGCGGCAATCGCCGCCGGGTCGAACTGGCCCGCGCATTGCTGCACGACCCGGTGGTGCTGCTGATGGACGAACCTACGGTGGGGCTTGATCCCGCCTCGCGCGAGCAACTGGTGGAGTATGTCCACTCGCTGTGCACGCATCGCGACGTCGGCGTGCTGTGGGCGACGCACCTGGTGGACGAGGCCGAATCCGCCGATCGCGTCATCATCCTGCATAAGGGTCACTGGATCGCTTCCGGCACCGCTGCGGAATTGCGCGAGCGCACCGGCAAGCGTTCGCTGCGCGACGCCTTCCTCGACCTGACCGGGGAAGCTTCGGTAGTGCAAGAGGAGGCAGTCTGATGCCCGCGAAGCGTGGATCACAGCAAGGGACGCCGGGCAGCGATCCGCTGCACGAACACGACTTGGCGGCTACCGATCAAACGGAACCCCGGATCGGGTTGGCTGCGGGCGAGCTCGCAAGGAGCCCCCCCGCGTCGATCGTGAGCCACGCGCTGCAGGCGCTGCTGGCGCTTTCCTCGCGCGAAACGGTCAAGTTCCTGCATCAGCGCGGGCGCCTGCTCTCCGCGTTGGTACGACCGAGTCTGTGGCTGCTTATTTTTGCGGCCGGTTTCCGGGACGTCTTCGGCGTCGCCGTGATTCCGCCGTACTCGACCTATATCGAGTACCAGGTTTACGTCGTGCCAGGACTGCTGGGCATCGTGCTGCTGTTCAATGGCATGCAGTCTTCGTTGGCGATGGTCTACGACCGTGAGATGGGCTTGATGCGGCTGCTGCTGACGGCGCCGCTGCCGCGTTCGGTGTTACTGACGTGCAAGCTGCTCGCGGGTACCTTCCTGTCGATTCTGCAGGCGTACGCGTTCTTTGCGATCTGCGCGCTGTTCCGGCTCGACCTGCCGTGGTGGCCCGCCCTGTTGCTGGCGCTGCCGGCGATGTTCCTGACCGGGCTGATGCTCGGCGCGTTGGGCTTGCTGGTATCCGTTTACATTAAGCAGATCGAGAACTTCGCCGGGGCGATGAACTTCGTGATCTTTCCGATGTTCTTCCTGTCGCCGGCGCTGTATCCGCTGTGGAAACTGCAGGAATCCGGGGCCACCGTGGTCTACCAGCTGGCCCGCTTCAATCCGTTTACCTACGGCATCGATCTGATTCGCTACGCCATGTACGGGCAGATGAACTGGCTTGCGTGTGGCGTGGTTGTCGCTTCGCTCATCGTCTTTCTGGGGCTGGCGATCTGGGGCTACGATCCGCAACGCGGCGCGGTGCGGCACAAGCGCCAGGGCAGCTGAGCAACGCCGGCAAAATCGTGGTGAGCGATAGCACGCCGCACTCGCGTCGGTGGCCGTGCGCGTCCGGAGTTGGTGACGGTGTGCTGTGCCGAGGCGTCCGGATTCCTCAGTTCAGCCGCCGAACTTCTGTTTCCCAGTCGCCCCCATCCAGCGGTGGCAGGGATAGCGATTTATCTGAAGCGTCGTGAAAGTCGTACTGCGACTCCCATGATGGTGGCTGTACCGCATGCGGCACACCCATCTGTCACGAATCCGATACAGCACGCCGCCATGTGATCGTTGCAAGTGACTGAATCACCGCGTGCAGACGTTTTCGGAATCTGGCATCTGATGTGCATAGTAGATCCCTGACGGCCCACCTTGGCGGAGGGTTGATGGTTATGAGGAATGATTGATTATGAAGTCACGAGCTGCAGTGGCATGGGAAGCGGGCAAGCCGCTGAGCATCGAAGAAGTCGACGTCGCCGGGCCGAAAGCGGGCGAAGTGCTGGTGCGCATCGTCGCGACCGGCGTGTGCCATACCGATGCGTTTACGTTGTCCGGAGCAGATCCGGAGGGCGAGTTCCCGGTGATCCTCGGCCACGAGGGCGGCGGCATCGTCGAGGAAATCGGCGAGGGCGTAACGACGCTGAAAGTCGGCGATCACGTGATCCCGCTGTACACGCCCGAATGCGGCGAGTGCGAATACTGCCTGTCGGGCAAGACCAATCTGTGCCAGAAGATCCGCGTCACCCAGGGCAAGGGCGTGATGCCCGACGGCACCAGCCGCTTCTCGATCGGTGGCAAACCGCTGCTGCACTACATGGGCTGCAGCACCTTCAGCGAATACACGGTGCTGCCTGAGATCTCGCTGGCCAAGGTCAACAAGGACGCGCCGCTGGAAAAGATCTGCCTGCTTGGCTGTGGCATCACCACCGGCATCGGTGCGGTACTCAACACGGCCAAGGTCGAGCCCGGCTCGACGGTGGCCGTGTTCGGCATGGGCGGCATCGGTCTCTCGGTGGTGCAGGGTGCGGTGATGGCCAAGGCCAGCCGCATCGTGTGCATCGACACCAACCCGGACAAGTTCGTGATGGCCAAGTCGCTGGGCGCGACCGACTTCATCAATCCGAAGGATTACCCGGACACGCCGATTCAGCAGGTCATCGTCGACCTCACCAACGGCGGCGTGGATTATTCGTTCGAGTGCATCGGCAACGTGCACGTGATGCGCTCGGCGCTGGAGTGCTGCCACAAGGGTTGGGGCGAGTCGATCATCATCGGCGTGGCCGGCGCGGGGCAGGAGATCAGCACGCGACCGTTCCAGCTGGTGACCGGTCGGGTCTGGCGCGGCAGTGCCTTCGGTGGCGTCAAGGGTCGCAGCCAGCTGCCGGGCTATGTGGATCGCTATATGGCCGGCGAGATCAAAATCGATCCGTTCGTCACCTTCGAGCTGCCGTTGGAGAAGATCAACGAAGCGTTCGAACTGATGCACGACGGCAAGGCGATTCGCTCGGTGATCATTTACTGAGTGCGGTGTCGGCGGCATTTGAACCTTACGCATTAGACCGCACAACACTCCGGCAGTTATCGATGGCCGGTCTTCACCCTTGGCCAGCGCATGCGGGTCACTTATCCAGCGACACCATTATTGAAGGAGTAGCACTATGGCAACTCACATCCATCCCGCCGTCGATCACGGCGTCAAGCCGGGCAAAGACAATTTTGCCGGCGGCACCCTGACCTGTCATTGCAGCGACAAGCCGGTCAAGGTCAAGGTCGGCGCGCAAACGGCGCACAACCACGTCTGCGGTTGCAGCCAGTGCTGGAAACCGAAAGGTGCGACCTTTGCGCAAATCGCCGTGGTCTCGCGCGACAAGGTCAGCGTTGAAGAGAACGGCGACAAGCTGGCTATCGTCGATGCGACGAAAGCGATCCAGCGCCACGCCTGCAAGGTTTGCGGTACGCACATGATCGGCCGGATTGAAAACAAGGATCATCCTTTCCACGGTCTCGATTTCGTGCACACCGAGCTGTCTTCCGAGGAAGGCTGGTCGGCACCGGCTTTTGCGGCGTTCGTGTCATCGATCATCGAGCAGGGTTATGACCCGAGCAAGATGGACGCCGTACGTGGCCGCCTCAACGAACTGGGCCTGCCGCCGTATGACTGCCTTTCGCCGGTATTGATGGACGCCATCGCGTCCCATGTGGCCAAATCCAAAGGCACCGCCTACGCCGGCTGAGGAATTACCACTGGACAGCATCGCCAAGCCAGCCTTGCGGGTCGTCATAGCCGACGATCACGCTGTGGTGCGCACGGGTTACCGGCGATTGCTGGAGCTGGAACCGGGGCTGCAGGTAGTCGCTGAATTCGCCGATGGCGAAAGCGCCTACCTGTGGCTGTCGGAGTATCCGGCCGACGTGCTGATTCTTGATCTTTCCATGCCAGGCCAGGGTGGCCTGGCCACCTTGCAGCGATTGCATCAACGTGTACCCAAGCTGCGCGTACTCATCTTCACCATGCACGACAGCGCAACGCTCGCAGCGCAGTTGCTGAAGGCTGGGGCGAGCGGCTATCTCACCAAGAGCAGTCCGCCGGAATCATTGATCGACGCGGTGCATCAGGTGGCGGCTGGCGAGCAGGTGCTCTCGGCCGACATTGCAGCGGCCATGCGAAAAAGCGACGGCGATCTTCCGCATCAGCTGCTGTCGCCGCGGGAGTTCGATGTTTTTCTGCTGCTGGCCCAGGGCACGGCGGTGGAACAAATTGCCACTCAGCGCTGCCTCAGCATCAAGACGGCGGCCAACTACCAGACCATCGTCCGTCACAAGCTCGGCCTGCACAGCGCGCTTGAAATGTATCGTTACGCGCAGACGTGTGGTTTGCTCGCGCAGGTTCCCTGAGGGCCTTCGTTTTCAAAAGGCAGTCCTGTGCCGTGGATCGTTTACGGGTGGCTAGGCTGGTCATCAGCCGACGTCACTGATGATGGTTCATGCAGAGGCAGGCGTGCCCGGATGGACAGGCCTTGCCGCGTTCCATCGGGATAAGTGGCAAACATGTCGATTTCGCCGTGCAGCGCCCATACCCGTTCGCGCATGCCGACGAGACCGTTGCCGCGATACGCCGCCTGCCCGGGATCGGTCAGGCCATTGCCGTCATCGCATACCGACCATTCCAGTCGACCGTCGTCGAGCAAGGCCAGCCGAATATCCACGCGTGTCGCCTGGGCATGACGCGCGATATTTGTCAGTGCCTCCTGCGTCAATCGGTAAATGGTCAGCGCGACATCGCCCGCGACAGCATGCTCGTCGATATCGATGTCCAGTTCGAAGTGCGTGGCCTGATCGGGTCGTTCGCGCCAGCTGTCGAGCAGCTCGCGCAGTAGTCGGTACAAAGGTAGCGGTTCGTTTTCGTCTTCATACGGCTTGCGTGCACGCAGGCGCTGCAGAAGATCGCGCAAAGCATGCTGCACGTGTTCGCAGTGGTCCGCCAACGCCTCGGCGACATCACGCAGTGGCGGCTGGCCAAGACTGCGCCGGATCAGCCATGCCGTATCGGCGCGCATCGCCGTAAGCCGCTGGCCGAGTTCGTCGTGCAGCTCACGCGCCAGCCGGCTGCGCTCGTCTTCGCGCATGCTGCGCAGTTGCAGGTCGAGCCGGCTGCGCGCCTCCTGCGACGCCGCGAGCGTCTGCGCCATATGGTTGAGTGCCTGGGCGATCGTGTGCAGCTCCAGCAGGCGCAGCGGCGGCAGGCGGTAGTCGTAGCGATCACGCTGGTATTGACCGATCGCGTAGATGATCTTGCGCATCGGACGTAGCGCCAGACGCAGCGCGACATAAACCGCCAGCAGCGTGAGTACGCCATAGCCGAGCAGGATACCGAGCAGGCCGGCAATATCGGTCAGCGATTCGCTGCGCTCGCTGCCAGGGTCGAGCAGCAGCGTGACGTGATAGCGCTGGCCGTCTGCGCGTTGCAGGTTCCACTGCGGAGGCGTGGGTTTTGCGCCGCCATAGGCAGGTGGCAGCAGCCAGGCGTAGCCACGGTGCAGAAGGCTGGAAGCGGGTTGGATAGTCGGTAGCAGGTCATTGCCGTGTGCGTCCTGCAGGCGTAGCTGCAGATGCCGCAGTCGTCCCTCATGGCTGATTCGGCGTAATGCCTCGAGATGCGTCGGGATATCGCCAGCCGGTCCGCTCTCCAGTCCGTCGAGCTCGTCGAACAGATGTGCTGTTTCGGCGGCGCCCTGTTCCTCGCGTGCAATGTTGAGCCGGGCCTGCCAAAGCGCGAGCAGCAATGCGCACGCCATTATGGCGACAGAAACCGCCGCGATGCGCCACATCAGGAATCGTGAAAGATGCATGCCGCAACCACTCGTCGTCAGGGACTCATCGCATGGTAGCGGTTCGGCATTCGGGAGTTCTTCCCGTAGTCAGCAGGCACCACGCTGCTCTACTTTTGGAAATGGAATCCTGGTGTACCTGGCATGGCGAATAAGGGCGCGTGCCTTAGAAAAATTAATCAATGAGGGGCATTGAAAACGATGGATCAGCTCAAGAGGGATGGACGAAGCCGCCTGCATAATTTGCCGCGAGCGATGCTTTTCGTCGCACTTGCCAGCACAGGCTTTGCGCATGCACAGGAGTCGTCCAACTCTGCCGACGCGGCCGCCAGTGCGTCGACGGCGACCACGCAAAATACGCCGGCCAACGCCAAGCAGCTGTCGACCGTGTTGGTAGAGGCTACCGCCGTGCCGGGCGGTGTGGCACTCGATGCCGACAAGGTACCGGGCAATGTACAAGGCCTGTCCGCATCCGATTTGACGCGCAACGGCTCGGCAAGTCTGACGCAGGCGCTGAATGCGCAACTGGGTAGCATCAGTGTCAACGATAACCTCAATGATCCGTACCAGCCGGACATCCTCTATCGCGGCTTCGAAGCCTCGCCGGTGCTCGGCACGCCGCAGGGTCTGGCGGTTTACCAGAACGGCGTGCGCATCAACGAGGCTTTTGGTGACACGGTCAACTGGGATCTGTTTCCCGACATGGCCATCAACCGCGTGCAGATTGCCAGCTCGAATCCGGTGTATGGCCTGAACGCGCTGGGCGGCGCAATCTCGGTCGACATGAAGAACGGTTTCAACTACACCGGCGGCGAACTCGAGCTGTCCGGCGGCTCCTTCGGCCAGCGTTCCGCTGGGGCGGAATACGGCGCCAACGACGGTACGTTCGGCATTTACGCGGCCGCCAAGACGCTGGATTCGGACGGCTGGCGGGATTTTTCATCCGACGCGCTGCGCCAGTTCTATACCGACCTGAGCCTGCGCGTTGACAAGCTTTCACTGGACCTCAGCTACACGCATGGCGAGAACCATCTGGACGGCCAGGGCTCGGCGCCGGCGCAGGAGCTGGCCGTCAGTCGGCGGCTGGTTTTCACCGGGCCGCAGGCCAATGACAATGAACTCAACTTCGTTACCTTAAACGGGACGTACAAGGCCACCGATAACTGGTCGGTGCAGGGCGTGCTGTATTACCGCCAGTTTTCGCAGCGCGTGTCCAATGGCAACACCACCGACTACACCGCTTGCACCACCGCGGCGTTCGCCGGTTCGCTGTGCCAGTCCGATGGCATCACGCCGGTGAACAACGCGGCCGGCCAGAACCTGCCGGATATTTCCCAGGGTGGCGATGTGCCCATCGGCGAGAATGATTTCGAAAATATCAATTCCTATAGTCATGGCGCTACCCTGCAAATCAGCAACGATCAGTCGATCTTCGGCCACGACAATCAGTTCACCGCTGGCGCCTCGTTCGACTATGCGCACACGGATTTCTATTCCGGCGCGCAGATCGGTGTGATCGATGCGCAACTCACGGTGTTGCCATCAAATCTCTATGTCGATACGCCGGAGAGCTCGGACTTCGGTGCGGTGCCGGTGATTCTGCGCGCCAGTAACCGCGACATCGGTGGCTACCTCACCGACACCTTCAACGTAACGCCGGATTTTGCGCTGACCGCAAGCGGGCGTTACGACGTGGCGCATATTGATCTGCAGGATCGGCGCGGCACCAGTCTGGATGGCAACAATCGTTTCAGCCATTTCAATCCGGCCTTTGGCGGGACGTACAAACTGACACCGACAGTCACCGCGTATGCCGGTATCTCCACCAATACGCGTACGCCGACGGCAAGCGAAATCGAATGCTCCGACCCGCTGAAGCCGTGCCTGCTGCCATCCAACCTGGCCGGTGATCCGCCGAACCTGCGGCAGGTGGTGGCGCATACCGCTGAATTCGGCCTGCGCGGAAACATTCCGAATGCGTTTGCTACGGATGGCGCGGTTACCTGGAACCTCGGCGCATTTCGCACCAATTCATTCGACGACATCTACGGTATATCCACCTCGGTCAGCAGTGGCTTCTACCAGAACATCGGTTCGACGCGGCGCGAGGGTATCGAAGCCGGTTTCAACTATCAGACCGACAAGTGGTCGGCCTATTTCAACTACAGCTATGTGGATGCGACGTTCCAGTCAGCCATCCAGCTTCCGTCGCCGTCCAATCCTTTCCAGGATGCCGATGGAAATATCGAAGTACGCCCTGGCGACCGTTTGCCCGGCATTCCAAAGAACCGGGTGAAGGTCGGCGTGGATTACGCCGTTACACCGCAATGGAAACTCGGCGCGTCGATGATCATCGTCAGCAACGAGTATTACTTCGGCGACGAATCCAATCAGAACAAGCCGCTGCCCGGATATCACGTGGTGAACTTGCATGCGAGCTATCAGGTCGCCAGAAACATCCAGGTATTCGGTTCGATCGACAACGTCTTCAACGCCAAATACGCGACGTACGGCATCTATAGCGACCCCACCGGCGTGGGCACACCGGGCGTACCCGTCGATGGTGTCACCAATGGCCCCGGCGTCGACAACCGCTTTTTCAGTCCGGCAGCGCCAACGGCAGTTTATGGCGGCGTGTGCATCACCTTCTGATCAGGCGGGCAGGGCGATATCGTGCTTGCGCATCTTGCGATAAAGCGTATTACGACTAACGCCCAGTGCGCTGGCGGCACGGCTGATGTTCCAGTGCAGGCGCTCGAGTTCGCGCAGGAGGGCATCACGTTCAGCCGACTTCAACGGCGCCGCGGCATCCTGGCTGGCATGACTCGCGGTTTGCGGCGTGCCGCCATCGGTGATTTCGTGTGGCAGGTTGCCGACGCAGATCAGGCTGTCGCTGCACAGCGCCGCCGCCGTACGCAGCGTGTTGCGCAGCTGGCGGATATTGCCCGGCCAGTGGTAG
>Ga0302308_10001947_pt1 | contig 16736 bp, 18 predicted proteins | sample III_Palsa_E3_3_FD_200531 | JGI IMG/M metagenome (GOLD analysis project Ga0302308, IMG submission 200531) | Peat permafrost microbial communities from Stordalen Mire near Abisko, Sweden - III_Palsa_E3_3 | ecosystem: Environmental > Terrestrial > Soil > Palsa > Peat permafrost | place: Sweden... | reverse complement strand
GCGGGGGTAGCCGAGGGCACGCTGCGCGTCGATAGCTACACTTTTCACGCTTGACTTTGGGGCTATAGCTCAGCTGGGAGAGCGCTACCGTGGCACGGTAGAGGTCGTCGGTTCGAGCCCGACTAGCTCCATTTTTCTTGCCTGTGCGCGAACCGGCACGCGCCCCCCGCGTGTCAAGTGCGCCAGGGGTCCGCATCGCTTGGCATCCTCGGCCAGTGGACGAAACTAGCCACCCGCGTTACCGCGACAACGAGGACTCTCGCTTCTACAAGACAGACCGCCTATCGCCGGAGGAGACTTGGCGGGCGCTCAGGGACGAGCTGGGCCGCGTTCTTACGGACGCCCAGCGAGCGTTCTGGCGAGGTCGATTGGAGATGGATCCGGAGCGCGTCCGCTGGTGGCATGGGGCGATCTTCGCCCGCCACTTCCCGCACGATGGCGGGCGCTTCCGTCGAGAGCGCGCGTTCTTCGGTGTGGTGACGGATGGTGGCGGGATGCGTCAGATCGAGGGCAGCCCACCCCACGTCCTGCGCCAAGATCTCACGGAGGTTTGTGCAGCGTTCAACACCGGCACTGCTCAGCTCGATCGGCAGGGCATTGGAATCGCTGAGCAGACACGAGTCGTCGCCGCTCTCTACGCAGGCATCCTCCGCGTGCACCCCTTTGCTGACGGGAACCACCGCACTGCTTTCGTGGCGCTTTCGGCCGCACTGTGGTCGCTGGGGCTCCCCGCTGTCGAATTCGCGGATGACAAAGACATGACCCACCACGACAGCGCCGTGGCACCGGCACTCATCTCTCCCGATGGCGACGTCGAGCCGTTCGCACGGCTGCTCGCCACTCGGATCGAACACGCGAGAAACCCCGCGACGTGAGGTACCCTCAAGGCATGGAGAACGGCTCGCATCCGTCGAACAGGAAGCGCGACGTTGCGCAGATCGCTCGCGCGGACGGACTCGTGGACGCAACCGCAGAGTCCATCCGCGAATTGGCCGACAGCGCGATGCTGCTCTCCCAGGGCGCGCAGCGGGCGATCGAGATGAAGCGCGAAGCGGACAGCGCGACCCTCGACGTGCCGGCCACCGCAGCCGCCCAAGACTGACGCAGACCCAAAGGGGCCGGGAGAGCCCTTCGTCAGCCGATTCCGACTGCTGGCGCCACCATCACCGCATGGTTTGCGCACAGCCAAGTTTGCCCACTCCGACAGTTGTCTGCGTCGAGGTGCGGGCTGCTCCTCTCTGGCCTTTGCGTCTGCACACCGTGATGACGTCTGCGTAGGCGCTCAGGTCATAGCATCCATCCGGACCCCAGGAGTCAAACTGGCGCTCGACCCGAAGTCCGCGCTCGACCGCCAGGGCCGCGAACAGGCCGCGTGACATCGGCGGACGCCACCCATGGCGGGATGGCAGTTGACCACGATTGCGTCCGTCAGAGTGATGCACAACCGCGACGCCACCGGGCGAGAGGACACGCGCAATTTCTTCTAGATAGGCCGCTTGATCGCGCGGAGCCACGTGCACAAACACGTCGAACGACCACACAGCATCGATCGAGCCATCGTCTACGCCAGGCAGATCGCTCCCAGGCGACAGGATGTACTGAATGCCCGTATCGCCCTTGAAACGTTCCCGGCACAGCTCAAGCGGTCGCTCACTCACATCTACGAGCACCAGCCGTGAGGCACGAGGCACGAGGGCATGGGACCAACGTCCAGCGCCCGGCCCAATCTCCAGCACAGCGGCGCCCACCGGAATCCAGCGGGTAAGCACGCTCTCGATAAGCGCCTGCTTCCACTCGGGCGAGGCGTTCCACTCCTCCCCCCTCCCGCACCAATCATAATCCGACCACCGTTGGCGGTTGTCAAGGGGCGAGTTCCCGCGCCACCGCAGATGTGCTGGCCCGAGCACACCCCGATGCTGCTCGGCCGCCAGCTGACGATCCTCGATCATAGAGCGCACCCGATGCACCGAATGGCGGACCGAGCGCGCGAGCGATCTTCCCATCGTCTCCCCCTTGTAGACAGGACAGCGAGCGCCCGCTTGGGCGGCTCGCCACGACGGTCGTTCCAACACGCGGAATCGCTGATTGTTGCGGGGGCGATGTGTCGAGGTCGGGTGCAGCTACTGTCAGGTGTCGTCGGAGTCCGGACGAAACCAAGCTAGCTGGGATCTCGACACGCGGAGGGGCCCGATCTCGCGAGCACGATCAGATCATTCCCAGCGTCGCCGTGAGAAGCCGAGCCGGTAGGGCGAGCTCGCGCCGTCCACATGACTCCGCATCCCAACCTATGCGCGCAGAGCCTTCTACCCCATTGTTCCTGACTATCAAGCTGCCTTGCGGGGACTTTATCTGAAGATCGCAGAGGTGTCTCCGACTGACCGGCCATCTCGTCGGCGTCTCTTAGGCTGTCTCGAATAGTTGGCTTCCCTGGACTGTCGGCCTCGAGCGACGGTCCCCGACATGAGGTGAGGAGATATGGCCCACGGAGAAAACACTGCGCTTGGTGAAGGCGCGCTGACGAGCCTGCTGGCGCTCTCTGAAGTGGAACAGGAAGTGCACCGCGGGAACACCGCCGTAGGCTGGCACGCGCTGAACGCTCTGACTGGCACGTTGGCCGTGGCGGCGCCAACTGCGACGACCGCGATCGGGTCGAGTGTCATCACGCTAACGGGTGTGGAAGCGCTCGCCGGCCCCGTGTGGGCTTCGGGGACGAGCAACACGAGGATCATCGTCTTCCGGGAACTGACGGCCGGTGTCACCGGCCTCGAACTAGGCAAAGCGTATTTTGTCGTCAAAGGGACGGCCAACACGTTTGAATGCTCGGCCACTCAGGGAGGTACCGGTATCAAAGTCGCTGGCCACGCGTTGGAAGCGGCAACGACCAAAGTGGCGATCCTCGCGTCAGCCGAAGACAACACGGCGGTTGGCTCGCAGGCGCTGAAAAACCTCCTCACGGGCGGCGGCAATACGGCGATCGGCGAGAATGCCGGAGTGAACCTGACCTCAGGGGAAGAAAACACGGTAGTGGGATGCGAAGCGCTGGCGGCAGCACAGACAACCCATTCGAACAACGCCTTCGGATTTCGTGCGCTTGGTAGCAGCACCAGCGCGGAAGGCAACTGTGCGTTCGGAAATAAGTCCGCGAGTGCCACCAAAACGGGCGGCGAAAACACTGCCATGGGGAACAGCTCCCTCGAACTCAACGAAGCGGGCCACGGCAATACGGCGATCGGCTTCCAGGCGATGCTTTCCGCTAAGGGCAACAACAACGCAGCGCTTGGGCTAGGAGCGCTGAAAGCATTGACGAGCGGCAACGAAAACACCGGCATCGGTGTGTTCGCCGGGAACGTGTTGACCACCGGCGAAGAAAATGTCGCTGTTGGGATGGCCTCCCTGATCGCCAACAAAGCCGGCAGTAAAAACACGGCGATCGGATTTGCGGCTGGCGCGGCGAGCGAAGGCAGCGGCAATATTTACCTGGGCTTCGAAGCGGCTGGCAAAGCAGCCGACGCAAATCAACTCGTGATTGCGAATAATGCCACCACTCCCCTAATCGCAGGCACGCTGTCGGGCACGCAGAAGCTCGGCTTCTATGGTGTCACGCCGACAACGAAACACACCGAAATCAAAACTGTGACGGGGGCGAAATTCAAAGAAGGCAAGTTTGGCTTTGAAACGCAGGCCGAACTTGAAGCCTTTGTGAAAAAGTTCAACGAACTGCTCGAAGCGTGCAAAGGGATCGGGATTACGGCATGAGCAGGCAAGTCCGGCTTGTCAAGGTGCTGGTTCAGCCCGTGTTCGTCCTGGATGACGGGCAGAACATCAGCGAGGTGCCAATCGAAGAGCACGTGATCCCGGCGAGCGAGTGGCCGACCTACAGCTCGGAGAGATTTCCGCGCGAGGTCGCTGAATGGCAGGCGCAGCTCGACCACCAGGATGCAGGCGCCACGCCGTAGCCGAAGGAATAGTCAGATCACCGCCACAGCTTCGCCCAACACGACCGGTCGCACGATCGCGGGCATGCCGCGCCGGCGGGCATCAAGCGGCTACTCCAAGTTGCCATGAGTCCATTGGACGCCATTGCGAGCTAGCGTACCGCCCAATGCGAGTGGCGACCTGGAATGTGAACTCGGTCAAGCAGCGACTGCCGCGACTGCTGCCGTGGCTTGATGAGCGTCGACCCGACGTGCTCTGCATGCAGGAGACCAAGCTGGCGGACGATGCGTTCGACCAGCTGCTGGGCGAGGAGCTGGCAGCTCGCGGCTATGCGCTTGCTTTGCATGGCGAGGCGCAGTGGAATGGGGTGGCGATCCTCTCGCGCGTGGGTCTGGAGGACGTGGTGAGTGGACTTGCCGGCGCGCCCGGCTTCCCGCATCAGGAGGCGCGCGCAGTGGCAGCGAGCTGTGGCGGCATTCGCGTGCACTGCGTGTACGTGCCCAACGGGCGCGAGCCGGACTCCGAGCACTACCGCTACAAGCTCGCCTGGCTGGCCGCGCTGAAGGCGGTCGTGAGCAGCGGCCCGCAGGACGCGATGGTGTGCGGGGACATGAATATCGCGCCGGCAGACATCGACGTGTTCGATCCCAGCGCCTACATCGGCCACACCCACGTCACGCCGCCCGAGCGGGCGGCGCTGGCAGAGCTGCAGGAGCTAGGCCTGCGCGATGTGGTGCGCGATCGTTGGCCCAGCGAGCGCGTGTTCACCTACTGGGATTACCGCGCTGGCATGTTCCATCAGGACCTTGGCATGCGGATCGACCTGGTGCTGGCCAGCACCACAGTCGCCAGTAGGGTTCAGGCGGCGTGGGTGGACAGGCAGGCTCGCAAGGGCACCAAGCCGAGTGATCACGCCCCGGTGATGGTCGATCTGGACGATGCCCCAGACGGGGATATTGGACCTGTTGTGCCGCCGCCGTCTACCCCGGTGGCCAAACGCAGTGGGTGACGCTTTAGCTCCTGGTTGAGATCAGGTCGAACATCTCGGCGTCCAACACCGCCAGCAGCGCCTTCGATGGGAGCTCGATCCCAGCACGCAGGTCGCCTGAGCTGATGTCCACCAGCTCCTCCTCCAGCACGGTGGGGTCCATGAAGATCCTCGCCTTGCCAACAAGCTGAAGTGGCGATATGGCGCCAACGGTCAGGCCCATCTCGTTGGCCAGCTCTTCGGGGTCGACGAGCGCGAGCGGGCTGCCGACGACCTTGCGCACCTTCCTCAGCTTGAGCGTTCGATCACCGGGGAGCAGCGCCACGCAGAGGTCGCCCTGCTCGGAGCGGGCGACCATGCACTTGACGATCTGCGACACGCGCACGCCACGATGCTCAGCAGCGTCACTCGAAGTGAGCGCAATCTCCTCGTGAGGCTTGATTGTGAACTGCACGCCAGCTTCATCCAGCGGCCTGGTGACTTCGTCGTACGCCATACCTGCTCCTTTCGCTACAGCCATCGGCAGCAGCGCCTGGCTACGTGAGCGTGGGAGACGGACTATGAGCGCTAGCCCACGAGCACACGTGTGGCCTGTTGGGCAGCAGCGGCCCGCGAGCTGACGCCCAACCGCTTGTAGATGTCCTCGAGGTGATGGCGGACGGTGTGCTCGCTGATGGCAAGCGCAAGCGCTATCTGCGCGTTGGCGTGCCCCTGCCAGAGGAGATACAGGACATCGGCCTGGCGGGCTGTCAGCCCGAGCACTCGCAGTACTGGCGCCTGGCGGCTGGGCAGCAGGCGTAGGGCGAGCGCGTCCAGATTGCCGGGTGAGCCGCGCACGTAGCGGGCCTCGAGTGCGCCCGCGGGACTAGCAAGCGTGAGCGTCTCGGCGATGCCCAAGCGCTGATGCTGGAGACGCGCCCAGCCACTCAGCGCGTCGATCGTGGCTTGGTCGCGTGAGATCTCGCGCAACACGAGCTCTGCCCGGCCATGCGCCGCCACCAGCACGCTGCTGGCCTCGACCAGCACAACCACCGACAGGCCCTCGTCGACCTCCTCCAAGCCTCGCAGGAGCACATCGAGTCGGGCGCGGTCATGGAGGCTGTGGTAGGCACTCACCACGATTCCTCGCAGCGCCTCGAACAGGGCCAGCTCGCGATCTGTGAAGTCGCGGCTGCTGCGACTGACCGTCACGCCGATCATCTGCCCCGCCGCTGGCACAGTGAACGCGAGCTGATACTCGGTGGCCAGGTGCCGGTACACGAGGTCGTACAGGTCCAGCGCGTGCAGCTTGCGGGCGCTGATGAAGTCCGACAGCCGTAGCGCCCGCGTGTCGCCCGTGCGCACGTAGTGCGCCGCCAGCGGGTTCTGCCGCACGAGCGTCCCAAAGATCTCGAGCGCCCCGTTCAGGAGCTCTGGCATCTGCGGTGGATCGGCGGCGATGAACACATCCTGCGGCCCTGGCCCGATCTCGTTGTAGGAGGTAACCTCGCAGTCCAGCAGCCCGCGCAGCTGGCTGGGCAGGCCAGCACGAAAGCTCGCAAGATCCTTCAGCTCCCAGAACCCCTGGGCCGCGTGCGCGAGCGAGGTGGCGCCCCCGCGCCGGGACCCTGGCATATGAGAACAGAAGATAGGCAAAACGTCCCATGCACGCAAGCTGCGCAATCATCCTCAGGTGGCCCTGTTCGCTGTCAAGGTGCTGCTCGCTCCCGGATTCGTGGTCGGCGCGTCAGTGATCGCCCGCCGCTTCGGATCACGGGTTGGCGGACTGATCGGTGGACTGCCTGTGGTGGCGGGCCCGATCCTGCTCGTTTACGCGCTCGAGCACGGACGCGTGTTCGCCGCCAACGCCGCCGCGGGCACGCTGCTGGGGCTGGTGTCGCTGATCGCGTTCGTCGTCGTCTATAGCCGCCTTGCAGCGCGCATGTTCTGGGGCACCAGCATGCTGGCTGGCTGGCTGGCGTTCGCGCTGGCAACGGTCGCGTTCAGCGCGCTTACATTGCCGCTGGGCGTTGCGCTTGGGCTGGTGGCGCTCGCACTGCTGATCGGGCTCATGTCGCTGCCTCACCCGGACGGTGAGCCACGCCTGCACGCTGCGCCCCCGAGCTGGGACCTACCGGTGCGCGCAGCATGCGCGCTGGTGCTGGTGCTGGTGCTCACCGCTGTGGCCGGCTGGCTGGGCCCGCAGCTGAGCGGTCTGCTGGCGCCGTTTCCTGTGATCACGACGGTGCTGGCGACGTTCACGCACGCTCAGCGCGGCAACGATGAGCTGCTGCGAATGCTGCGCGGCCTGCTCGGCGGATTTGGTGCATTCGCGCTGTTCTGCTTCACGCTGGCGCTGGCGCTGCCCCGGCTCGATATCGCGGCGGCGTTCGCGCTCGCCACAACGCTCGCGCTGCTGATGCAGGCGGCGGTGCTCGTGCTGATGCCCACGCCACGCACCGCGCGTGCCCTGCCTGACTATTAGCGCAAACAGGGCCCCAGGCGGGCTAGGAGATCATCTCTCCCCTCGTAGGTTGATGGCGCACACGCTCACGTACGTCGGCGTAGCGCAACGCCTCATATGCGATCAACGCGACGAGCGCCGCGGCGAGGATGCCGAGCGTGGCCAGCGCGGGCAGCTTCGCACCAGCGGGGACGAGCGCAAGCAGCACGATCGCGCACACCAGGCGCCGTCCGCTGAGCGAGCCCATGTTGCGCAGTCTGAACGCCACATGCGCGAGCAGGTACATGGCAGCGCCGCCAAGCAGCGCAACGGCGGGAACCAGCTTCAGCGGATCGTCAACCGCAAGCAGCGTGCGCTTGAAGCCGACGGCGATCAGCCCGATGCCGGCGACCATCGGCAGATGCAGATAGGAGTAGGAGTCACGGGCGATCTCGTTGCGCTCTCGCCCCTCGGCGGCGCGCGCTAGGCGCCTGGCAGCGACGATTGCGACAACGTCGAAGTACGCCCACCACAGGGCGGCAGCTACGACCACACCGAGCACGGCGGCGAGCACCACGCCAGCACCGATAGCGGGTCGCTCGCCGATGCCGATCGCGACGATCGACTCCCCCAGCGCGATGATCACGATCGCGCCGTGGCGCTCAGCGAAATGCCCCGGCACGAGCTTCCAGCCCTCGACGCCAAACAGGAAGGGACCGCCGAGATCAAGCACCAGCGCCAGACCCCACAGGCCAAGCTGTAGCCCACCGTGGGTGAACGCTGCGATGAGCAGCAGACCAACGCCGATCGCAGTGCTGCCGGACAGCCCGATGACCGAGCGGCGCAGACCTGTGTCCTCACGGCTGGCGATCATGAACAGAGCTATATGCGCTGCGCGCACTGCCGCATAGGCGCATGCGAACAGCAGCGCCTCGGAGCCGAACGCGCCCGGTACGCACAGCGCGGCAACCAGGAAGGCGGCCATGGCGGCGAACATCGCCAGGCGCACGGCGCCCTCCTCCGGGTCCACCACGCTCGTAAGCCATGCGTAGCCGCCCCACGACCACCACAGCATGCCGAGCACCAGCAGACCCTTGAGCATGCCCTCCCAGGTGGGCGTGCGTGCGATCAGCGTGGTGCACTGCGTGAGCGCGAGCACGAACACGAGATCGAAGAACAACTCCAGCGGCGTCACCCGCTCGCCTTCTCGCATTACCGCGCTCACGCGCGGCGCACGGGTCGGCTGCGATGAGCTCACCGGCGCATCTTCGCAGCGACCGACCACGTAGGCGCCCCACACTCGCACACCATGCGCAGCCGGCTTGGCGCCGGGGCGAGCAGCTCCCGCCCCGGCGCCGTGTCAGCCGCTCAGCGCTGCACTAGTGCAGCGACATGTTGGGCTCGCCGGCTGAGTTGAGCCCTGCACCGGAGGTGGTGCAGGTGCCGCCCTTGGGCGCACCCGCGTTGTAGGCCTGGGTCAGGCAGTTGCGCAGCCCCAGCTGCGCCCAGTAGTTGGGGTGGATGTCTTCCTGGAGCTCATATGGCGGGAACAGCGCTGTGACCGTGCGGATCTGGTTGAACCACTCGCTCTTGTTGACCGCTTCCGCTGCTTTCCAGTTGGGCAGACCCTCTTCCTCGAGCAGCCCTACGCCTTTGTCGCATAGGCGGTGGCTGTTGAACGCGGAGGCCAGTTCCATGGTCTTGACGTTCGCTAGGCCTGCCGCGGATGCTGCGCCTAGGACGGTGCTGTCGATCGTGGGCAGCATGGTCGCGTTGGCGTAGTTGGCGTCCTTGTTCCACAGCCCGCATCCGCCTACGGTTTGCCTGGTGTAGCCACTTTGGGAGTAGCGGAATTCTGACCCGTTGGGGATCGGCGATGGGTAGTCCTGCACGAGGATCGTGTACTGCGAGCTGGTGTAGCCCGCGTTGGTCATCGCTGTGGCTACGTTGTCGATGGCGGTCTCGATTTCGCCCTTCACTTTGGAGACGTTGCTGGAGGTGAAGTTGTTGGTGACTGAGCTTTCTTCGCTGCAGTAGAAGTCGTAGAAGATGGTCGACTCGAGGAAGTCCTCGACGCATGTCTGCACGATGCTGGCGAAGTTGAAGTTGTTGCCGCCGATCGACAGCGCCACTAGCTTGACGTTGTGGTTGGCTGCGAAGTGCTGGAGCATCAGCGCCTGTCCTTCGTGTCCGGCGGAGTTGTAGAAGTCGATGCCAGGCTTGAACAGGCCTTCCTCTGTGAAGCTGGATGTCTTGGCGCCTGAGCAGGCGAGGTTCTCGCCGTTGACACCGCCGCCGATGTACACCTCGGCCGATTTGGAGCGGTGGCAGCCTTCGATCAGTTCACCGGTGTCGGTGGAGTTGTCGTAGTAGGCGGTCGGCCCTAGCGCGTCGATCTTGGATGAGCTTTCGTTGGTGTTGCCCGCCCAGCGTCCTGCCTCTCCGGAGATGAACGAGTCCCCGAGGCTGACCGTTGTGGGCGTGCCTGAGCCGGGGCCTTCTGCGCGTGCTGTGGCAACTAGTGCCGTCAGGCCATATGCAAGTGACGCTGCTACCAGTGCAGCGCAAATGGCCGCGAGCTGCTGTCTGCTGCGATCCATGATCGAGATGTGCATGGTTCCCCTCTTTTCCACGCGCCGCCCCTCAGCGACGCTGTCAGCGCGAACCTAACGCTCGTGCATCCAGCTGGTCAACCTGAGTTCGATAACTCAAAGCAGAAGCCGCCTGTTCGCAAGCCAGGCGTTTCCGACTAGCGCTCTAGGATGCTTCCTCGCCGGCGACGCGTGCTGGCACCTCGCCCCAGAGCTGCTCGAGCCGGTAGAACTCGCGCGTGTCGGGCGTGAAGATGTGCACGACAACGTCGAGGTAGTCCATCAGGATCCAGCCCCCCTCCGCCGAGCCCTCGACCCTGCGGGGCAGCGTGTCGTGCTCGTGCTTGAGACCCTCCATGATGCCGTCGTGGATTGCCTTGGCCTGCCGGCCGGTGTTGCCTGAGCACACCAGGAAGTAGTCGGTGTAGCCGAGCACGCCGCGCAGGTCGAGCTCGACCACTTCGATCGCCTTCTTGTCGGACGCATAGCGAGCGATCTCGCTGACGAGCTCCTGCGGCTGCATCAGCGGGACACCTCGATCGGTGCCTGTGGCCCCCACGGGTCTGCGCCATACAGCTGGTGCTTGGCAATGTAGGCAGCTACAGCGGGACCCACGAGCTCCGCGATCGGCTGTCCATGACCCGCGCGGGCACGGGCCATCGACGATGACACCTCGATTGGGGCCATCTCCAGGAAGCTCACGCTGTCGGCGGCGAGCACGTCGAGTACCTGCGTGCGTGGCGAGCCAGCGCGGGTAGCGACGGCCAGGCGCGCGAGCTCGAGCAGCTTTGCGGGCTCGCGCCAGGAGGGAAGCGTGCGTGCGGTGTCAGCTCCAACGATGAAGGTGAGCTCCGCGTGCGGGTGGCTGGCGTGTATCTGTTGCAAGGTATCCACGCTATAGGACGGCCCGCCGCGCTCGATCTCAACGGCGCACACCGACAGCCCTGGCTCGTCGTCGAACGCCAGCTGGCACATGCGCAGGCGGTGCTGTGGGCCTGGGTCCTCGGCGTGGGGCTTGTGTGGTGGCGTATGGGTGGGCACGATCAGCACCAGCTCCAAGCCGAGCTCCGCGCGCGCGTGGCGCGCGAGCGCGAGATGCGCAAGATGCGGCGGGTTGAAGGTGCCGCCGAGAATGCCGATGGATCGTGCAGCGGAGCGGGCATCCAGCGCGTGGGGCTGGCCCGCGGCCGGCCGCTCATCGGCGGACGTGTCCGTCGCCTTCGACGAGATACTTGAACGTGCACAGCTCGCGCAGGCCGATCGGCCCACGCGCATGCAGCTTCTGCGTGGAGTTGCCGATCTCCGCCCCCATCCCGAACTCGCCGCCGTCGGTGAAGCGCGTGGAGGCGTTGACGTACACACAGGCGGCGTCCACGCCCAGCTGGAACGCGCGCGCGGCAGCGGTGTCGCGGGTGACGATCGCCTCAGAGTGCCCGCTGCCGTAGCCGCCGATGTGTTCGATCGCCTGCTCGGTCGACTCAACTACCCCCACCGCAAGGATCGGCGCGAGGTACTCAGTGGCCCAGTCCTCCTCGGTGGCGTCTTCGATGATGAGATCTGGGATGGCGCTGCTGTCAACGATCGCCTCGCGGGTGCGTACGTCGGCGCGGATCGTTACACCGGCCGCTGCGAGCGAGCTGATCACACGAGGCAGGAGCTCGGCTGCTATGCGCTCATGGATGAGCAGGGTCTCAGCGGCGTTGCACACGCCGGGACGCTGCGTCTTGGCGTTGATGATGATCGCGTGCGCATGGTCGAGGTCGGCGCTGGCCTCGACATACACATGGCAGTTGCCGGAGGCGGCATAGATGACGGGAACGGTTGCCACTGCCTGCAGCGCCTGCTTGAGGCTCTCGCCGCCGCGGGGGATGATCAGATCGACGCTGTCGCTTTGGGTGGCCAACTCGGCGAGCTCCTCACGTCCCCCGCCGGCAACCAGGCTGACGCAGCCTTCAGGCAGCCCAGCGGCGATTGCGGACTCAGCGGCGATCTGGGCGAGCGCCGCGTTGGAGTAGGCAGCCGAGGAGGACCCGCGCAGGATGATCGCGTTGCCAGACTTCAGCGCGAGCGCGGCTGCGTCAATGGTGACGTTGGGACGCGCCTCGTATACGACCGCCACGACGCCCAGCGGCACGCGTACCTTGCGCACATCCAAGCCGTTGGGCAGGCGATGACCGTCGATCACCTCACCGACGGGATCAGCCAGCGCGGCGATCTGGCGCACGGCGCTTGCGATCGCGCCGATGCGCGCCTCGTCCAGGCGCAGGCGGTCCAGCAGCGCATCGCCGATCTCAGCTTCGCGCCCCAGCTGCATATCGCGCTCGTTGGCCTGGAGGATCTCCTCGACGCGGTTCTCCAGCGCGACTGCGATCGCCTCGAGCGCTGCGTCCTTGACGGCAGTATCGGTCTGCGCGAGCGTGCGCGCGGCGCGCTTGGCCGCACGGCAGATGTCAGCTACAGGTGAGACGGCGATTGCCATGCTCTACAGGGTACGACAGGCCTGCGTGGCGGCGGCTCGTACAGCAGGCGCTGAGACCGGCCACCACGGCCGGGCGCGCGGGCGGCGGGCGAGATTGTCTCCCAACACGAACGCCGTATAACCCCTGCGATACACCACTCGCAAAAGGACACAAGCATCGCGCGCACTGGCCGCGCGGTCAGTCCACCACGAGGTAATCGCGGTGCACCGCCTCGTCGCTGGCGCGTGGCAGGATGTTGCGCGCGGCGTCTGACTTCAGGCCGAGGACGCTGCGCAGCTCAGCGGCTGAGTAGCTGCAGATGCCCTTGGCCAGCATCCGACCCTGCCCCTGCCCGGCGTCGGGCTGCTCGGCGATGTCCACCGCATCGCCAGCGTCGAACTCGCCGATCACCTCCACGATCCCCACGGGCAACAGGCTGGCGCTGCCATCGCGCACCGCGCGCACTGCTCCGGCGTCGATCACGAGCGTGCCGCGCGAGGGCTTGGCGTACTTCAGCCACAGCTTGAAGCTCGAGTAGCGCGCCTCGCGCGCGGCGAAGCGCGTGCCCTCGCGCTCGCCTGCAAGCACCGCTGCAAGCGCCCGCGCGCGCGTGCCGTTGCAGATCACCGTTGCGATCCCCGCAGCGGTAGCCATCTCCGCGGCCACTACCTTCGAGCGCATCCCACCTGATCCCAGCGGTGAGGTGGTATGGCCGATCTCCAGCTCATCGAGTGCGGCGAAGTCGCTCACCTCGGCCACAATGTGAGCGTCGGGGTGCAGCCGCGGGTCGGCGGTGTAGAGGCCGTCAATGTCAGTCAGCAGGATCAGCTCGTCAGCGGCTACCAGCACCGCCACCTGGGCAGCAAGGAAGTCGTTGTCGCCGAAGGAGATCTCGTCTGTGGCGGTGGTGTCGTTCTCGTTGATCACCGGCAGCACGCGCCACTCCAGCAGCGTGCTCAGCGTCTGGCGCGCGTTCAGGTAGTGCGTGCGAGCGCTCATGTCAAAGAACGTCAGCAGCACCTGCGCACTGGTCACTTCGCGCTCGCGCAGCAGCTCGTCGTAGATCCTGTACAGCTTGCCCTGACCGACCGCGCTGGCCGCTTGCAGCGCGCCGATTGTGGTTGGGCGCTGCGGCAGGCTCATCACGCGCATCCCCCTGGCGATCGCGCCGCTGGTGACCACGATCACCTCCGCGCCCTGCCCATGCAGGCTCGCCAGCTGGTCACACACGCCGGCAAGCACGTCCATGCGCGGCGTGCCCTCGTTGTCTGCGACCACGCTCGATCCGAGCTTGATGACTACGCGTCTCATGGCGTCACGCAGCGTAGACGCTCCTCATCGAGCCGGGGCCCCGGCAGCCGTGCCTCAGCTCGACCCGTCCGTGTCCGCCCGACCAAGCTCTCGGGCAACTTCGAGGGATTCGATATCGGCAAGGTCCTGCGGACGCCCGGCGGCGCGCTTCATCGCGAGCATGTCCTCGATGGACGCGACCCGCACGCGCCGACCGCTCAACTCCATCACGCTCGCCCGCTCGCGCAAGGTGTTGTAGCTGGGCGCACCGTCCGGATCGACCAGTAGATCGATATCGCCCGCAGGCGCAGTCAAACACAGAATCTGTGTTTGACGCAGAGCACGACCGTCGGGCACAAACAGCACCGTCTCCGGGATACCACGCAGACGGGCTGTCAGGCCCACCAGTACGGTGCCAAGGGCATCGATATTGTCCGGCGCGGTCGAATAGCAGATGTCGAGATCCTTGGTAAAGCGCGGCATCGCCTGCAGGACGACCGCCACGCCACCGATTATCACGAAGTCGACACCCCCGTCCACCAACGCCTGCACCAGTGCCGCGGGGTGATAGTCAGGCTGGCTCGCCACGCGTCCTCGCTCCAGCGAGAGCCAGCTCGCGACTCCACTCGTACATGTGTTCCAGCTGTGCAAGCCTCTGCTCAGGACTGAGCCTGAGCTGCTCGAACACAAGCGTCTCGTCAATGCCCCGCTTCAGTGGCTCTGTACTTAGTACGAGTTGTTGTCCCGTCCCCCGCAGTGCACCTTCGAGCGTTGCGATCGTCGGGTTCGCTTGAGGCCTCTCCAGCTTCGCCACGGCTGCCTGGCTGATGCCAAGTCGGCGAGCGAGCTCAGTCTGCGTGAGCCCCGCACGACTGCGGGCATCTCTGAGCAATGAAGGCGAAGCGGGCATGCATGCATGATTATAACCTGTAAGTTATGCTCCTTCCCCGGATATCCTCGCTATAGGAGGCCTACAGTGGCCCGCCAGGATCCAGCTCGAAGGTCACACCCGCGATCTCGATCTCATCGCCCGGCTGGAAGCCCTCAGCCTCGAGCGCGCTGAGCACGCCGATCCTCCGCAGCCTCCCCTCTAGATAGGCCATGGCGTCGTCGTTGTCGACGTCGAAGCGCTCCAGCAACCGCTCGATGCCCCTGCCCCTGACCGCAAACGCGCCATCGCGCAGCTGCTCGATCTGAAAGCCAGTGCTGGCGGCCGGTCGAAACACCATATGCTCGGCCAGCTCCTGCTCGCCCGCAAGCGCACCTGCTTGCGCCAGCTCAGCTGGGGAGGGCGCGGCGTCGGGCACAAGCCGCAGGAGCAACCCCGCCAGCTCAGCGACACCCGCCCCGGTTGCGCTCGAGGTGGCGAGCACAGGAACGTCCGCTCCGAGGCGGCTCTGCCATTCAGCGACAGTTGCATGCACACGCTCCTCGGGCACCAGATCGGCCTTGGATAGCGCCAGAACCCGTGGCAGTCGCGCCAGTCGCTGATCGTGCGCAGCCAGCTCATGCTCGATCGTCGCGTGGTTGGCTGCCGCGTCGGCCTGCTCGCCCATTGACACCTCGGGGGCAAGGTCGAGCACGTGCACCAGCAGCCGCGTGCGCTCGACGTGCGCGAGAAAGTCATGTCCCAGGCCGGCGCCGCCGCTGGCGCCCTCGATCAGGCCAGGGATGTCAGCCACAATCAACTGGCGTTCGTCGCCTTCGAGGACCCCCAGCACCGGCGAGAGCGTGGTGAAGGGGTAGCTCGCAACCTTGGGCGCAGCACGCGTAAGCCGGGCCAGCAGCGAGGACTTGCCCGCGTTGGGCAGACCCACCAGACCCACATCCGCCAGCAGCTTCAGCCGCAGCTCGAGCCAGCCCTCCTCCCCCGCCAGGCCGCGCTCGGCGAAACGGGGAGCCTGGCGGGTGGGTGTGGCAAAGCGCTTGTTGCCCTTGCCGCCGCTACCACCGCGGGCCAGCGTCACTCTCTGCCCTGCAGCCAGCAGCTCCCAGCGACGCCCAACGAGATCGCCCTCCTCGCCGTCGAGCCCTGTGATCTGTGTCCCCGGCGGCACCCTGATCACCAGCGTCTCGCCATCGGCGCCGTGGCGCAACGCGCCCTCGCCGTGCCCGCCGCGTCCAGCCCGGTATTGCGCGGTGCGCCGGAAGCTCTGCAGATCGCGCAGCGAGTCCTCGCAGAGCACCAACACGTCCCCCCCGCGTCCGCCGTTGCCGCCATCGGGGCCGCCACGCGGCACGTGCGCTTCGCGGCGGAAGCTCATGCAGCCGTCTCCGCCAGCGCCTGCTTGGACATGGATTCTCGCGCGATCGTGCAACATGTACAGCATCGTGACAGCAGACCGCGTCTTTCTGATCACCGGAGCGTCCTCTGGAATCGGCGCCGCCACAGCCCGGCGCGCCAGCGCGGAGGGGTGGCGAGTGGTGCTCGCTGCGCGCTCGCTCGAGCGCCTGGAAGGTCTCGCCGAGGAGCTTGGCGGAAGCGAGCACGCGCTGGCGGTCCGCTGCGACGTTAGCGAGTGGGAGGACCAGCAGCGGATGGTGGCATTCGCCAACGCGGGCTTCGGTGGCCCTCGCGGCTTTCTCAAGGACACACCCGAGCACTGGCGAGAGATGGTCCTGACGAATGTGTACGGTGCGGCGTTGACGCTACGCGCGACGATCCCCGCGTTGACCGACTCGCGTGGCCATCTGATCCTGACCTCGAGCGTCGCTGGCCGGCGTGTGCTGCCGGGCTCGATGTATTCGTGCACCAAGCACGCTGTGACCGCCATGGGTGAGGCCGCACGCCAGGATCTGCACGGCACGGGCGTGCGCGTGACGCTGATCGAGCCTGGCATGACTGACACGCCCTTCTTCGACGAGCGCCCCACCGACGCGCTGGAGGACGATGACATCGCGCGTGCGGTGCTCTACGCGGCCTCCCAGCCAGCGCACGTGAACGTCAACGAGATCCTCCTACGACCAACCGCTCAGGCTGGATAGGCACGAGCTTGTGCAGACAGCGCGGCCGGCTCAGGCGTGCGCGAGCTTGTGCGAGCAGTAAAAGC
>Ga0302308_10001946_pt1 | contig 16747 bp, 9 predicted proteins | sample III_Palsa_E3_3_FD_200531 | JGI IMG/M metagenome (GOLD analysis project Ga0302308, IMG submission 200531) | Peat permafrost microbial communities from Stordalen Mire near Abisko, Sweden - III_Palsa_E3_3 | ecosystem: Environmental > Terrestrial > Soil > Palsa > Peat permafrost | place: Sweden... | reverse complement strand
GTACCGGTACCTAGCCCCTTGCCAGGTTTCATGGGTAGGTAATGGATCGCTACAGATAGGGCACGCGCGCCTGTCCGTCTTTAATACTTCTTGATTTTCGTACCGTTTTTCATTGGCCTCTCCTATTGCTAACCGTCACGTATGTTTCGACTACTCGTAGCTGTCGGGTATCTGCAAGTTGTTGAATTTATTCATCCTTAAGTTGGAGGACAGCGATGACCTGCTCCCGGGTGTGAACAATATCTTTGAATTTTCTTGCATATTTCTGTCGCTCTGTTTCTAGCGGCAGCTGTGACCGGAAGTGATTTGTCACTCTGACCTCAGGTCCGTCTATATAGGGGATACGAAGGTTTGGTTAGAAGAATGCATTTCAAACGTCATTTTTGAAGGCACGTGCACACCTGGCATCACGCGACGGTCCGAAGGGTTAGCCATTCAGCGATCGCGTTTCCGTCGAAACGAATTCTCGACCCAACGCGAAGGTAAGGAATTCTCCCCTCGCGGCATGCCACATAAAGCGTCTGGCGGTGCGAATTGAGGAGCTGTGCAAGCTCGGTTACGGTTATCAGCCCGATATGTTGGCGTAAGGTATGTTCGATATTCATAGGAGATCCTTAAGGGTGGCAATTTCACCTCTCTGTTGGATTAATACGGTGGGTCGACCACCTAACGGCTTTATTGATCGAGAAAATTCTTCCTCGTATCGCGAGGTCTCGTTGGAGAAACGCGAAGAACACTGATCAACTTGCGCCCTGGTTCTGGCTGACTGAATATCTGCCGTCGCTAGATACTTCTGCGTAGTTTCAAGATTGCTGTGACCTAAGATCAGAGAAATCGTCTGAAGCGACATCCCGGCTTCTGACAGCAGGGTCGCAAATGTCTTGCGCGCCTTATGGAGTGTGGCCCTTCGGCACACCGGATGATCGACACAACTTTTTCCACCTTTGGATACACACCTGCCGCAGTTGAGCCCAGCTTTATGATGAAGAGCTTTCAACCTCCTGAGAAGGTGCCCATCAGGTTGGCCGTTTGCCGCGGGGAAGATGAGGTGGTTGGACGGTTTGCCGGACTTCCGCATAAGAAGACTCGCGGTGAGCGAGGTAGAAATCGGCACCGCGCGCTCCTCCCGGTCTTTCACCTTGAACTGGTATTGTGGCTTGTCCTGTACCGTAATGAGTCGCCTGTCGAAGTCGATGTCGGCAAAGCAGGCGTGCACGACTTCACCTTCCCGAAGTCCGGTACCTACGAGGAATTCAAGCAAGATTGCTTCCTCGCCGGTCGCTACCTTGAGCATCTGGCGGATCTCTCGCTCCCCATACGCGGTCACGACCTTCTCCGTATACCTTGGCAGGTCGCTACCGGTAATGATCTGGACACGTCCTGCCCAGCGCAGATAGGAGCGAAGATAAGTGACTCGATTGAAGCTGGTCCTCGGCGCTACCCCCGTGCTGCGTAGATGGTCGAGGAAGACAGTAATATCGCTGGGTTCCAGGTCTTCGACAAACTCCTTCTTGCATGACTCCGCAAAGAGGACGGCCATCTTCCGGTAGGCGGCTGTGGTCTTAGCCGCTCGCCGTACCGCGACCTCTGCAAGCCATAGGTCAAGAGACGATCGCAAAGGTGTGCGATGGTCAATCGGTAAGGTTGTTGGCTTCACACTGGGTGCTTCCTCAGTTCCTGGAAAAACAAGGCGAGCCCTCTCCAGAGCGTTTTCGCGTCTAAGCTTCGCCGTGTACGCGTATGCGGGGTCACGGCCTACGGCTTCCCACAAACGACGTCCATCCGCGCCGGTGAATCGCAGGCTGTAGACTCCCTCAGGATGTACCTCGGCTGACCCGTTGACGATGGCCATTTGGGCTTTAGGGATGCCGTTCCTGTTGAAAACAGGGATACAGTATCGTCGTTTGCGGTTCCGGTCGGTGATTCGGATCAAAATTCGTACTGACGGCGTCTTGCGTTGCATACGTACCCTCTATTGATTGGGATACGCAGTTCCAAAGCGAGAAATCACTTATGTTCCGAAGCGGTAGCCGCTTTTGGTAGCCAGCTCATAAACCCTCTTGAATGAATGGCGGAGAAGAGTCCCTCACTCTCCGCCATTTTTCTAAGTCTTTTGAAATCAACACCGGCTGGCATCGTCACAGCTCTTTTTCGCTTCGATTGTGTTGCTACCGAAAGATGATAGTTTGTGTATCTCCAGGGCTCGGAATGGTTGCGGAATACCCCAGCGACGTCTTCTCAAGAGATATGGTGCGGCGCTCGGTCACCAGTTGCAGTGACCTTGGCTGAAGGCCTACAACCTCGATTTGGATGTCTTTCCACCATGGCTGAAAGCTGCCCTCGCGTCTGGCAAGGGTCACTGTGAGCGATCCATTGGTGGCGACGTTGCAGGTGACCCTTATGCGTAGAAAGACTCCTTTGCGGAAGTCAAAGGATTTTCCGTCGTCCTGATAGATTTCCCCAGCGCATGGCTTTCCTGGCAGGTTGGGGAAGATCCGTAACGTCAGCGGCCCATTGGGTGTTTCTTCTGTGGATTGCGTAATGGGCTGCATGGGGATGATGCTGCCCGCGTGCACGTATACCGGCAGTTCATCCAACTTCGGCTGGACCATGATCGGCTTCAGTGCGGATGCGACCGGATCGCGAATCTCCTTGTCCTGGGCGATGATGGGGGCGGTGCGATCCAGCTTTGCGCCTGTCCAGTAGTCGTACCAGAGTCCGGGAGGTAGGTGAACTTCATAAGGCGCCACTTCTTCCGGCGAAGGCGATGCGGCGACGAGAATGTCCGGGCCAAACATGAATTCGCCGCCGGCGTCGAGGTCGAGTGGGTGTCCGTCCGATGTTGCGTGTGGAAACTCCAGGAACAAGGGACGGAGGATCGGCATGCCATCGCGAGATGTCTCCTCCGCCGTGGTGTAGAGGTAGGGCAGCAGCTTATAACGCTCTTCGATGTACCGGCGGCGGATATCTTCCTGGTCTGCTCCGTCGGCCCACGGCTCATGAGGCCGCGTTCCTTTGGCGGCGTGGTCGCGATCGATTGGTTGGAAGGCGGCGAGCATCAGCCATCGCGTTAGAAGATCAGGCGGAGGCGATCCGGCAAAGCCGCCGACATCGGTGCCAGCCATTGAAAATCCGCTTAGCCCCAGATTGAGAAGCTGTGGTGTTGTCTGACGGAGATGGTTCCATGTTGAAGAGTTGTCCCCGGTCCATGTGACGGCATATCGTTGGCCACCGGCGTAGGTGGCGCGGGTCATCACGAAGGGGCGAATGTTGGGTTCAAGCGATAGCAGGCCGTCATGTGTTGCGCGTGAGTTTTCCATGCCGTAGATGTTGTGTATCTCTGGATGCATGGCGGTGCGGGCAATGAAGCCCGGCTCGTCGATGCGATGCATAACGTCGTCAGGCATCGTTTTGCTGGGGTAGGTGAATACTGCCGGCTCGTTCATGTCGTTCCAAAACCCCGCTACACCAGCGTCGACAAAAGGCTTGTACAGCGTGCCCCACCAAGTGCGGGTTTGCTGGCGGGTGAAGTCTGGAAACACAGAGGCCCCGGGCCATGCGGTGCCGACGTAATCTTTTCCGTGCTCCTTCACAAAGTGATCGCCTGCTTCGCCGGTATCGTAGGGCGCGTAGTCCTGGTTTGGCAGGTCGGCGATGTGTAGATCGGTGATGACAACAGTACGAAAGTGTTCCATGGCGAGCTTGTGAATCATGCTTGGAAAATCGGGAAAGCTTGCTGTATCCACGGTGAAGGGACGGTTCTTGTACTGGAAATCGATATCGAGCCAGATCACATCGCATGGAATACGATCGGTGCGCAGCCGTGATGCAATCTCCTCTACCTGCGAACGTGGCGTGTAACTGTAGCGCGATTGTTGATATCCAAACGCCCACAATGGCGGCAATGGGGTTGGACCAGTGAGCCATGCGTAGGCAGCTACAACCTGCTTCGGTTCGGGACCATACAGCAGGTAATAGTCCAACGGCCCATTGGGAGCGCTGAAGCTGAACTGGTCTGTGCGCTCGCGGCCGAAGTCGAAGAATGTTCGATAGGTATTGTCGAAGAGCACGCCGAGCGCATGTCCATCGCGCATCTCGATGAAGAATGGAATCGACTTGTAGATGGGATCGGTAGATTCCTGCCAACCGAAGGTGTCGCTGTTCCACATGACGAAGGCTTCGTCGGCGCGGTCTAATGGGCCGGGCTTGTCGCCAAGTCCGAAGAAATGGTCGTTGGCATTCTTCTCTTCGCTCACCTTGAATCCGCTGCCGGCCCAGGAGACGGGTGCAGCATCCTGTTGCAGGATGTTTCCTGCGAGATCGGTCACCGTCAGGCGCAGATCTGGCGCCACTGTTACGCGCAACGACGGTGTACTAAAGCCAAGGCTATCCGGCGTAACGCTTACACGTGCGTTAAGGGCTTCGGGCAAGACGGCCCATGAGGCGTCTTCGGAAGGATGCCCATTGGGCGCCATTCTTACCCGCAAGACATCCGGGCGCAGCGCATCCACACGGAGCGTGGAGGTAGGACCTACTACTTCGATTCCGCTTGCGGTATGTACCAGGCCAGGAGCCTGTGGCACGGTCTGTGCAAGTGCCATGCCACTAAGGAACAGCGAGAATAGTCCGAGAACTGGCCGAAGATGTGTTCTTAAAAGAGATGGGATGCGGACGCCTGGCAACATAGAGGATAAGAGTCTTTCAAGTCATGCGGTCATCGCAAGGCAGAGCGAAACCTCTCGGTCTCATTTGTTTATCAACAAGAAAGATATTTTATTTCAATCGTTTACGAGGTTTATTGGATTGCACGGCGGGGACAAGTTACTTCACTTCTTCGGAGTAGACGTTGCCGGTAAAGATGCGGGCTCGAACTAGCGGCACGTTGTCCGACGTCAGGCCGCCGAAAACATAGTCCACCGCGTCGCTCTCCGACGAATTGGAGAGCCGCACGATCTCCTGAACATGACCGTCGGGGATAGAGATACGGTCAATCGGTTGAGCCGGATCAAGCGACGCATGGACGTATAGGTAATGGCTGTCCGATGACCATACCGGATCCGCGCCTGACGGAATGTTCAGCGTTCTCCAAGTGTGCGCTGCTACATCGAAGAGGCGAACCTGCCGCTGATCGAGTGAAAGTGCTGCGATATACCGGCCATCGGGTGACCATCGCGGACTGAACAAGCCATCCGATCCCGGCACCTCACTCACCTGGTTCGTTTCCAGATTGAGTACCTGTAGCGTTCGCGCCGCGCTCTCTTTTCCAAACACGTCATTGAGCCGGCCGAAGACGAGAGATTTTCCGTCTGGTCCCCATGATGGATCGGCGGCATTTCTCGTCTCGTTCAGCAATGGTTGAATGTCGCCGCCATTGGCCGGAACAATGTAGTTCTTCCACGCTTTGCCCGGCTCGCGTCCCATGAAGGCGAGTCGCGAGCCGTCGGGCGACCACGATGCGAGAAAGACATACAGTGCATCCGGCGTGAGTTGCAGCTTCTGCGTTCCATCCGGGGCTGCGCGCCAAAGCCGGCCCGAGCTGTCAGTCCACGCGACCCATTTTTTATCGCGAGAGAACTCAACGCGCACGGCGTAGGAGAGAAAACCCTTCTCCGGAATAAGGCCGCCGGTTGCGCTTACGCGCTCCAGTTGCGAGCGGCTGTCCGCGCCCAGAAAAAATATGCGCTTGCCATTTCGCGCTGCGATAGGTGATTCAAACTGAAGCGGGCCATCGGTCAGGCGTACAGGGTTGGCAGTCGTGTCGCCTTTCAATTTCCAGAGATCGAGGTTTCCGCTGCGGGTCGATTGAAATACAAACGAGCTTCCATCGGACGTCCAAACCCCGCAGCATTCTGTGTCGGGACTCATGAAGTCGCTTAATATCTGTTGAGGCTTGCGGTCGGTGAGGGAAAGTTGCCAGAGCGCTTCGGTGTGAGCGATGGGATCGACGATTGTGAAGCGAAGGAGCTTTCCGGCCGGGTTCCATCGCAGCCAGAAAGCGCGGCCAGGAAGCGTCGCGAAGACATGAGGATTTTCTCCCGATGCATCCACGATGTATAGCTCGTTCCCGGCGGCGTATAGGATGTCCGATCCATTGGGCATCCACGTCGCGTCATGCGCCAGAACATGGCCGAGCCGCAAAGCTGATCCGCCGCTGGTCGGCACAACCCAGAGAGGCTGCTCGGATTCAGGAGATAGATGGTTCCGCAGCAAAAGCTGCGAGCCGTCAGGAGAGATATCGCTGAGGAGCGGACTCGCTACCTCTTCTGGAATATTCAGATTCACCGTGCTGCCGCCGGAGATAGGCACGCTGGCAATTGTTGAACTTCCACCATCAATTACCGAGACAAAAAGGTGGAAGCCGTCCGTTGCACCTGCGGGGAATGTCTCCGTGTTTCCCGGCCCCACTGCCAGATGACCATCGTGGGTTAGCTGTGTGATGTGCGGAGGAACAACGCTGGAACTGCGATTCCTTGTAAAGATCACAGCAAGCGTAAGGCCGGCGCAAAAAGCCAACGCTAATGCCGCATATGTTCCGTACCGGTTTGTAGTCGGCGTGACCAACGTTGCAGGATTCGGAATTGCTGGATCTGTAGTTGTTCCTGCGGGTTGTGGTGCGGTCAGGTTGCCAGGGATCGCCTCGCTGACAACCTCAGCAGTTTCAGTGGCTGCTGGAATGCTGACCGGCGCAATAAAACGGTAGCCTCGCCGGGCGAGCGTCTCGACAAAACGCGGATTATCGGCGGAGTCGCCTAGCGCCTCGCGAATCTTATTAATAGCCGCAGCCAGGGAATGTTCAAAATCGACCGTTGTGCCTTTATCCCACAGGCGGCTCTGTAGCTCTTCGCGTGTCACGATCCGGCCGGGCCGCTCCAACAAGGCGATCAGGATCTTGAATGGCTGGCTCTGCAGCTTTACCCGAAACCCATTTTTCCAGAGTTCCTCGGACTGAATATCCACCTCGTAGAGGCCGAAAGCTATCCTCGAATTGCTGCTCGTAGTCACCGTGTAACACCCGCTTTCGTACTTTACACCAAGAACGGCTCTGCTATCGAAGAGAATATGACTCTGGAAATTGCTCAATCAGAACGACTTAGCTGATGACATGATCTTCAAATAGAAAAGAGGGGCAGGGCATTGCGTTGATGGACTCCTTTCCGGGAAAGTTTGGCGTCGCTCAGAAATCTGGCTGCACGTTTTGAACTGGATTTCTGCGCATTCTTGGAGGCATAAAAATGATGCAAATAATGGATAGCAAAAACAGGACCGCACACCTAGGACGTTTGATAGGCCGCTTGCTTGTGGCGCTCTGCATTCTCACAGCCGCGCCTATGCTCTTCGCACAGACGGACACCGCGCGCGTCGAAGGAACTGTAACGGACCCCACCGGGGCTGCAATACCAGACGCTACCGTCATCATAACCAACCTGCAGAACAATGCGGTGATGACCTTGAAGTCGGATGGCGGAGGAGACTTTACGGCGTCTGCCTTGCAGCCTGGAACCTACCACTCGGCAGTCACTGCGCCCGGCTTCTCGTCGCAGGTACAGGACTTCAAGCTCGATGTCTCCCAGGTGCAGGCGCTTAATTTCAAACTGTCAGTCGGCTCCACTGCCACCACGATCGAAGTTACCGATGCCGCACCCATAGTGCAGACAGAGTCCTCCAACACCGGTCTGGTTATCAATGACCGTCAGCTTACGGACCTCCCGCTCAACGGCCGCAACTTCACCCAACTTGCTTTGCTTACTCCTGGCGTCACTCGCGGCCAGTATGGGAACCAAGCCTCCGGGGCTGGCGGCAATGTCGAGACCCTCCGCTACAACGACACGGGCGGCGCTTCACTCTCTGCCAACGGTCTTCGTCCGCAGGCCAACAACTTCCTGCTCGACGGTCTGGATAACAACGAAGCTATGGTTAACACCATCAACTTCTTTCCGCCGGTTGAAGCGATGAGCGAGTTCCGCGTTACGAACTCGTTGGCTCCGGCCGAGTTCGGTCGTGCCGGCGGCGTCATCACCCAGGCAGCTATCAAGAGCGGCACCAACCAGATTCATGGATCGGCTTTTGCCTTCTATCGCGATAGCGGTCTAGGTGGCGCCAACGAGAACTACTTTACCTCCAATGTTCCCGAGGCCAACTATCATCGCAACCAGTTCGGTGCGACTATCGGTGGCCCGATCATCAAAGATAAGCTGTTCCTCTTCTTCGACTACCAAGGGCTGCGCCAGGTTATCCCCAATGGCGGGGCTACTATCAACACCGTGCCCACGGCGTTGATGCGTACTGGAAACTTCACTGAGCTGCTCGGTACAAGTCTGACCAGCGTTCCTTACAACGGTCTCGGCAGCTTCGCCCCGGATGGATGCTCGACGTTTACCACCGTGCATGGTTCTACGGTATCCAGCACCGCGCAGCTCAACGGCACGCCTGACAACGGCGCTATCTTCGATCCGCTCACCTGCGCCCAGTTCGATTACAACGGCCAGCCTAACGTCATCGACCCCGCGCGCCTGAATAAGGTTGCCGTGAACTATCTGAATGTCTTCCCACTACCCAATCGTCCGGGAAGCAGCGTCATCAATAACTATGACAACCAACAATACATCGAAAGCAAATATAACGACTTCGATGCCCGCCTCGATTGGCACTTCAAGTCTCGCGATGTCCTCTTCGCGCGTTACAGCTATGGGCAGGACAACGAAGACACCACCATCTCCGTTGCCGGTACGCCCTCCGGCTACGGAGCCGGTAGCAACAATACTCACCCGCGCGGCATAGCAGCAGGTGAAACCCACATCTTCTCGTCCAATATTGTTAACGAATTCCGCTTCGGTTACACGCGCCCGTTCTATGGCTACATCAACCCATTTGAAGGTGAGCCATTCTCTGCGAACCTTGGCATTGTCAATGCCAACCGCAACTCGCTGTTGGGTGGCGGCGCGTTGATCGGCGGCAACAACACCAACCTTTCCTACACCGGCGACGGTGGTCCGTACGAAGCCCCGCAGCACTCCTATGAGTATGTCGATAGCCTTAGCTATAACCACGGCAAGCATGCCTTAAAGTTCGGCGGCCAGGTACTCTTCCGGCATGTTGATTTTGCCCAGGAGAACGACGCTAAGGGCTTCTTTGAATACCAGGGCACGGGCAGCGATTACACCGGGTGGGACACCGCGGAAGATCTGGTCGGCTTCGTCAATACCTACCAACTCGCCAATGCCACTGCGCTTTATCACACGCGCACGTACGAGATGGGCTTCTTCGCCGAAGATGACTGGAAGGTCACGCATCGCCTCACGCTGAACCTCGGCCTGCGTTACGACCTCTATAACTTTCCCTATGAGACTAACAACGAGCAATCCAACTTCAATCTCACAACGGGTCTGCTGGAAGTAGCCGGTCAGGATGGCAACTCGCGCTCTTTGATCAATACGCCCAAGACAAACTTCGGTCCTCGCGTCGGTTTTGCCTATGACATGTTTGGCGACGGCAAGACGGCGCTTCGCGGCGGTTTTGGCATGTACTACTTCCTCGATCGCGGCGGCGTCAGCAATGAGTTGAACAACAACCCTGACTTCAACGGCGTTGCGAGTTACAGCGATTACTCCGGCTATCGCATCGCGCTCTCCGGACAGACCGCAACCATGCAACCGAACACCTCGACGCCTGGACCGTATGCTGTCAACAACTCCAGCGGCACGTTGGCAACGACTCCACTTCCGGCGCCTCTGGGCATCAACACTACTAATAACTATGCTCCCAGCAACGCGGTCGTGATTGCATATTCTCCCAACAGCCACATCCCGACCATTGAGCAATACAATCTCTCACTGCAACAGCAGATCGAAAAAAATACCTCGGTAACGATCTCGTATGTTGGCACCAAGGCTGACCATTTGCTTACCAGTGCTGCTTACGCCAATCCGCAACTCGTCACCGGCGCCAAGTTCTTTCCGACGCAGGGACTTACGATAAACGACAATCTGTTTGAGGGCACATCGCATTACAACGCGCTGCAAACCAGCCTCAATCATCGCCTGGCGAATGGATTGCAGGTTACCGCAGCCTACACCTGGTCGCACAATACAGACGACAGCGCCAGCCCGCTCTCACAGAATCAAGCTGCCATTCCAATGACGGCGGCTGGGCCGCAGCTTAGTCTCAACCGCGGAAATGCAGACGACGATCAGCGCCACGCAGCGACGTTCTCTGCACTAATCGAGGTACCCTACGGTCGTGGCCGCCGTTACGGCGCGAACATCAACAAGGGTCTGGATTATGTTGTCGGCGGCTGGCAGTTGAGCCCATTCGTCAGCATGGGCTCCGGAACTCCGTTCGATCTCACGGTTGCCAGCAGCCCCGATGGCGTACCCAACCGGCCTGACCTTGTCGGTAATCCGCAGATCGGCATCAATAAAAACTACGCAAACATGATTGCGGATGGAGGTTTCTCCTACCTAAACCCGGCAGCCTTCGCAGCGCCGCCTATCAACGCCGCAGGCGCCTACACTCGCGTTGGCACTGTCCATCGCAATGAGTTTTACGGTCCCGGCTACAACACTACCGGCATCTCCGTCTTCAAGGACATTCCCATCACTCACCGTGTAACCTCCCAGTTCCGCGGCCAAAGCTACAATCTCTTCAATCACCCGCAGTTTGGCAACCCCAGCAATGGAACCAGCACTGGCGCGAACAACCTCAACGAGGGTAACCCTGTGGCGCCCATTGTGATCTCCGGGGAACGCTTCCGCAGCGCGCGCGAAGTGGAGCTGGCTTACCGCGTCACCTTCTAACGCCGTCAACCATTCCAGCGCCGCATGGCTTGTCTCGCATGCGGCGCTGTCTTTCCTCTCGACAGGTTCGTGCGTTTCATCAAGGCCATCATTATGCACCGACACGCCTTCAAAGCATTCGTCCACGTCGCGCGTTCGTTCTCCGCGATCCTTCTTCTCGGCTCACTTACCTGCATCGCACAGAGCGCCAGGCCGGTCATTACCAAGATCGATCCGCCCGACTGGTTTACGCAGTTGCCCAACTCTCTGCTGCTCGTCCATGGAGAGCATCTGGAGAACACGACCTTCAGCCTTCGCGATACCGCAGCCCGTATCTCTGAAACCAGCATCTCGCCTAACGGCCACTGGGCTTTCCTTGGCTTTGAAACCTCAACTGCCAAACCTGGCCCACTGCAGATTGTCGCTACGAACTCCCACGGCAGCACTACTGCAACCTACATGCTTTCCACGATGCGACCCGTCTCTGAGCAGCCGCGTGGATTCAACTCCGCCGACGTCATGTACCTCATCATGCCGGACCGCTTCGCCGATGGCGATCCTGCTAACGACAAGGTCCCCGGCTTCCGCGCGCCGGATGACCGTTCCCTCGCGCGTGCCTATCACGGTGGCGATCTCCGCGGCATTCAGGATCATCTCGATTATCTCCAGCAGCTTGGCGTTACCACTCTCTGGACCACTCCGCTCTATGACAATAGCGCCGCCCAGTCTGGCGATACCTACCACGGCTACAGCGCTACTGACATGTACGCCGTCGATCCGCACTTTGGCACCATGGCCGACTACCGAGCTCTTGTTGCCGCTGCTCATGCTCACGGCATAAAGATTGTTCTCGACACTGTGCCTAACCACGTCGGCCCGGCACATCCCTGGGCCAGCGATCCTCCATCTCCCACCTGGCTTCATGGTTCTGTCGCCTCGCATGTTAAGGTCGATGATGACTTTGCCAGTATCACCGATCCTTCAGCTAACCCTGCTCGCCGCCACGTCCTGCTCGATGGCTGGTTCGCTGACATGCTTCCCGATCTCAACCAGGACAATCCACTTGTCTCCATCTACCTCATCCAGAACGCCATCTGGTGGATTGAATCAGCAGGCCTTGACGGTCTCCGCATCGACACCTTCCCCTACGTGCCTCGCAGCTTCTGGCACAACTACAACGCTTTGCTGCATCAGCTTTACCCACGCATGACCGATGTTGGTGAGATCTTCAATGGCGACCCGCACATCACCAGCTTCTTCGCAGGAGGAAGAGCGAACAAAGGCAGCGACGGTGCTTATGACACGCTGCTCGATATGCCTTTCGACTATCCGATGTTCTTCGCGCTTCGAGGCGCTCTCACGCACCATAAGCCCATGACAGCGATAGCCGATGTCCTTCGCCAGGATGCGCTCTATCCGCATCCCGAGCGGCTCGTCACCTTTATCGGGAACCACGATAACAAGCGATTTCTTTCGGAACCCGGCGCGAACGCCGGAGCACTGCATCTGGCATTTGGCCTGCTCGTCACGTTGCGGGGTATACCTCAGCTTTACTATGGCGACGAGATCGGCATGACCGGTGGCGACGATCCCGATAACAGAAAGGACTTTCCAGGTGGGTTCCCGAAGGACAAGGCGGATGCGTTCACTGATGCCGGTCGCAACGCGGCCCAGCAGGCGACACATCAGTGGGTGGAGAACCTCTTGCAACTGCGACTGCATACACCAGCTTTGCAAACAGGCCTGGAGCAGACCTTGATGGCGGACGCAAATACTTTTGCGTTTGTCCGCAGTCCGGACTTGACGCATACGTGTAGCGAAACTCCAGGTACAGACAGGTATGTGATCGTTGTGAATAACGACCTTGGAGCAAGAGATATCACTGTTCCCGTGGACGCAGCCGCCGTTACGGGTTGTACTCGCTATAAGCCGGTATTGCCGGGCGGGGCCGATGCTCATTTGCTCGCAGGCAAATTGCAAGTGCATCTTGCCGGTCAGGATCTTGGTATCTTCCGAGCGGAGCCGTGAGATGCAATTCCTCACTGACTAACGATAGGTATAGCCACGCTCTAACTCGCCCACGTACACACTGTGAGGCGGAACGGCAATGCGATCGACATCGACCACGCCGGAGGCGGCAGCGGTATGCAGTAATGTACGCATGTTGTTTTGCGAAGCGCCGAGCTTGCGCAAACTGGCGCTCAGATCAAGCTTCGCCGGAGAATCAGAAGGGTTGCAGGCGATCAGCAGCGGGGCCGATCCGGCGTGTGTCGCGGCCCATGCAAGCACTAGCGGCGATCCTGTATCAAGCGCGTGCAGTGTGCCATCATGCAACGTTGCGTTTGCCCGATGAAACTGTATCAGTCGATGGTAAAAGGCAATTAAACCTGCGGGGGTAGCGGCGATCGGTTGATAGATCGGTTGCACGGGGAAGATGTCGGCTGCGATGTCGGCCTCCTCCTGCTGGGCTTTTTCGGCGGCGGCTTGGCGCTTGCGTTCGGCGGCCGTGTTGGTGTCTTTGCTGACGTAAGGAGTGAAGGTGCCGTAGACGTTTTCGGGCGGTGGAGGCGGGGGTGGTGGCGCAGGGGCAGCGGGAGTTTCTGGCGCAGTGGCTCTGGTCAGTGGCGCGAAGACGTGTGCCAGTAGATCGGCAGGGAGCAAAGAGCTGTCGAGGATTGCGGGCTGGTTGGTAGCGAGCAGCAGCGTTGCATCAATAGGGGTTAGCTCGGTTGGTTGGCCGGAAAGAGACAATAGGGGATGCGGTGAGGTTTGCGCGGAGAGATCGGCCAGATGTCCGGTATCGGCTGCGGGCGCAGGTGTAATGGTGGCGATCTGGAGTTGAAGCGAAGGCATCGCTGGTGCGCTGGTTGCGCCGATGAGAATACGTTCGCCGGGGAATTGGCTGAGGATCTTGCGGAGGTCGATGAGTATCTGAGGCTCGGGTAAAGCCGGAGTGAGTCGGATCGCGGTGGAGCGGTGATGAAGCTGGATGGGAGTCGGTGTTGTGGGAGTTGGTGGGGTTGGAACTGGAGTTGAGGCTTGAGTGAGTTTGTCGATGCCCGAGACGACGAAGCCGGCAGCGCCGCGATAGAGCCAGGAGCGGGCTAATGCCAAGGTATTGGCGGGGGTGGTGTCGGGCGCGGCGAGGTCCAGTGGGACGAGGACGCGGATGTGCAGGCGGCTGCACTCGAAGAGTAGGTCGTCGAGGGTGAGTGGGGCTTCGGGAGCTGATGTGGCGTCGGCTGGCGGCGCGGCAGACGGCTGCATGGACTCGGGCGTGAGGATAATGGCGTCGATGCCGAAGGCTTGTAGGCTGGGTAGCTGGGTGAGTGTGGGGAGTGGAGCGCTGTCGAGGCGGTAAAAGACGGCGTGGCGCCACCATGTCTCTGGAACGAGACCGGAGCCGACCCAGCCGGGGCGGGCGAGCGTCTGCGCGGAGGCGGCCGCGAGGCACAGAAAGAGTGCGCCCGCGAGGCTAAAGAACCGGGTTCGGGAGAAGATCTGCATAGACAAAGCCATCTCGGTCGACGGTTTCGCCGACGGTGAGTTTGATGCTACCGGAGGAGTGGCTTCCGCGAAACATGGGGCCGGCGCTAACGAAGGTATGAAATTCGCCGCGCTCACCGCAAGGGTCGACTGTGGAGGGAAGGTCGGCGAGGAGTTCGGAGGTGAACTCGCGGCCGGCGAAGCTGCGGTCGAGATGCCGGGGATCGATGCAGGTTAGGTGTGCGCGGAGGCCGCTGGCGATCATCTGGCGAGCAAGCTGGTCGGTGGGTATCTGCCAGCAGGGGAAGATGGGTTCGAGGCCGGTTGGGGCTAGTTTGGCGATGCGGTAGGCGCGGATGTCTTCGAGAAAGAGGTCGCCGAACGCGATTCCGTGCAGGTTTTCGGCGACGGCACGGGCGCAGGCTTGGGCCATGGCGGCCTCATAGACTTCGTTGGAGCAGGGCCAGGGAAGTGGCACTTTCCAGAGCGGTAGGGCGGCGGCTTCGCCTTGTAGGTCGAGGAGGGACTCGCGGAAGCCGTGCATGGCGACGCGGCTAAAGTATTGATTAATAGTCGTTAAGAGGCCGACGACCTCATAATTCGGGTCCTGCTGGAGCAGGTGGAGAGCCCAGGCGCTGTCTTTGCCGCCGGACCAGCTCAGGAGGATGCGTTTGGGTGGCATGGCTTACAGTGTCGCACTTGGGGGGTGTTACTTGCCGAGGTAGGAGCGGTAGCGCATCTCCACGACGCCGGTGTTGCGGGCGAGGTAGAGTTTTGCAACGTTGTACTGGTAGAGCGCCTGGACTAGCTGGGCGTCGGCGCCCGTGACTGAGGCCTGGGCGTCGAGGACGGGAAGGTTTGTATCGACACCGGCGGTGAAACGGTCGCGTTCGTCGGAGAGCTCCTGCTTGGCAAGTTCAACATTCGATTGGGCAACTTTGACGAGTTGCTGGGCGGCGTCGACGTCCAACATGCTGGAGCGGATCTGAGCGTCGATGGCGACGCGGTCATCGGCGAGTCGCTGCTGGAGGGCCATGATTTGCGAGTCGATCTGGTCCTGCTGGCCGCGTTGCTGGGCTTCGTTGAAGATCGGGAATTTCACGCTTCCGGTGGCTGCAAATACGCCGTGGTAAAGGCCTTCGGTCTCGCCGAGGACGCCGTAGAAACCGTTGAAGGCGACTGTCGGGAGGCGTTGGTATTTGACAGCGCGAAGCTCGCGGCGGGCTACGTCAAGCTGTGCGATGAGGCTGAGGTAGTCCTTGCGATGGGCGTACGCGGTTGTCTTTGCGGCTTCCAGAGGCAGAGCGGCTAGCTTATTAAAGGGTGCAGTATCAGTGAGTTCCAGTTGTTGTCCGGCTGGCAGGCCCATGATTCTATTGAGCTGGATGGTGTCTTTGGCTAGCTGGTTGATGGATGAGATGGTGGTTTGCTCGTCCTGCTGGTACTGCACCTGGGCGCGGAGATTGTCCAAGCTGGTGCCTACGCCGGCGTTCAGGCGGTCTGTGGCTTGATTGAAGGAAAGTTTTGAGGAGGCTTCTTCGGCCTGGGCGTTGGCGATGGTGGTTTGGTCGGCTAAGACCTTTAGATAGGCTGTTCCGACGGCCAGGACGAGGTCTCCGCGGCCGTTCAGGGCGTTCAGGTCGACTACTGCTTCTTCGCGCTGGGCGCCTCTGTAGAGCTCGTAGGCGGAGGCGTTGAAGAGTTGTTGGTTGGCGGAAATTTGGGCGGAAGTGGTGTCAACCTTGACGATGGTGGGGAAGTCGGTGGGATTTAGGCCGAATTTTGCCACCAAAGAGGGCTTAAAGCCTAGTGCTGCAAGGTTTATCTCTTCTGTGTTGGTCTGGGCTTTGAAGGTGAGGGAGGGCAGGAGGGCGTTGACTACGGCTAGTTTGTCGCCTTTGACTTCGAGCTGGGTGGCGCGGTCGTAGAGGATGCGCAGGTTGCGGCTCAGGCCGAGGGCTACAGCGTCGTCGAGTGAGAGCTGGAGGGGGCCGGATTGGGGGAGCTCAATGGTGGTGCCAGCGGGGCCCTGAGTGGTGCTGGGGGCTTTGAAGATCATGCTGGAACCTGCTGATTTTGAAAGGGCTTCGGCCTCTTGAGCTAGAACGGAGCTGGGTGCTGTGGGCAGGCTGGCGGCGGGGACTTCCTGAGCGCGCAGGTGCGACGCAGAGAGGGCCAGGGCGGCCAAGGGGATCAGTTTTCGGAACAGATTCACAGTTCTATTAGAGTGCCATGTTGTGGCCCGGGATGCGAATTGTGACGGTGAAATTCTTTGGGCGGTGGGGGCGGGTTTCGGTCAGAGAGAAATCGCCAGTAAAGACGGTGTTTTTACGGTGAAGGGCACGGCTCGCACGGAGCTGTTTACGGTGCTGCGGACGGTGATTTACGGTGAGTTTCACCGTCACGGTGACCAGCAAACTTTACATTGCTACTTTGCGTCGCGGAGCTGCTCTTCGGCCTCGTGGAGGGTTTTGGCGGTGGAGGGTTTC
>Ga0302308_10001941_pt1 | contig 16758 bp, 16 predicted proteins | sample III_Palsa_E3_3_FD_200531 | JGI IMG/M metagenome (GOLD analysis project Ga0302308, IMG submission 200531) | Peat permafrost microbial communities from Stordalen Mire near Abisko, Sweden - III_Palsa_E3_3 | ecosystem: Environmental > Terrestrial > Soil > Palsa > Peat permafrost | place: Sweden... | reverse complement strand
CCTTGCTGTTGCCCTTGCCCTTGCCTTTGCCGTTGTTTGTTTTTGCTGTCATCCTGAGCGAAGCGAAGGACCCCGACGCTCTCCTCTTACCTCAACGGTTCGACCCTTTTCACCCAACCAACTTCGCCGCCGTAGTGGAGAACCCCGGTATTTCGCCGTTGCCGTTGCCTGTTTTCTTCCACCCTCTCCAAAATTGTCATCCTGAGCGAAGTGGCTCACGGTATTTTGTGAGCCACGCAGTCGAAGGACCTGCGGTTGCCCTTGCCCTTGCCTGTTCTCTCCCACCCACTTCCAAGAACCGTCATTTCAACCGAAGCCGCTCGCCCCTTTGTGAGCCGCGCAGCGGAGAAACAGCCCTCGCCACCGCCATAGCCTCATCCCAACGAAACGAGGTACTACTTTCGTCACCGGGCTATGTCTTTCCATCCGCTCCCCATCCAGGCCATTTACAATCAACCTCGCAGCCCATCACTCCTTTGCCCTCTCCCCCCAGACAAATCGTCGCGCTCCTCACCCTCGCCATTCTGACGAGCCTCTTCCCTGTCTCGCGCTATCTGAACGCCCAGCAACCCACCCCGCGCACGGTCATTCTCCTCGACCCCGCCCACGGCGGCCCTGAAACCGGCGCTCACCTCAGCGACCATCTCCTCGAAAAAGACTTCACCCTGGCCTTCGCCGCCCGTCTCCGCACCCTCCTCACCGCCGCCGGCTTCACCGTCATCTCCACCCGCGACGCCGACCCCACCGTCCCCTTCGCCACCGACCAGCGCGCCGAGATCGCCAACCACGCCCACCCCGCCGCCTGCCTCATCCTCCACGCCACCGCCAGCGGCTCCGGCGTCCACCTCGTCACCTCCGCCCTTGCCCCACCCGACGACGACTCCCCCACCAGCATCATCCCCTGGGACACCGCCCAGGCCGCCTCCATCCCCCAGAGCCTGAACCTCGCCAACGAACTCGGCCTCTCCCTCCTCCACGCCAAACTCCCCGTCCTCCTCAGCCGCGCCTCCCTGCGCCCCCTCGACAACCTCACCTGCCCCGCCGTCGCCATCGAGATCGCCCCTCTCGCCACCGCCGACTCCAGCCCCACCCCCGTCACCGACGACGCCTGGCAGCAGCACGTCGCCCAGGCCATCGCCTCTGGCCTCACCTCCTGGCGCACCCATAACGCCCCCGCCGGAGCCGCCCGATGATCCCTCGCTACCAGCGCATCCTCTTCTGGAGCCTCGCCGCCGCCATCCTCCTCATGATGACCTTCCTCATCCACGGCTGCCAGCAGGCCCACAAGCGCCTCACCGCTCTCAGCGACGCCACGCCCATCGCCGCCCCCACCACCGCCAGCACCGAAGACATCACCCTCTACCTCGCCAACGACAACGACGCCTCCATCACCCCCACCACCGAGCAGCTCGCCCTCCCTCAGGAGCCCACCCTCCGCGCCCGCGCCCTCCTCGAAGACCTCCTCGCCGGTTACGCCCTCCCCGCCTCCACCCATCCCCTGCAAAGCGGCCCCGCTGTCGACGACGTCTTCCTCCTCAACCTCCCCATCGCCAACCCGCCGAGCACTCCCGACAGCCAGACCACCGGCCAGCTCGCCGTCATCAACCTCCACGGCGGCTTCATCGACAACCACCCCTCCGGCATCCAGGTCGAAACCCTGACCATCCAGTCCATCATCGGCACCCTCCACGCAACCTTCCCTCAGATCACCGAGATCCGCTTCCTGGTCGACGGCCAGCCTCACGACACCCTCGCCGGCCACGCCGACCTCCTCCGCACCTACCCCGCTACCGACACCACCGCCCACCCCGCACCCCCAACCGAAACACCGGACACCACCCAGCCATGAACCCAGCCTCACAGCCCTCAGCCTCACACAACTCCGCCACCCCCAAATCCCTCACCATCGGCGTATTCGACTCCGGCTTCGGCGGCCTCACCGTCCTCCGCGCCCTCCTCCCATTAATCCCCGGCGCCCACTACATCTACCTCGGCGACACCGCCCGTCTCCCCTACGGCTCCAAGTCCCGCGAAACCATCGCCCGTTACGCCGTCTCCAGCGCAAAGTTCCTCCACCAACAGGGAGCAGATCTCCTCGTCGTCGCCTGCAACACCGCCACCGCCCTCGCCCTCGAAGACATCCAGCGCGCCCTCCCCATCCCCGTCATCGGCGTCGTCGAACCCGGTGCCCACGCCGCGCGGAATACCTCTCCTGAACCCGCAACCTCGAATCACGTCCTCGTCCTGGCCACCCCCGCCACCGTCCACTCCCACGCCTACACCCAGGCCCTGAACTCCCTCGGCCTCGCCGCCTGCGAAAAAGCCTGCCCCCTGCTCGTTCCCCTCGTCGAAGAAGGCTGGATCAACCACCCCGTCACCGACCAGGTCCTGAAGATCTACCTGACCGAAGCCCTCCTCGCCGCCCCCGCCACTCGGACTCTGCTCCTCGGCTGCACCCACTACCCGCTCATCGAGCCTGCCATCCACCGCGTCCTCGAATCCCTCAACCACCCCCTCACCATCATTGACTCAGCCAACGCCACCGCCCAGGCTACTGCTCTTCTCGTCGCCGCCCACTTCCCAAATCTCGCCCCAGGCGACCCCACCTGCACCTTCTACGCCACCGACTCCATCGAAAAATTCCGGCACCTCGGCTCGAACTTCCTCGGCCAGCCCGTCTCTGAAGTCAACCTGATTGACCTCGGCGGCTAAACTACAGCGGCTAAACTACCTTTGACACCCGCACCTATGGAGCAACCATGCCCTACCTTCTGAAGACCGAACCCAACAAATACTCCTTCGACGATCTTGAGCGCGACGGCGAGACCACCTGGGACGGCATCGCCAACAACCAGGCCCTTCTCTACCTGCGCGGCATGAAGAAGGGCGAAAACCTCGTCATCTACCACTCCAACATCGGCAAAGCCGCCGTCGGCACCGCCAAAGTCGTCTCCGTCGACGCCACCGACCCCAAAAATCCCCTCGTCCGCATCAAGCCCGTCAAGCGCCTCAAGACCGAAAAGACCCTCGCCGACCTCCGCGACGCCGCCGTTTTCAAAGATTCCATCCTCTTCCGTCAGTTCCGCCTCTCCGTCGTCCCCCTCACCGACGCCCAGTACGACTGGCTCACCCTCGCCTGAGCGCGCCTCACAACCACCTGCCTTCTCTACAACTTAAGTGGCTTCGCTCCTTTCGCATCTCCCGCTAGAATGACCCCGAGGCTGAATCTCTGATGTCTTTTCTCCTTTGGTTCGACAACCGGACACTGCTCTCCTGCCAGCTGCTTTTATCGGTCGCCTTCAGCATCGCCTTCTTCGGCGTACGTCGCGGCCTCCCAAATCTGCGTGGCGTCGGCGCTCTCGGCTACAGCTTTCTCCTCAGCATCCCCGGCCTCACTCTGCTCCTCGCCCAGGGATCGGCCATACCCAGCTTCTTCTCCGTCGTCATCGCCAATCTCCTGCTGGTTTTTTCGTTCCTTCTTTTCTATCGCGGCATCCTCCATCTCCTCGGCAGCGAACGCTCCATCGCCCCTGTCTGGATCGCGAGCCTTATCACCGTTGCCATCGTCTTTTATTACAGTCAGGTGCACGACCAGATCGTCCCCCGCCTCATCGCGATCTCGTTCAATATCACTCTGGTACGCGCCCTCGTCGCCATCGAGCTCTTCCGCAACGCCGCTGGCCGCGTCATGATCCGTCTCTTCGCCATCTCCATCTCGATCTATGCTCTTCTGAGCCTCACCTGGGGCATCGTCGCCATCTTCCATACTGTCCCCCTTGACCTCATGCAGCAGAACCACATCCAGACCTCGACCCTTCTGCTCACCATCTTCTCCTCCTGCCTCACGGGCCTCTTCTCCCTCTCCATCTGTCACGAACAGATCCTCCATATGGTCCGAACCGAATCCCAGATCGACTCTCTATCCGGCGTCCTCAACCGTCGCGGCATCGAGCTCAAACTCGCCATCGAGCTCAAGCGCATCGAGCGCAGCTCCCAGCATCTCTCCGTCGCCCTCATCGACGTCGACAACTTCAAGGCCATCAACGACAGCGCAGGCCACGCCGCCGGCGACAACGCCCTTCGCAGAGCCGTCACCGCCATCTCCGCCCAGCTTCGCGCCTACGACCTCCTCGGGCGCTACGGCGGCGACGAGTTCCTCCTCATCCTCCCCCAGACCTCCTGCTCCCACGCCCACACCGTAGCCGAGCGCGTCGGTCAGGCCGTGCGTTCCTTCTCTTCCTCCGGCGATATCCCCTCCCTTACCATCAGCATCGGCCTTACCGGAGCGGTCCCCGGCGAACAGCCTCTCTCTCTGCTCGCCCGCGCCGATCAGGCCCTCTACCAGGCAAAACACGCTGGCCGCAACTGCACCCGCACCGTCCTTCACCAGCAGGAGAGCATCGCCGAAGCACCCTCCCCAACGATGACCGACCTCCTCCTGCCCTCCCCCGAGGCCACCCCCTCCACCTGATCTCCATTAAAACCCGCACCGTTGCCCGAACGGAGCCCCCCGAAATCCTGTCAACCCCCAACCCCTCCAAACCCCACGCCAAACACGCAAAATCGCGTGGCACAGCAGTTCCACCCCAACCGCTATAATGGATACAGAGGAACAGAAAAGCCCCGGGGCGCCCCGGGGCTTTTCCATTTCCCCCGAACCTAACCCATTCACAATGAATACTTTGAAAACAAACCCCATAGAATGAATACTTTGCAAAATAAGTAACACGTCAACCCATTTACAATGAACACTTTAGCCAAAAACCACGGGGGAGAGGGGGAGCAGCACCTGATCCTGCGCATCTATAACCTCAGGAGGTTCGCTCCCAAAACGCAACCCAACCGCCGCTGGTATCCTCAAGCCTGCGTCATTTGAACAGGAGACACCATCACCATGATTGACCTCAAAGGCAAAGTCGCCGTCGTCTTCGGCCTCGCCAACAAACGCAGCATCGCCTGGGGCATCGCCCAGAAGCTGTCCGAAGCCGGCGCCACCCTCGCCATCTGCTACCAGAACGAGCGCCTCCAGCGCGAAGCCAAAGAGCTCGCCGCCGATCTCCCCTCCGCCAAAACCTTCCGCTGCGACGTCTCCATCGACGCCGACATCGACGCCGTCTTCGAGCAGCTCAAAACCGCCTACGGCAAGCTCGACATCCTCGTCCACTCCATCGGCTTCGCACCCAACATCAAGAACACCGTCCTCAACACCGCCCGCGAAGACTTCCGTATCGCCCACGACATCAGCGCCTACTCCCTGATCGCCCTCGCCCGCGCCGCCGAACCCCTCATGGCCGAGGGCGGCTCCATCCTCACCCTCACCTACTACGGCGCCGAAAAAGTCTTCCCCAACTACAACATCATGGGAGTCGCCAAGGCCGCACTCGAAGCCACCGTCCGCTACCTCGCCGCCGATCTCGGCGCAAAGAAGATCCGCGTCAACGCCATCTCCGCCGGCCCCATCAAAACCCTGGCCGCCCGCGGCATCGGCGACTTCACCAAAATCCTCAACGCCGTCGAAGAGCGCGCCCCACTCCACCGCAACGTCGATGCACTGGAAGTCGGCAACGCCGCACTGTTCCTCTCCTCTGACCTCGCCAGCGGCATCACCGGCGAAATCACCTTCGTCGACTGCGGCTACAACATCACCGGCCTCTAGCCCGTATACTTGCCATTCCATCGGCGTGTGCAGGATAATCCGTCATCCTGAGCGAAGCAGGACACAGTCTCACCGTGTCCTGCTTCATCGAACGCCCTCCGTATTTCACCTTTGGTTTTGTTCGTCTTCTTCGTCTTCAAGGAAAGGAATTCATCGATGACCATCGCAGAAATTCTCCTCCAGGACTACGACGCCGAAATGAAGAACACCCGCACCACCCTCGAACGCATCCCCGAGGACAAGCCCGACTTCAAGCCTCACGATAAGTCGATGCCCTGCGGCCGCCTCGCCTGTCACGTCTCCACCCTCCCCCGCTTCGGCCTCACCATCCTCACCACACCCGGACTCGACATGGCCGTCGCTACCTTCCCGAAGCTCGTCTTCGAGTCGCGTGAAAAACTCCTCAGCGACTTCGACTCCCTCGCCGCCGAAACCCGCGGCTATCTCGCCCGCGCCTCCGACGAACACCTGGCGCAGAACTGGAAGCTCTCCTGGGGCGACAAGGTCATCGCCGACGGCCCACGCTCCATCCTCTACCGTACGATGTTCTTCAACCACCTCATCCATCATCGCGCCCAGCTCGGCGTCTACCTCCGCCTCAACGACCTTCCCGTCCCGTCGCTCTACGGCCCCTCGGCGGACGACAGAATGGGCTTCTAACCAGCTCTTCACACGCTTCATCCATAGTTAAAAGTAAAAAGGAAAACACCATGCCCATCAAAGACCTTCTCCTTCCCGAGTTTGACCAGGAGCTTCGCAAGACCCGCACCGTCCTCGAACGCGTCCCCGAGAACGTGGAGATGCACGACTTCAAGCCCCACGAGAAGTCCATGCCCATGGCGAAGCTGGCCGCGCACGTCGCGCAGCTTCCTTCCTTCCTCACCCTCATGCTCAGCACCTCCGGGTTCGACCCCTCCAAATCCGACCGCAAGCCTCTCGTCATGCAGTCCCGCGCCCAGCTCCTCGCCTGCTTCGACAAGTACAGCGCCGAAGCCCACGCGCTCCTCGAAGAGACCTCCGACCGCTCCATGCACGAGACCTGGAAGCTCTCGAAGGGAGATCAGTCCATCTACGACGGCTCCCGCTACCAGGCCATCCGCAGCATGTTCTTCAACCACCTCATCCACCATCGCGCCCAGCTCGGCGTCTACCTCCGCCTCAACAACCTCCCCGTCCCCGCCACCTACGGCCCATCCGCCGACGAGAAGGTAAGCCACTAATCAAAAGTGGTTAGTGACGAAAAAAACAATCCTCACTAACCACTTCACCGCTTGTAAACCACTCCACCCTTCATCACAAACCCCACCTTCGTCACCACCGAAATATCCTCCACCGGATTCCCCCGCACCGCAATCACATCCGCATAGTACCCCGCCTTCAGCTCCCCGATCTGCCCACCCCACCCCAGCAGCTTCGCTCCATTCAACAAATCCGCCTGCAGCACGGCCACCGGCTGCATCCCATACTCCACCATCAGCTCCAGCTCCCGCGCCTGCGTCCCATGCGGAAACGGCCCCACATCGCTCCCCACTGCCATCGGAACCCCCGCCGCCAGCTGCTTCTTAAACTCCGCCGCATGAAACGCCTGCTCCGCCCTGCGATGTTCCGCCGCCTCCGGAGTCGCCGCATGATCGGCAAAGTACTCCGCAATCGCAAACGTAGGCACCGCGTAAATCTGCTTCTCCTTCATCGCCCTCATCGTCGCATCGCTCAGCTGATACGCATGGTCGACCGAAGCCACTCCCGCCGCGACTGCATATCCCGTCCCCGGCTCTCCCGTCGCATGCACCGCCACGCCACGCCCTGATCCCACCCCACCCCCCGTCCGTTCCGCCTCCTTCACCGCCGCCGCCAGCTCCGCCTCCGAGTACTGATACGGCGTCTTAAACACCCCGTCCCTGTACGAATCCCTTCCCGTCTCATAGATCTTCGTAAAGTCCGCTCCCCCCTTGCGCTGCTCCCGCATCACCTTCACAACTTCTTCACTCGAATCCGCATAATCCGCATTCGAGAGCACCTTCTGCGCCGGGTTGTACCCAATCGCGTCCTCATGCCCACCCGTCAGGTCAATCGCATTGCAGCTCATGCGCATCCTTGGCCCCGGTATCAGGCCCGAGCTGATCGCCTCCCTCACCGCCACATCCGCGCAGCCCGCTCCCTCCGTTCCCATATCCCGTTCCGCCGTAAAGCCCGCCATCAGATCGGCCTTCGCCGCCCCCGCCGCAACCAGCGTCCGCTCCGGCACGCTCTCCTGCACCGTCTGCAGATCCTCCGCCCCCACATGCAGAAACAGATGCACATGCGCATCGATCAACCCCGGCATCAGCGTCGCATCTCCCAGGTCGATCACCTCAGCCCCCGCCGGCCGCTCCACATGCGCTCCCGCCGCAACAATCTTTTCCCCCTCCACCAGCACCTCTCCCGGCGTCACCACTCTGCCACCCGCAACATCCAGCATCCGCGCCGCATGAAGCACCACACGATGCTGAGTCGCAGTTGTTCCCTGAGCCTGACAACCCACCGCCGTCAAACCCACGATCATCCCACAAACAAAATTTTTCATCGTGCCAGCAGCATATCGCGAAAGCCGCCAACGCTCACAACATCCGATCGCCCGACGACATCCAACCTCGCAGAAACCAGCTCGGGCTGGAAAGAGAACCCCGGAGGAAGCCCCATGAAAGCCACCTGGAAGCATCACGAAGACAACAAGGCCCTCGACGCGAAGGAGCGCAGCGAACTTCCTGCATCCGTCTACGCCTTCCCTGACAAGCGCAAAGAGCCGCTCAACAACGCCTCCCACGTCCGCAACGCCATCGCCCGCTTCGACCAGGTCAAAGACGTGACCGACCACGAGCGCGAACAGGCCTTCGCCAACATCAAAGCCGCCGCAAAACACTACGGCGTCGAAATGTCCGAAACCAACTGGCACGACCTCGGCAAAAAGCCCCACACCCACAAAAAATCAGCCTGACCAAAAAGCTCCAGCACACCACCAACCGGGTGCCCCATCCTTCGCGCACTTTGCGAAGGGTGGGGTATCGAGCGCAGCGAGACCCTACTCCTCACCATCCGCGAAACCTACCCAGCCTTCTCCGTCAACTCCGCCCACCGCGCATAGAGCTTATCCGCAGCCTCCTGCGCCGCATCCATCTCTGCCAGCGCCGCCGTCAGCTTCACCGAGTCGATCGCCACCGCAGGATCATCGATCATCTCCCGCGCCGCCTGCAGCCTCTCTTCCGCCGCATCCACCGCAGTCTCGATCCCCGCAAACTCCCGCGCCTCCAGATACGAAAGTTTCTTCTTCCCACCCGAAGCTCCGTTCGACGAAGTCGCAGCAGCAGGCGAAACCGCCACGCCCGCAGCCCCCGGAGCAATCGCCTCCTCCACCTTCACTCCACGCCACTGCTCCCACTGCGAATAGTCCGAAAACCGTTCCGACCCACCTCGCCCATCCAGCCCCAGCACAACCGTCGACACGCGATCCAGCATGTAACGATCGTGCGTCACCAGCACCAGCGCGCCCGTGTACTCCAGCAGACTCTCCTCCAGAATCTCCAGCGTCGCAATATCCAGATCGTTCGTCGGCTCATCGAGCAGCAGCAGATCAGCAGGCTCCAGCATCAGCTTCGCAATCAGCACCCGCGCCCGCTCACCTCCGCTCAGCCTTTCGACAGGCTGGTTCAGCTGTTCACTCGTAAACAAAAACTTCGTCGCATAACTCGCCACATGCACCACGCGTCCCTGGTACACCACCGAGTCTGAATCAGGAGCCAGCGCCCGCCGCAGCGTCACACCCTCCTCCAGCTCGCGCATCTGGCTGAAGTAAACGATCTTCAGCGAAGCCGCCTTCTTAATCGTTCCCGCCGTCGGCTCCAGCTCTCCGGTCAGCAACCGCAGCAGCGTCGTCTTCCCACTCCCATTCGGCCCCACCAGACCAACACGCATCCCCGAGGTCACCAGAAAATTCAGACCCTCCACAATCTTCCGATCCCCCAGCACAACCGAAACATCCTCCAGCTCCACCAGCCGCTTCGTCTGCCGATCCGTCGCCGAAAAATCAATCCCCGCGCTCGAAGTCTGCACCCGCGAGTTGACCTCCTTCAACTGCCCAATCAAATCCTGCGCATTATCGATTCGCGCCTTGGCCTTCGTACTCCTGGCCTTCGGTCCGCGCCTTAGCCAGTCCACTTCGATCTTCACGCGATTCTTCAGCGCATCCTGCAGCTTCGACTGCGCCTCCATATAAAGCTGCTTACCCTCGATAAACTTCGAGTATGTCCCCTTCACCCGCAGCAGCCCTTCGGCATACACGCGGTTCAGCTCTACTATCTCCGTCGCAACATTCTCAAGAAAATAACGATCATGGCTAATAAGCACGCAAGCAAAACTACCCTCATTCAGCAGCTCCTCCAGCCAGGCAATCCCGGCTAAATCCAGATGGTTCGTCGGCTCATCCAGCAGCAGCACATCCGGATGCGTCACCACCGCCTCCGCAATCGCCAGCCGCTTCCTCCAACCACCCGACAGCTTCGCAGCCTCCGCCGTCAGATCCGGAAATCCCGTTCGCCCCGAGGTCTCCCGCAGCCGTCCCTCATGCTCGCCCTCAGACACCTTCGCCCGTACCAGCGCAGCCTCCAGCACCTCCCGCACCGTCACTCCAGGCGCAAAGACAGACTCCTGCTGCACATAGCCCACCCGTGCCCGCTTCCGCACTGCGACATCGCCCGCATCCGCGTCTTCATCGCCGGCCAGCACCTTCAGCAGCGTACTCTTGCCCGCACCATTCGGCCCGATCAGCCCAATGCGGTCTCCATCCGAAACAGTAAAACTAATCTCACGAAACAACGGCGTCGCGCCAAAGGCCTTGGTCAAACCCTGCGCATTTAAGATTGGTGGCATTCCTCCAGTCTACCGCGACAGACGCCAAAGCCGAGCAACGCGAGGCCCGCAGTGCCGATCCTGCCCCGACCAGCACACCCACCACGAAGTGGTCGCCCGCCGCACAGGCGGCCCGTCCGGCAGGACATGATCTTTTCACGCGGCCTACAATAAGTCAGCGACACAGAAAGAAACCCACCCAACGTGAATACCAGCCTCTTCGAACTCTTCAAAATTGGAATCGGCCCTTCAAGCTCCCACACCGTCGGCCCCATGCGCGCCGCCCTTCGTTTCCTGCGCCTGCTCGAATCCGGCAACCTCCTGCCCCGCACCGCAAACCTCAACGTCGATCTCTACGGCTCCCTCGCTCTCACCGGCATCGGCCACGGCACCGACCGCGCCATCCTCCTCGGCCTCCTCGGCGAAGCTCCCGACACCATCGACCCCGCAACCGTCGAGACCAGCATCACCACCATCCGTTCCACCGGCCAGCTCAAACTCGGCGGCCTCATCACCATCCCCTTCACCGAGCCCGCGAACCTGCGCTTTCGCCGCGACCAGATGTACCCCGACCCCGCCGTCAACTCTCACCCCAACGGCCTGCGCTTCACCGCATTCGACGCCACCGGCGCAACCCTCGCCGACGAGGTCTTCTACTCCATCGGCGGCGGCTTCATCGTCTCCGAGGCCGAACGCACCGCCGAAGCCCTCACCAGCACCCGCACCGTTCCCTACCCCTTCCGCAGCGCCGCCGACCTCCTCGCCACCGCAAAGCTGCACAACCTCACCATCGCCGATCTCCTGCTCGCCAACGAGGTCGCCCTCCTCAACGACCCCACCATCCTCATCAACCGCCCAGCCGCCATCAAATTTTCCCCTGCAACAAAAGCCCAGGCGCCTCATCCTTCGCAGCCTCATCGCGAAGAGTCGGATGAACCAGGTTCGCCGAGGCAGTCTTCGATACCACCTCAATCCCCCGAGGAAAAAATCCGCACCAGCATCCTCGCCATCTGGCAAACCATGCAGCAGTGCACCGCACGCGGCATCGCCACCGAAGGCATCCTTCCCGGCGGTCTCAATGTCCGCCGCCGCGCCCATCGCCTCGCCGAACGCCTCAACACCATCGGCTCCAAAGATCCCCTCGCCCCCATCGACTGGGTCACGGTCTACGCGATGGCAGTCAACGAAGAGAACGCCGCCGGTGGCCGAGTCGTCACCGCCCCCACCAACGGAGCTGCAGGCGTCATCCCCGCCATCGGCCACTACTACCTCCGCTTCATCGAAGGCACCGCAGCAGAAAAAGAAGCAGGCCTCGTCCGTTACTTCCTCACCGCCGCCGCCATCGGCATCCTCTACAAAGAGAACGCCAGCATCTCCGGCGCAGAGGTCGGCTGTCAGGGCGAGGTCGGCGTAGCCTGCTCGATGGCAGCCGGCGGATTAGTCGCCGCCCTCAACGGAACCAACGCCCAGGTCGAGCACGCCGCCGAGATCGCCATGGAGCACAACCTCGGCATGACCTGCGACCCCATCGGCGGCCTCGTCCAGATCCCCTGCATCGAACGCAACGGCATGGGCGCGGTCAAAGCCATCAACGCCGCCCGCATGGCCATGCACGAGACCGGCGACCACAAACTCTCTCTCGACCAGGTCATCGCCACCATGTACCAGACCGGCCTCGACATGCAATCCCGCTACAAGGAAACCTCACTCGCCGGCCTCGCCCTCAACATCATCGAGTGCTGAACTGCCCGCACGTCACAAAGCACATCGTCGTCACACGCAGCAATCCATCCCGCTGAAACCGTTCGAAGAAATCGTGCAACGCCCGCTGCATCCCTTCGTACTTCGGATGCCCCGGCAGCGGCACCGCAGAGTATGACTGCGTCTGCCCCAAAAACGCCTCCAGCGTCAGCACCTGCTCTCCATCCCACTGCTTCTGAATCACCGTCCCATCCGCAAACAGCGACGCAACCCTCTCGTGCACCCTGTATCTGCTGCGAACATCACGGTGGTCCACCCCCTCCTCCATCAGAATCCGTTCATACTCCATCTCCTGCTCCGAATCACCGTGTCTCCTCCCATTGGCCGCCAGCACCACCCAGCCATCAGCTCGCAGCACTCTGCGAAACTCCCTGATCGCCAACTCCTGATCGAACCAATGAAACGCTCGCCCGGCCGCGACAAAGTCGACCGAAGCATCCTCCAGCTTCGTCGCCTCTGCCGTAGCCTCTACGATGGTCAACCGTGCATATCGCTCGCACAGCCGCTCACACGCAGCCCGCATCTCCTCATTCGGCTCGACCGCAAACACCGCATTGCCATTCTCCAGAAAGAGTTCGGCAAGCATCCCTGTCCCCGCTCCCACATCCGCAATCACATGCCCTTCGCTCAAACCGCACCGCTCGCGCAACAGAGACGACAGCTCGCGCGGATAGCGAATCCGGTATTGCTCATACTCCCCGATGCGTCCCGTGAACCGTTCTGCGTTTTGTGTCATGCGTCATTTTAGATCGTCGCAAAGCGCGAACAAGCGACCCGGAGAAACATCGACAACCAGCAAGGCAAAGCCGGTGCAGTCAGCCTGCACCGGCTCTGTGCTGCATCGAAGCAGAACGTCATGCTGTATCGCCGAACCTACTTCTGCGTAACCAGCAACGCAATCCTCCGGTTCAAAGCGCGGCCTGCCTCCGTGGCATTATCGCCAACCGGATACTGCTCCCCGTAGCCCTTCGATTCGAGCCGCGAAGAATCGACGCCCGCTGCAACCAGCGCGTCCATCACATTCTTTGCCCTCGCATCCGAGAGAGCCAGATTGGCCGCAGCGTCGCCGGTATTATCCGTGTACCCGCCAATCTTGACGTGCGCATTGGGATACGCCTTCAGGATCGCCGCAATATTTCCCAGCTGCTCCTGCGAAGACGGTTGAAGCGTAGCCTTCCCCGTATCGAACAACAGCCGGTCGAAGTTGAACCACGTCGTCGTATCCACCGGCTTCGACGAATCTCCGAGGAAGCCGATGAGCTTGCTCTCGATCCCAAACTGCGGAATATTGAGTTCGACCCCATCGGGCAGTTTGGTTTTGAAAAAATCTCCCAGGGCAGACGTCGCAGATGCGCCCGCGTTCGTCGCCGTCTGCACGGCCTCACTCACAGGCTCCTTCGTTCGATGGAAGAACCAGAAAGCTCCCACCAGCAGCGCGGCCAGCACGATGAGAGGCCACAGCCAGCGACTGCCTGCCTCAGTCGCCCTTGCCGGCACCGCAGCCACAGGAGTCGCAACACCGCTCAAAAGAGACCCGAATCCCGCAGGAAGAAATCTCTGAAAACTCGGAGCCTCGGCTTTGAGTGTGTTGCCCAGGTCAGCGGCATTCAGGTTATTGTCCCGAACATGCCTTCCCAGAACTCCAAGCACCAACGGCGCAGCCATGCTCAGCAGAGCTCCGGCCTTATTGCCGGCGATACCACTGGATCGACCGATCGAGTCAGTAACCGTCGATAGATTTGAGCCGAAGACACTCGACAGAAAACGGCTGCCGAGATCCGCAACCGGAGAGTTCGATACGCCTGCGCCCAGCGAACTGAGATTGGAAGTGATAGCGGAAAAAGCTCCTGAGCTGTTCGCCGGATTCGTGATCAGACCGAAGATCTGTCCCAAAAATCCGGGTTGATTTGCCTTTGCTGCGATGCCCGCGAGCAGAGCGGCCGAACCGCTTTGCAGACCGTGCTGAACCGTATCTGTTGATACTCCAAGCTGCGAGGCCACAGGACCAACAACCTGAGGACCCAACAAGCCCATGAGGCTATCCAGAATTGCCATAAACTCTCCTTCTTCAAACCAGGATTTTGAGTCGCGATTTTTTCGATTGAGTAAGGCGGGGCCAGGCTCGCAGACGCCGGGGGGCGACCGAAGCTAATCGCGTTGGATGTCGCCCTTTCAGGAAACAGTTGTCCGCAGACAATTGATTAATCGGAAATTATCGCGCCAGTCTTACCGTTCAACCGCCAGCGCCACCGAGTTTCCCCCACCCAGACACAGCGCGGCCACTCCCTTATGCACATCGCGCCGCATCATCTCGTGAATCAGCGTCACCAGCACCCGTGCTCCACTCGCTCCAATCGGATGCCCGATCGCCACCGCCCCGCCGTTCACATTCACCTTCGCCGCATCCAGCCCCAGCTCCTTCATCACTCCCAGCGCCTGCACGCTAAACGCCTCATTCAACTCAAACAGATCCACCTCATCCCGCTCCCACCCCGCGCGCTTCAGCACCTTCTGCACTCCCGTCACCGGAGCCAGCATCACCCACTTCGGCGCCACGCCACTCGTCGCCTGCGCCCTGATCGTCACCAGCGCCTTCAACCCCAGCGCCTTCGCTCGCTCCGCCGACATCACCACCAACGCGGCCGCCGCATCGTTCACCCCAGGAGCATTCCCCGCCGTCACCGTCCCATCTTTTTTGAACGCCGGCTTCAACGCAGCCAGAGCCTCCAGCGAAGCATCCTCCCTCACACTCTCATCGCGAGCGAACACCGTCACCGCTCCTTTCTTACCAGGCACGTTCACCGCAACCACCTCCGCATCGAACCGTCCCTCCCTCCACGCCGCGCTCGCCCTGCGATGCGAAGTCAGCGCATACGCGTCCTGCTCCTCACGCGTAATCGAATGCTTCTCCGCAACGTTCTCTCCCGTCATCCCCATGTGATAGTCCTCGCACGCGCACCACAACCCATCCTTCACCATCGAGTCCACCACCACCGAGTCGCCCATGCGAAACCCCCTGCGTCCCTGCGGCAGCAGATACGGCGCATTCGACATCGACTCCATCCCACCCGCGACAACAACCTCCGCATCGCCCGCCATCACCGACTGCGCCGCCAGCGAAACCGCCCTTAACCCCGACCCGCAAACCATGTTGATCGTCAGCGCCGACACCGTATCCGACAGTCCACCCTGCAGCGCCGCCTGTCGCGCCGGGTTCTGTCCAAGTCCCGCCGGCAGCACGCATCCCATCACGCATTCATCCACACTCGCAGCATCAATCCCCGCTCTGCGCACGGCTTCGCGCACTGCAACCGCGCCAAGCTGCACCGCCGTCATCTCCGCCAACGCTCCCTGAAACTTCCCCACCGGCGTACGCACCGCAGCAACAATCACGACATCCTTCATCACTTCACCTCATTCAAAAAACACATCCCACGAACGCGTCAGTATACGTGTCGCAACCCTTCACTCGCACCCCACCATCACCATCACGCCACTCATCCCATCCAAAAAATCGTCCTCCGTTCGACACCATCGTGATGCGTACCCCGAAAAAAAATTTCACAAACGTATCGATTTTTCTTGACAGTGAATTTTCGTAAATCTATACCTTCGTTAGCTGCAATGCAGCGTGTTGTAGAGTCAATGTCTAATCACTAGGGAGAATAGGCAAATGGCAACTAAGAAAGCCGTAAAAAAAGCACCAGCGAAGAAGGCAGCAAAAAAGGCAACCAAGAAGTAAATCAGCCATGGCAACCAAAAAGGGGGACGCGATGAGCGTCCCCCTTCTTGCGTCTGCAGCCACAGCCATTACTCAGACTTCGCAGCATTCTTCGGCGTCGACAGATAGCCCGACACCTTGTTCTTCTCAATCACATTCACCACCAGCTCATACAGCACCGGATCTTTGCCGGTATAGAACTGCACCGGTTCATCCAGCCCTTTATCCTTCTTCTCGATATTGCGATCGTCCGCACTCACGTCCAGCGTATAGCGCGAGTGCTTCTCATCGGCCTTCTTCAACTGCAGCTTGATCGACGACAGCAGCGTCGGCTTCGCGCCCTTCTGCAGCGTGAACTCGATATAGTTCCTGTCGCCCTTATGCTTCAGAATCTCAAGCTCGCCATGATTGGTGGCGATCAGCCCACTCATCACACCCGCATCTCCCACCACACGGTTCAGCTGCGTCTTCGTCGCCTCAAGATCGGACTTCGTCGTCGCCACATCGGTCTTCACGCCGCCCACGTCCGTCTTCACGCTGGCAACATCGGTCGAGACCGCGCCAATCTGCTTCGAGTTCGCCTCCTGCTCCTGCTCCAGCTTCGCCGCCTCCGCCTTCTGCGCCGCGATGATGCTCTGCGTCCTCAGCTCGATCTGCTTCTGCGTCATACCGACGCTCTGTCCCAGCGTCTCGCTCGTCGCTCTCACCCGTGCATTGGTCGCCTCCAGCTTTTGCATCA